>Ga0179593_1699508_pt1 | contig 10715 bp, 12 predicted proteins | sample CZODoug2_1_08_16_FD_185931 | JGI IMG/M metagenome (GOLD analysis project Ga0179593, IMG submission 185931) | Vadose zone soil fungal communities from Angelo Coast Range Reserve, California, USA - CZODoug2_1_08_16fungal (PacBio error correction) | ecosystem: Environmental > Terrestrial > Soil >... | reverse complement strand
CCCTTTTTACTCCTTGATGTCCTCTCCTGCATTTTTATCGTACGCGGACGGCCCTTTCAGGTCCCAACCCCCAAAACAGCCCCAAACCCCGAACCACGCTATTTTTTGGAGACCTCCTCTTCCCATCTTTTTTCGCTTGGGGCACGTGGCCCTTTCGATCTTGAAGCTGTAATAACTGTCATTAGAACTTCAGACCGCTTAGCTTTTCTTCTGCGGCTCTTTGACGGACTTCGAAGAACGCATTTTGCCATCTAATCGGACCCAGGTCGATGCGAAAGGCGCGGCTCCCCCAATTCTTTGAGCGAGAAGAGCCCCTTACGCCCTGTTTTTTTTCCCCCTCTTCATACTGATGGGGAGTTTTTACTTTGAGTTCTTTCTTTTTCCCTCTTTCTCCCCCGGCCTTTTTTTTTCTCCGTTGCCCACCCTGGGCTGCTTTTTGTCTACTTTGGGACTCAGGGAGTCTCCGAGGGTTCGCGCTTGGTGCCCCCAACGTCGCGCGCTAAGGGGAGTTTGCCAATCGGAAGGCGCACATGAGATGATTCGTGACCCTAGTACCAGCAGCAGACCGCTGGTCCATTTTTGACCATGCGGAATTTAGAGGTCGTCATGTTTTTTTTGAGAAGAAGCGCTTTTTTTTTCTTGATTTCTTGATGGAGATGGCCTGTCCCCGTGGTTTTCCTGTGTGCAACCTCCTAGTTCTTCCCCGCCTTTTGGAAATTCGTTGCGGAGCCTTTCCTTTTGTCTTCCCGGGCTTGCCGCGAAAGAGAATGAAGATTGCAGTTTTTAAAGTTGTCGTCCGCGTCCTGTTTTCCGAGCAATTTCGGCGCGTTCTTGAGGGCGATTTTCGAGAAAGTTGTTAGGCGGAGCAGATTCTTCGAAGACTACCCAAATACCTTGGAATTCACACTCCTGATGGCCCTCCTTTCTCAAAAGCATTCCCTCCACCCCTCCCCCCCCATCGCTTTTATTAGTGAGACAATACAACGTTCAAGTCCCAGCCAATTTGGCGTGCTCGGAGCGGTTTTGATTCCTGCGGTACCCGATAGGCTTCGCGCATTTCTTCTTGTAGGCCCGCCGAACTCTCGAACGACTACTTTCCCCCGATCTTCCGCCCGATGAATCTTTTGATGGCGATTCGAGTTTAATGTCCTTCCCGGTTGCGCGTGAACGCTCTGAGCGAGAAGGGAGGGGCAGATTATGTCCTTTTCCCCTCCTCTTATTCGAAGGTTTAAAAACCACCTTTTGCGAGGGACAAGAATGACTCCGGAGGATAGCGGCTCGAGGGTATCCTGCTCTCCCTTGCAGAGGGGACTGGAATAAATAAGTACTCGGGAGCTGTTCAGAAATTTGTCTTTGAAAGAGAACCTTCTCCCAAATGAGGGTTTGTACTACTGAGATTTCCGGGGGAGTCGTCATGTCCCCCGTTCCCCTCCAGTTCCTGATTGGCCTTTGTCGTTCCGAATTCGTCCGACCCCTTTGATGTTTAGGAGGCAGGGAAAAATGACTTGTTCGAAGGAGCGCTTTCGGAGTTGTTTTTGAGGCCTCTTTTTTCGATAATGCAGATGTTTTTTATAAGTTGCGTATTCGGAAGATGATTTCCTTTGCCAGCTGTCGATCCAGCTTTTTCTGGAGAGTTTTCCTTTTAGTAGCTTTGTCGCGTTCTTGACCTGCGGCTTTTTTGCCCGTTCCCTATAGTTTGTTTGCGCGTAAAGTTGGACACTCTCAATTTCATCCCTTCTGGGACCGGAGTCCTCCGTTGAACAATTACGCCCACCCCCGAACTGAGGATGCCTTTCGGTGTTTCTCAAACCGCGGTTGCGGCCTGGCCGTAGTAGCCTGCCACTTCACCCCTTTTCTTTGCGCAAAATGTTAAACGGGGCGTGGGCGCCCTTCCCCTTCCGTAAATCTGTGGTCATGTGTGGCCCTTTTTCCACTGATCCCCCCGGTGCCTCCCCCCCGGGTTTTTCAATTCTTGATTGACGCTAGCCTGCCCTTGCTTCCAATTTCTCTTCGGCGAGGGAGTGCCGCGAAAATAGCGTTTTTCGAAAATTGAACATTCCTGGAATTCTCGGAACCTGACACTCAGCCTGACGGCCTGGAGCCTCCTTTACTGCTCCGCTGGGTGAACGTCGATTGAGAACTTCTTTTGTTTTTCCTCCGGGATTGGAAGTGGGGCCTTGCGACTGCCGTCGTATGTGCCATTGCCCCGTGTGCGGGCGGTTCCTTTGCGTTCAAGTGACGGCCTTGAATTGTGCGCACTTCTGCCCTTGGCGGTCGCTCTTGAAAAATGATGGTTTTACGCGGGCAACTTTCCAGTTTCCTCGGAGTGTGAGCGAGTTGGGCACATTTGGCGGAGCTTGTTTTTTTCCTCTGATTTCTCTTCTTTCCCCCGCTTGTGCCCGGGTACGGAGATGATGACCGCGGGAACCCTTGCGAGGAAGCGTTTTTTGATAACCTCTCCTCTCCCTACTTCACCGGCCAACTTTTCGGTCCGGAAGAATTTTGAAACGTGGTGTCCCCCACCTTGTCCTCGTTTGGAATCCTCTTTTTTTTTTGCTTTTTCGCGAGGCTGCTTCTATTCCCCCAGACGGTGTTTTGATTCCGACCGTCCGTTGTGATGATGATGATCGCTGGTTCTCCTCAAAGTGTTATGGATTGTCCTTTTTCCTCTCCCACTCTTTTCTCTATTCCCAACCAATTCTTACGCCAGCGTCGTTTTTCACCCTCGGCAGTACGAAATACCTCCAGCGACACCTAACCCTTTTGCCAGCAGCTGCCTACACGCTCGCTCCTACTTCCCGTCTTTTCGTACGAAAAAGTTTACCTCCTGCGGCCGTTAACTCCCGACCTTCCTTCAGTCCCACTTAGACGATAAGGGACCGGCGTTTGTACTCCTTATTTACGATGCACGATCGATCAAAAAGAACTTCTCAAGATCCCTTTTCGATCCCTTCTTTTCAAACTCTTCGCCACAAATCGCGCTCGTCTTTCCCCCATCCCCCTTTTTCTAGTTCTTCCACATCCCCCCAATTCAAACGCATAATAAGGGACATCTTTCCTCGGTGAGGCATTTGCCCGAATCCCCCCAGAAATACAGTCTCATCGTCCCTGACTTTGATATTAACCTTACCGTCCTAGTAGTCTAACCCATTCTCATCCTCCAATTTCCGCACAAAGCATCTAATTTCTAAGAGCCTCCCACTAAAAGATCAGAGCCTTGAGACCTCGCTTTTTTTCCCAGTTTTCGCGGCGAGGGGGGGAAACTCGGTTGATTTGCCTCTCCAAATTTCCCCTCTGTTAAATTTTTTCTTCTATTTCTCGTCCCTTCGCTTTCGCTAGCTTTCCCTTCTCAAGGCTCGCCAGTACTCCGCATACCTCAAGGAAACCAACGTTTCTGCCCTGGATTGGGTCTGAATCTTGAACTCGAAAACTGATTTTCCACTTCCCTTTCTCTTTGCAAAAGAGTCATTCCGACAGCCCTACTTTTTCGCCTAAGTCGTCCGGTCGTCGGCAGGTGGCGGCGGTCCTTCCGGCCCATGGACACCCGCGCTTTCCCCCTCGCCCACCCACCCCCCCCTTGCTGTCATGGACCCTTTCCGTTCTTTTCCGGTCGCGTTCGCCCGCATTGTCGGGAGTCACCAGCTGTGAAGAGTTAAACATGATCATTGCCCTTCTTCCGGCCCTGTCACGCCGGATTTCAGCTCAAGCGACAGCGGCGCCTGTAACTCGCCACCTCCTATTTTTTTTGCACTTCGGAACGCCTTCCCGGAAAAGTTCCTCCCCACACCCTTTTATCCCCGCTCCGGCTTTCCCAAGCAACCCCAGTTCATTGACCCCCCCCAGAGTCCTTCTTCGCCCTTTTTCCGTGCCTCTAGCACATTCCCCAATTCCCCCCCGTTTTACTTTCCAGATCACGACCACCCCCCTCACTTTTCCTTTTTTCGCGGACTTTTCCTGATCTCCCCTCGCTTTTCCGTCCCCGTACGTTTTGAATATTATCTTCGCCTCGCCATGTTCCCTTTTCCACTTTCCTTAAGTTTTTTGCAGGTTCACTCCGGCAGCGACCCGACAATCCCAAGTTTCATTGACTTTTTCCGTGGCCCAAATCATTTTTTTTTACGAATACGATTCCGAGTCCCCATACTCTCCGCCGCGCCAAAGTTAACGTTCCTGCAGGATCTGAAATTCCTCTTTCATCCCCACCTTGGATTTCATTTTTCATGGATGGAAATCGTCTTCGAGACGTAGGACGTCCACCTAGGATTCCTCTTCGATAATCCCCTCTCAGTTATTGTAAAGGATTTAACCTGCCTCCGAGCACCTAGTTCGGGTGACTCTTTTCTTATCCAGAATCCAACGCCGATTTTTTTTTCCCCCTGCCTTTATTGGGTGCATGGTCCCCTAACTTTAGGCTAGCCTCTACGTTGCCAATCGGTATTTTCTCGCACAGATACTCGCCTGCACACCTTCTCCCCCCACTACCTCATGACACGATCTGAAACCCAATTCAAAGTTTTTTCTTTCAAAAACGTCCCCACCTTTACTCACTTTCCTCCCCCCGTCTCTTCGGGCACCCCCCCAAACCCGCTCAGCCATTCCGGTCGAAAGATTTCGCCCCAGCCGTCGCTGGCCTTCTTTTTTTCCCCCATCCTACCCGACAGAAGCCATCACAACCCCCCAACCCCTTTTTCCCAAGTTGATCGAGCTCTCAAAGCAGTCAAGGACTACTGACCCCCCCCCCCCCCCCCCACTTCCGCCCTCATGTACTTTTCCCCGCTGGACGCGTATCCTTTTGGTACGCCCTTCTTGAGCCTCGTTGCCATGAACGTTTCCCCACATTCTCGAGTCATTTTCTGCCCCCCCCAGCCAGCGCGAAGACCTTGTCGCCGCCTACTCAGAGCGCAGTCACCCCCACTCCTTCCGGTGAACCTGCTCCTATCTTCCAAGGCCGTCCCCCCCTCGGACAACTCCCCATCGCTTGGAGTTCCGGTTTTCCCCAATTTTAATGCTGGCTCGCGCTGTTTCTACCCCCGGGTGGTTCACGCCTCCGCCCTTTTTTTTATGGCCGGAACTCATCGTCCTAAGATCATCCCCAAACCCGTCTCCCAAAGGCCCCCACCCCCTCAGCGCTCCGGGCTAAGGTCCTAAGTCTTCGTTTCTCGCCCACACCCCATCGCAAGGAAACTCACTGAACACCCAACTTTTTAGTTTTCCCTTTGATCGTTTCCAGTCGCCGGGTCGGGTGTTTTGTTTTGCACCTGATTTTGACGGAAAGAGTCCTTTTAAACATTGCGCTCCGGCAGGACCATTACCTCAAAAGCTGGTTCTCCTTTTTTAATACTCTCCAGTTGTGTTGATTTTCCTTCATCTTCCTTGTTCCGTTTTTGAAGGTTTTTTCATAGCTCGCGCTTTTCGATCCCTTTTTTCCAACCCTCTTTTTTCACTCAAAAACAAAACCCTCCAGTCAAACCCGTCCTTTCCTCGAAACCTGTGTTTTCGTGCAATTTGAGTTATTGCTTTCGATGGTGTTCTTTTTTCGGAAGCCTTACTGCCTACGTTATGCCGTTCTCTCTGATTTTTCGTTGGATTTGCCCTTTCTTTTACGGAGGAATTGACGACGATGACCGCCCCGATCCCCCCAATTCGAGAGATGTTGGCAGGCCGTGAGGTGACCAGACGAGGACTCCAGATCATCTTTTCCACCATCTTGAAACCAGAGCCATTACACGTGGCCGTTTGTTTCGCTCACTTTGATCGAGATTAGCAGTGCCCACATAGTCTGTGGCTGATCCTTTTAGCCCGCTCTTTTGCGGTTTGAGAGCTTCTTCCAGAGACTCCCTGATCGCTAGGATGCCATTGACGTTCATGGTCAAACGGCACCTTAGACAGGCGCCCTCCGATTCTTTTTTGTCCCAGCCGGTCTTAGGAAGAAGCGTTGTCCCTTTTTGAGTTTTTTCCCGGCTTAGTCCTTCGAGGAGTCTGGGAGTCGTGAAAGCCGCGGAAGTCCCGATTCTCCTTTTTTCCTTTTGGGAGAGCTCATGTAGTCTTTTTTCTCGGCGGACCACGAAGTCAAGCGAAGGCGTTTCCTTTCCCTCTTTTTCTTTTTCTTACGGAGGAGCAGTTGTTTCGGGTAAGTTTCCCGCGAACCTGACTGATTGTAATTTGTAGAACGAAGGTTTTTCCTCTCCTTCTTTTTTATGTCGCTATTTGAGGGAGTACCGTTTTGTTGTTTTCTTCCCCTCTCTTTTCTTGAGAATAAGAAACACGACCATAACGAGGGCAAAGTCACTCCCTTCTGAGCGTCTGAACCCTTCTTCTTTTCACCTTTTTTCTGACAAAGCAATCCTCACCCCTTCAATATGCTTTGTTTTTCCCCCCCCCTCGTAACCTCCTCCGACCCCTTGCGGTGCTAGGAGATTTTTTTGGATTCTGAAGTTCCCAAGTCCCTTTCTCCTCCCGCCCCTTTTTCCTTCAGAGACGTTCCGTCTACTGCTCGAAAAGACCTTTTCCCTTCCTCCCGCCGCCTTCAATCAATTCTGGAGATTCGAGAAATCGCTGCGTTCTTGTCAACTTCTTTAGACCGAGTACTTTCCGTTCTCCGTCTCATGCGGCCCACAAAAATGAGTTGGGGCCACCCTTCAGGAATTCCCCGGTTCCTTTTTCCTTTTTGCTTGTATCTGCCGCCGGTCTTGCAATAAAACTGGCTTCTGATCTGGCGGCCGACATGTCGAGGCGAACTTGACTCTTCCCCCCCCCCGCATCGTGACTTCTTCACTCGATTTTGGTAGATTTAATGGCCCCCCTCGACACCCCCCCCTCGCGGGAAAAAGCATAGTGCCGGTGTCGTTACTCCCCGTTTTCAAATACCGTTTCTTCCACGGTCGTTCTCTGGTTTGTCCGGATGTTTTCAACATGGCAATTTTGTTTTCTACGGCTCCCCCCCCGGTGGTTCGTCAGAAAACTTTCCCGATGTCTCTTATTTTTTTTTCCGACGCTTGGAATTTGCTTCTTCTTTTTCTCCTAGAAGCAGCGGTGAGCGGGTTTCCTCGGAGTCGATCTGCGCGAGTTTTTTCTCTTTCCCCTGTTATCCGAGGGTAGAAGGGCACCACTTACCCTTTGTTGCGCGGGTTTCCAGTTGGCGAAATTCATCGGAATGGTAATCGCCGAAAATGTCCTTCCGACGCGCTTTTCCCTGCCCCCCCCTCCTTTTCCCTGACGTCTTTTTCTGCCCCAAACGTGCTTTGCGCTTCTCGAAGCCTGCCCGGTACGGATTTTTTTTTGCAACAAAATGGACCCGATTCTTGTTCATTTTTGGATCCTTTTTCAGTGTACTTGTAATCTTGTCGTCCTTCCACGTTTTTGCCTGCCCCCTTGTTGTTAACTTTCCACATGGTGCTTCATTTACGGTGATTCTCTTTTTTTCGCGCCCCCTGAAAAGGGAGCCGCTCACACGCTTGGTCTCTTTTTTAATAGCCGAAGAATTGAACGGCGTGGAGGGCCTTATTTTTTTTCTTTCAATTTCTTTCTCGTTTACGGACGGAGGTGATTGAGCTGCTCTCTTTTGGACAACGCAGAGGGAGAAATTAGAGGCTGTTTTTGTGTCCCCCGCTTCTAGCCTGGCACTGCGACTTGTGACGGTCGTCCACGAGGAACCTTGTGGCGGAGATGGTGATAGTTTATGTAGGATTCAATTCCTAGCTTTTCGCCGATTTTTCCCTGCCATTTGTGAGAGGAGGTCTTTCAATGTTGTCCCCAATGAGGGCGTCACCGAGTTTTTTTCCTCTCCGATTTGGCCTCCTTCGAGTTGTGACTGCCTTTTGGAACCTTTTTTCTTCTTTCAGGCTGTGGCGTGTGATGGTAGATGTTCTTTTATGGCGTTTATCTCCTTCTCCCAGAAATTGTACGTGGAGATGATGCCCGCGGTTTCCGCCTCTTGAACAACTACCTTTTTTCGCGAGCATTTTTGGTTACCGCCCAACTTTTCTGGAGTGATTCACCCCCCTTTCGGATGGGCTTTTCTTTGTTTCGTAGACTTTTTATACGAGGAAGCGGGCAGCTGCTGCTGTCTGCCGACGGTGTCCCCTTTTTGTTCTTTTTCCTCTTCGCCCTGTTCGTTTATGATTTATCCGATTTTGGAAGAAATCCCAAGCTGCGGGATCTAGCCCCCTCCTCCTCAGGTTTCGTATCCCATGAAACCCTCCGGGATGCATCCCTTCCCACCGTCCAGGCGACTCCTCATCGCTTCAACGCGTAGGGAAGAATACATTTCTGCTCCTCCATTTTTCTCGTTTTACTCCGGTCACGACCTTCCCACTCATGACGGCCCTTTCCCTTAAATTTCCCCAATTTCGGATTTGACTTTCACAGCTTTCTCGGCGTCCGGTTTTCCGTGGTACCTACCCCCATCCCTTGTCCCTTAACAGCAATACGTTATCACAGCTACATCCTCGACACAAGCCTGCCTATTTTCCTTCCCAAATAGCTTCGTCAGGCCCCCACCACCCCTTGAGTCCCTTAACCGTTTAACCTCCATCAGTTTCCTTGGACCGACAAGTCCCCCTAAGTCCTTGAACCTCTTTATTCTGTTAGGCGACCCTAGTTGCACCCCCCCTACTTTTCTCCATCTGGCCTCACAATATTTCTTACCGTCCTTCCCTTTTCGCAGTCCCCCGGTTCCAATCGCTTTTCCATCGCCTCCTCCATCCCTCTTTGCCGCTTACGCCCACTCTCGCGTCCGGCCTCTCCAACCGCCGGTCCCGGTTCTTTTTTGGCTTGACCTCTGTGCCCGGCGGTCATTCACCTAAATTCTCTTTCAATTTTCTTCCGGTTGGCTTTTTTCCCCCCCAGCCCTTTCGTCACGCTTGCCCGCTACTCGTCCTCACTCCCCTGTGGGCCCTCCCCCCCCCCTTGTCTTTTTTTTGCACCATAACATCCCCGTGCCATGACCCCTATGTAGGCCACGGCCCCGTCCTTTCTTTCTTCAATTTCGCCCGTTCACCCCCGACCCAGCCACACAGTCGTACTCTGTTTTTAGGCTGGTAGGCCCTTTCCTTTTTCCCGCTTCCAGTCCCCTAGTTCTACCATCGTCAGTTCTGGTTTGCGGTCCAAGGCTCCCCTCCCTCGTTTCTATTACCTTCATGAAAAATGTGCGTTTATTTTTACGCCCCCCCCCCCATTTCCCGGCCTCCCCCAAATGTCACTCCTTGCATTTAGCGCGCGACACTCTTCGGCTTTCCCTTTGTGGGCACCGAAGCAATTCCTCCGTCTTGCAAAGCCGACCATCCCATCTCCAGGTTTATTCCGAAACCCAACCTGCATTTTCTCCCCCCATTGAGGCTTTCCCCATTCCCTCATTCACTTACCGTTTCGTACGGTACACGATAAACGAACCGGCCACTTTCTATTTTTTTTTTTTTTGACTCTAACAGAATCGCCCCATCTTCCGTCTCCTGGTCATTGACTTTGCACTAGACATGTAGGACTATCCACCACCCTTCTTCTTTTCTACTTCTGACTCGACCCCTACCTCCCGTCACGCTTCTTCGAGTTTTTTTTCCCCCCAACTCACTTTTCTTGCCGGATACGATCAGAAGTTATCGGCCCCACTTTCTTCTCGCTTTCTCCCCTTTGCAATCAGCGGAATTATAGAATTCCATCAGGTTCGGCTTTTCTTTTTTTTGCTGCGATGAGCTTACGTTTCCTCGCGGCTTTGAAGGCGCAAGATTCCTTTTTACTCTTTCCGCCCGCCGAGCACCCTCTTTTTTTCTTCGGGGGACCTTCTTTAGCCCCTCTTTCACGAGACTTGTGCTCTTTTTTTTAGGCCCCCTTCGGTCAAGCCCTCATGTTTCTTCAGCCTTGATTGCCTTGCCTCTTTTCTTCGTGTTTCCTTCTCCCTCTGCTCCGCCACAAATCAGCCTTCACTAGAGCCGCATCAACCTGCCCAACTGGCCACACCGGCCTCGTACCCAAACTTTACAATCACTTTTCCTCAATTCTTCCTCTCCTGTTTCCCTTACGACCCGCCTAATCAACTTCCATTCCGCCACTCAGACAGTTATCTTCAAGTTCCTTTTCCGGTGGAAAACCTTTTAGACAATCAATCAACTACAAAGATAAAATCGCGCTTCTTTTTCTTGACTCCCTGACGAACACATAATCCGAGCGCTCCTAATCAGATCCCGAGTTGGTCAAAGGATGTCAGAGAAGCTCCCTTCATCATCTCTTTTCACCTTGTTGTAACGTCAATCCAGAGCTCCTCTTTTCCTATTCCTCCAAGAGAAGCCCTCGTCTCTCTCCTGTCCGTCTATAACATCCCGCATCCCCAATCTTTTTTTGATCTCCACTATAGACGCACTACAAAGTCCCCCCAAAACGTCCCCATTTTTTCGGCTTCTGTTTTCCAAAACCCCCCCCAATGCTGCTCGGGCGCTCTCTGGGCTTTTCTCACGGCCTGCTCCCTTCTTCAGATTCCGATTGTTCCTCTCTTCGTCCGCTTCCGTCAAACACCCGGACTGACCAAAGCGCCCAGCCCCCCTACCCCTCCCTAGATTTGTATCCTTTCCCGACCTCTCCTTTCCTCCTGCCGAAAATCGAGTATTTTCCTTCAACCACCAACTCACTTTCCTAGGTTCATTGTGTTCTTTGAACATGATTTTGTACCCCGTCCGTCCCTTTTCTCCACCCCCTTCTTTTTCCCCCTCCTTCCCAGGAGGGTG
>Ga0179593_1644861_pt1 | contig 10715 bp, 14 predicted proteins | sample CZODoug2_1_08_16_FD_185931 | JGI IMG/M metagenome (GOLD analysis project Ga0179593, IMG submission 185931) | Vadose zone soil fungal communities from Angelo Coast Range Reserve, California, USA - CZODoug2_1_08_16fungal (PacBio error correction) | ecosystem: Environmental > Terrestrial > Soil >... | reverse complement strand
CGTCTCTCCTTTTCTCTTCCCCTTTTCCCCCCCCCCCCTTTCTCTTTCCCCCCTCCTTTCCTCCTGATAGAACTAATCCGCCATCGCGTAGGCTTTGCACAAGCCGTCTTGCCGGACTCGAACTCGACAAACTGCAGAGGTTCGGCGCCCCTGAAAACAGAGTGAAGGTGACGCAGAGATAGATGCGTAGGCGTGTCCGTCTATCTTCCCCCCTTCCTCTTTCTCTTCTCTCTCCCCTTTTCTTCTCCCACCTGCCACGGGCCCGAATCAGATTGCGTCGAGAGGTATCGGTCTTCGTCCGCCTCGTTGATAGATCATGGCGCGTCGTCTCCTTCCCCCTTCCCCCCTCTTTTCTTCCCCCCTTTTCCTTTCTTCCCGGCATAGGCCGGCGACGCGCCGCACTTCGCGAGCACCCTGGGCCAGCCGGCGAGGGCTGGCCCCTCTGAAAGGGGCACCGGCATCCTGCGCGCCTCCTTTCCCCTCCTTTCTTTCTCTTTCCTTTTTGGCCCGCCGTCTAGCCACGACGGCGCGGCGAACCGCGACGATCGGCCCCATCACCACCGCGCCCGACAAGCGGCGCCGAGCTCCCTTTTTCTTTTTTTTCCCTCCCTTCCCCCTTCTACTCCCAACACAGGATGAGTTCTTCATGGAACAACCCGTTTGCCGATCCAGGATAGAACAATGCGGCGATAATCCTTTAAGTCGGGTTCCCGAGCGACGGCAGGACTCTTTCTTCCCCCCCTCTTCCCCTGCGAAAGCCGGACCCATAACCAACGGCCATGTTGTTGGAAACGATCGGGAGCCCCCCTTCAGAAATGGGGTCGAATTTTCAAACCGCCCTCCCCTCTTTTTCTTCCCCTTTTTTCCCTCCCTTTCCTCTTTCCCTGGATTGCTTCTTCGCTTCGCTCATCGCAATGACGGAGATTGTAGCAGCAATGCTTTCAAAATAGGCTTACGTTTCTCGGCGACCCCGCTCTTCTTTCCCCCCCTTACAATCAAAGAGGGACGCAGGGAAGACGGATGCGCGAGGCACCCATGGCCCCTGTGCCAGAAAAAAGCAGAGGCGTCCAGACCCTTTTCCCCCCCCTCCCCCCTTTCCTTTTTCCCCCTGTTCTCCTTCGTGCCTCTCGGTGACCATGTGTTGCCCACCGTCATCGGCGGAGACGTTTCTCGAACAACTTAGAGCCTGATCGGGCGCCAAGACCACACGGACTTCGCCCTTCCCCCTCTCCTCCCTTCTTTTCCCCTTTTCCCCCCCCCTTCTCATCCGCTCCCAACGTCCGTGACGATCGCGAGCCGAACATCGTATGGTGACGAGACAAGCGAGAGATCGTTTGATTCCAACGCAATGCCAGGGCCTGCGACAGATTGGCACGGAGGGCACTGTCTCCCCCCCTTTTTTTCCCTCTCCCCTTCCTCTTCCCTTTTCCCCCTTCCCTCTCCATCGTTGTTTCAGTTCAATTGTAGGGAATAGCAGGAGCGAAACTCATGGGGTCCCGCTACAGCTATTCGTCATCTCGAGCGCAGGAAGGCGGTTTTTTTTCTTTTTTTTTTTTTCCTTTCCCTCTTTCCTGGGACGAACAGGAAGCGCTTGCCAATGCCGAGGAGGCCACCGTGCAATCCTCCCCCGGAGGAACAAGAATGGACACACAGTCGATGCCCATCCCGAAATTCTTCCCCTCCCCCTTTTCCCTTTCCTTCTTCCTTCTCTGAAACCGGCACTTTGCGCTCGATTAATCGGCAGACCGGCCTGACCGTGGTCCCTTCATCGAACTGCTGTAGGTTGCTCCCTCTCCCCCCTCCTCTCTTTCTTTTCTTTCCTTCGTACACCCGCCAAGTTCGTGGGGTGGAGGAATCACGCAATTTGGTTTTCCTAAGGTCTGGAGCGACGGTGTACGTCCTTTCTCTTTCCCTCTCGTCAAACATCTCCGCCGCTTCTGGCTCAAGGTTATTTGTCCGTGAAGGGACCGGACCAAGATGCTGCAGCCTCCAACCCTCCTTTCTCTTCTCCCCTTTTTTTTTTTCTTTTCTTTTCCTCGGTCTATCAAGGCGCATCGAGTGCAGAGTCGAATGAAAGCAGTATCATAGCAAATAGTCGGCTGCCGCCTTTTAGACGTGGATCACCGTAACTCCGAATTTCGAAATGTCCGGAGCCCTCCTCTTTTTTCCCCTTCCCCTCCCCCTTTCCCCCTTTTTTCTTTCCCTTGATCCACGATCTGAAATAGAGAGCCGAACTAGTTGGATAAGAGGACGGATTTAATTCGACTTCCAATCGATTGGCGAGTGATAGGACAGGGATGAGCAGCAAAGGCCCTTTCCCCCCCTCTCCCTCTTTTTTTCTTTTTTTCCCCCCCCCTTCTCACATGAAGCTTGTTTGGAGGCTGCAGCAGTTGGGCCGAAATCCCCCCACAGCGAAAATAACACTTGAGCCACGGCCTCCTCTTTCTTTCTTTTTCCTTTTTGTCGACAGGAGCATTTATGGAATGATTCACCGTACCTTCCATGACCGTATTCCCCCCCCCCCTTCCTCCTCCCCTTTTTCCCCCCGCTTATGATTGCGTACCCAAGCGCGTCGGCGCGGAAGCAAATCTACAGAATTTATGAATTACTCCGCGGGTTCTTCCCCCTTTTTTTTTTCCCTTTCTTCATCCTTTCCGCCGTCCACCGACCATATGCAAGGAGGCCACCGTACCTTTACTTTCGGGATGGGCATGGACGGTTTTTTCCTTTTTCTGTCCCTCCTCTTCATTGGCAAGAGCGTAATGTTCGGTCTCCCCTTTTCACCTCCGGGCAAGGCCGGCAAAGCAACGTTTAAAGCCCCCGCCTTTCCTTGTCCTTCTCCTTCTTTCCCTTCTATTTCCTCCCCTTGAACTGAAACAACTGATGTATAGTGATCAAAAGTGAGATACGTATAGAGACAAGTTAGATGCAGCGACGCATCTGTCCTAGACTTCGACCCTTTCTTTCTTTTTCCCTTTTCCTTCCCCCTCCTCTCTTTTTCTCCCCCCCCAGAGGGGCGGCTCGCGATCGTCACGGACGTTGGGGAGAGGGGGATGCGATGTATGGTAGAGTCAGGCGCAAATCATGCGCGGACGAACTTTTCTTCCTTTTTTTTCTTCTTTTTTCATTTTCCGTCCTACGCTGACGCCGTTCGCCGATGCGGTTCCAGCATGGTCACGGAGAGAGCACGAAGGAAAGTCCCCTTTCCCCCCTTCCCTTCTTTTCACTTTCCTGCCCTTGTTTTTTTTTCGCACAGGCGGCCATGGTGCCTCGCAGGGGCATAAGAATTCCCTCGCCCTCTGTGATTTTCGAGGGTGGTTCGTTTGGGATAACTCCGTCCCCCCTCTTTTTTTTTTTCCCCCCTCCTCCTTGGCTGGAGGGCGAAGCGACGAAGCAATCCAGGGAGCGCGGCTCTTTCCTCGGCCATGGATTGCCTTCGCTTCGCTCGCCCAATAAAGAGGCGGCGGTGTGGAAATTCGAACCAATTTTGCGGGGGCTGGATAACCCCCCTTTTATCGTGTCCCACCCCTTCTCCTTTTCACTTTTTTTTTTTTTTTTGCCTGTGGACCTAGTAATCAGCAGTCGATCGGGAGACTAAAGTCCATTCTTATCGCAGCATGTGGGCTATTTCCTTATCTTCCCCCCCCCCTTCGGGTCGAGGGGCGCTGCCCCGGTGGCGGAGAGAAAGAGGCGGAGGGGGCCTTTTTCCTCCCTCTTTTTTCTTTTCTTTGTTCCCGCTCGGCGGGTCGCCCGGAGAAGTTCGTTTTTCTTTGGTCCCCACAGTGCGCTTTTTCTTTTTCTTTTTTCTTTTTTTCCCTCCTTGCGGATTCCGGTGGCCCCTGCAGCCGATTGGAAGAACGCGGCCGCCCGGCAAGGAGGGCGAGCGAAGTGCGGCGGCATGCTCCTTCCTTCTTCCTTTCCCCTTCCCCTCTTTTTTTTTTTTTTTTACTTCCCCTAATTCCCCTCCTCGGGGACGACGCGCAATGATCGAGCAAACAGGCGGACGAAAGACACGGATACCTAGCGACGCCCTTTTTTTTCTTTCTTTCCTTTTTCTTTTCCTTCTGTCCACTCCCTCCGACAAGATGACACCGGGCGAGGGAACAGAATATCCTTTCCCGGCATCAACGGCATCTATAGATGAGGCACCTGCACGCTGTTCGTGGCGCCCCCTCCTTCTCCCCTTTTTTCCTTTTTTTTTTTTTCTTTTTCCCCCCCTCCTTTTCCGCGCTTTTCGGATTAGTTCTATCGCGTCAGTAGTAGTCAATCATGGTGAGGAGGCGAGTGAGCGCCCTTCTCGAACCATGAAGCCCTGATAGTGTTAAGGGCCTCGTACTTCGAGACGATCTCTCTCTTTCCCCTTTCTTTTTTTTTTTTTTTCTTTCCCCTTCTTCCTTCCCCCCCTTAGGGCCTTCATGGGTCGAGGACGGCGCTCACGCGCAATACTGCAGAGGAAACTACCTGTCCTTAGAACTTAATCCGCCATCGCGTAGGATTTTCACCAGCCGTCCTTGCCGCCCTCGCCCCTCCCCCCCCCTTTCCCTCTCTTTCTCTTTTCTTTTTTTTCCCCCTTCCCCTCTCCTTTCCTTCTTTGTCGCGGCGGGACCGGCGCGATATGAAAAAAAGACCGGCCGATCCCTTCCCACGGAACGAATAAGCTTGCGTCGCGAGGTATCTTTCTTTTTTTTTTTTTTTTCTTTTTCTGCTCTTTTTCCCTACTAGCCGACGAAGCCATGCGCCTCATCAGAAAAAATGGGCCGGCTTCGGAATAGGAAGGCGGCAACGCCGAACTTCGCGCGCCCTCCTTTGCTCTCCCTTTCTTTCCTTCCCCTCTCCATTTTTTTCCCCCCGCGGGCGATGATAGCATGGAGCAAAGACCGAGAAAGGTGGAGGACCCGCCGTATATCCCCCTCCTTCTCCTTCCTTCCCCCATCACCACCGCGCCAGACAGCGAGCAGATGCGCTTTTTTCCCAGGACAGATACGACGCTTTAGACGCCACCGATGTCAGCGCCCTCTCCTCACCTCCCCCCTTCCCTTTCCCTCTCCCTTCTCTCACCCAATGCGGCGATAAGAAGGGAATTCGGGTTCACGAGCGACGTGATTTTCTGGTCCCGCGACAAAACAACCGCTGTCGTCCTCTCTCCCTCCCTCTTTTTCCCCCCCCTCTCCTTATCCCCTGTCACTAAAATTGTTCGAATTTCAAACAGCACGCCTCGTTATTGCGCTTCCTCGAAGAGAAATACAGGCCGAGGAAAGACCGTCCGCGAGGCCCTGGCTTGGTTTTGTTCCTCCTCTCTCCCCTTCCTCTTTTTTTCGCCTCCCCCTTTCGTCCGAGTTATCCAAACGAAAAAACTCGAAAATCAAAGAGGTCTTCTGACGGAGCGCGAGGCACCCATTGCCGCTTTTCCTTCCCCCCTTTTTTCCCTTCGCTCTTGTTTCAACGGTTTCCTTCGTGCTCTATCCGGTGACAATGATTGGTTGCAACCTCTTCTGCGAGACGCGTCAGCGTCTTTCGCCAACTTAGAGCCTGACATCGGAGCGCCCCTCCCCCCCCCTCCTTCTCCTCCCTTTTTTTTTCCCTCCACCTTTCCCTTTCCCTATCGCGACCGCCCCATTATGGGTGCGAGACAAGCAGAGAGCATCGTTTTTGTCTTTACAACGGCACAATGCACCAGGGGCCTGCGACAGATTGGCACTCCTTTCCCCTTTTCTCCCCCTTTTTTTTTTTCTTTCTTCCGACTCGTTGTTCAGTTCAATTTCGTAGGAATCGCAGGAGCGAAAATCATGGCTTCGCTTACAGCTATCCGTCATTCTCGAGCCGCAGCTCCTTCTGTTTTTTTCCCCCTTTTTTTTTTGTGTCTCCCGAACAGGAAGCGCTTGCCAATGCACGAGTTTGGCCATAAGTGCAATCATAAAGTATCGGCGGGACAATCATTCCCACCCCCCTTCTCTTCCCTTTTTTTTTTTCTTCCTTTTGCGTCTTCCCAGTGATTCATGCCGGCGAGAACTTGAAACCAGGCCCTCGCTCGATCATTCGGCAGACGGCCTGGACCGTGAGGAATCATCCCTCCTTTTTCTTCCTTTCCTTCTCGCGGGTTGAGCCGAAGGCGTAACCCGCAAAGTTCGTGTTTTTTGATAACGCCGTTGGTTGATCCTACGGTCCTGTCTCTTCCTTTTCTTTTCCTCTCCTTTCTTCTCCTCCAAAACATCAGCCGCTTCTGGATAAAGGTATTTGTCCGTGACGTGGATTTCCCAAGCTGCGGCAGACTCACAAAAAAGCTTCAATCTCTCCCCTTTTTCCCCTTTTTTTCTCCCTTTTTCTCTCCTTCCTGGCTCTCTCAAGCGCCATCGATGAAAGAGGTCGAATGAAAGCCGTCTCATATTGTGGCTGCCGCGATTAGATCGTGGATCATGTAACCGTCCGATTTAGAATATGTTCCTCTCCCTCTTTCCTTTTCCTTTCTCTTTCTCCCTTCTGCGGTTACAGTGACCACGATCTAATCGCGCAGGCCTCCTTTGCGAATGAGGACGGCTTTCATTCGAACCTTTTCCCTTTTCCTTTTTTCTTCCCTGGCATGTCGAGAACAAGTTCGCCAGATCAGCTGGAGTTTTTAACGGCTGGAAACACTGCTCGATTGAAGCTTTTTTGGATTCTTTTTTTTTCCCTTTTCCCCCCCCCTTTCTCCTCCCTGCTTCTGATGTTGGAGTCGCGACATCCCGATCGTTGTAGCAGGAGCATTCTCTTCCTCCCTCTTCTTTTTTCTCCCCCCCCCCCCTAACTTGGGGGTACGCCTTCGGCTCCAACAACGGCTCTCTTTTGGTACCAAGGGCGTCGGCGCGGAAGCAACTCTACCCTCCTTTTCCTCTTCCTTTTTTTCTCTCCTCTCTCCCTTGCCGTGAGTTTCAAGTCTCGCCCGGCATGAATCCTGGCGAGCCGTTCCCACCCTCCTAAGGCGGCACCGTTACTGACGAATTTCGGATGGGCATCGGCCCTTTTTCTTCTCTTTCCTCTCTTCATTGGCAATCGCTTATGTTCGGTCCCCTCGGTAATGACCCACGGCAAGGCCGGCCAAGCACCTTCCCTCCCCCCCTCTTCTTTTTCTCCCTTTCTCTCCTCCTCAATTGAACCTGGAAACAACGATTTATCGTAGAAAGTCGCTCTACGACAAGTAGATGACGCGCGCATCTGTCTAGAATGGGCGACATTTCCTTTTTCGTTTTCCCCCTTTTCCCCCCCTTTTTTTTTTCCCCCTCTTTTTTGTTTTTTTTCCTTCACCCATTAAGAGGGGCGGGGGATCGGATCGTTAGGACGTTGGGAGCGTTTTATTTCGATGGACGCAGGGGAGCGTCAGGAGCAATCATTGCGCGGACGAATTCTTTTCCCTCTTCCCTTTTTCCTTTTTTTTTTTTTTTTCTCCTCCCTCTCCCTTTTTCCCACCAAGCATGGTCACCGGAGAGAGAAAGAAGGAAACTTTAAAACCATAGAGAGGAATGCCGGTTGATGCTTTTCCCCCCCTTTTTTTTTTTTTCTTTTTTCCTCTCTCATCGGCCTTCCCTGCGCCCTCTTGATTGTCGAGGGTGGTTCGTTTGGATAACTCGGACTTCGTTGTCGCGAGAACGTAAGCCTATGTTGACAAACGCCTTTCTCCCCCTCCCCCTCTCTCTCTTCTCAGGCCGCGCGGACCGGGATTTCCTAGGCACTGGCTTTCGCTGCGCTCGCAATAAACGAGGCGGGCTGTTTGAAATTCCTCCCCCCCCCCCCCCCTCTCTCCTGTTTTTTTATTTTTCCTCCGCTTTCGCGAGGACGGACAGCGGTGTTTTTTTCGGGACATAGTCCTCGCCGTTCGCTCGGGGAACCCGACCTTTTCCCTTCTTCTTTTTTTTTTCCTTTAACCTAAGCTAATCCTGTGTGTGGCGGTATCGCGATGGCTCCCGGTGGAGGCGAAAGAGGCGGAGCGGGAGGGGACGCCGCGCTCTTCTCTCTTCCCCTTTCTTTTTTTTTTTTCCCATCCGGCGCGGTCGCCGGTCAGCCGTCGTGGGCTATACGGCGGGTCCCCACATTCCTCTTTTTTTTTTCTCCTCTTCTCGGCAGGATGCCGGTTTGCCCCTGCAGCCGCCAGCCCGCGAAGCCTTCCTTTTTCTCTTGCCTTCCCTTCTGGTTCGCCGGCCCAGGGTTTCGATTGAGGCGCCGGGCTCGTCTTTTAGGGCTAGGAGGATACGATGGAGCGTAAGAGGAAGAAGACGCGTCCATTACTCTCCTTTTCTTCCCCCCCCCTTCTCCTCCTATTATCGTGCGTGGCCGGGTGGCGTAGAGGGAAGGGATGTTTTTTTTCCTCGAGAAGGGCACGACGCCGAACAGATGGACCCGGTCGCCTTTCCCTACTCTCTTCCCCCCTCCCCCCTTTTCCTTCTTTTTTCTCTTTCTCTGTCGGCCAGTACGGCTGGTGCAAAGCTAACGGCGATGGCGGATTAGTTCTATCGCGTAAGTAGTTCCTCATTTCTTCGGGAGCTGTGAGACGCCGTCTCGAACATGGAAGTCCCTTCTCTTTTCCGTCCTTTCCTTTTTTTTTTTTTTTTTTGAGAGAGATCGTCTCGAAGGACGAGGCCCGGAACCACTATAAGGGCCTTATGTTCCTCCCTTTTTAGCTCAAGCGAATCTCGCCATGAGGAAAACTACTGAAGCGATTCCCTACTCCTCCCCCTCCTCTTTTCTTCCCTTTTTTCTCCTTTTCTCCCCTCCTCTTTCCTTTGCCCCGCAGCTATAGATGCCGTTTAGGCGTGGTCAGATAGTGGACAGAGAAAGGGTCTCTTTGTGAGTGGAACGGCGCGATGCGCAAAAAAAGCCCGGTCACTCCTCCCCTGCCCCTTCCTCTTTTTTTATCCTTTTCTTTCTTCCCTCCGTTTGCTCGATCATGGCGCGTCAGTCCAGCCTGACGGCAATTAGTAGCCGCCTCTCCCTCGAAGACGAGCAATGCGCCTCATCGAAACCCTGGGCCGGCGGAACCGGCCTCTTCCGTCTCCCCCTTTTTTTCCTTTTTTTTTTCCCCCCCCTTCCCCTGTGTCAGGGGCACGGCATCCTGCCGAGACATGCGTCCGTACCCCGCGTCTTTTTGATAGATGGAAGCCACGACCGCGAAATGTGGGGCCCTCCTTTCCTCTCCCCCTCTTTCTTCCCCTCCCCCCTTCCCCCTCCCGCGCGCCGAGCGCGGCGTCCACGGCCAGATCCGCCGCTTCGCCAACGATGTCAGCGACACGAGACGCCCACACCCCCTTCTTCTCTTTTTTCTTCCTTTATCCTTCCTTTTTTCTGTTTTTTCCCGAGCGACGGCGAGGGACAGATTCCGCCAAAAAAACACCGCTGTAGTCCTCGCGACCTTCGTCCCCTTCCCCCCTTTTTCTCCTCCCCTTTTTTCTCATTCAAACAGCCCGCTCGTTATGCGAGCGAGACGAAGCATCCAGGCCGAGGAAAGACCTTTTCCGCCGGCCCTGGATTGCTCGTCGCTTCGTCATCGACAATGACGTCGCTTTTCTTGCCCTCGTTTTACGTTCGCGCGAACACGCCGTGCGTCCGATTCCCAACGAACCACCATCGTCACCTTCCCCGCTTTTCTTTTTTTTCCCCCCATGACGCCTGTGCAGAAAAAAAGCACTTTCCAGCAACAGGGGTACAACGCATCAAAAAGGCATCCCTTCTCCTCTTTTTTCCCCCTTTTTTTTCCCCTTCTTGGTTTGCCACCGTAATCGGAGAAGCGTCAGAGTCGTAGCCAACTCTCTCCTTCCCTTTCCCCTTTCTTCAGCCTCTTCGTCGCGCAAGGATTGCGCCTGACTCCTTTGTCCATTCGCATCCCGCTCCCAACGTCCTTTTCCCCTCTCTCTCTCCCCTCCTTATGGGTGGCGAGAAAGCGAGCTTTTTTGATTTGCCCGACAACGCAATGCCAGGGGCCTGGCGCCCCGCATTTTTTTTTTTTGGCATCACTGGTAGATATACAGATCTTGATACGATAAATCGTTGTTTCAGTTCAATTCGTAGGGCCTCTCCTCTCCTCCCTCCTTTTCTTTTTCTTTCTGTCCTTCTTGTTCTTTACGGTGCTTGTGCAGGACTTGCCGGAATTGAAAGAGGGCGAGACCGAACAGGAAGCGCTTGCCCCTGGTTTTTCCCCCTTTTTTTTTCCTTTTCCCCTTCTCCTTCTTGACCACGGGAAAATGGAAACCAACGTCCGATGCACCATAAAGAAATTTCTGGGTAACGGTGGAAGCCTGATATGGGCGGTGGAAGGCGGCCAGGATTTCCTTCCTCTCTTTTTTTCCCTATCTTTCCCCCCTCCTTTTTCTCTTTTCTTCCGCGCAGACGAGCTTGGGTACGACAATTCATAGAGTCTTTCTAGGAGTAACAGAAGTGTAAGTGGGGTGGAGGGATCCCTCCCTTTTTTTTCCCTTTTCTCTCCTCTCATTCCCTCATGCGACAACGAATAATGCTGCGAGACGCCAAACCCAAGCCGCTTTCGGCTCAAGGTTATTTGTAATGACGTGTGATTCTGCCCCCCCCCCCCTTTTCCCCTCTCTTTTTTTTCCCCTCCGTTGCTCAAGCTTTTTGAATATGGCGAACTTGGTTCCGCCAGTCCTTTTTCCCATCGATGCAAAAGGAGTCCTTAATGAAGCAGTCTCATTAGCAAACTGTTTCTTCTTTTTCTTTCCCTTCTTTTCCCGGGAAGC
>Ga0179593_1615771_pt1 | contig 10715 bp, 13 predicted proteins | sample CZODoug2_1_08_16_FD_185931 | JGI IMG/M metagenome (GOLD analysis project Ga0179593, IMG submission 185931) | Vadose zone soil fungal communities from Angelo Coast Range Reserve, California, USA - CZODoug2_1_08_16fungal (PacBio error correction) | ecosystem: Environmental > Terrestrial > Soil >... | reverse complement strand
TTTTCTTCTGCAGCTTCGAAAACCTCACGGCTCATATCTCTTGGTCAGACTGAGATCAACTGACGGCCTGAGTGACATCCTTTTTAGAACCTCTTTTTTGGCCCCCCCCCCCCCCCAAGCCCTTTTTTTTTCTCCCCGAAATCGACGAGAAAGCGCCGGCCTCATCCTTCGTACTCTAAAGGCCCCCCCTGGAAAATTACCCCTCGAAAACAAAATTTTTTTTTTGCTACCTGGTGGTATTATATAATAGTTATCTTTTAAAGCGACGCATTCTGTTATCGCATACACACGTACGAAAAAGGAACGTGAACCCCTCCCCCCTTTACATAGCCCCAAATCCTGTCAATAGCAGTCTCGATCTCCTTATTAAATTAGTCTTTTGTTAAAAGGGATCTATTTTCTCCCCCCCCCCGTCCTTTTTCCCCTGAAGGTCACACATTTATCATCGCCAGGTTAAATGACTACGGATTACCCCCGTCAAGAAGCACTGGACTTTATGGCCTTAACTGTAAAAACAGTTTATTAACAGCCATCCCCCCCCCCAGAAGGAAGGTAACTGTAAAGAAGGTGCCTCTAAGTGAATAACGAGAAATCCAAACCGTCACAAACGATGTTCCCTAGTGTTCGACCTATCCAGACCTTTTTCCCCCCCGAAAAAGAGGAGCCCGACTTTTTCATCCTGTGTGTATCTTACGACGATGTCCCACGAGAAGGTAAAATTTTTGATTCCGTGGGGGGGGAACTCTTGCTGGGACGTTAGGGGCTCAGAGTGGGAGAGGTTACAGGGTGTTGGTCGGTTGGGGCCCCCCCTGAAGCCTTTGAAGGTGGGAAGAAGAAGCTAGTCCGCCGGGACCCTGTAGCGTGCCAGAAGGCAACGCAAGCAAGACATCAACCGGAATCTCCCGAGTTTTTTTTGTGCGAGACCAGGGTACGTCGTGGCGCCGTGCTTGAAAGCGCGACCACAGTCTAGTGCGGTCGCTGTTTTTTTTGAGCCCTATTTCCAAGAGAAGAGCCCCCCCCCCCCCCCCCCCCCCCACTCCCCAAGAGACAGAAGAGAGAGCCATTTGATTTACCGTGTTTTAAGAACTTTTTTCCCTTGGAGGCAGGAGGGCGGAGCTTGAGTCTCTTTTGCCACAGCATTTGACCCACAGCCCCCCCCCCCCCCAGGCAAGGTGTCGGGGACCTTATGGACCGGGTTTTCGAGCAGCATGGAATTAAAGATTCGGCGCCAGCGAGAGGGTGTGGGTACCGGGTAGAGACAGAAGTGCATAGGCCCCGTCGTTGTGCCCTTAGATCTTCAGCTGTGGGAGACTTGGCCCTCAGAGGAGACAAGAGCAGGAGAGTAGACGAACCTCCCGCACTTGTTATGAAGAGCCCATGAATCAGGACTACTGTTTCCCCGTACTTGGACCCATTGACAGGGGTACGGGGAGGGAATCGCGTACAGAGGAAAGGGAATAGCCCCCAGACCCGCGTCCTTGACTGACAGCCTCAGTTCAAGAGCGAGAGAACGGTCGGGATCCAGTGCTTAACCCTTTATGAAGTAAAAGACTGAAGATAAGGAGAGCAGAAGGATCCACTGCCATCGCCGCAGAGTAATTTGCCCTAGACAACCAGTATCCTGGACCATCTTTTCTGTATGCGCCGGTGCTTGCTCGTCGTTTATGTGAAAAGAAAAGGGCCGCCGCCCCCGAGGTGCGGACCTTCGTTTGCAACGTCAACTTGAAGGCAGCCGGCTAGACCTCTCAGGAGGAATTGTCTTGAAGCCTTTTAGCTCCCTTCTTATCTGTCGTCCGCCTCGCTATGCCTCCCAACCGGCCTATATATGGGTGGCTTTGAATCCGGAGAGATAAGATTTGGCCATTCACCCAGAGCATCCTGAAAGAGAAAGACGACCCCTTACCACTCTTCCCCAGGAATGGTCTGTCGAATGAGGCCAGTCAGTCACCGGGATGACCCCCACTTCCTTTTAGCACCCTCCTTTTAGTCAAGTCCAGTAGTGGTTAAATGCTTTTTTTGACAGTCCACTTCCTCATCCCGCCACGGACCTCAAGCTGACACGCATTCTTACCATAATGGTGGGCATTCCTTGCGTACTATCCTTGCGAAATATAAAGCCCTCTAAAAGACTTTTAACACACGTTTCATCCCCTGGTTTTTCATCAATGGGTCGGTAGAGGAAGGGCCCTCACTTAAGTACTACAAGATTCCTCCCTTCTTCTTGTGCCATTAATCCACCCGACCACTATTGATATAAGAATAAGAATCAACTAGGGACGGGGATTAACAGAATACCCTATGCGGTAGACCAGGAAGTAAGTAGTGGACTTCGTAGGTGGCTTTAGTAGGAAGCCAGGGACTGTGCAGAGGCCTCCCTTCTCTTTTCGGAAACACCCCTTCAAAGAGGGCTAGAGGGACGAGCTACAGAAGGACGCAGCTCATCCTTGGCGCCAAGAAACGGAAAAGGGCATCAACCGAGAGTCTCAGGGCGAGAACGGAACGGGACCAAAGCAGGTACAGGAGCAGGTAAACGTATTACGGCGAAACGCCATAACGCATCTTGTGCTTCAAAGCAGGAGTCGCTCAGCCCCCCTCGCCTATTTTTGCGAAGTACCCCCTCCTGGCTCATCCGATCCAGAGGGCTGATTTTACTATCGCAATGCCCCGTGCAAAGATATCCGTCTTTACACACCACCCTTCGATCTATGGCAGTCTGACCTAATAACGCCTTAAACTTTTTGGAACGTAAATACATGGCCACAGAGTGAAACCATGCTAGAGTGATCAGTAAGGAACCGCCCTGGTCTAACTTTTTCCGAGGATCATCGGCATAGGCAAGAGGGTGACGGTCCTGTCCTAGTCCCCCTCCAGCGAGTAAGCCCAAGAATCCGAGAAACGTACCCTTAATATTGGGCGGTAGATTAAAACCAAGAAGAAGCTTTTCTACTTATCCAAGAATAATAGAACTTGAAGAAGGTAGCCCCCCCATGCCCTCCCCCATCTGTGCTAGGGAAAGGAAGAACGGCCCAGCGCCCAGAGAGGGAAAACAAAGGGAGAAGGTAGCCCCACAGGGAGGCACACCCTTGGGGCTGATAGTGCCCCAGAGTAACAAACAAACCTTTCAGTGAAAGCCCCAAGTAGGAAATTTCAGTGTGAGTGAGAAAGAGCTAGTTTCGCTCTTAGGGCGGGCGAACGTGACCGTCTTTCTCGGTCCCTAATTTAGTAGACGAGTTCTCCTGTATCCCCTATGGAATAATGAAGCGTAGAACAACATCCTCCTCACTTCTTCAGGAAAGAATGCCTTGACCAGTGCCAAACCGATCCCCCTCGCTCCCGAATTTGCCCAGCACCACTTGTCAATAGAGGCCTCCAGCAGGAGACGAGAGTTATAAAAAAAGTGTTCCCGTCCACCAGACACCCTCCATGTGAAAGCCCTGCCAAGCCCGTCCATAAAAGAGCACAGTTTCTTAAAAAACAATCCAAGTGAGGTGTTAGCTACCTCGCAATCGCCAAAAGGATAAAGTTCCCCCAGGGGAAAGAGCCAAGTTCCCAAGCCGGAAAAAGCAACGCTACCTGCCGAGCAGACCGGTTCCAGTCAGTGAAAGACGTACCTGCGGATGCCAATGTAGGAGATACGTGTAAAAGGTTTTTTTTGTTTGTGTTTTTTTTTTGTGTTACTGTCGGCATAGCCCTTTCTCCTGTCGTTTAGTTTACTTTTCGCCCCCACCTGAGGAACAGAGCCCCCGTGCACAGAGCACCCTTCGGTATATCCTGAAGCCTCACCCCTCAGAATGATCGGAGTCACGTCCTTTGCCGTATTGTACTACCCTTGCTCCAATGTCATAAGACTACCTTGTTTACTCTCGATCCCACGTTTTCTTTTTTTCTTTCCTATTAGCCAACTATCATTTTTTTACCCGTGTTCCCCCTATAGCCTTAGCCGGCAGGAAAGTCATGCCATTTTTTACTCCTGTTAGTCTCAACCCTGTTTCTTGAGTTCCCACACCCGTCATTTTTTGCTCCCCCCCAAGTAAGTATTTGGACATGGGAGACTACCAGGATTGGTAAGGTGTGGGGTGGATCCCCTTCCGTAAGTCTACTTTGTGTTTTTTTTTTTCCCTTGTCGCTTGGTGTAAGAACAGCCCCTGTTTTTTTTGTTTTACCCCCCATTCTTCACCTTCCCTCGAGTAAAACTTGACTATCACCTAATATGAAGTTTCCAGCCGGAGACACGTTCTCTTCTACGGAGCATTTTTCATGGAGATTTAACGGTCCTCTCGTTCCCTACCTATCTGAGACCTTTAACGTAAAGGGAGGAGGCATAGGAATACCACTCCCAGCCACCACAATATCACGAGTTAAGTGTGTGCTCATTCCCTTGTTTTTTTTTTTGTTTGATTTGGTGTAGTACAAATGTCCCTTTCAAGAGGTTACCCACAAGCGTTCCCCCCAGAGGTTTTGGGTTTGTTTTTTTGTTGGTTACTGACTGCGACCCCAAGAACCTCCGGCTAAATGTGGCAAGGTCGCTGCCCCTAAACTTCTCCCCCACTGGAGTGAAAGCAGGGCTAGGTGTTTTTTTACCCTTGCACGTTGGGAGGCCCTGAACTGTCCCCCCGTTTATTAAGGACAAGATAAACTTTTGAGTAAAGGAGGGACGTTCTACATACCTGAGCAGTTGGCGTTTTCTTTAGACGTTTGACCCTGTCGTGCCCCGCTTGACGAGTCTGTTTTTTGATTGCCTTCCGATTTGCTCCCTCCCCCCCCCCTCCCTCGATAGCACCGGGGCTTTTTGTCTTTGATCTAGGGACTAAACCCGCACCTTCTTTTGCAGTCATCCCGAACCAAGAGTAAACCCCGGAACGGACGAGACTATTAGGTTCCACAGAGAACCCGGAAACAGAAAAAGACAAACGCTCCCGGTACCCACCATTTTTCAGGACTTTCGGGCAAAACCCCCTTAACCTCCACCCACCGCCATTGTAGGAAACCGTACTTTCATCCTTAACGTTGGTTGTTTGAGAATGAGAGTTGGAAAGAAAGCGCGATTTTAAACGGGGAGGGAACGTACCAGTGTTTCGCCGACCATCTTACGGTGCAGCGGGAACGTCCCGTGGAACCCCAAGGAAAGTTTTCCTACTTCCATTTTTTCTTTTTCGCCCCTACTCTGTCTACTTAGCTTGCCGCTCCCTTTGCGATTTCCCTAAGTGGTATGCTGATTTTGCAAGTTTAGAACCTCAGTTTGTTCACTTATGCACTAGCCCCCGCCTCACTCCCCCCCTCCCCCCCCCCCTTTTTTTTTTTGACGAATCGGCTGCGGATCTCTCCGATAGTTTTTCCCTCTCTGCCTTTCGCCTCTTGCCGCTTTTTTTTTTGGTCGGCGGCTCCTTGGCCTAGCATTTACAGAACTGTTAAGTGCAAGTCGGTTAAAGATGGTACATAGGAATTGCTTTTTTCACCCCATTTCTATTTTCTCTAAGGGGTTAGTGGCCCCTAGCCTTTTTTCTTTTTCCGGCCTTAAAGTTTTTTGTCCTCTGCTATTTTTATCTTCCCCCTGAACATTTGAACTATTCTGTGCCCCCTGTGGGTCCACTCACCTTTGAAGGATCAATGTCAAAGCTCTATCCTATACTCCCCTCCTTCCTGGAGTGTGAATCTAATATTTTCGGAATAACTGTGCTCCTCTCCTTTTTCGCCGCTACGTCCCTGCATGGCCCGTCCGTAAACCACACCCCCCCCCCTCCCCCCCCAAACCCCACACGGAGCTTCCACGGCCCTTACAACTTTTTTTCTTCAGACCTAGCGCTGAAACTTTACGAGTGTCTTGGCATCTATTTTAGTAATTGATGCGAATGCGTCGCACATTTTTTTATCCACACTTTTTCGCCCATTACGTGTCACCCACCATACGTGAGATGCATGCAAACCCTTCTGCAATTTTTTTTGTTTTTTTTTTTTTTTTTCACAACTTTTTTTTTTTTTTTTTTTTTTTTTGGCACATTAGAATAAAGGGGCGGAACACTGTTCATACCCAATGAACATTCCCTTGGTGCAATCCCTGACTCAGTCATGCTCCCCGTTCCTCCCACCCGTGACCTATTTTTTTGATCAGTTTATACCTCCCTTCTTTCCCTTTTCTCCACTAATCTCAAGGTTGTATTTTGGCTAAGAATTGATCTTCAAGCCTAGTGTTTTCGTGTTCTAGTGTATGATGATATGTAACTTCCCTATGTTGTTTTTTCCCTTCCTCTACCGCTTTAGGAGAGCTCACACCCACTTTCACACTCCTGCACAGATCGGTGTACCCGTAGAGGCGCCGCATGGTGTTTTTGTGTCTTTTCACCCGCCCAAGTGCATGAAGGGGCCCTTTATTTCTCAAAATTGTACCCTGCTTTTTGGATAAGTCACCTCCTGACCCTAGACAAACCGGCAACTCCCCTCTCCTTGTGCCCCTCCCGCACGACTTATTACGCTCCCCCAGCCGCCCCTTAAGACCCATACGAGGGATCTGAGGCTCACCAATAATCACCCCCCAGGGGGAACCCCTTCCTCCCCTTCCTACTCCCCTGATCCCCTCTCACGTTCCTTTCCCCACCCCCGCCCCTAATCCCTGCTCTTGCATGCACCCACCGCTTCATCTTCATTGTTAATCCGCCGTCCTTCCCCTTTTTCGCACTACGGGACAGACCGGAATTCGCCCGAAACTCGACTCCCAGCACATCTTCGCGCCGCCCAGACCCCCCCAGGCCCCCTTCACTAACTCTCTCTTCCGTTTCTACACCCGGACCCCCACCCCTTCCCCCGCTGAAGAGCGGTTTAACAAATAAACTTATTCAAACCGTCTCCCCCCATCCTACTCCGTTTCGTCCACTCCCTTCACAGTTCAATCGATCTTTCTGCGTCAAGGAACTCGGATCTCCAGCCTTCGTCTTTTTCTCTTCTACCCCTCGTTTGTAGGAAACCCACTCCCCGTAGCTCTTCCAGACTCAAGCGAGTTCAGGCTGCGCGAAGCTCCCCCCCAATTCCCTCTCACCCTCCCTCCCCACCCCTAATCTCCTCTTTTACCCCTCCCCCGCTTTTTCTGCCATTCCGTCCTCCCAAATCCTAACATGCGAAAAAAAGACCAAAGCAAGATAGCGAAAATACGAACGCTTCCTCCTGCCAAATTCAATCCCCCCTCCATCCGAAAGCCACAAGAACCTCAGCTATCATCCCGGTGCATAACCAATAGCGCGTATTATTAAGGGAAAACCACCGTAGCATATTTGTGTGAGCATAACCCTATTACAAAATTATCCCCCTTCACTCCTCTCCCACCTTTCGCCTCGTATTACCCCTTTTTCTTTTTTTTTGTTCGGGTTTTTGACGGCAGCCCCCAACTCAGGGACTAAACCCCCTATCTTTTATATCTGCCTCCCACGAACAGCCGCTGCTGGGGACCGCCCAATGCGGCTTTTTAGAGAGAGTGTTACAATCTCTCCTCCGAAAGGTGGGGAATAAACCCTGACCGCTCTCGCCCCTCCGTGACAAATCTTTGTCGGTGTATCTCGGTGATATTATAGAAGGATGAAATCCGGTTTTTTGTAGCGCCTCCATTGACCGTACTGCAATGCGTTAGGGTCCCCAGTACCAGCATGGTGGTTTTTTCGACCCACCTCCCGCAGCAGGTCCGAGGTGGTCCTCTCTTTAAAAAAACGCCGGTCTCTAACTACCTCCATCTGTCTTCATTCTCTCTCACCCCTTTCTTGACTTCCTCGCGCTCTTTTTCTTTCTTGCTCTCCAGAGAGCCTGCCGTTTCCCCCCCCACACCTCACTATGTCCTCTAGTCCTACTCCCAATCACTCCCCAGTCCCATGAAACTACCATCCCAACAACATCTCCATCCGACCTTCTAGCTGGAGCAAAGTCTATCTTTGCGGACCGCCCCTCATCCCCTAACCCCCCGCTTCCGTAAGCCCCCCCGGGCTTTCTCCCTTCCCGTAGAAGTTCTCCCATGACAATACCCCCCGACACCGCCCTTCCGGGCTGCCTACGCTTCGGAGAAATCCCCCGCCCCGTCTTCCTGTCTTTTTTTAGTCCTTTTTCTTAAAAATTCGTTTTGGGTCGCTATCCTTGAACCTTATAGGCTAGTTTGTGTAGGGCGTCCACGGTGCCCAATTTCACCGCCCCTATTACCCCCTCTTCCCTTTCTGATCTCAAGTCAATCCTTGTCCCCCTCTGCTGGCGAACCCCTGTTTCCCGGCTTATTTCGGTTTCTCTGCCTAACACAAAGCTTTCCAAATTTAGGCAGCCATTGTGAGTTTACCCTTTAGGAGGTTACCACATCGACGATGGGCATCCCGGATACGGCTAAACACGTAGACTTCTCACGTCCCCCCATGACTGACGGCCCCCTGTCAATTACGGTACAAGGGTAAACTTTTTTTTTTTATTTTTTACCGGCCCCCTCACAGAAACTTAGATGTCCCATATAAAGATGATCCTCGAAATGTATTAGATCTCCCCGCCAGAGCAACACCTATGCACTCCAATACATGGATTTAAACGCCCTTTTCCCGCAGGCAACCTAGGCGTCCCCCGACGAGCCGAGTGCTTCTTTTTTTCCTGAGTGTTTGATCTCTCCCCATCAACGACCGCATGGACACGCTTAAGCACTCCTACATTGCCTTTTTTCGTACTTGAAGCCTGCATTCCCACCTTCCTGCACGCGCGACGTTTCAACAATGAAACATTTTTCTTTCATCCACCTGAATCCGATTTTTTTATTCACGAACAGCTTAGTATACACCACTGCATTCCTACCCCCCTCTTCTGCTGTATCATTTCCCCCCCACACGCAAGATTGATATTGAGGATGTTTTGTGCAACGCCGCTCGTTTTTTTTTCCCCCCACATGCCCCTTTCATTGGCTTTCAATCCCTTTCCCTCGCTACGATCGCGCACCCTTAAGACTGTGTCTGACTAGAAATAATTGTCCGATAAATGTATCTTCTCTTCCCCCGTCCCCTTATTTTTTAACAATAGCTGCGGGGTAGTAAATTTATGTCCTATTTTTTTTGCTCCTACCCCCCAAGCATCCTCTCATCGGTCCGACGTCTGAACCCCCCCCCGCCCCCCCCCCAATACTGTATCTAAATATCCCTTAACGATGTTTTCCATCCCCTGCACCCGACTTGTGAACAATCCCCCCCCCCCCCCATAGTAGTATGATGTCCAGATTGTGCGTTCATTCTGGCTAGAGTGGCCGGTTTGATGGTCGCCCTACTTTGTGTTTTATGTTTTTTTCTTTTTTTTTTTTTTTTTATTTTTATTTGTATCGATGATTTTTTTTTTTTTTTGTTTCTGTATTTTTTTTTTGCATGAATTGCAATGTCCCCCCTCTCCATGATCCGTGCCCAGGGCCGGTTTTTGTTTTATTTTTTTTGTTTTTTTGTTGCCTCCCCCCAGCCACCCCTGCCATTTTTTGTTTTTCCCAATGAATTATACCGGAGTGTCAGACGGACCCCCCCTTCCTAACCACCCCACCCCCCCCCCCCCCCCCCCCCCCCCCCCCCCCCCCTCCCCCCCCCCCCCCTCCACCCCCCCCCCCCCCCACCCCCCAACCTTTCCACCCCCCCCCCCCCCCCCAAACCAGCCCCCCCCCCCCCCCCCCCCACCCCGGCCCCCCCCTCCCCCCCCCCTCTCCCCCCCCCCACACCCCAGCCATAGACACCACGCGAGACCCCGTTTTACCCCCCCTTACCCCATTCTCTCCTTCCCCCAGCCAATGACTTGCCGCAATTTCTTGCATGAATCCAGATATCAACGATCAGCCCCCCCCCTTGTTGTCATATATTTAGACCCCTGCCATTCCCACTCATCGTTTGCCTACATACCTACTTCGACACGTAAATTAGATGCCCGAGACCATTCCCCCCCCCAGTCCTTTGACCATCCCTCCCTTTTCCCCAGGCCCCTCACCTCCCCTTCCTTTGGGTTTTTTTTCTGTTCGGAATGCCGTGGAACTGTCAGGTTACTCCAAAATTCAGTAATAGTGGATTTGATTGTTGTCTTCCCACGCCTAGTTCTTTTTTCCCCGCCCCTTCCTTTTACTTTGTCTCTCCCAGGCCTTCTTTCGTGACTCCGACATGTGTCCCCAGAACTTTATTGCTTATCACATTCCTTTTCATACACTTCCCCTCCCCCTCATGACCCGTATATGTTTTTTTTTGCCTGATAGTCCCTACCCAGATCCCCCCTTTTATTTTCATCTCCCTCTTGTTTCTTTTTCACCCCCCCCCCCCGACCCCTCCCCCCTGTCTTCCTTTCCAACGTCCCCCATTTATATAAAAATAGTTTTTCTACTCGCCAGACTTCTGCCGCCCCCCATTCCCTCCTGGCTTCCCCGTAGCGTTCTTGATGTTTCCTTTCCCGAGCCCCGGTGAGCACACTTAGAGTAGTCGTCCCCCTGATTTACTCTTTTGTTTTTTCATCCCTTCTCCTCCTCTATCTTTTTTTTCCCTATGGAGCAAATGATTGTGACCTCAAGGCGAGGACTTGTACTCCAGAAGTCATTTCCGCGCGCCGTGGTCTTTTTTTTTGTTTATCTCCCTCTTCTTTTCACCCCCCCCTTTTTTCCCCTCCCCAGGCCGACGATAAAACCTTGCCTACTTAAACAGGATGTCTTCTTCTATTCCCCTTTTCGTTCCTATCTCCACATCGTTCCTTGCCATTGTTAA
>Ga0179593_1572726_pt1 | contig 10715 bp, 12 predicted proteins | sample CZODoug2_1_08_16_FD_185931 | JGI IMG/M metagenome (GOLD analysis project Ga0179593, IMG submission 185931) | Vadose zone soil fungal communities from Angelo Coast Range Reserve, California, USA - CZODoug2_1_08_16fungal (PacBio error correction) | ecosystem: Environmental > Terrestrial > Soil >... | reverse complement strand
GTAAATTAAAAACCCTAGTTTCCACCGAAGCCCTTTTCTTTTTTGTAAATCTCTCAAGAAGCATTTAACTCTTTTCCCTTTTAGATATCTGTTCTTTTTTTTCCTTTGATAAAGGGGAACAAGTTCACCTTCTGGTTTTGAAACGGTTTCCCTGTTTTATATTGAGGAATTCTTTCTCTGGAAGCATATTTTCTAGAGGGCCAGAGTGAGGGGAGGCGACTTCTCTTCATTATAAGGAGGGGCTGTCTTTTTTTGTGTGCTCTTGGGGGGCCGCAAATTCCTTGTGTTTTTTCCTTATATGTGCTTCTTTCCCCCCCACGCGTTACTTTTCCGAAGACGCTTTTTTGTCTTTTTTTCCTGACAAGGAGAGACCTTCTCCCTTAACGTTCTAGTTTTTTAAGAAAGGATCCTTGAAGGTTTTTTTCAGAAGGGAGCTCGCCTTTTATGATGATCATAGCTTCTTAATATTTCTCAGGACCTGTTTTTTTCAATTCTTTCCCTGTTTGTATGCTTGTGGTTTTTAAGCCTTCCCCCCTTCTTTATTTTGATATTTCCTTGTATCATTTTAACTTCCTCTGTTGTAAGGGGTTCCCCTTCGCTAAGTCAGTTTTTTCCCCCCCTTTCCGAATTAAAACTCGAAGCTTTTTTTTTTAAGAGCTATTTTATGATAAAGGTAATCGGGCCCGCTGCTCTTTTAACCTTCTTTTGGGCATAGGAGAATTTCCCCTTTTCTGCCCTATTTAACCCTCCCGCCCGTATTGTATGATATGGTGAGTATTTTTGGTCTTCTAAAGAAGCCTTTCCCCTCTTCCTAAAGTTCTTCCCTTTTCATGGACCCCCCTCGATCTTTCTTTTTCTTTTTTTTTCTTCCTATAGGGGTATCCCCCCCTGTTTATCGGTGTCCTATTCCGGTTCCTCTCATTACCCCCACTTTATTCTTTTTTTTCCCCTAAACGAAGGCTCATCTTTTTCTTATCCACCCTCCACTTATACTCAAGTTTCCTATAACATTGACGAGTCCTCCTTTCTTTCCCCTGGAATAGGGACTCTTCCTGTGGATTTTTTAGAAAAGTAACGTTTTATATCCCTTCCTGCTCCCTATTATGTGGTTCCCCCTCCCCAAACTTTCTCTAAAGATATTCCTCCCATCCCTTTATATTCACCCCCCTTCGCAACCCCCCAACGGATTAACCCCCCGACTTTTCCTTTCCCCTTTTTTTACGATTAGTTAGGCCCCACCTTTTAGTTTGCCACCTCTCCCTTTCTTTAGGACCGACTTTCCCTTCCCATGAACGTGGGTAGGCGGCCATTTTTCTCCCCTTCCATGCCATATCCCCCCTTCAGAATATAATGGTACATTTTTCCCCCCGCCGTATCTGCTGCTATTTGCCTTTCTTTTGGATTAATAATCCCCCTCTTTTTTTCCCCCCCCCCGGATAAAGTTCCCCCCCCCTAGCCTTTAGTGATTGATACCTCTCTTTCCGGCAATCCCCAAAATATGGTTATTTTCTGCTACTCCTTTTAAGCCCCCCCCCCCCTCTCATTTGCGTTGAGCTTAGACCTTGGGAGAACCCTTTTCCCATAACTTTCTTTCCTAGCATGAGCTTCTCAAGTAAACTTAAGCGAGTTTTCTTACCCTTCACAGAAGCGTTTTGAAGTTCTTTTCCCAAAAATTCCAAGGTTCCTCTATTAAGGCTCCCCCCCCCCCCCCGGTGATAAGGGGGACCCCCCCACCACTGGGGACCTTCTCTTTTTTTCTAGAAGGAGGGGAGGTTCATTTAGGGAGAGGACCCCCACCTTTTTTTTCCAAGGGAGGAGAGGGAGAAGTCCTTCTGGGAGGAACAAGACCGAGATTTGTCCAAACTCCAGGGGGGGGAAGAACGTTTTGGGGGGGCAGAACTCCTGCACAGGGTTCCGGGGAGCTGTCCCTTTTTTTTTTTCTTTCAAGGACCTCTTTTCGAGAGAAGGAGGGGATCCTTGGATGGTACCAAGATGGTGGGATCTTCCAACGCCTCTTAGGAGGACTTCTTCTTCCCAAGCTTTTTTTCTGGTTAGAACCCACGCCCCTAGTCGTATTTTTTTTCTCGTCAATAGATGAACGCCCTTCTTCGTCTTTATCTTTCTTTCTTTTTGTCTGGTATATGATTCCTCAGCCCCTCTGTCATGTCTTTTTGTTTGAAGGATCTTTCTTTCTCCCCTTCCGGGACACCGAGTTTCCACTCCTGAGACGCCTCTTCTCTTCCTCCCTCTGCTCTGAAAGTTCCTTTCAAAGAAAGAAGGAGTTTCTTTCTCCAAGACCTCGATTTTTAGCATATACCAAACACTTCTCCCCCCATTTCCTCCAAATAAGATTACTACTCTTTACCCATAGTATAATACGTATCACGTGCTCCTCCTTCCCCAAAATACCCCCCCCCATTAAATTCTCAAGTTTTCCTCCAGGCAGTACATTATATCCTTCGCCTAACAACCCCGTCTTCTTCTTTGGAAATCAATCCACGCCCTAAATTAATACACCTTTTTTCGCTAAGTTACAAAACGGCCCGACCACTTACCCCACCCCTCCCTCCCTCTGCTTCCCTTCCTGTTCAAGGAATCCCAAAGCCCCCCTCTCCCTTAAAAACCACCCCTCACCCACCAACCCCTTCCAAGGATCCTATTTTCCCTCCCTTCTATACTTTAATAGGATCCCCCCCTCCTCCCAGGTCTCTCCCTCCCCCAAGAAGTAGAATCCAAATACCTTGACTTTAATCTACCCCCCTTTTGCCAACACTTTCTCCTTCTCATTCTACCCCTACCCCCGGTTAGGTCGAACCGTCCCTTTTTTTGAAACCAATTTGCAAGAAGAGACTCCCTCCCTTTTGCCACCCTCGATACATATGCCGCCCGAAACCTTTTTCCGCTAGCCATAAAATCATTCTTTTATCCCTCTGATCGTAGAAGGGCGCTCGGAATGTCCAAGATTCTCCCCGTCCCTTTTAACGGTTTCCCCACCCCCATCATGTGATTGTTCCTTCTAAACACCTTCCCCAAGAGAGCTCCCCCCCCTTCCCCTAGGGAGGCGTATTTTTTCTCGCTGTGATGTACCACAATAAGCGCGCAGGCTCTTTTTCAGCCTCTTCTTCCCTCGCGAGAGGTGCAGCCGACTCCGTTTTCTTTTCTCTCTGTGTTGTAAATTAAAAGAAAGAGGCCCCCGCTCCCCTCTCGTCTTATTGTTCCTTCGATCGCCTCCTCCTTAAAGCGAGAAGTGGGGATGGAGCTCTTTTTCCCTTGAAGTTTTCCCGGTCCCCAATCCCCGTCGGGTGATGTTAAAACGGTTTCCCCCCTTTCCTTTTCCCATATCTGCCTTTTTCAGACGTCCCTTCTCTTATAGGTATCCCCCCCCCCCCCCCCTTGGCTGGTAAAACTTTTTCCCCCACGGATTTCTGGCCTTTTTTTGTCTCAGGGTTTCCCCCCCAAGACGGGGGCGAGATCTTGTTTTGGTTAGAACTCCTCTTTTCGATGAGTTGTAATACCTCGTACCGTTTCACTTCCCCTTTCCTCTAGGGTTTCTTTTTGAATCAAATGATCCTCCTTGAAGGTTTCCTTCTTGGGAGCGAGTAATAGATTCTGCTATGTAAACAGCTTTCTATCTGTCTCCCCCCCCCTTTTGTTGAGGAAGAGGATTTTTTTCCTTTGTTTGTATTTTCTTTTTCAGTAAGTGACCTTTTCTTTTATCGAGTTATTTCTTTCCACCCCGGGCAGCTCGTTTTTTTGTAAGGGTCTCCCCGTTGGAACGGTAGCTACCTCCCTCTGTGGTTTTCTTCGATTGATTTCCTAATTCCTTTCTGTTGGTTCACTAGGGGGCTGAGATAAGGTACGTCAGAACCCCCCTCCTTGTAATGAATCTGAGTTTTTTTTGAGGGCTAGGGTATCATAGTATATACGTTTTTTTCCGACCCTCTGGAGGCGGAAGCGGATTTTCCTTTGAGGATCCTTTTTTCCAAAAGAAGACTCATTTTTTTTTTTTTCGAACTGTGCGTTAAACTCCCTTTTTCCGGGGAGTCCCCCCTTAGAGTAAGTGCCTTTTCTCTATTCCTTTTTCCCCTGTCATATTCGGTGGAAGTAGTCTTCCTTTCCCCCCCCCTTCTATTCTCTAAACCTAAATCGTCCCAGAGGCAGTGTCTGCACCCAGACACTTTTCTCCTACTGAGAGCATATTCCCCTCTCCGACGGGGTTTCCTTCCAGAGGGACGAAGTGTCCCCCCCCCATTTCCCTTTTTCCTGTTTGCGGGATAACCTCCCCTGCTGTTTTGGAGCATAATAAGAAATTTTTTCTGTGGGCTCTTCTCCTTGTTACCAAAACTCTCCAATTAGAGGGGGAGATTTCTCAATATTTGCAAAAACTAGATCCTTTAAAACAGGGGACTTTTTTTCCGCTTCTTTTTTCCCCCCCTGCCACCGCGAGGAATTTTATCCCCTACTTTAACACACAATTTGTAGGGATGCCCTTTAAGAATCAAGAATCAGAAGGCTCCTCCCCTTTGGTGGTCCCCTCCTTTTTTCATAGCCTTAATATCGGTAAGCCTTAATTTGTATTTTCACCCCTTCACCTTTCCGCCGCTTCTTTCCTTCTAGTTACCTTTTTAGTTGATTGAGACTGCCCTCCCACCCTTAATGAGTTATTAAGCCTTCCCTTATTCTTCTTTTCATCCTCTCCTTCGCTAGGTAAGGTAGCCCCCTTTCACCCCGGATTTTCCTTCCTTTTTTACTTCGGATCAAGCCCAACTTTCCTTGCTCGGGGTACCCCTTGAGCCCTTCCTCCGGCGGAGGCTGTTATGAGTAATCCAACTTCTTTCTTTTCCCTGATATTCATGTTTTTAAGCACAGATAACCCTTCTTTCCCCCCAAATTTCCCCTTGCGACCTTCTTCGTCTTATTTTGTCCCGTGTAAGGGAGCGGAGATTCCCCAAAGGGATGAGGTTACTCGTAAAAATAAATTATTAGGGGGCCAACCTTTTTTTTTGAAAGAAGGCGGGTTTTCCTTAAAGGCCCTGTTTTTTCCTCCGTGTAGAGAAGAAGTTTTTCCTCAGGTCCCTTCAGAGAGAAAAGATTTCTTTTATGAGTCTTTTTCCTCAGGAGAAACAAAGCCTTCTTACTTTATATTCCTTTTTTTTTTTTTTTTTTTTTTTTTTTTTTTTTTTTTTTTTTTTTTTTTTTTTTTTTTTTTTTTTTACGCCTTAGGTTAGAGAACGCCCTCCCCCCCGTCTCCCTTCCTATTCAAGAGATGAAAGCGTCTCGTATTTTCTTCCGAGGATAAGGGTCGGGTATTATTCTCCTCGCCTGTAACATTCTTCCCGTTCGTTGGTCCCCCTGTTTCCTAGGAAAGGGTCCTTTTTTTTTTTCACCGACTTCCCCCTTAGGAGGACACTCCTCTCAACCATATGTACCCAAGACTCTTTTCTTTCTCTTCCAAGTCTCCCCCTAAGAAAGAAGAGTTACTTTTTTCTCGAAACTCCCCCCCTTTTTTTAGCAGAGACAAAACCCTTCTCCTCAACCTAGCAGACAAAGACGCTCCTGAGGCTTCTTTCTTTTAAGAAGCGGATTCTCTCTCTGCCTTCTCCCTTCCCCCACGAAGAGGAGGACACTTTTCCCGCGGTGATACAGGCGAGTACCTCTCCTCACAAATAGCTCTTCCCCCCCGTTACGGGAGGGGAATCGGCCCCTCTTCCTTGTTCCCCCCGACGGAGCTAAGTTACCCCTTACGTCACGACCCCTTTCCCCCCGATCCCCAGAGGAATTACTCCAAATTTTCCTCCGGGCAAGGAAATATTCCCCTATTCAAGACCAGTTTCACCCTTAAAAAAACCAGTCTCCCCCAAACGAGAAATGATTTCCTTTTTTTTTCCAAAAGGTCCCTTTTTTCTACCATATTAATACCTTTTCCCTAGGCCCCTTAATAGATACAAGGTTCCCCTTCCATTTCCTTCCATCATTTTGAACCCTTGAACTAAAAAACCCTCTTCCCTGGCATCCCTGAAAAAGGTGTCCCCTTCTCTTGAGGAAACTCACATAGACCCCACATCGAGAGCCTCTTTTCCGCTCTAATGAAAGACGCCTTTGAAACGAGCCTCCCAGAGAGAGACACGGAGGTTCTTTCAAGGCAAAAGCCCACTTAAATCCTCCCCCAAACTTTAAAGAAATCCCCCTTATATTTCCGCCTAACAAATTTCATGGTCTAATGATTCCTTTAAGGTCGTATTAGGAATTTCCCTCTATTCCTCAACTCGACCAGGGGCCTTTTTTTAAAATCCCTCAGGGGGATTGTACCCTGAGAAACCCTGGACTTAAACTCCAGTACATAAAGCCTCCTAATTTACTTCGGAGAGATATCTTGAGTTACCCCAGAAGCTCAATCGTCGGGTATAGCCTCTTTTTTTACCCTCAGGGTACGTTGTTAGAGAAGCCCCCTTTACCATTTACCTACCCCCGCTGGCTCCTCCCCTCGTATGTTTTTCCCCTCTCAGTGCGACGCTAACTAAAGAAAGCATTTTCTCTAAGTCAGGAGATTTTTTCCTTAAGGACGTTTGTCTAGAAAGGGTACCATCAAGGAGGGGGTATTTTTTCGAAACTTTTTTAAAGGGGATCCCTAGGCACGGCAATTTTTTGAGTAAGACTTACATTCCCTCCCTCATTCTCTTCTAACAGAATGATGATGAAATAATGCCCTTTCTATTTTTGCTGGCCTTTGGTCTTTTTCCTCAGGGTTCAAGCTTAGATCTTGTCGACTGGGACTGGAAGGTTCACCGAAACCTTCCGAAGCTGGGAGAAGGATTGCCTCTTGATCCCCCCCTGTCATGATAGATTACCGGATTATGTAACTCACTACAGAGTTAGTTTACTTTTTTAGTCTTCCCTTGCTGGGGGAGATCTTCTTTCTATGATCCTAGTCCCAAGTAATTTTTCTTGAGGTGATTCCTTTCCTTAATAGGATCCTTGTCCTTTGTTGTATTTTTTTTACTGTAGGGTCCCCTCCCTTGATCAGAGTTCTTTCTTGTCATTTAATGTGAACGTTCCTTTTTTCTGGTTGGTCCTTTGTCCCCCTTTTTTTACTTAGCAAGTCAGCTTCTTTAATTTCTGTTTTCAGTTAAACTTCTTGTGTTTTAAGAGTATTTCCGACTATAATGTACTCAAAAGCTTCTCCTTTTCCTTGGAGTGCCATTTTGCATGTAAAAGTTAGTAACTATTATCAATAAAGGAATAGTCGTTCCCTTCTGTTTGAGTACCTTTGTATATGATAAAAATCTTCTTTTCTCTCCCTTTCTTCCTCAGTTATTGGACCTGTGAGATCTAAGATCGAGAGGACTTTCTAGTCAGGTATCCCTACGCGGTGTTTTCTAGGCCCCCCGTTTCCGTAGTCCCCCCTTATGTTTCTTTCCCTTCCCCTAAACGAAGCTGTCTTCTTATCATATTCCCAGACACTTTCTTTCCCCCAAGTAATTTCCGATTACGACTTTTTCCTTTCTAGTGAATCTCCCTTTTTCTCCTCTTTTCCTCTCAACCTCAAGGATGTTAATACATACAAATTTTATCTTACCCCCCAAATCTTTCACCAAATACCCCTAATTCTCTCTTCAATAAAATAGAAACCAAATCTCTTTTCCACGGATACATTATCTAAGTTTTCCCCCCCTCTCGACACCCCTGTCTCCTCGCTTCCTCCCCATACTTTAAACCTCAATAACTTTTTTCTTATTTATTGTTATATAAGATACCCCCTCATAAGGCTATCTCCCCTGGTACATTTGGTTTGTTTTTTATCCTTTTCTTTATGCCCCTAATTCTTAAACTGTTCTTTGGATTAATCACTTCTTATCCCCATTCTCTCCCCCCTAGCTTAAGTTGCCTTGTAGTGAAATACCCCTCCTGGTTATTTAAGCCTTTTGATACCTATTCTCTATCTTTGTTTTTTTAGAGGATAACCCTGATTAACTCCCCCGGATTGTGTTATGCCAGCCGCCTTCGTTTTCCCTTAAGGATATGGACTATTTCCCCGCGGCTTGGTTGCGGAAAGTTAGTGATTAATACACCTAACGATATTACCTCTCTAAAGCCCCCTTGGGCCACCACCCCCCATTCGAGGCTGATTTTCTCCCTTATGATTTTATTGCCTTATATATACAAACAATCCTACAAGTATTGTTGTCAGGGGAGGAGGAAGAACCCGAATGCGAGCTGGGGGTCAAGGGTTTGGAGACTTTTTTTTCGCCGGGGACCTCCAGGGGGGGAAGGGGAAGGCTTCTCGAGAAGAGGGGGGGTAAGAGGCCCCGGAGAATCCCCTGATTTGTCGACTCTTCAGAGAAAAACATTCAAGAGAAAACCCCTAGAAAAGCACTTCGGGTGAATCAAACAGAAAGCCGATAAGTATGTAAAATTATTAAATCGATTAAGAAAAGTGTAATCTCTTCCGAGTTATAAGTGGCTCCTTTAAAGAAGACCACATGAGTTCGTTAGGCACAGGAGACCTTATAATTTGAGACCTTCCTTACGAATCAGTAGGACACACCTAATAGGATCACCGAATCTGCTACACAGTAATCCCCTTAAAAGTCTGCTCACAGGTTCGTAAAGCCTTCTGTCTTAAAAGAATAAACTTGTGTCTTCTTTTTCATTCAACACCCTTATACTCTCCCCTCTATCAGACAACCCTCTTCCTTTATTGATTATCTTTCCGAAGCTGAATACTGATCTTCTCAGTGCCCTTCCTTTATTACAATTCTCGCTTTTTCTTTACAAGGCCCCGTACAGGATTCCTTCCCCCCTCTAACAACCAGTTTCTGTTTTCATTGGAAATTCCCCCCCCCACAGCTGACTCGCTCTACCCGGAAGGAATTTTCCCCAACCAAGTCACACCTCAAAGGAGGCTTAACGTACCCAATTAGACTTTCCCCATAACTCGAATCAAGAACATTCCCCCCCCAAACCACAAGAATACCCCACTATCACGGATCATTAATCACCGGCCTTTTTCTTTTATTCATTCCTCTTTTCATCATCCCCGGCGTAGCCTCCCTTCCCATAAGTAAAATAAATTCTTGGATTTACTCTCCCAAACCCGTAGAGTGAACTCTCTTTCGTAAAATAATTTTTCCCCCTTAAGGTTAGTTCTACCCCTTCCGCGTGTGGAAACTAGATCAAGATTCGAAAACTTTTTGACGGACACGATCACATATCGCCCCCCCCCCTCCTAAGGCCCCTTCTTTTTACAGCCTAGTCATAAAACTTAATTATGGCCCCTATAATGAGTCGACGTGCCCCCTTTCTGCCATGGCCTCTATACCCCTCCCAGGGCCCGTTTTAAAATAACCAGATTTTCCGTTCCCTTGTATACAACCCTTTTTAATAAAATTAACTTCTTTCCTTCTTCTTTATTAGCGATCGAATTATCCCCCCCAATCATTTTCCTCTTTCTTCGGGGAGACCTTTCTCCTTCCCCCACCAGCGCTCTATTTCGGGGGGGTTGTGCGTTCTCTTCTTTACATAAGAGCGAGAGACGCCTTTTGTCTCATGTGGTGAAATCTCTTTTCCAGCAGGAAGGCTCTTCTTTCTCGATATCGGTTTTTTAAGTTGTTTTACCTTGTAACAATCCTTTCCTTTTCCAACGTTTTCCCTGGTTCGCTCTGGATCTCTCCATAAGTAAATTCTACTCTTCTCTTTATAACCCCCCCCTTTGCTAGGCTTTAACCCTATTGCCTTAAGGATTTTCTGTCTTCGTCCTGTATCAGGTTTCCTTCCCCCCTCTCTCTTGCTTATAGTTTTCACCCCCCCCCCCCCCCCCCCCCCCCCCCCATATGTATTCTCCCCCCCCTCATATAGTTAGAATCTCCCTGAGTAGAACGTGTTAAACTTCAGAGTAGGTTTTTAGTATTACCTTCCCCCCCCTTCGGGATGTTACGAATTCTTTTTTCCTTCTGCGCTTTAGTTAGTAATAGATGATGCTTTTCCCCAATCCCTGATATTAGGCTATTTACCTTGTTGTCTCCATTGATAGTTTGTGGCTGTTTTCCTTTTCCAATGTTTCTTTTCTTGTTATTTCCCTCCTTTTTAACGTTACGTTTTTATTTTTTTTTCCGGGTTTTTTTTTTTGTGAACTTAGCTAAGTCAGGCTTTTTTTATTCCATTTCTGGATTCTCTTTAAAACTAAGAATCCTTTTTTAGGATATTGGTCCTCTTTTCTCCCCTGCCTTGTTTTTTTCCCCCCTTGAGAAGTGTAATACTCCTTTTTTATTGGGTTGAGGGACAATAGTCTGATTCAGAGTATATATTTAACTCTCAAGAAATCCTTTCCTCCGGATTTTTTCTTTGTTTGAGTATAAGTGCCTGTAAACCTCCCATGACTCCCGTCTTATTTCCTCTAAGGGACGGGCACCTCTTGATTCTTTGAGACGGTCCGAGAGGCTCCGTCTCCGCTCTGGTTCGGTGTGCCTAATCCCCCGTTTGTCGTGTTCAGGACCCCCGTGATCTTTTCCCCTGACCCCCCTTTACTTTCCAGAGTCTTTTTATATACAAAGACCTCCTTTCAGAGAACTACGATTTCCCTCGAGGGAAGGGGCGAATGCCTTCCCCTTGGCGCGCGGCGGGTTGTTCGCCCGCAACGGAGGTATAGCCTTCCAGGGAGAGGGGGGCGGAGTCTCACCCCTCCAAGCGTTCCCAGAACTCCTTCAAAGAATTTCTTT
>Ga0179593_1555456_pt1 | contig 10715 bp, 13 predicted proteins | sample CZODoug2_1_08_16_FD_185931 | JGI IMG/M metagenome (GOLD analysis project Ga0179593, IMG submission 185931) | Vadose zone soil fungal communities from Angelo Coast Range Reserve, California, USA - CZODoug2_1_08_16fungal (PacBio error correction) | ecosystem: Environmental > Terrestrial > Soil >... | reverse complement strand
CCCTAATATCGAACTTTACAGACTCCACTGATACTCCTGGTCCACTCTAGTTCGACCCCCTCCCCCCTCCAAACTTAAATCCCCTTGCTCATCCCTTGCGAAATTCATCGGCAGGCCGCAACGCCGAAATTCCTCCCTCAAGGTGGTTGCTTATCGTACCCCCCGTCTCAGGGAGCGTCAGTTAGTCCCTTTGCAATGGGCGGGGACCTTTTAACTTGTTCGAAAATCTAAAACCATTTTCCTTTTATGATGTCCCCATTGCCTCCCCTCTCCTCCCCGTTCTCACATTTCTTTAGCACTTCAAAACGTCCCCATTATTTTTCCCATTTTCCCTCCCCGTCCGACCCCTCTGATAGACGACGCCCCCCTAGGCCCCAATTCAAAGGTATGACCTGTCCTTGCTTTGTGGCACCTTCGTATTTCGTTTCTCCCCTTCGGAAGACCCCTACCCCCTTCTCACCTCCCTCGCGGCTTAAAGACCCTGTTGATTTTTCACTTTATTTTTTTTGTACATTTTACACCCGTGAATTCACTGCGTTCCTTTTCCCTTCTAAGTTTTTCTAATTTTCTGGCGATTCTGCTCTAAGTAGGGCTTTAGACATAAGGGGCCACTTTTTTCCTTAAGCCATACTCTTCCATCCCTTTGAGTGGTATTTCTCTTTCTGCTCCCCCTGTTCTCCGCGATGCTCCCCTAACACACGCTTACATGTTACAGTTCCCAATCAGATTAAGGAACGGCCCATACCCCTCCACTTCCCCCCCGGACACGTGTCTTTCGCCTCCCTGGCACACCCCTGTATCTTTCGTCTGCCCGGAATTAACTTTTATCCCGATCCCCTTGAGCCCCCCCAATCAGGGCGTGCTTTTCTTTTTTCTTTCACAACTTTATTCATGTTCCCGGAATGCCCTATTATCATGTTCGGCGCCCTTTTTTCTTATTCAAATCCCGTGTCTGACGCGCCCCCATTGAAACTGTACCCTCCCCCCTTCCAACAGAGCCACATTTTCCCCCGACCCCTCGAAAGGTTGGAAAACCCGGGTTATAGCCCACCCCTATTACCCTCCCCTTCTTCCCCCCCCCTGGATAGATTAGTGGCCCCTCCGGTGTCAGCTAAGCCCCGCAGATAACGACCTCCCTCCTTCGGGACGCCTTAGAATTTCGTGTCACATTTGACCCCCCCCCTTAGCTCGGACCCCTTTCCCCCTGTTCTTCTGTTTCGAACTCCGGCGCTCCACTGACCTTTTTCCATTCTGCAGACACTACTTTTTTTCCTCCCCTCTTGCCTGATTCGCCACTTATTTTCTGTCCAATTTGAAGTTGATCGGGTTTGCCCATTAGAATCTGTATTCCTTCGGCTTCACAATTTCCGTGTATAGCAAGCTACAACCGACCGTTCGTCTTTTTCCGATTCCTGCCCTCTTTACACTCCGCCCATTTCCTCTGAAATACTCCCTTTTTTCCGCTGTGGTGACAGAAAGTTTTCCCCAGCCGAACTCCCATCTCTCCCTCAGTGCAGCCTGCTCGCATCAATTTCTCCCCTCCTCTTAGCACCTTCACCTTGAATTTAGAGGGGTGCCGGATTCTCGGTTGAATCAACCTCCGCTCATTTTTTTTACGTTCTGGCGCGTTATTACCCCGCTTCATAAAGCTTCCCCCCGAAATCTTGGAACCCTCGCCGAAATCCTTCCCCTGTTTGACCCCGCGACCACCTACGACCTAGGTTTCTAAACTGGCTGGCCATTTCTCTGGTTTTCACGGCCATTCACTCGCCCACTTGTGATTTTTTGAAGCTCCCCCCTAAATAACTCATTCAGTGACATCAGAGATCTTCCCATTATATTTTACTAATTTCTCGTCTTTTTTTCTAGTGATGGGAAGACGTCCTTCTGCCTGGGCGTTGTTGGATTATGGCGTTTCCGATATGAAACGCCTCTGGCTCCCAGGGCTTTTTGCGACCCCCCCTCCCCCCCATTTCGACCCCCTGTCCCACTTCTTTTTCAAAGATCGGAACCGTATGGGTCTTGTTAGTGATGTTCCGGTACGCAACACCTACGTGATTCCCCCCCTTTTTTACTATTATCCTCCGGTAAAGGCTAATCTTGTTTCTGTATCGCTCCAGAAACCCGCTCCGCCCTTTTGACCAACCCCAGATCCCTTCTTCCCTCTCAACCCTACCGACCCCCGTCGGTTCAACCCGCTACATGAGAACCTTCCAGTTTTTTCACCCCCCCCCCCCCCCCGCCCCTCTATCCTCCTTTGTGATTTCCTCTGCTCGAAATGATGTCGTTTCAGCTTTGCTTTTTTTTTTTTCTTTCTTCTTTTTTTCCGCTGCCTTGTCCACAGCTTCGCTGTCTGGTTCAGGGTCCGTCCTCCTTTCTCCTATTCGATAGGCTCATTCCTTTGCTCTTTTTCGTGCGGCAGTGCCCATTGCCGATAGCGGCGGACCAAGCTTTCCTCCTTCTAAATTTCTAACACATGGACCCCTCTGTCCAGCCATTCTGAGGCCGACGTTACTAACTGTTAATTGTCCCACTTTTTGACCCCATTCGCCGCGACAGTCACTGTCGGGCATGTCCCCTACCCTGTTTTAAGGTCATGGTTGCGCTGATTTAAATTGATTTCTTGTGATGACCCGGTCCCAAAATGTACTCTGCCTGTTTTACGTTTCTTCCCCACGCCCCCTCACTTGCCCCCCCTAGGACCCCGGCCCCCCCCCCAGATTTTACGATCTCTTTCTCTAGATTAAACCGGTCTCGTTCCAGCGCGGCCTCACAGGTTGTCCCCCCCATGTTATAGTCCCTTTGCCTTCTCCCTGCTTCCACCACGTGCAAGCCGAGTCCCATTTCCAGTTTCCTTTTCCCCCCCCCTCCCCGTTTGTCCCAGGCGTCCAGTGTCAAACTTTTCTCAGACTTTCCGGTCATGTTGTCAGAAGGCCTGGTTCTCACTTGGTCCCAACTTCCTATCCCCCTTTTTCTCGAACTTTCCTTACCTTTTCCAAGTTACGTTTGATGCTTTTGCCTGCGGAAGGGTTCCCACATTGCCCAAGCCTGAAACTTCAGCCTTTTGTATCCCCCGCTTTGTATCCCGTTCGCAAGAGATATCTCCTTTTCTGTGATCGTAGGGCTGCCCGGGGAAGGCGAAGTCCCAAGGAAAGACCAATTATCCCTTGCCTTCTTTCAGTTGCTGCCCCTCTAACCCGTTTCCCCCTTACGCCAAGACCATCGGCCCCTCCAAATGCTGCCCAGGTCTTCATCGTTGATTCCCTTGGCCTCAAAGTAAGGGCTCTCTCAGAGTCCCCATGCAACCAACATTTTTCTGTTCTAAATCACGGCTGTTAAAGCTGCAAGTGGTCTTTCCCTTTCTCCTCTTCGGAGTCACATGACTCCCCTAGTAGTGCAATTTCTCCTCGACTCCCCTTCCTTTGAAGTTCAAGCCGAGCTCGAGCATGGATTCTATTCCTCTCAGCGTAAATAAGGAAAGATCGCCGATGCCCTCCCTTAGCAACCTTGGCCCTCTCTCTCTTACCGGTCGCAAGTTGTCTCTCGAATTCCGATTCCCTCGTCTTTGAACAGTACTAAGGCACCCCCGCATCTCCCATGCCTTTCCTTTCAACCCCACTTCAGTTTTCTTTTTCTGCACCGACTCCCCCGAGTGATGTCTCAGCGTTTGCCTCTTTGTCATCTAGTATTTCTAACACTTCCCCTACCTGGTGTAACCTTTTTGCCATTTTTTAGGGGAGCGGGCAAGATGAGTGTACACAGGTAGATTCAGTGATTCTTAATTTTTCGATTCCGTCAGGACTACTCTATTCTTGCCCAGTTTTTTTTCCCCATGAGCGATCCTTCAACCTTCCCCTCCCTTTCTTCCCAGACTCAATGATCCCACCTCTTCCACGCTTTGCCGCTCCCATTGCAAACCCTCTTTCCCGCCTCAATGTACCCATTTAGCAGACTTATTCCTATCCCTCGGCCTGTTGCAAATACGTCCTCCGACACCCCCTCTCTCTGAAATTCACATCTGTTGGTGTATCCGCCACTTCTTCCTTTTTAAGGCTTCTTGCTCTACTTCCAAGGGCACTGGGCGGTTTTCTCCCTTATCACGTCGAAATATGTCCCATGCCCTTTGCGCTTAAAACAGCTCTCTCCTCCCTGCTCCTTTTATCCCCCACACCCTCCGAACACCGATATTTTTGATTTTCTTTTTCCTCAGTAAGCCTAATTTCTTTCACGAACTCGGCAACTCACCTTACTACTGTCGCGCTTCAGTTTTAATTTTTTTTTTAAACATCGCCTGCTCCTCCAATTTTTCCGTATAGGTTGCCGGCAAGAATTCCCCTCCCTCCCCCCGCTTCTCTCCAGCGTTGTACACTTCTTTTTGGCTCCCCTGCGTCTCTTCCCCAATCCGGTGGGACAAAACGGGATCCTTCAACTAGAATTGTTGTTTTTTCTTCGAGTTGCTGTTCTTAGTAATTTTCTCTCTTTCACTGTCACAAACCGCAGCCTGTCCCCCCTCTGCCCCTTTTATGCTTTTTTTCCCTTCTTATGGGCTTCCCTCTCATTGCCGCCCATCTCCTACCCTTTTTCCCGTTGCTCCGTCCTACTCCCTATCCCCTATTGACAGGGCATACAGAAGCCCCTACTTTCCGCCATTGTCCCATGTCTAGTTCATGGTTCCCCCCTCCTTCCCCCTCCCCTTGCGTCCTCATTCGTGCCCAGTTCCTCTCTTTTTTCCTCAATTTTTTTACGCTAAAGCCTCGGCTCTCAAGCATGGAATTTTTGCCACGCCCTCTCATTCCCAAATTCCTCCAACACGCTACTCAGTGAGCTCGCCTTCACGTTTTCCGCCAGGTCAAGGCGCCCTCTCAATGCACTTTATTTTCCCCACCTTTGAGTGCTCTCGATTTCGTTTTTCCAGGTGTTAAGAGCCCCCTGCAGATGGTGAGGCGTCTCCTTCCTCGCATTATGCATAGTAACTTTTTAAGTCTGAAGTACGCTCCTTTTCTACCCTTGGCAGCCCCCAATCAAGCGCCCGCAACACCCCCTGAGTGAGGCCGTCGCCCTTTCTTACTGTCCTGACGATCCCTCGGGGACTTCTGTGAAAATGCCCCTTTATTCATCGGCTCAGTCCTCCTCCCATGGCCACCCCCTCCGTATTGGTTTCCGCAATTGTTTTCCTCCCCGTTAATAAAAGATCCTTTTCTCGATTAAATGCAGTTATCTTGCACAATGCAATCCTTTACCAACCTCCCTCCTCCATAGACACTTCCTCCCCGGCTCCTTTGGAACGCACGAGCCCCGTCCCAAGCAGAAAAGTTAACGCCCACTAACATCCTGAAGCTCGCCATATCTTCCCGCTAAACCTAGGTCTATTTTCACTTTCTGCTCCCTTTCTCTTTAGGGGCCAAGTTTTTCCTCTCGTTGACTCCATCCCTTTTGCCCATAATCTGAGGCGTGATCTTTCTCATAAGAGGTCCCTCTGAGCCCAGGATAGTCCATTCAAATCTCCTCTCCACCTCTCTTCCTACCCATTTTTATTTCCTTAAACCCGTTGCAATTCCTCATCTCCCTTTTAGGTTCGATCGTGATAATGTCCCCCCTTTGGAGGTGATTATTGGCCCACTTCGCCAACAGGTCCTGTCATCACCACTAAACCAACTCCCCCCTCCCCCTTTCAGACTTCATCTCCGGACAATCCCCTTTTTTTCTTTTTTTCATACTCCCACTTTGTTTCACTCCTCGGAGATGGGCGATTCCCCTTGATGGTGATGGTGTTGGTCCCTTCGTTTTGACGCACTATAGCGCGGTGGTGCTTTTTCCTGTACTTCCTCAACATGACTTATTTTCCTCGCTACCGATCGCGACCCTTCTTTCCCCTGGTCAGCGGTGAGGAAGTTCTTCAAGATGTGACTTTCGGTCGAGCTCTCTGTTCCCTTCCTTTGCGGGAAATGCACTTTCCCCCAGAACCCCCGTTCGGATTTCCTCCAATCTTTTCAGTGAGGATGGAACCCTGTAAAAGCGCCCAGTGTGTCTGCTCTCTAAAATGCGAATCTCGTCGGATTAGTAGAATGACTCAATTATGTTTTGAGTTCCTTCTTCGTAACCCAGTCCTTCCCTGATAGTTACACTAGTTGGTGACCGAGTTCCCCGTCTGTCTGGCACGAGGTCCCCCCTTGTAACATCGCTTTCTTTCCCCACACCTGCAGATTGCCTCGGTCCCCACGGTCTTTTTTTTTTAGGTACCGGAACTTTCATCCCAACAATGCAAACCTTTTTCTATTTCGTTAAACAGCCGAAGGATCTTTTACCTTTTCCACTGCTACCGTCCCCTCTCCCCCTCAGCTTTCGTCTTTCGCATGTCCTACCTTGGCGAAGTCCCCTCCCTTACAGCCTAAGGTTTTCCCCCGTACTCTTTCTCCGGGCTTGATTCCCCCCCCCTCCCTTTATGTCATTTTTTCACCCTTTGTAATTCAAACGTTTCATACCGCTTTTTCCTGATAGGACCCACTTTTAGAACAGAGATCTGCGGCGGCTCGCTAACACACCTTTCCCCCTCACGCGAGCTTGAACCCTTTCTTCCTCTTTGCATTGCTGAATCTTTCTCCCATTTATGTCTTTTGGTTATATGTGTTTCGGTTCTTTTTGTCGGCTTCCCGTTTCCAAGTCTCAGGGAAATTCCGGTTTCCTTTCTCCGTTCCCCAGTGTGTCACGGACCATCCCCTGGTCAAGGTACCCTTTATGAACGTCCCCTCCCTTCCCCGGACCCTGTTGTCTCATCCCTTCCCCAATTTTTCACCTCCTAGAATAGAATATGCTCCTTTGACATTCGCAAAGTTCTCTGTCTTCCTCCTGCTTTTTTCAGCCGACCTGGAAGTGCTCCCCCTGACCGGCCGTCTATCCCCTCGTAATGAACCCAAGAAGGCTGTAGGCCCTTCTTTTGATGCCGCGATCGCCCCCCCGTTCACTTCACTTTGCATTGCGTTTTTGCTCCCCCCGACGCTATCAGGTTGCTACCGTGCTCGAAGGAATTCCAGAAAAACTCGTGTCCTTTGTTCCCTTACTCAAAGGTGATAGGCTCTGAAAGGGCATCGATAACAGCATACCACAACCCCCCTTTTTCAACCATAAATGCTATAGTTTTTGATCCCCCATTCCTTTTTCAACCAAGGACTGATCTTTCTTTTTTTCGCTCCCTCCCCGCGCTACAACTTGGGCAGGAGGACGAAAGAACCTTCACTCATCCTTAAGTGACGTTTGCGAAAAGAAATTTACCCGATTTCTGTCAGTCCCAATAGTCAAAAAGCATGCTATAGTAATCGACCTAATTTTACTGTTATCGGCGAAATCCTGTTCCATTTCCTTTACTATTTACTCATTCACTTCTCTCCACCTTCTCCCCTCTCTCCCCCTTCTCCTCTTCTCTTCTTTTTTCTCCCTTCTTCCCCCTCTTTCCCCTTCCCCCCCCCCCCTCCCGCTTTCTCCCTTTTTCCTCTTTCCCCTTTTCCCCCCAAGTGTCGGTCTCCCTCGAGATCCTTGCACCCTTTCCCGGTTTTTTCTCGCAGAAAGAAACAGGAAAGAGCCTAGTGCCACCCTTTTCTCTGCCCCTCTAAATCCTTTTATCTGACGTTTTCCGGGCCCTCCGCTCCCACCGGCTACATTAGCGGAGGAACACAGTTACCCTCCTAATTAGGACCTCGTTTTCTTCTCTTTTTCCGGTCGCAAGGGTTTGGATCACGTAAGTTGTCGCGCGAAAACTGGCCTGTCCCCCGGAACCACGACGTCTCGGTTTCCAACTTGCTCTACCTTCCTAGGCGCAACTGTATCGCTTTCTTTCTGGGAGTCTCCCCAGAAAAAGAGGTTTCCCTTGTCTATTTTCGTTTTCCCTTTTTTAGATGTTTTTTCGATATTCACCTTCCATTGCGTGTCCCTTTTTTTTCAACTTCCTCAAACGGAAAGCCTCGGGCCCCCGCCGGATGCCTGAAGTCCTTAACCTTTCCGTGCTCTAGTTCCTTTTCCCTTGGCATAAGCCCGCCCGCTGGGATTTCTCTTTTCATCCTTCTCCCCCTGAATCCCCCCGATCCCTCTAAGTGGTTTAAATTCCTCGTGCGCTCCCCTTGCCCCCCCACCTCCCCCCCTACCCGCACCTCTCTCTTAATTAACATGCAGGCGCACCTCTTTCACCTTTTGAACATCAAAAGAGTTTGTAGCCCCAGGGGACACCACCCTTTTTTTGGGTTACTATTCTAATTCCCCCCCGCCCAGGGGCGGGGTATTCGCCCCTGTTCCTGACTCACACGGATTTTCTTTTCTTAAGGCCTGCCCCCTCTCCCCTTATCCATTGAACACACAACTCAATTCTTCTTTACCCTTCTTCCTTCTTTTCGAATAAATGTCCTTCCCTGGTCAATAGGCCCCCTCACAGGTATTCCTCCGCTAGTTGTCGTGCATCTTCGTTTGACTTTCCTTTCTTCTTCTTCCACCCCCCGCCTCCTTCACTTCACAGATCGAGGACCCCTCCGCGTTGTATTTCAGGACCAAGAATCATGGTTTTCCCCCCCCTCTCAATTCCTCTCTTTCAAACATGGAAGCCGTCACCTCAGAATGATTTCGACTTCTCTCCTTCGCTCTTTCGCATATACCCGTTGGCTCGCTTCTCCACCTTTCTCAAGCATGGACAATCTTCCCTCTTTTTGAGTGTGTCTTTCATTTTTTACCGATGAAGGTCTACCATTTTACAAGCAAGCACTTCCTTTCTATCCCTCTGCCCCCCCTCCTTCGCAGGTTCCCCTTTTCCCAACCTTCCAGTCTTGCTGTTTCTCTTCTTAAAAAGCCATGTAACATAATTTTCACTTCAGTCATACTAGGCTTCTCCCACCTTCTGTCCCTTTTCAAGTCCTTCTCCGCGCCCTTCGTCCATTTTCCACAATGATTTCCCCTCCCGCCATGTCCACCCCCGCGAAATTTCATTTTTTTTATGCATGTCCTCCTTTTGACTCACCCTTCCAAGCAGTTACCCCTTCTCCATGTCCCCTCCTTAACCCCCCATTGGAGACTCGCCCCCTTTTCCTTTCTTCCGTTGGGTAAGATCCCTCCCTTCAGTTTCGGTTGGTTATGTCTGATCCTACCCCTTTCCGGTAACCTTTCGTATCGGAGTCTTGACCCGTTCGCACCCCCCGCCGGAACAGAACCCCTTCATCAGCCTCCGCAAACATTGATCGTGTTCCCCTAGGACCTTTGTTCTAATTATGAACATAGATTAGTGGGTCAGCCCCCCCTCACTGACTTTATCCTCGGATTTTTGTCCACTCACTGCTTTCTGCTTTCATGGTTACGCAATGTAGCCGACCCACTACCTTGGTACTCTAACCTCCCTTAAATGTCAGCCTTGACCCTATACCCACTATACTCCCCCCCCCCCCCCCCTTTCGCCCTCCAATCCCCCCTCTTTTCACTAACGCTTTCTTGACGAGAAGGAATCATGAAGAGCCTTCCCCAATCGAAGCTCAGAACTTTTTAGCCCCCTCCTCTTCCACCTTATGGACAGTTAGGACCCTCCGTGTCCTTACCTGTCTTTGTGAACTCCCACAAGTCCCCCGCCCTCTGAGAGTTACACTCCCGAAGCCTCCTCGCCCCCTCACTTCCTGACTCTTCCAGTTCCAAGAACCCAGGACCCCCTCCTACCTCCTTCCCGGAAGACCCCGCCTCCACTTCCTCCCTGCAGATGAACCCGTTCGGGTCGGTTATTTCTGCCAGTAATGCGGGCTTTGCCCAAAATACCCTTTTCCCAGGTGATTTGCGTTCCCCCTACCCCCCTCCCCCCCCCAACATTCCCACCTTCTTCTGGTCCCATTTCCCCTCACTCTTCTCAATAAGGTTGTCGACTCTTTGGGCCGATCTCTTCTCTGAATGATGTGTTTCCCCTGTCTTCTTCGGAACCCTCATATTTTTTTAGCCGACCCGGCCCTGCACCTCCCTTCCCTCTGACTACCCTGCCATTTTGGAACATCTCGCTCTTCCGACGGGGACCCTTAGCGTAGCTCCCACGTCTCCCGGTACGCCCCAACCTCCCTTTTTGTTCTATTGGCCTAGTTTCTTCATTCGGGAAATCATTCCCCTCTTCCACCGGTGATCAGCCCCCAAAACCCCGTCGGCGTGAACGTCTTTCCGAGTCCTTTGTGCTCCAACTTTTCTCTCTACCGCGACCGCAAGAGCTCACCCCCCGCTAAATGAAAAGGTAAAGGACCCGGTTCTCTCTGACCATAGAACGACGAGGAGAAGCTGTTGTAAATTACCGTTTGATTGACCCCTTTAATTTTTCCTAAGTCTGTCTTCTCGAGGTTTAAGACTCAAAGGCCTGCTTATTTTGTCCTTCTTTTTTCGTTCTTTTGAAGTGAAAAATTTTCTTCCCTCGTGGAAACGGTCTTCCGGTGAGTAGGCGCCCCTCGCACCCCACCCTTGAGTAAAGTCCCCTCTACGCCAGATGGAATAAATCCCATGATATTGTAACACCAGATAAACTTTCCTATCTACATATGTACCTACCACTCATACCGTGGAGCACACCATTCCGCACGCGTAATGTTTGTCTTGTTTTCCCCCCCCTTCCGATCCCTGCTCTTCTGTGATGGAAAGTTTTCGCCAATTTTAAGTAATGCTTGCCTTTACTTCCCTTCCCGATGTTTCCCTTCTTACTTCCCCATGCTTCACTCTACTATGAC
>Ga0179593_1549115_pt1 | contig 10715 bp, 17 predicted proteins | sample CZODoug2_1_08_16_FD_185931 | JGI IMG/M metagenome (GOLD analysis project Ga0179593, IMG submission 185931) | Vadose zone soil fungal communities from Angelo Coast Range Reserve, California, USA - CZODoug2_1_08_16fungal (PacBio error correction) | ecosystem: Environmental > Terrestrial > Soil >... | reverse complement strand
GGTGCAGAGGTTGGTCTATCCACGACGGAATACCCTCTTCGCTTTTTTTCCTTTATACGCACTTTCTTCTTCTTCATAATATGAATCCAGGGCCCTCTAATTGGCTGAGTCTTCGGGCCCCACTGGGAATCTTTTTTTTTTAGGATACGTGGCCGTGTGTTCCCACTCGACATAGTTTGGCTTGATTTTTTCCACACTGCTCGTCGGTTGATGTTTCTTTTTTCCCATGAGTCAGGTTTCTAGTTCGGGTCCAGATGCTCCTCAACAAAATGTTGCGTCCCTTCTCCCCCTGACTTCGAATTGGATTGTCTGCCTGATGATGAGCCTATGAGAGACCTTATGGCGGATTTTTTTCTTTTCCTTTACCAGTTCCGACTTTTTTTTTTATGTCATCGAGATGTTTTAATTCTATTGAGCACTGTTGTTCTTCGTTCCCTTGATTGCGCTCGACGGTCCCCCACGCAAAACAAACCCTCATGCTTCCTTCTCTTTTTTCGGGGTCGGAGATTCTATACCGGGGGATTGGCGGGGGGGACCCTTCTTTTTCCCTTCTCGTTGCGGTTTTGTAGCGAGGGACGGACAATCTTGCTTTCCCTTTTCTCCCCCTTCCACCTGTTGCCCCCCCATTCAGCTTTGCAGTTCGTCCTCTTGCTTCTCTTCACTTTTCCTCCTCCCTTGGGAGAGCTTGGACTGTTCTCTTTTTGACTGTCCGCGGATGTCCCCCTTGATCATTCTTTTGTTGCGACTCCCCCCCCTTTCCTAGAGTACGTTTTCCCCGCCGCTGACGAAGATTGTTTTAGTTTTTCATTTGCGAGCTTTCCCTTCTTGCACCCTTTGGTCGTGGAGTCTGACCGGCGCGCAGATAGTGCTTCCCCCGAATTTGTTGCCAACAGACGGATACTCTTAAGAACGTCTTCCCCTTCCTGTCAAGGGCGCGACGTTATTTCGCAATATTATTTTTTTTTTTTTTTTTTTTTTTTCCTTTAACCCACCCTTTTTGATTCGTTTCCCAATAATATTGACGACTATTGCGCTTTTATGCGTCGCTTTTCTTTTTCAAATTTCTCAAAACCTAACACTGTCCTAAATCTCTCCCCTTCTTTGGTCCCATTGACGGGAAAGATTGTCCTCGGGCGCTTCTTTTAATCGCCGACGGATCCTCTCTCTTTTTCTGAGGTCAAGTTGAGTTCCTTTCTCCGGCGATTCAGAGTCAATAATTCCTTATGCCCCCCCCTTTTACGGCCCCCCCTTAGAGCTGCTAGGTTCGTCTCCAACCTCCGGATTTCGGGGAAACGCAATTACTATGACAGGATTATGATGTGGATCCTTTCGGAGTCATCCGTTGGCTGTGGAGTTCTAAGTCCGGTTTGCGTGCAGGACTTTTCTCCTTTTCCCTGAGGTTTCCGTCATTTTTTTTTTTGTAGCGTTTACATCTACTTTTTTCTCGCCTGACTGACGTCTTCCTTCAACCTGCGAACTCCGAAAAAACTCGTCTCTTCGACGGCGGTCTTTTCCCAGAATGCCGCCCCGATGGCGGGTCATTCCTTGCAAGGCATCCCTCGGTCGCGCTGTAGCCGACCGTTTTTGGTTCGAGCAGCCGCTCCAGGTCGAACTTCTCTTCCTCCCCCTGCCGCAGAATTATAGTATCGGCGTCCAACTTTCCCTTTCGTTGGTAGAGTCCCCATTTTTTTTCCAATTCGAAGTCGCGTTCCAACGCCGTAGCTCGTTTCCTGGCTCTCCGGATGGGGAGACCCCTTTTCTTTAAGAACATTTCCTCATAAAGACAACTTTCGGCGCAGTCTTCAAGACGCGGCAGAAGCTCTCCCGCGCGGTTTGTCGTCCCCCCCCCGCCCACAACGGAAGCATTTTCCTTTCCTCCCCAAAAAACCGCCGAGGACCAGCGACACCTTGCAGTTTCTTCTTCCCTTTTCTTTATTGGTCCACCCCTCCCGCCCTGCCCTTTTGGACGACGGCAAAATCATCTTTTGATTCTACCAAGTCAAGAGGGACTTGGTAGCGATTTTTCCGGTCCTGTCCCTAACCCCGCCCACCTCCACGTCGGCCCGTCCCCGCCCGTTTGTCCTCAGACTCGTACACGTCTTAAAGTCAAAGCACCGCGTCTATGCGCTGATTTGTTTGGCCTTTTTTTTTAGTCGCAATCATCGTACCCCTTTGCGCCCCAAAATCTATGCAATGCTTTTTTTTTCTCTCGATCCGTAGCTCCTCTCGCCGGAACCAGCGCTCCCCTTTTCCCTCCCAATTCGACTGTTTCGAACGCTCCCCCCCCCCCTGATCCCCTTTCTTCCTCTGAGCCTCTCTCATCTACCTAGAAAGCCTCTCCCAGTCCATCCTGCAGCGGAGAAGACTCCACCCTTGGTGCTTGGGAGACATTGCAAGAAATTTCACTTCACTCTTTGTTAGTTGCAGTTGTAGCAGAAGCCCCACAGATTTCCTCCAGACTCGGTGTCCCCCTTTCCCTCTCCAGCACCGTCATACCAATTTTCCCCAGTCAGCGTGAGAACAGAGACTAACCCCCACGATTCTTCTTTCCTGGATTCATCAGCTCACCTTTTCCGTGGTTTCTGACTGCCATCGAGCTTTTGTACACCCCCCCACAAACCAATCTTCACTTTCTTCCTTGATCAAGGTTTTAAATATAATGATGACACCCCCACAACCCAAAAACTCTCTAATACAAAGGATAAAGTTAAGTTTTTTTTGAGCCCATGCCTCCCCCTTCCCCACACCCCGCATGTTCGGCCCCCCCCCCTCTCTTTCGCCCCTTCTTTGTTTGTAATTGAAAATCCTCATAGAAGAAGGCAAAAGATATCTGCGCCGCCATGTCTTCGCTCAAGAAGTATATGTCTTTTTCTTCCTCTTTCGCTTCCAACTCCCTCCTCCCAAACGCAATGCGCGTCCCAAGTTTCCACCCCAATTTTTGTCTTGACCGGCTCCCCTCCCATCCCATTATCAGCTTGCCTAACCCTTTCTATACATTCAGCGGTCTCCTTTCCCCCTTTCCCTGCAGTCAAGCAGTTGGTTTCCTTTCCACGTCTTCCGTTTCCGCACTTTTCTCCATATGTAAAGCGCTTCCTTTGGTTGTCGACTGTTCATCTTTATTTAATTTGCATTTGACCATGTTTGCTTCCAGGCGACCTCACGTCAGAGGTTTCTTATCCGAAGGGCGGGCAGGTGGACCCCCCTTTTACCGTGAGATTTTCTTCCTGAGCTGCACTTTGACTCCAATCTCTCCATATTAAGTCATCCTTGGTTCCCCCAGGATTAGCCAAGGGTGAAGCCCTCCTTCGTCGCCATCCCCTGTAGCGAGTCTCCTCTTTAACACCACTCCTCCGCCGTAAGATCCCTTCTACAGAGAGAAGTTCCCCCCCTTCTACATCGGACAGCGACGTCACCTTCCTCTTTTTTCCCTCCTCATTTTTTTTTCTTTTTCTCTAGTGACTCCCCCGGTATCGTTGTTTCAATTTTTCTACCAGTTCGGCATTGGTCCCGAGGACTATTTGCGCCTCCTCCTGGTACCGTGATGTCCTTCCCCTTTTCTCCTCCTCAGGGATCCCTTTTTCTAAAGCCGGGGGGCATCCCGTCTCCTGCTTTGCCACATGTAATCTTTTCTTCCTGGAAGTCGACTTCTGACTGCGAGTTCAACTTCTTTTCCTCCCTCCTCACAGTCCCACACACGCCGCCCTTCGGACGCTGGCGGCTCCTTTTCCCCCCCCCCACCCCTTGTCCGGGACTGTATCTCGACCGCGAAAAACCTAACCGGACGCAAGGATTCTTCTTCCCTTACTTTATCCCTGGAACTTCCATTAACATTGCGTTGACTGATCGTCCACCAACTGCTTCCCCTTCTTCCCCAGGTCCGATTCTCCCCTGCTGCTATTCCTTTTTCCTGGAGGGTGTTTAGCAAGCGACCTTATTTGGCTGTCTGCAGCGTCCTACCCCCCCTCTTTCTTCTCTTTTCCCCCCCTTGGTCGCGCATTGTTCTGCTTCCCCCCGAGAGACTTCCTTCTTTCGAGACTGCTGTGCTTTCCCCATAGTCTTTGTGCCGTCTTCTCTCGGCCAAATTCAATGGGACCTTTTTTTCACTGCTGTCTCCCAGCCTGGCCTTGGTGGATCTCGGGAAGGTTGCGGATTTTTCTCTTTTTGAATTTTTGATTCTCTGCCTGCTATGAGTCTCCTTGCCGGTTTTGTGTATCTATCCGTCCTTGTCCTCCCTCGCTCCGATGCAGTCTTTTCCCTTTTTCCTCTTTTGGCCACGTTTCTTACCAGGAAAGAAGAATCGTTTTTGATGGCCTTGCGCACCACCGGGACTCTCCGTTTTCCGGAGATACGGCACCTTGGTTTCCTTAGATGGCGTCTTTTGGATTGATTCTTTCTTTTCTTCGGTTATCTCCCTGCTCTGGAATTTCAAGATTATTCTTATGATATACCTCCCCCTCTTGGGGTGCCTGTTCTCCCCCCCCCCCCGCTTCCGCCTGTTATGAATATGATTGATCGTTACCATTCTTTTTCCCTGTTTTCTTTTTTCCCGAAACAGTTCGAATTGTTCCTGTCTCGGTCCGGTCTGATCGAGATCCCGGCGACCCCCCACGTGGCCCCAGGTCAGAAGCCCCCTTCCCTTTGAGATCGAACGTACGAAAAAAAAACTCAGCGGCAACTTCCCGTCCGAGTTTCTCCCTGTCTTTTTTTCCCTGATCCCCTTGGAGGGGCCTACTTTCTCCGGCATGCGGTCGGTTTCTCTTTTTTCCTGCCAATCCCCCCTTCCCTCTGACTTTTTTGGTAGATTCCCCCAACTACGCGACCCTTTTGCCGGGGTGGAACACCTCTTCCGTCACGCTTTTTCTCCCATCTGCGGGATTCGCGCGGGACTCTGGACTGTCCGATGGTTTCTATTTTTTTTCTCAGGTCTGTAGTCGTCTTTGGTGCGTCGCAGACACCCTTCTCTGCCGAAAGCGATGCTGCGGTGTTTTTTTCTTTTCCCTTTCTGAACGGTCCTAGTTTTTGAGTCTCCCTGCGTTTCCCTTCTTTTTCGACCCTCGGACTCTCGAAAGAACGCGCTCTGTGGGAAATTTCTCTACCTTCGCGCCCCCTTCTAAAAGGTGAAATCCCAACTCTGCTACTATGCCTATTTGAGGTGTGCTTCCTTTTTCGCGGTTTGTCTCTCCTGGTCTTCGTCGTAACCCCATCCCCCCAACGCTCGTGTGTTGCCATTCAGTATGCCGCTAGGGGATCCTTTTTCCGTGTAATCGACGGCTTCCCCCCAGACCGGTGCTTCTGTTGAGTCGCTTTCTGCATTATATAAGCTCATCCCACCAACTAATTTACGATAATTCTTCCCTTCCGGAACCCACGGTTTCATAGCTGCTCTTCCCGCCGGATTTCGGGGCCGCTTACCGGACCCTCGCGTTCTCTCCTCCTTCCGAGTACTTTCAGGTGGTGGTGTCTTGCTCCGGGGCTGGCGCCCCGACCAGTCTCCTTTTTTTTTCCTTGATGAGGTTGGTCGGCTCTGTTTCATCTGTTGCTTGACTCTCATTCTTCGTCCTTGCATCGACTAAACTTCATCCCGACCCTTCGACGCGCAACGGCTTTTTTTTCTCTTTTCCTTTCCTTCCACATACCTCTTCTTGCCTTTAATGGCACTTGAATGTAAACCACCAGGTCGCTTTTTTTTTTTTGTTCGAAGCCTCTCCTTTCCAAAGGAGCACCGCGACGCTTCCCCTCCAAGGTCGGCATAGTAGTCGGAGGACACAGAATTGTGGTAGAGGTCCCTTTTTTCCCCACCTCTTATCTAGGAGCTCTTTCCACCCCCCTTTTTCGCTCAGCTGGGCTCCTTTGGGCATCACCATCGCTTCAGGTCCATCACTCCCCCCCCCCAGTCTGGGTCAGAAGCTCCGCTTTTCCTTTCTCTTTCACGCAGAACCTCTCCGCAGGTGTCGTACCACCCGTCTACTTGGTTTTTAAAAAAGAATGATCAGAGCCTTTCCGAGGAAAGTCCAGTGAAAATTCTCTTTTCTTCCCGGGCAGATGGGAGGCTTCTTTTCCTTTGCTTTCCTTCCCTCTAAAGTTTAGAGGCGAACGGTTTTTTTCTCTACACAGTCAAGCTTGACCCTTCGACGCCCTCCCCCCCCCCATTTCTTCCTTGTAGTAACTACGTCCCCGCAACGGACGAGTAAGGTTCTCCCGAAAACCTTCTCTCAGACACGTGGTACTTTCTTCCATACCGAGGTAGAGCATGCTCTTGATTTTTTTTTGGAGTTTTCTTCCTCTCATCCGCCGCTTAGGACCTCCCCCTCCCAAAAGTTGCATTCTCCTAGAAGAGCTTCCCCAATCCCCGTAATATCCCCCTTTCTTTCTCCCGACAGCACTTCAGCTCTTAATGGTATTCTCATCTCCTCTCATCTCGACCATTCAGATGCCTCCCCCCAGCCCCTGAAGGCCTTGCCGCCACCCCCCACATTTGGCTCCCCAGAATTGCGCACTTCCTTTTCGTCCGATAGCCCTTCCGTGTACAGCGAATTTTTTCTCCAAACGATGTCGCCCCCCTTTTCACACCGGTGCATTTTCCCTTCATTCCCAGTTGCCAGCCCAATGCTCTCCCCCCCTCTCTTCTTTCTAGGATGAGTCCGTTTTCCCGTGAAGCCAGGCCGCGTCGTGCGTATCTCATTTCATCGTTTCCGGGATTACCTCCAACATGGAACCTGCCTTTTCGTTTTCAAGATGAAATATATTCGCTGAATCTTCCTCCTCCCCCTTCTTAAGGGGCTAGCTAAAGACATGCCGAACACTTTCCCCCCCGCATGGCCCCACAGCGGCGAGACACACAATCCCCTCCCCCCCCTTTTTCTCCTTCATGGAACCCCCTCCGGAGGATAGCCTCAACGCCTATCTTGTGTCGCAGTCTCCTCCTCCCAAGAAGTCTCTCCGTCACTACTCCACACCCCTTCAACTGGAGCGACCCCCACAACCAAATACAGCATCTTCTGTGTCCCCTGGCCCTCCCCCGAAGCCACCTCCTTTTTCTTGCTTAATATCAGCCTGGTCCCAGTCCTACTTTTCATAAAACGCGACACTCCGTCTTTTTAATGTACTCTCGGACTTCTTGTTTGAAAAGCGTCTGCGTCCTTGCGTTTCGTTCTGTTCGCGGTCTATTCTTATTTTTCCCATTTCCTTTCCCAGGCCTCCCCCTTGAAGGATCCGAAGTTGCCGGTGGCCTCCGTTCTGAGATGCGCACCTTTTGCCCCTCGCGTCAGCCTTAAAGGGGCGGCTACCAGTCACGTCAGTTGGTTAACGGCAAGTATTCCCCTCTTTTCTTTCACCCCCATTCCGCCAGCCTGTCCTCCCTACTTTCTATTACACATACCACGTTTACCCCTTCTTGCAAAGAAGTCATCGGACTTCAGCCGGCCGAACTGGTAGAAACTCTAGTTCCAACCCCCCCCTTTCCCCCTCCAGCTCCGTCCTCCTTCCTCCTCATAAGTTTGTTGAGATCTGTATCGGTTTTTTCTGCGAGGTTTTATAACCATTTCTTCTTTCTCTGGACTCGTGAATTCTTTTTTCCCTTCCCTCCGGTTTCATTCCTCGCTCCAAGTATTTTATCGTTAGAATTTTTCCTCCTTTTTCCTGAATGAATTGAAGGTCTCTTGAAGTACGCTGTAGCCGCCCTTCCTTCCTCCTTCTGACCAGCCTTGGAGACCTTCAATTGTGGTCAACCTGCCCCTCCCATCATTCACGTGGTGACTTGCCTTTTTCCTCGTGGCGGCGCCCCCTTCCTGCACCATGAAGACGGAATAAGTTTCCCCTCGACTTCCCCCTCCTGCAGACGCTTTTCATAGGGCTCCTTTCCACTGTCGGATCTTGCGCTTTTCTTACTTTCTTCGAGCACAGTTGTTTTTATGATTCCCTTGCTGATATGTATATAACGGGAGGTTTCACGATAATTTTCTTCTGATGGCGCAATTTTCCCCCCCCTCCTTCTCTTTTTTTGTGGCCGTGGGTTTTTGCTTTTCTTAGATTCTTGAACTGTCTCCTTCAGCTTCCTTTTTTTCGCTCCTGCGACAGATAGTCTTTTTTGCCTTTTTCCCCTGAAATTTCAAGGGACCCCCTGCGGGTGGCGAACTGTTTTTTTGCTTTTTCCGTTTTTTTGTTACTTGTGACTTGGCGGGCCATGGCTCTGCTTGATTTCTGAATGCCTTCTTTTTTCTTCTTCAGAGGACTCCTCATTCTTTCTCGAATGTCTTTTCAGTTTTTTTATCCTCTGCGGAATTCCGCTCGATGCAGTTTTACGCACGACTTTTTTCCCTTTTTCCCCTTCCCTCCCTTTTTTTTTTTTTATCCTGCCTTTTTTCGGAGGCCCCGGTCTTCGGTTTGGATGGGAATTCCCCATTTCCTTGGTCTCTACGGGCACGTTTTTTACCGAGTTGGCGACATTTTTTCTTGATCGCGGACACTTTTCTTGCTATCTTTTCCTTTTGCAGATGCTTTTTGTTTGCCAGAATGTTTTTCTTGTCGGCCGCCTTCCTTTTTTTGACTGGGGGCATTCGCTTGTTTTTCTTTGCTCTGTCGCTGATGAGCATGCCTTCTTCTCCCCTTCTGGCGGATCTTCTAAACGGAATTGCTTTGAGAGGTTTAAATCCTGTTCATTTTTCATGTTTTCTGTCTGTCCTCCTTTGATGCTCGAAGAAACCCCCGCCACCCCCAAAAATCATTTTTTCTCCTCTTGGCCTTTGACGTTCGTTGGTCGGAGTCTAATTTTGATCGTGACCTGAAGCGTCTTTTCGGCGGGTCTTTTCGACTTTGATGGGACTCCCCCTTTCCCTTTGCTCCCCTTAGACTCTAATCAAAAGGGTCTTTCCGTAGTCGAGAAATTTTCTCCTTTTGTGGAAAAAATACCTGCTTTCTCCGCCTCCATCGAGGGCCGTCTTTTTTTCCCTTTGGACTGTCCGGGTTTGCAGCTTCCTTCTCCGATTGCTGGTGGTAGCAGCCCACGCCCAGGAGCTGCTGCCGTGCTTTGTTCCATTTGAGAGCGACCGGAGTTTTTTTTTCTCCTTTTCTTGCGTCTCCGCGCGCCTTGGGATCCCTTTCGAACCCAGGCAGAACGCTCCCCTCTTTGGAAGATAGCGACCGTTCTTTCCTCGATCGTAATTTCACCGTGACCTATACCCCTTCCTTTCCTTTTTTTAGAAGTTTTGGAGCTTTCTCGGTTCTCCTTCTCCCGTCGGCTCTCGAAAACTCTTCTTCCCCCGAGACTGTTTTGAAATGCGGTTATGTTCTTTCGGATTCTGATGTGTCTTTTCATCCCTTTGCGGAACGTCCCCCCTTTTTTTTTTTTTTTTTTCGGGGATTGAAGTTGAGTCGCTTCACGTTTCTATCCGGTCTTCCCTCCTCCCTTCGATGCCCCCCCTCTTCAAAACAGGTAGGCTTCACCCCTTTCTTTACTTGGAAACGCGGTAAAGGGACGTCCTTAATATTGGGGAGCAAGCGTTCCTCCTTCTCCCGGAGTCTTTCTCCTGGTGGAGTGCGTCGATCATTCGACGTCGCTTTTTTTTTCCTCAGGGGCAGAAGTACATCTTAACGGGTTTGATGTCCCTGCCTTCGCCGGATAGCCCTTTCTCCCCACTTAATCAAACTACCTCGATGCGCCCTCTCCCGGCCCCTCTTCCCCCAGAAAATTCACCGAGCTTTTTGTCATACTGCGTTTCCCCTTTTTCTCCGAGATGTAGAAGCCGTTCGGTTCCCAGGGTACTCCCTTCCCCTTTGACGAAGAACCCCTCGCCCTCGGTGCATAGTAGTCTTTCGGCGGAACGAAGATCCTCTTTTTTCTCTTCCCCCGGTGACCGGCGCGCCCCGCTTCCACACTTCGCGCGTTTTGTATCTACGGATTTTTTCCCAATTCTGTGAAGGGAAGCACCTCTTTCCCTTAGACTGGCCCAAGTCTGGGTTTAGCGCTCGCATGCACGCCTGGCAGCCATTAGCTGGTCCCCCCCCTTCTGACCCCCTTGTGACACGCCTCGACCGTTGCTTTTTCGCAACAACCCTTTTCTATCAGAGCATTGGCCGCTCTCATTTTTTTTTTTTACACTTATCCGTCCCCTCTCTCAGTGGGATCTTTCCGCGTTCCTTCCTGTCTCCACCTCAGCGAAAAAGTCTCACGAACAGTCCCCCCATCCTTTTGATTCTACCACCCTTCTGTCCTGGGGCCCCATTTAGGAATGTGACTCGCTCCGTCTTCCACCCGTGCATGTCAGGACCTTTTGCCCGCCCTTTTTCCCGTTGAGCATCCCCCCGTTTGCCGTCACGCATGATTTGTGTGGGCCTTCCTCGCGAAATTCAGCCGCTTTCCCGAGCGCCAACTTCTTCTTTTCGCGTTATTTCCCCCTGACTTCACCGTCGCCCCCATCAATTCGACCTTCTCCCGCCAGCCCCTTTTTCTTCCGCCCCCAAGACTCATCCTGTGATAATCCCCCTCTTGCAGTCCCCCTCCTCATTTTTCCATACTTCCTCGGTGCTCTTGCAACCAAACATTCTTGGATTCTTGCGCCACTCTGCGCTTTCTCCGATAGCCATCCGATCTGAACCCACCCCCCTATTCTCCCTACCCACGTGCCCGTCCTTATCGCCAAGAAACCCCCCGTCCTTTCCCCCCCGCCCAAAAGTCCTCCCCTCACACGATTATCCTTCTATTCCTCTCGTGGACCCCC
>Ga0179593_1532816_pt1 | contig 10715 bp, 12 predicted proteins | sample CZODoug2_1_08_16_FD_185931 | JGI IMG/M metagenome (GOLD analysis project Ga0179593, IMG submission 185931) | Vadose zone soil fungal communities from Angelo Coast Range Reserve, California, USA - CZODoug2_1_08_16fungal (PacBio error correction) | ecosystem: Environmental > Terrestrial > Soil >... | reverse complement strand
GATTCACCGGCAATCGGCTCGGCCGGTCCGCACTCACCAAGCGTTTTCTTTTCTTTCCCCCTTCCCTCCTCTTCACGGTGGGCCCCCGCCCGCTCGAACATCGCCCAGGGGCGGACGCCAGGGCCGTGACCTTTCTGACGCTTTTCCTTTTTTCCCCCCCCCCCCCCCCCCCCCCCCCCCCCCCCCCCCCCCCCCCCCCCCCCCCAACCGCCGACCAGCGCACCGTCCGCCTTCCAGGTGGTCGGGTCAAGCCGGTCAAGCCGTGCCGGCCGCCCCCCTTTCTCTTTTCTTCTCCTCCTTCCCCCCTTTTCTCCGAGGTTCTCCGGCACCCTCTCCGGTTATCGGGGCTGGGGCCTCGCCCCCCCCGGGCGGTGCCGGTTGGAGACGGTTTTCCCCCCTTTTTTTTCCCCTCCCCCCCTTTTCCTGGGCCGGGCGTCCGCACACTGTACGAACGTGGAGTTCCGGCGGGCGCCTTTCTCTGGGCTGAGTCGGAAACGGGGCGTGGTGCGGCCGACCCCCCCTTCCCCCTTTCCTTTCCCTTTTTCTGTCCCGCCGCCGACGTCGTGGGCCGCATAGGCACGGGGCCGGGCGCCAACGCTTTCCCCCCCCTCCCCCTTTCTTTTTTTTCCTCTGTGGTCGGCCTTCAAGGGGACCAGAACCCCCCCCTCGGGGTACGCCCCCTCCCCCCCCCCTCCCGGCCAGCCAGTCGACCGCCCCGCCGGGCCTTGTCCCTAGGCGAACTGGATGGGACCTGCTTTTTTTCTCCCGGCGACGGAATCGAGCTCCCGGCTGGCTCCTGGGGAACTCTTCTCCCTCCCCCCCCCCTTTTTTTTTTTAGGGATCCCCCCCCCCCCCCCCCCCCCCCCTCCCCTACCCCTTTTCCTAAAAAAGGGGAGGGAAGTCCCGGGGACTTTTTTTCCCTTTTTTTCCTGTGCCCTCCCCGGCGGCCCGGGCCGGCCCGGGCGACGGACCGGACGCCGCCGTTTTTTCTCCCCCTTCTTGTCTTTCCCCGCCCGTCGACCGCCGCCGGGCCCGGGTTTCCGTGGCTCGGGTTTTTTCCTTTTTCTTTTCCCTTCTTCACCCTACCAGACCCACGGACAGGCGAGGTCGACCGGGCTGCGTCCTCCCTTTTTTTTTCCCCCCTACACGGGGCCGGAAGCTTCGCATCCAGGCAGGCGGCTTTTTTTTCTGGATAGAGAACGGGGCCGTGTCGAGGCCTTCTTTTCCTCTCCCTCTCTGCGGGACGGAAACGCCGCCTCGATGAAGAGGTCCGGAGCCTCGAGGCCCATCTCCCTTCCTTCTCCCTCCCCCCCCTTGCTTCAGGGCGACATCGACTGCTCCCGTTCGCCGGCCCGGGACTGGGGAATGGACGAGGAGCTGGAGTTTTTTTTTTTTCTTTTTTCTCCTTTCTTTGAGGAGGGCCCAGGCCGCATCAAGCCGACGAGGTGGGAGACCCTGCTGGGGGGCTTTTTTTTTTTTCCTTTTTTTTTTTTCCTCTTTCCTTCCCCGCGCCGCGCTCGCCCCCAACATTCCGGACGGGCACGCTGCCGCCTCATACACGAGCAGATCCGGCCGGCAAAACCGGGGAGTGTTTTTTCCTCCCCCCCTTTCTTTCTCCCCCCCTCTTCCCCCGCCACCTGCCGGGCCGAGGGGCGATAGACAGATGAGAGCACTGCGGCGCCACATCCTCGTCGCTGAGCGGCCCTTTTTTTTTTTTTCCTTCCTTTTTTCCCTTCCTACTGCCCCCAACCCGCGACGGGGGCTGGTGTTGGCCGGGCCGGAACCCGGAACCTTTTTCTTTTTTTTTTCCCCCCCCCCCCTTCCTTCCCTCGCCGGTCACGGCCATCCTGAACCAGCCCCGTGTGCGGGCCCGCCAGGGCCGCCGATTTTTCTTCCCTTTCTCCTCCCCCCTTCTGGCTCGAAATTCGAATTGGGGGAACGGGGAGGCCGACACGGCCGCAAGCCTGGCAGTTTTTTTTTTTCTTCTTCTCCCCCTTTCGGGGCACCGCAAGGCGACACCCCGCGCCCCCGAAGGCGAGAAGCCTCGACTTCGCTGTCGAGTCTTTTTTTTTTTTTCCCCTTTTTTTTCCTTTCCTCCCACCGTGTCCCCGATAAAGTGGCCGCGCCGCCCTTCCCCCTTTTCCTTTTGTTAGCATGTTTCTCGGGCCTGGCCTCGATTAACAGGTCGGGGGCGGGGCCGGCGTCTTCTTTTCTTCTTCTCCCCCTATGACTGAGCGGGAAGGCAGATCAAAGACACGACGGAGTGGCAAAGGCTGGCCGCTCTTCCCTCCCCCCTTTTTTTTTTTTTTTTGAGAGAGATCGTAAGGGCCAGGGCGGCGTGGGGTGCTCGGGCCAAATCCTCCCCTTTTCCCCTTTCTCTTTTTTCCCCGCCGAGGCGAAGATGGCCGGGTATTCGTTTGAAGCTAAGGAGGAACGGTCGGACGGTCCGGTTTCCCTTCCTCCTAAAACATGCGCCAGGCCACCGGTGGCCGTCGACGGCCGAGGGCCATCCTTTCTTTCTTCTTTCCAAGGCGTGGCTGAACGGCCACCCTCTTTCTCCCCTCCCCGAACCCGACACGATCGAAAGCGAGTAGGGCTATAGCCTTCGGGGGTTTTCCTTTTTTTTCTTTTGTCCTCATCGGCCCCGCCAACGGTCGACGTCGGCCACGGGCCAGGCTGTTTTTCCCCCCCCCCCCTCTTTTTTTTCCTCTCCCGCCGTTCGTCGAAAAGTGAAGGTGGAGGCCGATGGGAGGGTCTCCCTTTTTCTTCTTGTCGGGGCACCGCAAAAAAGGGGAGGGGAAGGGAGGGTGCCGGACCGGATGAAAGGCCCCCTTTTTTTTCCTTCCTGCATTAAAACGCTTCCTTTTTTCTTTCCCCTCCAACAACAAAGCCCAGTTTAAGAGGTTGGGGAAGTTCTGCCTTTCCTTTTTTTTTCCTTCTTCTCCTCCTGACCGCACACCAGGCCACGGGCGATTAAGAGGACGAGGATTGGCGCCGCAGTGCTCTCCCTCCTTTCCCTCTTCCCCTTTTCTTCCGGAAAGGTGGAGGATGAGGTCGAAATCGGTTTGGACTTTTTTTTTTTTTTCTTGGCTTTTTCTCTTTCTTCCCTCCCCCCCCCCCCCCCCCTCCCTCCCCCGGTTTGCCGGACACCGGAATCTGCTCGTAGGGCCGCAGCGTGGCGTCCGGGGATTTTTTTTTCCCCTTCCTCTTTTGCCGGATTCTTTCTCGGCCCAGTTAGGAGTCGATCTTCCCGCTTCCTGCTTCGGCTTCTTTCCCTCCTTCCCTTGATTGGAGGCCTGGGCCTCATACAGCCCGGCGACCTCGGTTTTTTTTTTTCCCTTCCCTTTCTTTCCCTTTTCCCTTTCCCTGCGGGAACGGAGCATGTAGATTGTCGGCAATGCAATCGGACTGGAGCTCCTTCGGTGAGTCTTTTTTCTCCCCCCCCCGCCTTTCCCTTTTTCCCCTCGAGGCTCCCGAGTCCTTCGTCATTCAGAGGGGCGGGCGTTCCTTTCCTCTCCTCTTCCGCCACCTACCAAACGAAGAGTCTTCGATTCTAGGGGGAAGTGCGTTTTTTCCTTCCCCTTCCCCTCCCCTTGGCAGGGCCGTCGACCGCCGGTGAGCGCAGACGGTTTTCGGACCTTCTCCCCTTGTTTCTTTAGGTGAGGGGGAACCCTTTTCCCCACTCGGCCCGAGGGGGGAATAAAAAGGGGAAAGGGCGGGGCGCTCTTTTTCCCCTTTGTTTCTCAGGACCGGCGGGTCGGGAGGGGGACGGCGGGGCCCGGTCGTCGCCCGGCCGCCCGTGTTTTTCCTTTCGCACCACCCGGACCCCCCTTTTTTTTTTTTTTTTTTCGGTCCCGGGGTCTGGGATCGTGGTAGGTTTCAACCTTCTTTTCCGTAGGCGAGAACAACCGACCAGGCCAGGCGGTTTCTTCTTTTCCCTTTTCTTTTTTTTTTTCCCCCACCTTTCGGGTTTTCGGCCCGACCACCAGGCCCGGGCTTTTTTTTCTTTGGTGCCGGGGGTGGTCGTTGGGCTTTTTTTTTTTTTCCCCATCGTACCTCCGAGGTGGGGTTTCGGGGTGGTCTTGAAAGCCGACCACTTCTTTTTCCCCTTTTTTTTTCCCTTTCCAGGGGCGAGATCGACTCGTGGGGCGCCCCGGCCCCGGCCGAGCGGCCCACGCCCGTCGGCGGCTTTTCCCTTTTTCTGTTTGTCTGGCCGCACCGCCGTCGACGAGCAGAGATCCCCTTTCCCCCTCTTCCCACGTCGTAGGTGGCGGGAAGCAGGACGAACGAGAAAACGGGTGGGAGGAGGTTTTCTTTTTTTTTCTTCTTTCCCATCCCTTGGCAAAAGAGGAGAAAAGGAAAAAAGGAAAAGGGGGAGGGGAGAGGAAAAGAAACTCCCCCTTTCCTTTTTTTGGGGGGGGGGGGAGGTTGTGGGGGTTTTTTTCTTTTTTTTTTTTTTTTTTTTTTTTTTTTTTTTTTTTTTTTTCTTTTTTGGGGGGGGGTGGGGGGGGGGTTTTTTTTTTTCTATCCTCTTTTTTTTTTTTTTGGGTTTTTGTTGGGGGTTTTTTTTTTTTTGGGGGGGGGGGGGCTTTTTTTTTTTTTTTTTTTTCGACGAGGGTTGCAGGAGAAAAAGGAACGTTCCCCCCCTTTTTTTTCGTTAGGGATGGTTTCCTTTCCTTTCGATCTTGACGGCTGGACAGGCCAACGGGAGGGCGGGACCGGTTGCGAGGGTCGGCGGTTTTTTTCCTTCCCCTTTTTTCCCCCCCCCCCTCTTTGTAGCGTTGGGGGGCCGCTCCGGCCAGCGTCAGGGAAAGGGTTCAAGGACTGCGTCGCCCCCGGGTTGTCGAAGCGGAGAGGGGGCCAACCGTGACGAGGGATGCCGGTTTTTCTTTTCTCCCCCCTCTCTGGTGAAAGGTTGGGAACCGTCGAGCCGAGGGCACACACACCGGTGTTTTGAAGCTGCTTTTCCCCCTTTTCCCTTTTCCCCCCCCCCCATGCGTCGAGAGCGGGGGCCCAAGGTCAGGAGGATAGATTAGAGCGACGGCCGGCCAATCCTCGGCTTTTTTTTTTTTTCCCCTTTCTTTTTCCCCCCTTCCCCCCCTTTCCTCTTTTCCCCTTTACTCGGCCCCCAACGCCTACACCTCGGGGGCGGGTTTCGTGCTAAACAAACACCGGCCGACAAGACGCACCCCTTATTTTTTCTTTCCAGCCGGTCAAGATTCGCGAACGCCGCAAAAAGATCGAGGCGCCACTCCGGGACGGCCTCTTCCCTTTTTTTTTTCTTCTTCTTTTCCCCTTTCCCTCCCCCTCCCCCTGGCGGTTGCCGGGTGAGAAGTGGCCACGGGGAGTAAACCCGCCTCCAGACCATTTTTTTTTTCCCCCCTTCCCCTCCCTTTGTAGTTCCCGGGCCGGCGCCCAGGTGGATTGGCCGGGGCGAAATTCTCGCCGTCACGGCGTTTCCTTTCCTTTTTCCCTGTTCCGTGGACAATGACGGAAAAGGCGGGTTCGACGCCGAAGACGTTTCTTTTTTTTTTTTTTTTTTTTTTTCCTTCCCTCTTCCCCCCTTCCTACCGGTTCGCGGTGGTCGGCTTCAAGACCCCAGAACCCACCTCGAGGTTACGATTTCACCCTTTTTTTTTTTTTTTTTTTATTTTTTTCCCCCCCCCCCTCCCCCCCTTTTTCCCCCCTTGGTTGGGTGGCGGGGCGGACCCGAAGGGTTGTTGAGCCCCGGCGAAGGAATCTCTTTTTTTTTTTTTTTTCCCCCCCTTCCCCCCCTCCCCCCCTCCCCCGGCAGGGACCCCGGTGGGCGAAGGTAGGAGGAAAATCTTGGTAAGGGTGGGTGCGAGGTCCTCTTTTTTTTTTTTTTTTTTTTTCCCCCTTTTTTTGCCCCTCCTGCCGTCTCCGGACCTCAGGTCTGACAGCTGGATTCCGACGGTCGCCGACCGACGGCCCGGGTTAGGATTCGTTCTTCCCTTTTTTTTTTCCCCCCTTCCCTTTTCCCCTCCCTCTTCCCGGAAACGGGCGAAGCTAGCATCCACGGCAGGGCAGGCCGCACGTAGAGATCGAGACGCGGGGAGGGTCCCTCCCCTTTTTTCTTTTCTTTTTTTTTTTCTTTTTTCTTCCCTCCCCTCCTCGGATGGCGGAGGTCCGGAGCCTCGAGGCCAAGGCCAAGGCGGTCGGACACCAACCTTTTCTTTCTTTTTTCCCCTTCCCCCTCCCCCCTCCTCCATGCTCCGTCGCCGGGCCCGAGGAACTGAAGACGAAGGAGCTGGGAGGTTGCTCGTCGGGGCCTTTTTTTTTTTTTTTTTTTTTTTTTCCCTTCTTGCGGGAGGGCAAGGGCAGACATCACCGCCGAGGTGGAGGGGACCCTTTTTTTTTTTCTTTTCTTTTTCTCTTTCTCCGCCGAAAATGGGCAGAGGGAAGAATAGGAAAGCGCCCGGCGCTCCTTTCTCCCCCCCCTCTCCTATCCGGGAACGGAAAAAGGGGAGGAGGGGAGGAAAACGGGGGGACGTTTCCCCCTTTTTCCACCCCCCTCGGTTCGATCCGCATACAGAAAACTGCAGGGAAGAGGCCGCTAGACCCCCTTTTTCTCTTTCTCCTCTCCTCTTCTCCCGCCCGGGGCTGGGTTGTGGAGGTTAGAGGAGGGCCCGTGATTAGTCTTCTTTCCCCCTCTTCCTTTGGTGCTGGTGGTTGGGGCACGGGGAAGAAAAGGGAAATCCACCGGGGAGTTCCCTCCTTTTTTTTCTCTCTCCCCTTCCCCCTTTTTTCCCCTTCCATACGGACAAACAATTGGTGGAGGGGAAAGCCAGACCGCAGCTCCCTTTTCTCCCCCCTTTCCTTCCCCCCTCAAAAACGCTGATAGAAATAGATTTTGGGGGGACCGTGGGATTCCTCCTTTTTTTTTTTTTTTCCCCTTTTCCTTTTTTCTTACCGGGCGGAGGGCGATGGAATTTAACACAGGAAGCCTCGCAAAGGCCCTTTTGCTTCCTCCCTCCCCCCCTTTTTTTCCTTTTCTGTTCTGCTCGAGGAACACTGGGGGGAGGGAATGGTTGGGTGGACGTCATCCCTTTCCTTTTTTTCCCTTCTTTTGCCCTCGGCGTCGACGGCACCGTGGGCCCTGGCGCCTTCTTTTTTTCTTGGCCGGACCGTCGAACGTAAGCACTGAGCTTCAAACGATTTTTTTTTCCCTTTTTTTTTTTCCCCTCCTCTCCCCCCCCTCCCCACGCCGGAGTTGCAAACGGCTGGCGAGAAAACGACGCCCTGGGCCGGACGATATTCTCTTCTTTTTTTTCTCCCCTTTTTTTTCCCCCCCTTCCCTTTCGGCCGTTGGTGCTCGGCCAAGGCCGTGGAACAATAACGGAGGTGTCGGTGGTCCTTTTTTCTTTTTCTTCCCCTCCCCTCCTTTTCCCTGGTCCGTTGAAGCTTTCAGGAGGAAGGAAGGAAGTAAAAAGCCAAGCAAGAACAAGTTTTTCCCCCCCCTTTCCCTTTTTTCTACGCCGAGGGCAAAAAGGGTAGGGGACAAGAAGGATTGATCTTTCCCCCTTTTCCCCTTTTTCTCTTTCTTTTCCCTCCGACCCGTACCCGGGATCGACACGCGAGGTTAGAGGCTTATTTAGAATTTAGGGGGGAGAAGGGGGGGTCCTCCCCCTCTCCTTTTCCCCCCTTTCCCCCCCTTTCCCTTCCTTGCCGTCGGAAAAGGGAAAGGATTGGAGGAAGGGAGGAAATCCCCTCTCCCCCCCCCCCCCCCCCTTTTTTTTTTTTTTTTTTTTTTTTTTTCCCTTGACTGGGGAGGGGAAGCTGGGAGGATAAAATCCTTTTTTCTTTCCGTGCCCCGCACCAAGGGCTGGTTTCAGGATGGCCGTTACCGGCCCCTTCCCTTTCCCTTGTCTTTTTTTTCTTTCTTTTTTTTCCCCTTTTTCTTTCCGGTGGCGGTAGGCCAGGAAAAAACACCACCCGTTTCTTTTTACTGTCGGGAAGAAGATAAGGAAGATAGACCGGCCCACACCCTTCCCCCCCTTTTTTCTTTCCTCCCGCAGGTCCGCAGGCGGGCTTTTTTTTTTTTTGGGTGGCAGGATGCGGTTCGGACACCTCGGTGTGGTTTTTTCTTTTTTTTTTGCCGGCCTGGGCAGTTGTAAGGAAGACCCCCCCCCCCCCCTTTTCTTTTTTTTTTTTTTTTTCTCCTTTTCTCGTACGAGGTCTGCAGCGTGCCGTCGGAGTTTGGGGCTTCCGGCGCGGGCCGATTCTTCCTCGGCCAGTTTTCCCTTTCTTTCTTTCTTCTTTTCTGCCCAGGGCATGGGTTCTCCAACTAGGAGGGTCCCGGTGTTTCCTTCTTTTTCCCAAATGGGGAATAAATCACAAGCAAGGACCTTTTTTTCCCCTTCCCCCCCTCTCCCCTTCCATCTTCCTAGTCTTACAGTTAAAGGGAAAGGAGAAGGACGCATTTTTTTTTCTTTTTTTTTTTTTTTATTTTTTTCTTTCCCCCCCTTTTTCCTCTTTACCATATTGGGTTCTCCCTCTTGCTCCTTACCTCGTCATCGGAAGGAGGACAGTTAACCCCGCAGATCGTTTTTTTTTTTTTCTTTCCCTCGTGTGTCTCGATATAGAAAAGTTGAAGAAGATGAAGGGGAAACCTGATTTTTTTTTTTCCTTTTTTTCCTCTTATTTTCGGAAGGAAGGTTAAGAAAAGAGGGGATGTAGTGGTATTGGAGGTTTGTACTTCTTCTATTTTTTTTTTTTCCCCTCCTTTTTTTTCCTTCCCCTTTTATTTTTTCCCCCATCGTGTAGAAACGGAGGTAGGAGGAAGGAGGAGGAAGGTAGTAAGAAAGGATGAAGGGGGGCGCCTTTTCTTCCCCCTTTAGCAGTGGAGGAAGAAAAGGAGAAAAAGGGGGTGAGGAAGTTCTTTTTTTTCTTTTCCCTATCCTATTGTAGGTGCAGTAGGGAGAGGCAGACCCCCCCGAACCATTCCCCTTTTTTTTTTTTTTTTTCCCCCCCCCCCCCCCCCTTCTTTTCGAAAGAAAAAAAAAGGAAAGGGGCTCTTTCCTTTTTTTCTTCCCCCCTGTGGTGGGGTGAACCGTACCTCGATTTTTTTTTCTTTTTTTTTTCTTTTCTTCCCCTCTGCATGGTTCCAGGGAGAATAGAAATAGGTTTTCCCGGCCCTTACCCCTCTCTTTTCCTGTCTACCCCCTTTTCCCGTCATTGTCACACGGAAAACAGGGAAAGGTCTTTCGGTTCGGTTTTGTCCTCCCCCCCTTTTCTTCCTCTTCCCGAGAATCGACGGGAAAGAAAATGGGAGAAGGACGGTTCTTCCAAGTAGTAGGTGGCTGTCCCTTCCTTCCTCTTTTTTTTTTTTTTTTCTTCTGTCTTGGACGCAGTGGAAAAAAGTATAAACCTTTCCACGCCAGGGGCGGGGCTATGCCCCCTCCCTTCTTTTCTTTTTCTTTTTTTTTCCCTTTTTCCCTTTCTCCCCCCGGGACCGCCACGGGAGAGTAAGGAAGTGAAGGAGGCGTGAGGAAGGAGGGTTTTCTTCCCCTTTTTTTTTTCCCCCCCCTTCTTGGACCTACCCCACCGGGGGAGGGAGGGAAAGGTTGAGGAGGGGTTCGGTCGGTTTTTGGGTGGGTTTGGTTTGCACGAACACGCCACCCGAGGTGTATTCTTTTTTTTTTTTCCCTTTTTTTTCTCCCTTTTTCTCCCCCCGGGGACGTTGCAGAACTTTTTTTTTTTTTTTTCTTTTCCTTCTTTTTTTTTTATTTTCTGGACCGTTCGAGCCGAGGAAGGTTGTGAAGACACTCTTTTCAATAATAAATAAGTGTGTTGTTGAGAGAGATGCTTCACCTCCCCCCCTTCTTCTTCTTCCTCCTTCTTTCTCTCTTTTCCCCTTCCCCCCCCTTCATCTCGGCGACGGTGGACAGGAAAGATTCGACATTCGCCCCTTTGGGCGACGAAGGCAGGTGGGGAAACTTTTCCCTGGACCCGCTGTCCTTTCCCTTCCCCCTTTCTTTCCTCTCCTCCCCTTTTTTTTGTCTCAGGCCGGTCAAAGAGCGGACGCCGCCCTTTGATTAAGAGGTAGACAAATCAGAAGCCGCCGGCAACGGCGCCTCTTTTCCCCACCCCCCCTTTCCCTTTTTTTTTCCCCTCTTTCCCCTTCCTCTTTTCTACGGTGCCCAACGGCGTCCAACGAATCCTAAAAAAGGTGGGAGACGTAGGCCGGTCTTCCTCCCCCCCTTCTTTTCTTTTTTCTTTTTTTTTTCCCTCTTTTTTTTCCTCCTTCCGGGTGCGGCCGAAAAAGAACATCGACCCCACAATGTTAAGGACAATGACGGAAAGGGGTTCGGACTTCCTCCCCCCTCCTTTTTTTTTTCCCTCTTCCCCCTCTCCCTCCCGGGCCGCCGCGGCAAGGAAATTCCTTTCTGGGGGGAGGATTAAAGACCCAGAAACAACCAGCCTCGAGGTCCTCTTTTTCCACCCCCTTTTTTTTTGTCCCCCCTTTTTTTTTTTTCCCCCTTCCGTGGCCTCTGGTGGTGGAGGGGGCGACCCCCTTTCAAGGTTGGGGGAGAAAAGGAGAAAGAATCGATCCCTTCCCGTTTGTTTTTTTTTTTTTTCTTCCCCCTTTTTTCCTACCACGGACCAGGACAAGGCGAACCCTTTTTTCGGTTAGGAGAAAAAGTGAGTAAGGGGGGGTGCGAGGTCCGTGCTCGCCCCCCTTCTGTCCTTTTTTT
>Ga0179593_1514887_pt1 | contig 10715 bp, 11 predicted proteins | sample CZODoug2_1_08_16_FD_185931 | JGI IMG/M metagenome (GOLD analysis project Ga0179593, IMG submission 185931) | Vadose zone soil fungal communities from Angelo Coast Range Reserve, California, USA - CZODoug2_1_08_16fungal (PacBio error correction) | ecosystem: Environmental > Terrestrial > Soil >... | reverse complement strand
TCGAGCTTAGGGTCTGTTCAGCCGCTCACACCAGGTCAGTTTCCCACCTTCCCTTACATCAGGTGAGTTTTCAGCCGTCGCTGACCAGACCGCGTTCTCGTGAGGTGGGGGATTAGCTATGCGCGGTTTGAACCCCATTTTTATGCTGCGGAGCTATTTTTTGAAAGTTGGTTTCCGCCCCAGACCGTTGACGTGCCTGGACCCTGCATACTTAGGGCCGTGCCGAATCAAAACTTTATTTCATCTGGCAAGCGTCCACTTTTTTCCCCTATAGGTGTTTTCCCCACGAGAAGGTGCTATTTGTTTTTCCATTATACCAAGTGGTCCAAATTCTTGACCTGTTCCCCCCTTCTCCAAAAAGGACAAGGCATTTCGAATGCGGATTGCGTTCCTTCCCCCTTTTTTCAGAGAGCGACCGGAGATCTTCAGTAGAAGGGAAAACGCTTTTTATCATTGACCCTTCCTCTTCCCACTTTATTTTTCAGTTTTCTCTTGCTCGACAATATAATTTCTTGCCGGGCATGTTCCAATCCTTAGTTGTTGGCTTCTGGTCGTACATCCATGCCTTTTTTCCGCGGAAGGCGACAGAGTTCCCTGCAATTGCCCCCCTCCTTTGGTGGGTTTCTTGAAGTCGTGAACTTGTTGCCTACAAACAGGAGAGCGGCCGTATCGATCCCAAATTCAGGATTCATTCTCTATTCCAGCCCCTTCCGTCTCGCCGTAGAAGTCCTAACTCCTCCTTTTTATGAACACTTTTTTGCTCCACCTCCCCGCAAGCGAAGAGTGGGGTTTCTTCTCTTTGGGTCCTCACTTCTTTTGCTTTCCCGGGAGTCTCATATCCCCCTCCTTTCCCCCAGGACCGCTTAGGGGTCATTTTGGAGATCCGCCTTGGCTGCTTTTCTCCCCTCTTGGAGAGGGATCACACCCCCCCCGAGCTTTTCCCTTTCCCTATATACAATGCTTGGAATGCTCGCAAACTCCAAGATCTCCCCCGCCCCTGTCAAGAGAAGGAGTCTTCGTCTGGGGATCCCTTCCCTCTCTACAAAGACATCCTTTGGTGTTTTTGCGCCCGATTTTCTCGGAGCTCACAGTCCCCCCTGACCTGAACTTGTTGGATGGGGATACGTTTCATTTTTCCTCCTCAGGAAAGAATACTTGTAAACGCTAGAGGTTTCCGATACCCAAAGGGTTCTCCCCCCGCCGTCTGGTAGAGTCGCGTTATCCCCTCTTCCTCTATTCTGCTGCCGCCAGTTTGATGGCATTCCCCTCCTTTTAGGTTACAGGAATCAGTTGCATCTGTGGACCTCGTCATTCGGGCAGAATGACCAGCGCCCTGAAGCCTCTCCGTTACCGATTTCGTCAAGCTTACCCACTTTTTTTATTCCTAAGACCCCCTTCCCCAAGGTGTCGCCCCCCCCAGGCGGGTTCCAGGCTATTCCGTGGGACCTGACATCATGTCCCTCAAAGGTTTTTTTCCCCCCCAAGAGATCCGATCGTTTCACTAAGATCTCCCTCCGCCAGAACATCCGAGGGAGGAATAGCCATATTAATCAATCATTCCCCCCCTTTTCACGAGTTGGTCCTTTACGCGTCAGTTACGCGTCAGCTGGGTAATGCCTAGCTCTTTTTCTTTCGGGAACCTGCGGCTATTTTGCTTTGGTCCTTTTCGTGTTAATTGACAGGTCCCCCCCCGGTGGTAAGTCAGACCGCGACCGGATTCCGCACCCAGTAGCCCAAATGAGGCAATTCAAAGTGTCTCCCGATGATGGAGGTCAGTAAGCCTTCGTTGAGAACCTTGCCGGGATGTTTTCGCCTCCCCCCCAGCGCCCCAAATTGTGGTCGCTTAACAGTTTTTTTTGTGGGTTTGTAGCGTCCATTTTTCACAAATCCCGACGGATGAGGAGAGGTCCGTCTCACTTCCCTCTCCTGGTTGTTTGCAGCTTGAGCATACTCGTGAGGTGGCGGGAATCTCTACGAATTCCGCTCAATGAAGAATTTTTTCCTTCAGCCGCGCTCCGACTTTTCCCCCCCGCGCTTTGATTGTTCCTTCCTCGGCTGTCCCCCGTAAAAACCATGCATTCTTTCTTCTTTTCTCTATCCGTTTGAGCTCGTGCAGGGTGTGGTGACTTACAGGCCTCTCAGGACCTCGTCTTTCCTCGGAATGGCTTCGCACCCCACGTTCATCCGTCAGCTTTTTCCCTCTTTCACGCCGCCATCTCTTCTCGCCAGCCTTCCCCCCCCCCTGCGCGTTTAGCTTCACAAGGGTCTGAAGGTTTTTTTCAGCCCTATTGGCGTACCCTTGCCCAAAACTGTCTCGACGACACTGGCTTTCGCTGGTCAGCAAGCCCTTCCGATCTTTCCTCAGATGCGTCAACCTTTTAATACCCTCAAAGACCTTTCCGTCTTGGTCTTGCCCCCCTCTTGCGTTGTGCGAGCAACTGGCTTTTCATCCGTACCCTGTGACTTTACCACTTCCTTCTCGCAGATCTTTTTGACAAGATAAACTGCAACCCTCCCCCTATCCGCCAGTTTTCCCAACTATAAGATTTTCATGCCAGCTCTCCCGGATTTTCGTTCCTTCCCACCACTGGCCGGAATTGGCCGCCAGTGGTATGTTCCGCTATTGCGCCATTTTCATGTGCTTGTCCGCCGGCGATGTCCTTGCAGATCTTGGTCTTTTTCCCCACTGATTTCTATTAACGGAAGTCCGCCGTGGCCGCGGATCACCCCCCCGCCTGGTCTATCTGCACCTTGAGTGGCGCCTCACAAGTCTATTCCTCCTTGACCCCCCCGGCTGCAAGATTGATCGCCCGAACCTGACGGAAGAATGGTCCCGCGTGGCCCCCGATGTTCGCTGACAGTACCGTTCCCCCTTTTTTCTTTCTTACTTGCTGGAGAGAACTATTGTCATATGATCGAGTTCTCCCCTCCGGCGTGGCGCCCAGCTTGGCAATTGCGCTGAACCCTGGCTTTCTTTTCTTTCTTTTCACTCTTCTTCCAGTCGCAGTTTTCCGGTACCGGATGGGTACTTCCCATAGCGGCGATCTGCGTCCTTCCCTCCACCCAAAGCGTTCTTTTCTGCTTGCTTTTCCAAGAATTTCCCACCTTCCTCAAGCCGGAGAAAAAAGGTAATTGAGGTTTGCCACGCCAGTCCCCCTTCCCTTTCTTTACTCGAAAAACCATCCGGTGGCACTCTCCAAGACAAAGGAATTTCTTCCTAATCCCCCCCCCCCCCAACCTTACAAGATGTCGTTTTGAGATCTTCTTTTCTTCTCGGCGACCCTTCTGTCCCCCCCCCCTTCTATATGCTTGCCACCGGAATACGATCTCTTGTTTAAGGAGGTGGAGTACTTTGAACAGTCTATCCCCCCGACCCGTGACGGAAGGGCTCTCCCCAAAATCCTGATCCGGATTTTTTCTTTTTATCGATCTGGCCCATCTAGCTTTTGGATCAGCCTTTTCCCTTCACGCCCACCCCCTTCTCTTTTTATCATTTGGCGCGCATGAGGAGAGATTTTAATGGCATTGCCGTCCGCGCCCCCCCCCTGTCCTCCATACCGGTGTTCGGCCGACCGTCTAGATGAATTCTACGCGGTCCTTTCCCCTCGGATATATCCACTGGACCGAAAATTTTTTGGCTGTGGAGGCACGCCTGCTTCTGTCCCGGTCTTCCTTCCCCCTCTGTCGCGGGCGCTAGATTTTCTTGAATTTGCCCGTTTCAAGCCGCTGCGCCAAACTTCATGTCCCCCTTCCGTGTTCCCCAGAAAGAATGGACCACTTGGCCTTCCAAGTCTTCTTGAAATCCCAAGCGCTCTCTCAAACCGCCCCTCCTTCTTTGACCATCACCCCTTCGCGGGCCTATGAAATAAGTTTTACTCTTTCCCCCGGGTCGTCCTCTTTTTCATCCTCAGGCCCCCCATGGCTTCCATTAGTTCCCACCCTCGGACCGCAGGCCCCAGACCAGTGGTTACCCTTTCCTTCTGGTCAGGAGAGAGGACCCCAGGCCGATCCCTCGGTTTGCTTTCTCCCTCCTTGACAAAAGCTGTAGTCGCACCGGACTTTTGTTGATCGCTTGGTTACACAAATCTCCAGAAAGTCTCTTGGCTCTCCTTTTACGAAGAATATTTTTTTTTCTCGAGATAAAATTGTTCTTTCCTTTTTATGCTTTTGTTGTTCGTCACCCCCCCCTTTGGTTCCGGAGGAGAAGATTTGATCTCCCTCAGTTTTCTTCGCCCCCGAAGACGATTGCCGTCTGGGTCGCCCTTCCCCCTTTCTCCAGTTCTCTTTACGGCGGGGAGTGTAACACCTTGGCCTGGCCGGTCCGGAGTGTGATTTTTCCTTTGGTGGTGCTGGTTTCAGATCCTTGCAGGACCTTTTCTCGCGACCCTTTTGATGTTGCCGACAGAAAAACGTAAACTTCCATCCTTCGGTTTGTGAATGTCAACTTTCTGTTTTCGCGACTTGATGGATGACTAACTTTCCCTTTTCCCCACGTGGTCCACCTTTCTTCGGAAACGTGCCCAAAATTGAGTTCTTATGGCAGAGCATCTTATTGGAGGTCTGACTAAAGACGAGCAGACGGACGACCAGTAGATAACCACGGCTTCAGCAAGCTTCACCAACCTTTTCTTTTTCAGTTTCTCCAGGAACCGTCGTAGAATTTCAGGTCCGGGTCCCTTAGCGCGACCTAAGGTCTGGGTGCCGATCTGTTTCTGTCACCTGGACAATTTGCTTCTCGAACTTTCATGCGCCGCATAACGGCAAGCTCCTCCTTTTGGTGTTCTTTCCCTCCGTAAACGTTCTTGCTCCCCCCAATTTCCCCTGTGGAGGACCGTATCTCATAAAATTCTTCAGATAATTGGATTGCCACGGGTCTCCACCCGGGAATACTAGCCTTCAACCAGTCTCCCCTTTTTCCTGGACCTTCTTTCCAATCCTCAGAGCTCATAGTTCTCTCTTGGCAAGAGGAAATATTCCTTGGTTGCTCCCTCTTTCTCCCTTCCTCCGGATCCCCTCAAATACGATCATCTTTGTACGGTTTTTGGGATTCCTAATTGTAGGTGGTTACCCCTCATCTTGTCGAGCCCTCCAACTATAGTAAACTTTCTCTGATAAAGAGTCCCCTCCGTGAAAATCCTCCATTACCTTGGTCCAGTCACGTGCAGTTAATATTTTTCGGAGTTTTTTTTTTTGGCTCAGCAGCGCATCAGACTGTGTTTTTCTCAGGGATCGTTTCTTTGCCTTCCACAGAATGACTTCTGGTTGCGTGGAAGCTCCGTTTCTCACGTAACCGCTCCGATTTCTATTGCCTCTGCCCCGTGTCGCCCCCGGCTTGTTTTTCTCGGTCCTGCCTATTTCCTTTCATCCCTGTTTTCCCACCTGCCGTTTATCTCCTTCTCTTCCCTCTCCACTGGTTTTCCCAAAGGTTTCCATGGGTCTTCCACACCGAGTTGGTCGCTTCCCTGTTTTTCCCTCGTCCGTACTAGCCGCCAAAAAGATGCCGAAAGTCCCCGTTGACCCCCCGGTCTTCAGCGGGCTCCGTGAGCCCCTCTTGCATTTGGAAGCGTTCTGCACGGAATTTCACCTCCCCGGGCTCTCAGCCTCTCCTCGTCAATGTCGACTCCAGATCCTTCTCATACGCCTCCCACAGTGGGATAGACCTACAGGCGGTGGACTTTTGAAGCCGACTTCGGGTGACCCCTTCCGACTGTCCAAATCCTTGCCCCGGTTGTTTTTTCGCCACCAGAGCCCACGTCGTCCAAGGACTCGTTCTCCGTCCACCATTATCTTTTCCGGCAGTATGCCCTACTCCATTTGATAACTTGCATTCAATTGCCGACCAGTTGTTCTTGATCGTACTAAGGCCCCCCCTTCCCTTGCGTCCCCCCCGGCAATTTTTGGGACTGTTTTTTGCAAACTGGCGGCTATTGGATTTTCGTGATATTTCCTGTTGTTTGCGCGCTTTAACCCGTTTTTTCATCCCAAGGCCGCGACAGGGCGCCAGGGGTCATTGCTTTTTTCCCCCCCTGCAATCTAAGGTTGCAGAAGGTAACGGATCGGCTTAGGTTAAGTCTTCCGCCGATAGTTTTTCTTTTTGCGCCCCTTTCGCAAACTTGGTTAGGAGTCTTCCCCAGTTTGCCCTGGTAGTTTACCTTACACTCCTCGGCGCACTTCCTCCTAACCAGTCCCTGTGTGTTTGAAGTTTGAGTCCGGAGGATGCGATTCCGTGTCCGGATACGAATAAGCTATGGATAGTTGTCCTCGCCGCGCGATTTTCTTTCTTCCAAAAATGTCTATTGAATGAGGAGTAAACCCCCAGGCCTCATCTTTCCCTCCTCCTTGGTGTGGTCGAGGGTTTAGCCTTCCGCGCAGGACCTCAGAGATTTCTTGCGGGACTGCGCTTAGTTCTGCTCCCCCTCCCCAGAGTGAAGGACCTCCGGCTTTCACGCCCTCCATGACCTTCTTCTTCCTGCAACCACCCAGTTAGCGACTTGGAGCTTCACCCCCACAGTAGAGGCGTCCTGCATTTGTCTGGACGAGACAATTGACAAATTTGTCTCGCCCCCCCCCCTTTGACCTGCGAATTTGTAGATCAGGAAACCCTTATTCCGTGCAGGACTCGGACCCCCCTTTCACGCGATCATCCTTCGGCACCCCCTTTGAACAGGGTCTTTTCCTTTTTCTCGAATTACTTGCCCCGTCGTAGCCCTCTTTCTGACCCCACCGCCCTTCTCCTTGAACCATCGGCATCTCCCCAATAAACCTATGCCTTGTTTTTCGCTGCAGGACTTCCTTCGATTTCCACTGCCATCTCCGTCTTTGATAGAGTTCCCCCCAACTTGTCTCTTGCCGGGATATTTGGCTGCTCTGCTCCATCTTGTTCTGGCCAAGGCTCCTGTTAGTTTCCTGTCCAGTCCTTGCGGACGATCGTGATCTTGGTTCTTTCCTTTTAAACTTTGTATTTTCTCTTCCCGGAAGTCCCTTCCGGCCTCTTCCCTCAAAAGCCTGTTTGGTTTGTTTTTTTAAGTGGTCCAGATCAACACTCTCTGCCTCTCCTCTTTTCCGCCTTCTCGCCCGTTTTTCTCTCCCTTTCAGGCACTTCCGGTCCCACTTTTTTTCAAGAAGCACCCTCCTTTCTGCCTGCAAACCGGTCACCGCTTTTTTTTCTGAAACTTTCGTCTCTTCCCTTTTTTGGAAATACCCCCCCCTAATTTCTCCCCCTCTGGGAACGACCAACCCCCCAGTGGTCTGCCCTGGACCCCCCTTCTCTTCACACCCTCCCTGGCGCTAAGTAACTCCCCCGATGCTGATTTCCACGTATAAGGTTCGTCAGGCGGTGGAATGCTTTCCCGAGTCCTGCGGTCCCTTGAAACAAAAGCGTGTTTTTTTTTCCCCTTTCGCGCTGAAGTATTTTTTGTGTTTTTTTTGCTATTTTTTTTCCGAACTAGCGCCGAAACCGGACGGCCTTTTCCCCAAAGGTGAGTTTTTTCTTTCCGCCGCCTCTCATGGAAATGTGCTCGTTGCTTGCTACCCCTCCCCTCTAACGCGCCGCAAAGGGCATTTCCGGATACCCCCTTCCCCGGTTCGGCTTTTAGAGAGAGATCCGTTCTTCCCGCGAGACCCTTAAGCTGGCCACGAGTTAAGTGCTTGGCTCTTTCGCTGGGCTAAGGAGTTTTAGCAGAAGAAGGGGGTCCACCAGTAGATTAGTTCATGAGTCCTGCCCTTCTCGACTTCCGTGATAGAACTTAATAGCATGAATCCGTTCTTCTCCTGATCGATGATTTTGTTTTTTTCTACCCAGCGTCTTTGTTTCTCCTCCCTACCCCTCCTCCCCCAAGCAAAAAGCGGCTCTCTTTTTTTCCTCCTTTTATGAGCATTCTCTCTCTTCACGCAGCCTGTTGCTTGCACCTGATCGGCTACTTTTTTCGTGGGCCCTTTCCCTTCCCAAGGATTGAATGAATTGACTTAGGAAAGACGGAGAGAGTCACCCTTTCCATAAAAATGGTGCTTTAAGTTGCTTTGAGCGTCCTTGCTGAAGGAGAGTGGTTCTCCCTTCTCTTTTCGGTATTGAAGGCATTTTTTTCTTCTTTAATCGCTGAAGCACCCTTTTTGAATGTGGAGAACGCGTTCCCATCCCTTAAGTTCTCCCATTTGACCTATTCTTGTGACAACACCCCTCTCCCCCTTCTGCGCCCAGCCGTTGATGTTCCCCCCATTCGTCGAATTCCTTTTCCTTTCCAAGTTTTCGGCACCTCGTCTATTCTGGTACGGAAGGCCAGTCCCATGGCTTTGCGCCGCGGTTCCAATCGGTCCCGGCCCGCCTTCGTCAAAATTTCACTCCCCAGAGTTCGTTCCTTGAGCGTCTCCCCCCCCCCTTACGATTCCGGTCGGGTCAGACGTTAGAACGTCGCTCTCCCTATTCGCTTCGCGCTTCTTTTTTGATAGAGACGTCCAACAATCACTCCTCCCGCCAGCCCTTTTCTCTCCCTTTTTTCTCTCCTCGTGTTTGTTTGAAGCCCACTCTTTTTCCTCGGTTATTTCCTGTTACGCGCGATTCCCACAAGGGCAGTTGTCAAGTGCGTCGGCTCCTCTTCTTCCGCGACGTTCTCAGGCTGTCCCAAATCTTGGATTTTTGTCGCGATAAGGTGCACGTCCTGGCGTCTTGAACAATTTTTTCCTGTTTGTCCGGCTTGGTTTCAGACAGAGTGTTTTTTTCCCCCTCCATTGAGTCAGGTGGAAGGAACATATAGCGCCCGGGGATTGCGAATGTCTTTAATGGAAAGCTTTTACTTTGTCCGACTTATTTCCTCATCGGGAGTTTGGCGCGAGTTGCTCTTGGCTGACTTTTTTCCCTCCCCCGCCGTTGCCAACGCTGGACACGGCGCCACCTGGTAACCTGCCTTTAGCGAAGTACTTTTCTCTTCCCGGTATTTCCTTTTGAATCGAAGAGAAGATCACCCAGTAGGCTCTGATCACCGGGAACCGTGTCCAGCAGCCTTCATCACTCAACCCCCTCTTCAGTTCACTGACTGGAAGTCCTTTTTTTTTTTCCTCATCCTTCCTGGTCTTCCAACAGGCCCGAACCAGCCGTCTTTAGTCGATCTGGTTAGGCCGGAAGTTCCGTTTAATAGAGCCTATCTCTCATTTCCTCTCCCCCAAAAGTCCCCCCAATCCCTTTATCACATTTTTCTTGCTGCCTGAAGACCTTTTTTTGTTGTGTCTGGACGCCAACCCATTCGGCTGGCCCGTACATCATCTTCCATCTCCGGATTCATGATTTATATTTCCCTTTTTTTTCCGTCCGTCTGGGTCATGGTCGGCTCCTTTCAAAGTTTTTTGACCCCTTCGTCTTCTCCCCGTCGCAACGCAACTTTTTTTTTCAATTGTTCTTCTTTTTGGCCCGCGTTAGTATCTTGTATCTCCTTTCCGTAACAGCCTGATTCAAGTTCTCATCTGGGTCCTTGGTGTACTTTTCTTACTCCTTGCGGCTTTTTTTTGTCGGGTCCTTAGCCCGCACCAGTAGGAACGAGAACCCTTTCTTGTGCTAGCAACGCCCTCCAGTTTCCCAGGGGGGTCAACCGCCCCGTTTTGCGTCTAGCCGGCTCTTCGTCGTGCGGCATTTTGACGCGCGCCAAATTTAAGCTTTTTGTTTGCGAGATGGCTGGCCGTTATGGGCACTTTTCCACCCATGACGACCTGTCGTGGTCGTCCTTTTGAAGTCATCGATTGAAAGTAATTGAAAAGATCCTATCGGTGGTGCAGGGTTTCCGCAACCCAATTTCCCTGTCCCACTGACGGTCTGACGTTTTCTCCATGAGGGGATTAATATTCCGCGACTCCCTCTTTCATAAAGTTTCCTCACAAGTATTTTCCTGTATTTCCGTTATCTGTGCCGTTTCCATTCAGGCGGGCCGCCGGTTCGGACCGCAATTTCTCCCCCTTCCAGGGCTCTTTGTCCGTACGTAAAACGGCCTATTGCCGATCTTTGATCGACGCTTCCACCCAAGTTTTTCTAGCCCCTAATTCGGTGGACTTGATCGTTTGCACCGCCTTCCCCCGTTCGCTGCCATCCTCTCCCAAATTTTTTCCCTGCCACAATGAGATCCCTATCGTCCTCCAGTCCATCTCCGCTGCCGGAACCTTCCAAAGTGAAAATGTCGGAATAGCACATCCACTTCTAGAACTTGAATACTGACCAGAACTTTGTTATGACCCCTTTTCCGTAGGAGAGTCTGGTAAAATTTCCCTAGTTTTGCCGCCGTTTTCCACCGTTTTCCTATTTGGTGTTGGATTATGGCCAGTTTGCTGGTTCCTTCCATCCGGCCGTTTTCGGGGGTCATAACTGCGCCCGAAGGTCTGACCCCAAGTTTATGCGCGAAAAACGTTTCCCTTTAGGACCTGGCAAGTGAGAAGGTCCCTTTTTACTCTGAATTTTTCCTCGTCGCCATCGGTAGTAATCATGGCCGGGGTTTCAAAGCCCACTCCCGTTTTCGGAACCAATTTTTGGGATTCGGTCAAGAATACCCCAGACCTGAAGGACGATGCCCAGCTTTCACGTTCTTTCACTGTTTATTCCCGGTCGCCCTCGCTTTTTCGGGCAGCCCTTGATTCCGAAGTCCCTGCGTTCTTTCGGATGTGCGAGCTTCCTATCCGCCAGCGTTCAAAGCTCTTTGGTTTTCCTTTCAGCCTGTTGACGCCGCATTAAAAAATTCCCC
>Ga0179593_1484713_pt1 | contig 10715 bp, 12 predicted proteins | sample CZODoug2_1_08_16_FD_185931 | JGI IMG/M metagenome (GOLD analysis project Ga0179593, IMG submission 185931) | Vadose zone soil fungal communities from Angelo Coast Range Reserve, California, USA - CZODoug2_1_08_16fungal (PacBio error correction) | ecosystem: Environmental > Terrestrial > Soil >... | reverse complement strand
TTTTTGTACAGCACGACCATTGTATCAAGTCTGCTCTTTGCTTTCGTTTTCCCTCAAACTGACCCCCCTTTTTCCCCTATCCTAGCGCCCAGCAGAAAGACCCTCCTTCATGCCCTCAGTGCTTGACGCTTAATGCCCTTTCTTCCCGCAACACCCCCCCAAGATGCCACATTTTCATCTGCCCGTTGCTGTTGGGCCTGCCGCGTCTTCCCCTTGGCACAAAATTGTCGTCGGACCTTTTTTTCTTTTTAGGCCGTCTATTCATCTTTTTTTTCTTCCCCTCTTTACGCACCCCCCGGTTGTACATTGACGAAATCTAAGCGTCTCCACAGTCGATGGGGGGGGGGGGTTTGGGGTTGGTTTTTGGGGGGGGGGTGTGGGGGGGTGGGTTTTTTTTGGTGGTGGGGTGGGTGTTTTTTTTGGTTGGTTGTTGTTGGTGCCAAAAAACGTCCTCTTACGAAGTCTCTTTTTTTCTTCGTCCTTGACGCAGTCGGGCTTCCCCCCCTCTTTTTTCACTCAGGTCCCTAAATGCAGAACTCCCCGCGCCACGTAGTATTCTCCTTTTCTTGAGTACACCCCATTCGGAGGAAGTAAATATCGCCTTCCCCTTTTTCCTTTTTTCTTTTCTGCTAGCCTGTAAATTCTCCATACCAGCCTTGGGGGCGGCCCCCTCTTTCCTTCCCGTTTCTCGTCTCCCAAGTTTATGACTTAAACCCATCTAGTATCACAAGGTCTTTTTCGTTCAAAATGTCCTAAGATACCCTCTTTTCAATTTCCTCTGACCTTTTTCTTTCCCCCTTTTTGAGCTCCTTTTTCTTTTTTAATTTCACCCCCCTCTTCCTCGGCGCTTTCCTTGTGCAAGGGTTTTTGGCCGGCTTTTTAAGAATATGTTTTCTCCCCTGTGATGGCGGGTCCCTTCCTCTTAAGATGTATCAGTTTGAGCTTCCCCTGCCCTCCCTCTTTGCTTCGACACGGCCCCGCGTGATCTTCCTTCCCCCCGAGGTCTGCCCGATTCCCTCGTCCAATACACGAACTAACTTTCCGCTTACTCAGTCAGTATGATCGCCCCAACCGAAAGCGTAGGTTCCCCGTACGGGGGTCCCCTCTCGCCCAAGTTTCCTCGTCCTTTTCGAAGGTCTGTCCATTCAGCTACGAGCGAGTCCCTTTTTCATCTCCCGGACGCCTCCCTTTTTCTCCTCGCCCTATTCAAGTTTGCCAGTATTTCCTTCTTGGTACCTAAGTCTCTGGAAGAAGAAGCTTTTCTGCCCTCCTCCGATGGCCTGGGTTTACCCTGCCTATCCAACGTTACCTTTCCTCCGACGTCAATCCCTGAACTTGCTTCCGGTTGCAGGTCCACCATTTCACGGTCCCCCCCCCTTTCCTCCGCCTTTTCTTCCCACATGGACGCCGCTATATTTCAGTCTTCCCCCCTGCACAAGAGCGGTACCACGAGAGTAAGACCTGAGCGCATCCCCCCCCGACGCCCAACTGACAGTGGAACGCGAGGACCCTTTTTTTCTGTCCCAACTGTAGATGATTTCAACGACTCGTGAAAAATCTCCACCTTGAAGCGCCTCCCTGACTCCAAGACTATTCTTTTAGAGGGTCTTGGTTGTCCCGATCTTAACAACCTTTACGCGTCGACCCCCCCTTTGTCCTTCCTTTTGTCCCCACATGTATCCCGACCTCCCCGTTCTTGCCCCCAAACAAGGGTCCCCAATCAGCGGCATTTGCTTTCCCCGGTTATGTCGGACAGTTGGTTCACTCCTCATTACTTTCCGCTTGATAAATCCTAGCCTCTTTTGTTTTTTCATGCCATCCTCCCCTTGCTATCTGACCGCTGGCGGACCCCTCTTCCCCCTGCGTGACATATGTACGTCAACCCCATGTCTGGCTAAAACTTTTCATAATTATTAGACTCACCACATTTCTTTCTACATTGTTGTCTTTACATACGAGCGAGTACCTTCCCCTCCCCTCCGTCTATTTTATGGATGACGCGTGGTATACCCCTCTTCCGCTTATCCCTTGACCCCTGAATAGTCGCACTCCAACGCTGTGGCCCGTGGTTCTCCCCCCCCCCCCACTCACCTCCCGACGTCTTTTTTCCCCCCACACTAGACAGCAGACTCCTCCTTCACGCATCTTGCGCTTGGATTCCTTCTTCACCAATCAGCGATCCAGCTCATAATGTCTTGCTGTGCGTCGCTCAAACCCACCAGCTCCCCTTCCCCCGCTCCCCCTTTTTTCTTGGAGGGTTGATAGGTTGGTAAAGATAAAGAGCCCCCCTCGTGACCCTGGGGCTTTAATTCTCGGGCGTTCATTTCCCCCGCCGTCCCTCTCCCTCACCTTCTCCTGCCCAGCACGTCCGTCGCCTGTGGGCACAAAAGTTTGGGCCGAAGTGTCTCCTCTTTTATCTCTCTCCTTCGTCACTGTAAAGTTTGGCGTAGTTTTCCATCGTGTTCTTTTAGTATTTTCCGCAACAGCCTTATTTTCTTCCCCCACCCATGAGATTGCACCAATTTCTTTTGCGCCCATTTTTAGCGGACAATTTTACCTCCTGTTCTCCCCGAAAGATCACAAACGATATCAAATTTTCTTGGCTACCGGTTCCCCATTTCCCTTTATTCCTGGCATCTTTTTCCCGGACTGACAATTTTTCTTTTAGGGTTCCCGGGTCTTCTCAGTCAAGGCAAGTGTTGAGCGTGATTCTGCCACGTCATCTCAGACGGTTTCGTCATCTTTAAGCCTTCATCTATCCCTCCGCTGACCACTCCTTTTTCCTGACTGTGCTACCCTTCCGCTTTTTTTTGGATGCACTTTCGTCCCGCCTTCCACTGCCTCAATGAGTCCCTATCTGTTCATCTTAGAGACAGTACATTTTATGCCGACGGACTCTTTTTGATTGCCAGCCGTGCCCCTTGCAAATCAAAACTGTTTCCCCCCATTCTTTCTGGACCCCCCATTTCCTTCCTTGATAAGGAAGTTTGTTAGTTTTTCCCAAAGATCGCCCCCTTTTTTTTCCCGGCCCGCTGGCTTGGCCGATGGAACCTCAATGTAGATCTTCCTTCAGGGAGGTTCCTTCATGAGACAACCCTTCTCCTCGTCTTCTTCTTGACAGGCTCGGCTTCCCCTGGGTGCCTCCGTCGGACTCGCTCTCTCCCGTTTTCGTTGACAACCCCCCGTCAGCGTGATCTAAACTGCTCGCGTTGCGAGTAAACCTTCTCTTTCATGGGTCCTAGCATAGAACAAACCAAAGACGGCCCCTTATGCCTTAATCTACTGATTATGACATTTTCCTCCTTTCCAAGGACCTTTTTTCCCTTTCGTTGTACAAACAGTCTCTCTCCCTCCTAATCCCTCTTGGAACCTTCCATGTCACGAATAACTTTCCCCTCCCCTGAACAGTTCGCATTTTCCTGATGACATGACTGGGTCCCCCCACGATTTCCCTTTGTGCTACTCCTCTAGATTCCCCCCTTTCCATCCCGCTCCAGTTTGTAGATATCCTTCCTATGATATCTCTCCCTTTCCGAAGGTCACAATTCCAAGTTTTTTTCCCTCTTTTCCGCCGTGCCGTACTTTTTTATCCTTCTTTTCTACCTTTACTCTCCACTTCCCTTTTTGTTTTTTCTATGATTTCCTTCCCCCCCAACGTTACCGGCCGACTCCCTGTGACATTCTCCAACGCTTTGTCATTGTTGCCGTATTGCCCCCTTATATATATTTTTTCATGGGCAATTTCTGCACCGGTCCTTGAAGCCCGATTCTTTGTCCCGGGACCTCAGTCTTCGGCTCCCCTCTTTTGTAACTTATCTTCGTACGGACGTTTGAGAGTGTGTGGGGATATGCGTGAAAATCGAGTTCCCCCCCCTGCTCGTTGATATTTTTTTTCTGGCGTTTGTTTTGGTCTCGGAAAATTTTCTTTCCTTCCGTACACCACTGTCCCCCGTCCCCCAATCCTGAGAAGAATATGGGTCCCTTTTTTTGTTTTTCTCTTAGAAACAATTTGATCCTGCTTTGACGCGCAGGGCCTCCTTTCTTCCTTTTTGTTTTTGATTCCACCCTGTGGCGCCTCGGCACGTCATGGCTGCAGTGGCGCTGGTCCCTCTAGATTAATCCATCCTCTTCTTTTTCCGCGCGTGCTTTTCTTCCCCTCAACCCTCCCCCAGAGAATTCCCTTTTTTCCCCGATCCAAGTCCGCGCCGAGCCTCGTGCTCTTCTTTGTAATCTTCAACGTCCTGGGTCATAAGGTAGTAGCCCTGTTTAACAGACTCTTTCCCCATTTTTATTTTCCCTAGGCCCCTTTCCCCTGCTTTCTCTACCCAGCTTCCGGTCGTCTCGTAATGTACTTTCTGAGTATTTAATGACACCCGCCCAATGGTCATCTTTTGCCGTGTGCCGAATTCTCCGACCCAAGCGTGGTGTAATACACGAGATCCCGCTTGTTCTTTTTCTTGGACCCCGGATATCTTTGCTGTCCTTAATAGACTCCCCCTTTGCTTCTTTTTCTTATGGGCACGCGCACAACTTCAGATGCTGTCCTCCTCCGGACGTCGCTTTTCGATTCTTGCCCGTCCGTTGCCAATATTGACCCTGTTTTTCTTTCCCTCCTTCTCCCTTCTCCAAAGGGTTGATATTACGGATGTTCTTCTTGAACTTGCGTCCTTTCCCTCAACACGGTTCGCCAACGAGATGGCTTCTCATATTCTTTGTTCGATTTCGTTTTTGGCCCATACTCTTCGGTTGCCGTCTCTGATTCAAGGGTGACAGCACCCCCTGTTTTCCCTCTCGGACGATATCATTTCTCTTAGTAGCCCCCCTTTTTTTGTGACCCCCAGCGAGTCCTCCCCACGATTCCCTTTGGGCCTTTACGTAGTGGTTCATGTCGTTCACGAGAATTCAGCATCTCCATGGCGAACCCTCCGCCCAGGTCGAGTGTATCTGTCCCCCCTGTAAGTTGGTTTGTCCCCCTTCGAGATAGGCTTTCACTTTCGCTGGGGTGTGTGTGCCCATTGGATGCGTCTTAAAGAAAGAATGACCTGGCGGCCTCCTGGATTTCTTTCTTGCTTCCCGTCTTCCCCCTTCTAGATCTGGCTGGTGTCGAGGGAATTTTGTCCCCAAGCCTTTTTCTCCCTTTCTGTTTAATCGTAAGGTCCCATATTTCCTTCCTTGTTGAGGTGCTTCCTCCTCTTAAGTTTCCATCTGCACTCCCTGTCAGATGAGCCCCCCCGCTCTGCAATATGTTCTCTACCCATTCTTTTCCCGGTCCCGTTTTGTTGAGGTTACCCTCCCTGGAATGTTCCCCCCATGGTCGCTCTGAGCCTTCCTTCTACCTTTTTATTCTGACTTGACGGACTCGTCCCCCTCCTCCCCGACGAGGGAGAGAAAGATGATGTTGGTCATCTGCTTCCCTTCAACCAATCTGGCTTTCGGATTGGATTCGATTAAAGTTCCAATGCACCACCCCCCGTCGCTGCCCCCCCCCCCTTCCTCTTCCTCCCCCTTGCTTGATCAACGTTAAGGGAACCACCTTGCTCTGTGACTTTTGAGGTCGTGATATTGGGAGTCTGTTTGTGCCTCGAGTCTTCAAGAGTTTTCCTCCCGCGTAAGTTGTTTCGATCTTTGGTAATATCGCTCTCTTCCCTCCCCCCCCCCTCCCCTGGTTCCTAAAATACCGACTATCTTCTTGTTCGATTCTTGCCCCCCTTGATTCCTCTCCTGCGGATATGAGTGGTTCATTCCCCTCCTTTCTCCGCTTTACAGACTTGGTTCAGGAGCATGTAGGTTACGTCTCTCGGACGCCCTTCTGTGTGCGCTGTTCCGTTTTTTTTTTGAGCGATTTACGGAACCAACAAGAGATCGTCCTGGGTGCACCCCTTGTTGATTTGACTGACCTTTCACGTTTTATCCCGGCAACCCCGACTGTAAGGGCTTCAGTCCCCTATTACCTTTTCGGTCATTCTCCCGGTTGCGTGCCATCCCTTTCCTGAGTTCCCTTTAAAAGTAAACGAGATGAGCCTCTTTCTCGTCAACGAACCTCCCCCCTTTTCCACCCCCCCGTGTGGACCCTTTAGGTCGCTTCGAGGTCTTCGGGGGGCTTGTTTTTGTATCGGACTTCCTTCGGATCCAGACCTTCCTCTGCCTCAGATAGCGGCTGGCTTTGTCGTCCCCCTCCGGTTCATCCAGTAGAACGCTTTGGTTTCTCTCCCCATTTTTCGATGACGACTTTGTCCCGGTCGGAGTACTGTATTGGGCCGATTTTTTCGGTTGCGCCCATCGTTTTCGGGGATCTCCGCTTCTCTAGAGACCTCCCTAAAAAAGCTTCGTATAATGTCTCAGTGCACACCCTTCGTTCCATCTGAGCTGGTGCGCCTTAACCGGCCCCCGGTACGTCAGCAGTTTTTGACTTTCCCCGTCTTCCCGCCCGGCCAACCACACCGGGAAAACCCGGACCCCCGTCTTCCCTGCTGAATTTTAACCTTCAAAGGACATGCATCCAAACTCGAGGGCGGGTCAACAACTTTCCCATCTGAAGTGATGCTGTGTATCGTCCCCGTTATCTGTTGACCTCTTCACCTTTTCTCTCTGTGATTCTCACATGGTTTTATTAACAGGGGCCCGCCCCAATGCTGTAGATTTTGCAGTCTCTTCCTCACCTTCCACACTTTTTGAAGTACGCGAGTATCGCCTGCCGTTTTTTCTCCCGCCCTTCCACTTTAAGAAGGGGCCTTTTCTCCTTTGCACCAAAACAACTCTATTTTTTAAAACGGTTTCTGGCCCCGCTTGGTAACTTCCCCTTTTGGCAGCTCCTGTAAGGTTACACGCTTGATCGTTTCTGCCCCCTTGTACCTGTTTTGCGTAGATTAGGTCTTTTACCCCGATCTCTCGACTTTCCTGCCTGACTTCCGTACGGACCTTCTTTTTTTGCATGAGTGATTTCTTTGATTTTTTTTTCCTTTGCTTTCAGTACAATCTTGGAACTTAATTGCTGGCAGGTTGTGGTTGAGGCCTTCTTTGCATTTTCCCCGGACGGCTTCAACCTCATCTTTGCCTCTTTCTTCATCAAGAGGCTTTTCATTTATAGGATTCTTGGCTGTGCGCTTGCTCGCGTTGTCCCGGGTTTCCCCCCATGAGCCTTTTTTTCGATGGGCTCCTCCCTTTGAGCAAACCAATTTTCCCTTTTTTTCCTTCCTCTCTTGTTGGTTGCGTCTCTTTCAGTTTTTTTCTTTCCCCAGCCCAAGGGGTATCAAGGGCGGCTAACCCTGGTTTCTTTTCTGTCCCAAACCAGGCATTGATGGAAACCTCCTTGCCTCCTGGATCCCGCGCGTACAAGACCTATCCCGACATATAGTACTATTCTGTCTTTCGGCAGGCTGAGAGCGGTTTCCCTTCCCTTCCGTCCGAACAAAACACCTGCCCTCCACTTGCAACCTTCCCGGTTTTTCCTTTCCACTAAGCTGATGTCCCCTTCCGACTCCGTTCCCCCCCCCCTGTCTGGTTGGGAGAGTCGTCTAGGATTTCTTTCTCTTCCTCTCCTTTTCCCCGACAACACAAGTACCATTGACGACGATTGTGTTCCCCCTAAATAGCTGCCCACAACTTGATTCCAAAGATTTTGAGTCCCTTCCGCCGTTGGTGGCCCGTGTCCTCAGGAATGAGTTGGTTTTTTCTCTGGGCGTCCCTTCTCCCCCCCTTCTCTTCACGTGTTCAATTAATAGTCCCCTCTCTTTTACTTCACAAAGTACTTATCTGGTTTTTTTTGCTAGCCGGAACCTCCCTAGAACCGGTTTCTTCCCTCTTGCATTTCACTTCAGCCGCTCCCCCATCTCCCCATGCTTCTTCAGTCCGGAGTTTTCAATCTACCGGGACGATACCCGACTCCCGTCCCCTTCCTCTTGACCACATGGTGATCTGCCTCGTTATGTTATTTGCAGGTTTAAATTAACCTCCCCAGAGCGGATTCTGTGACTGTTTCCCCGTTTAGTGTTGGAAGTGTCCCTTTTCCCTGTATGCCCCACCTGAAGACACCAGGGTTCCTTTCTCGGCCCGCTTTGAGTCCATTTTGTTGCGTGCCCATGCCTTCTATCGTTTCCGATCTGCCCGAAGCCTGCCTGGTCGTGGATAGGAAATGAAACATTCTTTCTCTTCTCTCCCTTTTTTACCCCCTTGACCCTCCTCCTGGAATACTTTTTTTCCCCAGTCCCTTACTACTGATGTTCGTGTGCCACCGTCCAGTCTCCTTCTTGGATTACGGGGTTAAAGACCCTCCTGCTCTCCTCTCGTCCTTAAGGGTATAACTGTCAATCTCATGATCCCTCGACCCTTCATTCGTCACCGAAGCCGCCCTTTTCCTCTCCCTACCATCGACAGTGTGTGTCCTTTAGAGAGTGTAGTGGAATGCGGCTTCCAATCCCTTCTTCCTTGTAGCATTCTTCCGCCCCCAGCTATCGTTAAATGGTAACTTGGTTTACCTCGATGTTCCCTACCACTTTATCTTCCTCCCGCCTCTTGCCTTCGTTTGTTGCACCTGAATCAACCCCCTCCCCCCCCCCCCATTTGCCAATACAAACAGCTTTTTCGGCCCCCCACCTGTGTTTCATTCTGCTCCGAAAAAACGCCATCGCACCCCTCGATACGTCCTCCTGAGCCTTTCCTCCGCAATACTTCTTCCAAGTCTGTTCTATGCCAATCTTCTCCAACTTAGCCCCTCCATCGTCGAACCCGTCCCTACGCCACCGACTGCCCCCCCCCCAGTACGTGCCATCTTCGTCTGTCTTGAAATGATTCCTTTCTTCGATCTCCCTGATTGATCAACCATTCAGCGCGACACGCTACTAATTTCCCCCGGTCACACAAAGGGCACTATCACACCGCCCCACGTTCTTGCCAACCTACGAAAGGTTCAATTACAGCGCATTGATCCCTCATGTTATGTTGTCCTTTTTTGTCCATCGCCGTTAATCGTTGGTCTCAAATTCCTTCCTCCGGACGTGTCTTTTATCCATCACCTCCAACGGCATCGTGCTGACCGCCATTCTGCCGGCCGTGAATATTCCGTCAAAACCGTGCGTTCAACATTCTCCTTCCTGTCTTCGCGCCTAGGTCTCCCCGTCCCACTTGTGCAAGCACAGCGGAAATGGGACAAACTCTCCTACCTTTTCTCTGGACCTTTTCTCGGGCTATACTCCTAGCCATAAATCTAGCTTGCACCGCAGGATGCTCATCCCCCTCCTCCCCCGGCCCTTCCAGATTTGGCCGTTTGAACTTTTACATCCATTGGACGAATTTATTTTGCACTTCTCGGACCAGCCAAGCACCTAGCCGAATGTCTCGGTTCCTTACCCACCCTCTTTCTCCCCTGTCGCAAGCCTGAACGGGGCGGCTCTTCCAACCCCCCCCTCCTTCCAACTCGGAATTTGAGTCTGAGAATTTTCTTTTTGAAGTTAACTGCACCGCGGCCCTGTTCTGAAATTTGGGGTCTTCCTTTTGGATCGGTCCCCCATCTCCTTCGAACGGACCCAAAGCTCGCAGAATTTTACTTTCCTCGCTGGACCCTACTTTTTGTCCTCCTTATCCCGATATCTTGAATTCGCGCGTTCACCTCTTGAGTTACCCGTTTCCATTTCTTTCCAACCCTGACGAGGATTTTTCCTGCCCCCAAGGGCACTGCCTTCCTCCACATTACTCCTACTCTCTGAGCCACCAGTGGGCAGACTCGGGCCGGACTTGCATTTCGTTCCCCCAGACGATCCGTGATACCCACTTCCTTTGGGATACGTACCCTTCCTATCTCAGATTTTGCCCTGCGTCTACCGGCCACTATAAACGCGTCGAGTCCCTACTTTCCTTCTTCCGGCAGCGTCCAGGCCTTGCTGTGCTAGTGCTGCGAACTCCTACCCCTTCTTAAGTTCCCCTGCCCGGGAAAGCCTTAATCCGTACTCCATCAAGCGGTCTGTTCTCATCGAAGAGTGACTTCGTTCCTTCCCCAGGTACGCAAGAGCTCGTCCTATGGGCCTTTTCGTAAGATTTCCCCCATGTTCTGAGTACCTGAAGCTGGGGAGAGGTCTGGCCATCCGGATTTCAATTACTCAAAGAATTGGCTATTATGTTTCCCATTGTACTCAGGGCAGTGCTGCCCCTCCAGTGGAATATTTTTTTTCACGCCCGCACGGACGCGGCTCATTTCTTGGTGGACCAGCCTCCCCACCACCACACAATTGGCTGGATATGGTTTTGACTTTGCAGCTACCAGTTTCTTTTTTAAATCCTTCGGCGTCCTTCTTTCTGCAGACGTGTGAAGAGGGCCGCGCGGGTGGAGCAGAAGTTCCCCAAAAGGCTCTTTATCCCGAAACTCGTGCCGCTCCTTGTGGCCGTCCGAGGCCAACACCTACGTCCCTTATTCTTCATTTTGGGCTCCTCTTGACTCATTTTCAAAGGAAACCTGTCCGTCTTCTCAAACACTAGTCCTCATACAGCGAGTTCCACCCTCGATGTGGAAAGGTTCACGCCAATCACTACCACTCTTCTACCTGTGACCTTGTCCCGGTGAACTCTTCTCCCGTCCACACTGAGATTACCTCCGATCCGAGGTCTTTCCAAGACCGTGCGACATTGAGATCATCGTCGGCGCAGAAGGAGTCCCGGGGGGCCTAAGGCACAATTTAAAAGTCCGTTTTTCTTCTTTTCCAGGATTCTCTGCGGTTATCAGCTTT
>Ga0179593_1442026_pt1 | contig 10715 bp, 10 predicted proteins | sample CZODoug2_1_08_16_FD_185931 | JGI IMG/M metagenome (GOLD analysis project Ga0179593, IMG submission 185931) | Vadose zone soil fungal communities from Angelo Coast Range Reserve, California, USA - CZODoug2_1_08_16fungal (PacBio error correction) | ecosystem: Environmental > Terrestrial > Soil >... | reverse complement strand
TTGATGCCTTTCCCCATTTTCTCCTCCTGGGCCGTTTCCTGCCTGTCTTTCCAACCTTTCACCCTTCCCCCCTCGTGCGTGCTCCCCACTCTGCGCCTCAGGGCTCTGGTTTTTTCCCCCCCTTCCTTTTCTTGTTTCCCCGGGAACTTTTTGCCGATGTGGGGGCCTTTTTCAACCCGGGTGTGCATTTGTTCCCCGCCCCCGCCGGTCTTTGGTTCCCTGGTTTGGGGCACACTTTTTCCCTTTTACCCTGGTTTTGGTGTTGTCTTTCCCCCGGTGTTTTTTTTTTTTTCCCAACCAACCCGGTTTCGACTTTTTTCCTTTGGTCAATTGGGAATTCAACCAACACATACTTCGGTGTCAACCGTTAACGTGGGACGTTTTTTGGACATAAAACTTCCACAAGGTCTCGTACCCCCCCCCAAAGCTCTTACTCCCGGTTCTGCCAAGATTTTTTTCCCCCAAAACCTTTTCCTTTTCTGGCACGAGGAAAAAGTGGTCTTTAAAAGTTCGCTGGTTCCCGGCATTATTTCCGTTTGCTGGTCCGAATGTACATTTTACTGGGTCCCCCACAAGATCAGTCAAAGTTAATTTTTTTTCTTTTTTCCGTTTTCTTGGCAAAGCCAACCCAAACTTTACCTCCCCCCTCGTCACTAGTTGTTCATCCCCCCCCCTTTTATTATTGAACGGCCTTTTGAGTCTTGGGTGGAACAACCCACCTGCCCCTTTTTGTGGTCCACCGGGCTGGCGCCTCGGGCCCCGCTCTGGGTATTTGAGTGCCCTTGGGGGACGCCCCCCCCTTTCTGGATTGGGTGTGGGACGAGGAAGGGTCAGGAGGGTTTCCCCCAGATATATGGGTCCTTTTTGATTCCCCAGGTGCCAAGTACCGAACTACGCCTTACTAATTGAAGCAAGGAACCCTTTTTTCCCCCCCCCCCGCGTTTTGTTCTCTTTTTTGCCCCGTTTTTACACTCATGGAGGCGACACATTACCCGTTTCCCCCAAGGTACCGACCCACCACGTTCCTTAAATTGATGCTTTGCTTCCCCCACCGTAAAAAGGTTTTTTTTCCTGCCGGAAGCGTAAGGGTTTCTCTTTCCCCCCCTATCTTAGTGTTTTTCTTTTTTCCCCTTAGGGGTAGTTTTTCCTGCCCTACAAAAAAACCCTGATTCCATTTCCTTCCCCACGGTTGCCCGTTTTTTCCCACAACGCCCCCCAATCCAAGGCCCGGGACCGCGCTCTCTTCAAAACCCTCACAGTTTGCGTCCCGGCAATCAGGGAATCAATACGAATTCCCGGTCGGGTCTATTTTCACTCCAATGTTATAGTGTAAGTGGTTGTTTATTCTCTCTATGTTTTTTTTTTCCCCCAACCTGAGGGTAGTTGGCGGGATCACAAACTAACCCTTCCCACCTCTTAGGCAAGGAACCTCTCCGATTGGTTGGCGTATTTCAAGGTCTTAGCCCTTAAGGAGTTGGTGTCCCCTCTGGTGTGGGGGCAAGGGGAGACCATTCCCCCTTCTTACAGTCCCCCGGGGGGCACAGGGGTCCTTACGGCTCCGGCAAGTAATTGCTGGGGGGTACTGGCGGTCCCCCAACAACCTTCAACTGGGGGATTTTGTGCAATCAGGGGACTTCTGCCCCACACCCATTAGGATGTCGGGGGGTCTTCCAAGGGGGGCAAAATCACGGAAACAATTCCGTTCACCACATAAAAACCCAAAAGAGAACATTCTCCTCGTCTCCTGTTGTTCTCCCACAATTAGGGAGCCACTTGGGACTTTAGACGAAATTTCACCTCATCTTTCTGTTCCGGGACTTTTACTTTCCTTTGTTAAAATTTTTTCCCAATTTTTTTTTCACAAGGGCCCCCAGTTTTTTTCAAGGTAGGCTACTGTTGTCCCTTTTGACTTTTCCTAACCCTGTCGCCTGTAGACCTTCTTGGGCAATGGACGATTTACTTCCCGAAATTGTCCCCCCATCCCTTCTCCGGCGCTTAGGCTTCTGTTGCCCCCCTGCTGGTCCGGCCTAGTCCACCTCTCCAGCGGCGAATTAGGTCCATTGCTAAGGGAGACCCCCCCCTTTCCCACCATCCCCTTGCAATGTCCAGACCCAAAGAGAGAATCGGTTCCCCCCCAGGGTCTTGGGGGGTTCCCACCCCCTCCTTTTCCCTCCCCGGGGTGGGGAACCGGAGGGGGTTATTTTTCCCCCACTCTTTTCCTTTTTCTTTCATATCGGCAGGTGACCCGATTTCCAGCAAACAAGTCCCCCACCTGCCACCTTTAACAAAGCGATAGGATCATGAGTTCACAGTTTTTTTCCCTCCCGGGGTGAGAGTGATATTTTTCACCCTCGTGTTACTGAGGTCTCGTTTCCTGTCCCCTCCATTTCTTCCCCCCAAACTGACCCGGTGACCACTGTCTCCCTCCCATCGTCCCCCACACACTTCCTATTACAACCTTTTTTTTCAGTATCCCCTTGCGGCCGGGCCAACTTTCATAGGGGACCCAAACAAGACCCCCCCTTTTTTCTTGCCTTAGTTAACCACTTCACACGTAACTGCCACTTGGCTGTTTTTTCCAAGTTTTTTTCCCACTTTCAGGGTTCATTTAAGGCCCCCAGCCCTCCCGGGGGCAAGAAGGCTTCCTCCGCTTTTCTTCCCCTCACTTTTCCTTTCTTTTCTTACGGGGAACAAATCCCCCATAATGTTTCACTGGCAAGTTCCCGGTTGCTCTGTTTTCCCTCACCAGAAATACAAGCCATCTTTGGAGGTCCGAGTGATGGAAATTTTTAACTGACTTTCCCCCTCGTTACCCCCGATTCCAGTTCCCGAATGAGATTTTTTACTGTTTCTGATTTCCCCTCCCTCACCCCACCACCGGAACTAGTACCCAAATTTTATGTATTGGGTTTTATACCGTCCCCGTTCTCTTTTTTTTTTTCTTTTTTCCGGGGCTGGTGGAAAAATCCCACCCCCCACCCCCCCCTTTCCCCCCTTGCCATGGCCATGGTATGTTTTACTCGCTATTTCAACACAACCTGGGAGGACTGAAGTGCATGACCCCCCGGGAAAAAGTTCCGTTTTTTTTTCCTTCCCCCATTCCGTGGTTGGGATGGATGTGTCCCCCCCGGGATTGTGTTACCTTTCTGTTGCCATTTCCCGGGCTCCCAAATCAGGGGTTGGGGTTCTACCACTTTTCCTCCTCTCCCCCTCGGGGGAATACTCGGGAACGGGTCCAGCAGGGCCCTCCTTTCCCACGTGCTTCAAACCATTTTTTTGGGCAAATTGTCTGCTGGTGTTTTTCCCCCTGCAAAACCATCCCCCCAACCCCCGCCCTTTGTGACGTTGTGAGTTCCCCAACCTTTGGGCGCGGGCTCACCCCCCCAATCCGTTCTTTCGGGCCAGGATGAGTTCGTAGCTTACATTTTCCTTTTTCTTCCCCAGCCAGTTTTTTGAACCCATTCCACGCACGTTTCGGGGGCCCGCGTCCCCTTGTTTTTTTGCCCTTCTCCCCTTGGTGATGGCCCTTCAAAAAGCCGTTTCTCCCATTTTGAGTAAATGGGCGGTTGCCACCCTTCCCCCCCTCCCCGTACCCCTGACACAATTGTGAGTCTAAAATTCGTCACCCACCAGGGCGCGATTGCGACTTTTTTGGAACCTTTTCTTGTCTCTGTTTGGGGCTTTGGTGAAAGGCATGTCCTCCGTGAGTTTCATCGAACTCGGGAATCGCTTCTAGCTTTTTTCCCTTTCCTGTTGGTTCCCCCTGGGCGGGGCAAGCCCCCCATTTGAGATTCGGGCGTATTTTTTTTTCTCTATTTTCTTTTTCCATTTTGGTGATTAAAAATTTCCCTCCCCCTCCAACTTCCTCCTCAACTACCTCTTTTTTCTCCTTTGGACAGATGTTTTTGCGGTTTGATCCCACCCGGTCCCCCCGCCTGTTTGCCTCCCTCCATGCCTTGGGGACTACGGGACTGGTTCTTGTTTATAAAATCCGGGGGATTTCCACCGTCCCCTCTCATGTTTAGCACAAAGGATTTTTTCTTGGCGATTTAAATCTGGGGGGGCCCCACTTTTTGCATCGGTCAAGATCCCGGTTTTTCTTTTTTGAAACGGTTCTGGGGACCCCCCCCTATTATTTCTTAGCGTTCCCTTCTACTTTTTGTTGTTGGAGACTCCTGCCCTGATCTAATAAAAGTAGACTGTGCCATCCCCTTGGGACCCTTTCTGGTTCCCCGGAATGGTGCAGTTGGGGACGGTTTCATTATGAACGTGGCCTTTTCCCGTTTTCACCTTGCGTTCCACCACGTCCCCCCCTTTAGGGGGCGAAAAACCCTTCCCCGGGCGGGGGGGCGTGCTGTTACCGCACCCCCCCCGTCTTTTTTGTTCTTTACCCCCCCCTTCCAAACAAGTTAAGGCGGGGCGGTTCCCTTTTTTTCCCGGCGGCCCTGTTTTCGTTGTGTGACCTTTTCCGAAAAAAACATTCACCCCCCTTCCCCATTTGCCTATGTCTTGTTTTGCTTCATTTTTTTTTGTTAAAATCCTTGGTGCCCCCCTTCCTTGTCAAAAACGTCAACCTTTCTCCTCCTGTAAAACACTCGTTACACTTCCGAACTTTCTTTTGTCGCCTTTCCCCCCAGAACGACAAAAACGGTCTTAAATTACAGAGGGGGCCCCTACTTTGCGGCCGGCCACTGCTTTTTTTCAGGAGGAAAGTGGGCTTTCCCCCCCCCGCTGCAACCCCCTTTCCCGCTGGGTGTCTCTCTTCCCCTTGCCTCGCCCTTTTTTTGCAGATTCTCCCCCCTCAAATGAGGTGTTTCCAACTTGCTCCCTTTTTTTTGCTTTTTCGGCCAAGGGAAGCAAAACTTGGCACACACAGCAGGGGGGTGGGGCTTATGTCTTCTGCATCCTTCGGTTTTCCATGGACGCACGTGTGCAGAATTTACCTAAGGGCTTCCCCCTGTACAGGAGGTCCAATAACAACGGTATTTTTTCTACAAACCAAGGTGCGCCAAGAGGTTACAAACGCACGGCGCCCTCAGAGGGTGGCGTTTGGGGTGTTTCCAGGCAAGGTGTTGGAAGTTCCCCCCCCCACACTCAGGGGCTTGTTTTGTCTTTCCCAGGTACCAACAAGTCTTAAGGGAACAAGGGTGGACCCTTCTTCTGTTTTTTTCCCAGCCGGCTGGGGTACATTCCGCTGACCCCCTTCACACGTGTTTCCCACACAAGTCGGGTGGTTTTACTTTTTAGAGTCTCCCACTTTTTTGAGGAGTCTGGGGGCGGTGGTTTCTGCCTGTGCCCCTTCCGAGTTCAATCTCCGCCTTAAATAAAAACGGGCCCTTTTTGATTCACTGCTTTGGATTTCTTGTCGTTCTTTTTGTGAAATGCTGTTAAATTTTTCACTCAGCGTTAAAACCTTTTTGTCCCTTCCACCCTTGGGGTCCCCACGATTTTCGTTCTTTGTTTTCACCCAAAGCAACAACTTAACACCCATTTGGGGGCACCCGCCCCCACGGTGTGTCAAGGGGGTTGGCTTTTTTCGGTCACCTTCCCCCCCCCCCTTTTTTCACGGTTTTTGTTTTTTTTTGTTTGTGGGTTTCGTCCTCATTCCTTTCCGTTTTTGTATTTTGACTGTCCTGGCTTGTACGTTATATATGGTTCTTGGGTCCACCATCGTCTCGTTCCAGTTTTTGGGTTCAGGTTCATTTTCCCCATTCTGCTATCTTGGGGTTAACCGTTCGGACACTATTCCCCTTTTCCCACTTTTTCATTCAGTGTCTTTTTGGATTGTGTTCCCGGTTGGGTAGGGACCCCGCCGTGCAAAAAATCTCTCTTTGGCAGCGGGTTTTAGTTTCCTTCCTTTGTCCTCTCCCCCCCAGTTTGTGTTGACTTTGCCCCGGGCCCCCACACATGGTGTTCCAGTTGAAACCCAAAGCCACTTTCCAGGGAATTTTTTTTCCCTCCGGGGAACAGACCTGCTGGGGCGAGTCTTCTGTCGTTGTTTGTTTGTCCCAGTCTTTGACGTTTGCCTGGCCACTCCGCCCCCCGGGCCCCTGTCCCCCTCGTTGCTTCCTTTTCCCGACCTTGCCTCGTGACTGTTTTTGCTTATTTCTTTTCCGGGTGGTTTCAACTTTAAGTAGTTACCGGGCTTGTTATGGTTGGGAGGAATTCTCCCCCCGCCAAAACAACACACGAAGTACTCAAGTTCTTTTTCCCCCCCTTCGGCCCCGCTTTTCCTAGTGGTTTCCCTTTCTCTCCTATTAGTGGCTGGTGATGTTTGGTTTTCCCGGGGGTCTGGTTGCCTCGGTGGTGGGGGGGGGAAAATAGGTGAGCAGTTCACCAAAAAACCCATTGCTTTTTTGGGACCACACGTATGAACCGTTGTCACTTTCCGGTCATGCCCCCCTGGAGTGGAATCATCTAGCCGCTTGGCGTGATTGTTGAGGTAGGCGTTTTGGTGGTTTTTAGTAATTTAGAAATTAACTGGCCAGGCGATGTTTTTCTCTCGAGGGACGCCTGGTTCCCTTCAAAAATTGAGAGGAAGTACTTCCCCTTTCTTGTCACCCTTCTGCGGTTGGGGTTTAGTAGTATGTTTGGCGACGGGGGGCCTGCCTTCCTGCGGCCATTTTCCAAATTAGCCCAGGACCCTTGGAACCTCTCAACATTGTTTTTACATTTCCATTTAAAAAAGCATTGATGCCCACAAAATTTACTTTCCCCATTTCCCGCCGCACGGTGGCCATTGGGTTGCTTCCCCTCTCTTATGCAAAAACAACTTCTCCTTAACGTTTGGCTCGTTTTTGTTTTTCTGTTTTTCGTAGGTTGTTGGGTTTCCCTGCCCCCCCAGGCAATAACCTGCCACGGCTTTTGTTCAACAGGCGTCGCCCCAATCAATTCAAGACCCGCTGTACTTTTCGCACCCCTTCCCGTCCAGTACCCAGATTTCCCGATACCCAGTTTTTAAGGGTTTTTTGTTTGCAGCACCTTCTGATTGTTATTCGCCGGCCGTTATCCCGGGGAAAATCCCCCCCAAGAAAGGTCCGCGGCAGTTTTTACTTGTCCTCCCCCCCAAATGCAGCCTTGGTTCCCCGAAATAGGTCTTTTTCAACCCTTGAAAGATGCTTAACACATTCCTTTCGTTTATGGAACAGTTTCTTGGGGGGGCCGGTTTCTTTTTGATGTTTTTGCAAAGGACAGGGAGCTTTTATTAGCCAACGGGAGGCGCGTCCAAGAACCACTTGGAATTTAATAGAACTGGCGACCAAGAAGGGGACTTTACACCCCCCTGGTGATGGCCCCTGATTGGGGGAGGGACCAAAGAGCCTTTGACAACCCCCTCTCCCGGTTTTTTGCCTTCCCCTGGCCTTGGAGTCATGGAATTATTTTTGTGGAGAGTGTTAAATCTCCTGGGTGGAGTTGTGGGGCACGAGGGGGGAAAGGTCGCACCACTTACTTTGTCCATGTTACCTTCGTTTTTGTCTTTTTTACACGACACTAACGGGGTAACCCGTTCTCACCCCCCCTCCCCCCCATGCTATTAGGGGTGAAGTATGTTGAAAAACTGCCTTTGAAAAGTGTCCAAGTAAGTTTATTTTTCGAACCTTGCAGTTTCCGTTTTTTTCATCAAGGCCACCGCCCTTCCCAACATTGGATGTCTTTGTCTGGATGTCTCCGGTTCTGTGCCCCCCGTAATGCTTGTCCTTCCCTTCCCCCATTATGCGCCTGCCCCCCCCCCGTTTTTTTCACCACAAAAAACTCCGGTTTGGGTTGTTCCCCTGGTCCTTGCCGTCCTCCCCCCTCCCTCCACGTCGTTGAGGGGGTCGGTGTGATGGGTGGCAATGGAGGGGGGAGTTTCCGGGAGTCTGGATAGTTGTCCCGCCCCCCCCCACGCCCGATCGTGCTTTAGTTGGGGGGGACCTTACCAAGCGATTCAGCAGTTCCCTAACGTCCCCCCCCCCCCCAGGTGGGAAAAAGGCTCCACAAAAACGCTGGGTCGGCCCCCACTTTTCGAGGGGCGCCCTGTTCCGCTTTGTGATTGAGGGCACCCCCACTTGCAAACAGGGGGACAGGTGGTGTAAATTTGTTTTTTCTTACCGCCCCCCCCTCCCCGGCCCATTTTTGGCCCAGATCTTTTTTGGAAAATGGACTTTGCTCCATTGGTATCCCTTCGAATAAACAAAACCACCTGCCCCCCGAGTGTTCGGGGGACGACATCAGAAAAACGTTTCTCCCCCCATTTTTTGCAGCCTTGTCACGTTTTCAGGTTTCCCCCCCCCTCTCCGTTTTTCGCACCCTGCTGTTTCCGGAATTCCCGGTGGCTTTTGACGGTTTGCTTCTAGTCCCCCGGCCCTTCCCATGGTTAATTCAACGGCCGGTCGCCTGGGATTGGTTGGTTTTTTAGCTTTTGTGGGGGGCACCACAACAATTGACCCAGACCCCCCCGGGGTTCGTTTCACCAACCGCGTTCATTTTCATGGTAGTCCCCCCTTTGTGGGCACACACGGCTTGCCCTTTCTGGCTGTCGTGTACCCTTCCAAACTTTCTTTTTTCCCCGGACGCCTCGGGAACAGTTTTTCTTGGAATCATTGCCTTCTGCTTGGGGCCCCCCTAATGACTCTTTTTTCAAATCGGGAGGAAGTGTAAGACGTGGTCGATTGATTTTTTTTTCTTTTTCTTCACCGGCGGCTTTGTCGTCTGCCCGTTGGAATCCTTGGACCTTTTGTTATGGCAATGAGATGCTCTTTTTCCCTAAGAACCGCCCACTTCGGTGTTTTTTTTTTTGAGAGAGGGTGATTATGACTTCCAGTATTCGGCCAATCTTCCCCCCCCTTTCCTTCTTTAAACCCCCCCCCTCCCCCCCTGCGTCAATGTTTTTTCCCTTTGCCCCTCTTTATTCGCCTCAGGTCAGGGGTTGGCCCTTGCGGCTGTTCCCCCCGGAACCTTCTTGTCCCGTGGGAAAAACCCTTTTCATGTTTACACTTTTCAGATGGCAGGGGGTGAACCCTTTTTTGCCCAACGGTGTGCCCATGGGCCATGTGCCTCCTTTGTGAAACTTCCTTCGGGTGGGGTCAATTTCTTTTTGAAATTCCAACCCCAAAACTCCCTTTCCCCCCCCCCCGTGGGCGTGGACCAGACACTTTCCATGTCCTTAACCCCAACCCGTTTTTCTTCATCAGGTTCGGGGGGGACCCCCCGGATCTTTTTTTTTTCCGCACCACCGTGCATTGATCGCCGTCACAATGGGATAACCCGTTTCGGGTCCCCAAAGGGGCCCTCGAGTTTCCTTTTGCCTTCCCTCTCCCCCAATAGTCTTCACCGATCGTTTCAGGACTTTTTCCCCCTTTCGTTTTTTTTGTTTGGGGACCTAACCCTCCCACTTTCCCCCCCCTCCTTTGCAGGTCTTCCTCAACACTTTTCCGGGGGGCCATCCTACCGCGTTTTTGGGCATCCCAACCCTGCTTTTTTTTTTCTGGAACAGGGTCCAAATGGTTCTTTGGGAACACCCCCAGATGACGGGATCTTTTTTTGCCCTTGGGGACCCCACGCCGTACCTCAATGCGGTCCCCTTTGCCCCAAAATCTCCTTCTGCCGCTCCACTCCGGGTCCCCTACACCAACGCAGTTTAATCGCTTGCTCAAGCCAACATGGTCACCGCGTTTTTTTTTCTGCAAGCGGATAATGCGGGTTCAGCCCCCTCGTCCCAAGTCCACTGGACTCCCCTTCGGGCCCATTTGCCGCGGTCTGCGGGCTCCCCGTCCAACGGTCGTACCCGGGACCGTTACTTGTTTTGATCCACCGTCCAAATCCTAGCTGCGTTTTGGTTGACCTGGTGTCCCGTAGTTCCCCGTGTTTAAGAAATCCCCCCAAACTTTTTTTCCTTAAAGTTTCGGGTTTGACCATCCAGGGTACCGTTCCACCCGAAGGGTTTGTTTCATAACTTCAACCGCCTCTAACTTCCAAAAATCCCCCCTTTCCGGAATACACGTTTAATGGGTACAATCGACCCCCGGAACACCCCCCGGTCTCTTTGTCTTCTTTCAGCAACTTTTCGCACCTTTTTTTTCGCGCTTAATTTTGGGCTCCAACCCGGCAGTGGTCGTGGGGGCCTGGGACAATCCCCCATGGGCAACAATTTTTACTTGGTCCCTGTGGCAATGACACATATAACCGATTTTTGGGTCGCCTTTTTCACAAGTTTTAAAGGGTACTTATTGCTTTCCCCATAGGTCCCCCCCCCCCAGGTTTTTAAGGGTGGGGGGACGCAGGGCCCCCTGACCCCCCCCCCGGCCAGTGGGCCTTTTTCACAGGCGAGCACAGACATCGGTGGGACGGTGAGTTGCAAAAAAACCCTTCAAAAGGGTATATGGGAAGAGTTTACCCGTCGCACATTGAACTCGATGGGGCTGTCTTCCTGGTCCCAGTTACCGCCCCGCAACCCCCCCCCCCAACCCTCCCTCCCCCTTCCCCTCTGGTTTTTTCCCCCGTTCAGGCCCTTTGCTGGCGCGTGACACTTTTGCCGGTAATTTTTCCGTGTCTTTCTTGCCTGCATTTTTATGGACACCCAGTGGATCGTTTCCATTCTGTGATCTTTTGCTTTTCTTTCTTTTGTTGACGGGCGGGGGCTGGCGTTCCCGGCCCCCCGCGGCGACACCGTTGTTAAGTGGCCCCCCCTACACCCTCCCTGAGAAGGAGAGAATGGGGGGAAATTTGGTAGGGAC
>Ga0179593_1393502_pt1 | contig 10715 bp, 11 predicted proteins | sample CZODoug2_1_08_16_FD_185931 | JGI IMG/M metagenome (GOLD analysis project Ga0179593, IMG submission 185931) | Vadose zone soil fungal communities from Angelo Coast Range Reserve, California, USA - CZODoug2_1_08_16fungal (PacBio error correction) | ecosystem: Environmental > Terrestrial > Soil >... | reverse complement strand
CTGGGCAACCCTCACCTTCAAATGTCTCGCGCAACCTTTCTCGGCAGGTCCACAATTCCCCCCCCTCCAACCCCTTTTTGTTTTCAAGGTCTCGCCGAGCACCTTCCTACCCTTGCACCCTTTTTCTATCACCGGAAGTTTGGTTCTTGCCTTCCAGTTCTCCCGATGAGACCCGCGGTCAGCTTTTTACTGTTTCCCCCCTCTTCCAAGGACCTCGCCGATTTTCTCTCTGGTTTGCCCGAGGATGTGGATTCGTTTTTTTCAGTCACGCCGAATAGTACTTGTAATCAGGATTTGGTCTTTTTAAAATAGACCATATCCCCACTTTCTCCTCGTTTTTCCGGTGTTCTTCCCGTCTCTCCCTTCACGTCTTTTTTCCCCTTTGGGAGGACAAGAAAACTATATGACCCGTTATACTGGGTTCCCTTTTCCCGGCCCCGCGGCTCTTGACTCCTCCTTCCCTTCCTACATAGCACCATCTCATGTTCTTTTTCCCCAGCCCCTCCTTCAGTAGGACCTCTTTTTCCCGAACATTCCCGCGCTCCCTGGCCACATATACTTCTTTTCAACTGACGAAGTTCGGTCCCCTGGAGCTTTTCTCGTCCTGAGGTGTATAGTTTCTCGCTCTCCTCCGTTGCCGACCAAGTGTCTTCCAAGGTGGTGCTTCTCCTGGGGTTTTCTGCCCTCTCTCGCTGTCCCCCGAGGAATCAGTACCAAGTCTCATGTCGCCTTCCACTAGTTCCGTCTTTTCTCTTTCTGTACTATTGTCCTAAATCACCCCCAGCAACAAAAACCTTTCCCTTTGTTCTGATCTGGTTGTATCCCCCCCATCTCTTTCTCCCCAACTGCTCGGGAACGTCGAATTTCCCTTTTTACGCGGCAGATCGAGTCCGATGGCCGCATCCCACGTCTCCCCCCTCTCGTTACTTAATATAAAACCCCCCTGTCTCCTCAGGTTGCCTGACGTGCTGGATGTTTTTTTTCCATTTTCGCATCCGTTTGGTGTTTCAAAGTTCTCCACCCATGAGTCAGGTCCGGCAAACCCAACCCTCCTTTTTCATGGCTTTTCCCTGGGCGTTCCTTTCTTCGCAGGCGCCCTGTTCACCCCGGCCCTGCTCTCCGAGGCCTTCTTACTTCCCTCCGATCTGATACCGAGCGACCCCTTTTCCCCCCCTCCTGTGCTTTCCTCCTTTGTGCGTCCAAGGACGGGCCGCTCTTTGTTGTCCCTCCTCTGGGCCTGCGCCCACAACATGGTGTTGTTTCTGACACCCGACCCCCTGTCCCCTCCTATCCAACAATGGGGCCCCCTTTCCCCCGTGCCCTTTTCACTACAAACTCTCTCCTCACACTGTCCGAAGTCCCCCCTTTTGTTAATTTTCACCCGTGAAACCGCCCTGATTTGCCTTTCCTCTGGTTTGCCCCCTCCCCCCCGGTATGTTTGCCAACACACTTTCCCTTTAGGCATCACACTTTCTAGATCCTTCCTTACCCCCCCTTTCACACATTATCACGCCCCTTCCCTCCCTCCGTCCCGACAACGCGAGCGGGACGGTCCGCTGGGACTCCCCCTGAACTGATATTCCCCCTTTTCTCCTCCCTGTATCGCCGGCGAGCGCTCTCTTCTTTTTTTTTCTTTTCCTTTTTTCCTCTTTGTTTGGAGTTAGAGTAGAGTCCCCTTGATTTTTTTCCTGCTTTCTTGTATTCTCAGTTTCTGCCAGTTTTCCCCCTCCTCCTATTCCGTGGACGGCAAGCGGCGTCCTTTGCCTTCCCTCGAGGTGATTTTAAAAATTTTTTTTTCGTTTTTTTTTTCTCATCCTCTCCATTGGTCACGACTTCCTTTGTTCCCCCCAATTCCAGGTTGGCTCACCCCTCACAATCAGAGTCCCCCCCGGTTTTTCTTTTTTCTTTATTTTTCTGCTTATTTTTGTTTTCTTCTCGGTATAGGGTTTTCAGTGGCCAAGGACCCTTCCCTTCCTTTCCCCATGGTCCCCCCCTCTATTTCTTTTGCCGGTTGCTTTTTTCTGAGCGCCACACCATTCGTGGGAGGCGGTTTTAGCCTTCCCCCTCGCCCACGCCCGAAAGCACCGTAAGTTTCCCTCCACCTTCCCCGCCCGCCCGTTTGTCCCTTTCAGCTCGGTGAGTCCTTTAGTTGGCGGGAATTCTCTCCCTTTTTTTCCCTCTGCTTTCGCACTGCTGATCTCCCCCCATTCACCAACCCTGACCAGAAGTTTGCGCCTGATTTCCTCTTTTTTTTGTTTTGTACCTACGGTACCCTTTCCCTTTGCCCCACCTTATGCCATTCCCCGAGCCCCAGCAATTTCATGTCCGGGCTTCCTTTCCTTGGTTTTCTGATCGGAAGGATAATTTGCCCCTCTCCTCGTCCTATCAGTCTCTTTGTCCTCCCTTGTCGCATCCCGAGCGTCCCGAGGGCGAGATGGAGGATCTTCCCCCCTCGAGTTGATGTTTAGACCTCCCCCCCCCCTGCTGCTATTCGTTCGGACGCCTACTGTTTTTTTGTGCAGGTTATCCTGGGGAATCGTCACCTGTCCCGTCGTAAAATTGATAATCTCCTAATGACGTTGCGACTCCGAAGACTGAGTGCCTTAGTCACTACGACTCTTTTTCCCAAGTACGGCCTCTTCCTTTTTTTGAGCTTACGTAGGCTTCGAGACCACCCCCTTTTCGGCCGAGACCAAAGCTATAGGTACGTAGTGCTCTTTATATTTTGCCTCGATGACTTCCCTCGTTAGTACCCCTACCCCCCCTCGCTTAGAACCCTGCACCAGTTGGTTTGAACCGCAGTTCTATACCTGCGAGTTTCAAGCTCTGTTTTTGTTAGGGCCATCTCTTTCCCTGCCCGCCTGAGTTGGGAACCCAACAACTCTGAACATGCGTTTGCGATAGTTCTCGTCAAGAGTCGTTAGGTCCTCTCTACAGGACTTTTTCTTTCCCCGTTTTACCCTCTAACGGTCAGAGCGGAATTTTCGTTGTCGGGTCCCACTCTACCCCCGAATCTGGTGCGAGACGGTTTCTGACCCCCCTTGCTTATTCTCGTTTTCGATGGCGATTTTTTCGCGGTGTCCCCAGCGCCCATGCACGGATTCTTAGCGCTTCTGCTCCACAAGCCCTACGTGGTTTTTTTAAAAAACCCCGGTCTTCCGTCTTCGCCTTATCTTTCTTCGCGGAACAACGACACCCAGTTAAACCTGTGTGTAGTAAGATATCGACGATCTCCGACCCCCCCCGGCTACACGCCAGCAGATATGACTTGTGAATCTAGCGAAGTTGAAGAATCCCCTCACCTCGTCCAGATGGGTGGCCCTTCTAGCCTCTTTGGTCGAGAGATATTTTGCAGCCCGTTGAAAATTGTTGACCTCTCTTGGCTTCCTCCTCTGCTGACGCGTCGACGGTCCTTTTTCCAGGTTTCTTGGTGTCTTCGGAGGTGTCACTCCCCACAAAACTATTCTCCCCCCCCCCCGGCTCTTCTCATTTCCATTAGCGCCAGGGGGTGGGACTCCCTGCGGCTTCTGGTTTCTTTGCAGATGATTTGCTCGCCGTTCCCCCGTGAAGATATTTTGACTCCGCTTTTTTTTCCTCAGCATTTGTTTTTCCTCTGTGTCCTTTTCTGACGACCCCCCCCGTTTAGCTTCATCTTCTGTTTCGCACTTGTTATGTCTGGCTAGTGAATTCCCTCCACAACTTCGTTTATGTTTCACGCTCCCTTTGGATGTTTCTTTTCTAGTGTGTTTTTTTGAACAGTCACCGTGCGTTCCTGCCCTATTCCCCCCGCGCCGATGGCTACCGTGCCCTCCTGACCCTGACTCACTAGCACGTACCTTCTTTTTTCAGAACGCCTGTGTTTTTTCCATGTGGTGCGAAGTCGATTGTTCTTTTTTCCGGAGGTTCTCTATGTTTCCCCCTCGCCTCGGTGCCCAGACGTGTAACACCATTTTGTCACTCTTGTTTTCAATAATCCTCCCTGTATTTTTGTGAGTTTTCTCTTTTTCTCTTGGTTTTTTTTCTCCGGATGCTTTTTTTTTTCACTTCTTTTTGAAGCCCCTCCACACCGCGCACAGCCCCCCACAGTCTTTACGAGTCTCTATAGAGGCCCCACTTCACCCCCCCCTTTTTTTCTTGGTCCGTGGACTTTTGGAGTTCTCGACCGACCGATGACCAATTCGTCCTGACACTTAGCACTACCCTTTTTCCTCGCGTAGATGTTCCCGTCTTTTTTGTTTAGTCCCCAGACTCCTACGAGTACTGTCCCCTTGTTACTTTCCCTGCCGTGCATCTTCTAGCTGATTGTGCGCTCCCCCCGATGCCCTTCCCCTCAACCAGTTGTGTGTCCTATGACATCCTGCCCCTCTCGCTCGTTTCTCCACACTCGTCGACTTTTTTCTTTGGCTGTTCCACCGTGTAACCGATTCGAATCACTTCGGCGCGGATCCTTTGTGCGATATCGGAGGACCCCCCCCCACCCCCCCCCCCCCCCCCCCCCCCCCCCCCCCCCCCCCCCCCCCCCCCCCCCCCCCCCCCCCCCCCCCCCCCCCCCCCCCCACCCCCCCCCTCCCCCCCCCCCGTTCGTGCAGCCCCCTTCCTTCCCCGCCTTCCGCCCCATGCCTTTCCCCCTGTTTGTTGGGGTTCTTTCTTAACAATTTTACCCCCTAGACCCTTCGCCTTGTGAGGGGACTCCTCCTACTGTTGACTCGCTATTTTTCCACGTTGCCTCACTTTCCCCAACTTTGTCAGTTATATGGCGAGCACCTTCTGTCCCTGCTTCGTTCTTTTGCCCCCCCCTCCCGCGTTCAGTCGATGCAAGATCTCCACCTCTAGCTATCCTCGTCAGCGCTTGGTGGTCACCCTTGGCTCATCAGTCCTTACGACTGAGTTCCTTTGGCCCACCGTTCAGCTTTTCCCTCTTTTTTTCCCGCTTTGCGGGCCGCGAATAGCATGTGTTTTGAGCGGTCCGCCTACGCCGAGAACCGGAGTCTTCTGCCCGCGCCCCTTTCCAGCGTGTCGGACCAGTGTCCGCGTTCTGTGTCCCCTTTTATCGTTTTAATCTCGTTTTTTCGCTCCGATCATACTAGCCCCCTGCCCTTTTTCAGTGCTTCCTCTCTTTCCCGCTACTCTGTCGACGCCCCCCTGATACTCTTTTTTTTTCTGTTTTTTTTGCACGTACAAGGGGTTTTTCACTTTTGCAGTCAATACTGTCATTCTTGCCCCCCTTCTGCCAACCGGGCTACTCTGATACTCCGTGACCTCTTACGTACAGCTCCATAGAAGTCCAATAGCCCCCCCCCCCCCCCCCCCCCCCCCCCCCCCCCCCCACCCCCCCCCCCCCCCCCCCCCCCCCCCCCCCACACTTGCGACTTCAAGGTTCCCCCCCCCAGATAGTTTTTTTTAGCCCCTTGCCTTTACCTTTTATTTTTTTTCGGCATGCGACAACTTCGTGTGGCCAATAGTACGTGTTTTTAGAATGCGTGCCCGCATATTCTGCGCCCCAGTCCCCCCCCTTTTTTTTGAAGTACATTCCCCCCCCCCGACACTGCCGTCATGCACCCAAGTGTGGCCCTGGCGCCCCCTTTTGGTGCCTTTTTTCCTTAGATAAGCCCGCGAGTGCTCAGGTCTTATATTCCTAGACAGTTCTGCTTGGTCCCCCCGGCCCGGCCTCCAGCAGCTTCCCCTGCCGACCTGAGTGCCTTCACTTGCCCCCTGCCCCTTTTGGGGGGACGGGCTGCAGGCGGATTCCATGTTGCTTCTTTCGGGTACCGGGTTTTTTGTTTTTTTGGTGGTGTTGGGGGGTTTTCTTCTTTTTTTTTTTGTTTTTTGCGTTTCTTTTTTGTTTTTTTTTTTTTTTTTTTTTTTTCCGACACTTAAATCCCCCCATCGTACAGGCTTTTTTTTTTTTTAACCACTTGTGCAGCCCCTCCCCCCCTCGTACCCGCCTGAATAGCACCTCAGGCTTTTACTGGTTCCCACCCCATGTGTCCAATCCCTTCGCATTTATTCCCCCTTGTGCCTACCCTGCAATCGCCGTAACCGACTGACGAGCCCGGCCCGTGAGCTCCAAACCCCCCCCCCCCCCCCCCACCCCCCCACCCACGACATCGCCGCGAGTTTGAGAGCGGGGGTTGCAACCCCCAATCAAGTCTTTTCAGAACACAAGATTGAGTAGGACCCTTGGCCCTTGAGCGTTACGAGGGAGAGTTGTCGGTTCCGGCATTATCCGCTTACCTGATTTCCCCTCTCCTTGTCCATGATCGCGCCCGCGCACGCAGCTCCATCTGCCCCCTCGTCCGAGCGCCTGGCCCCCTGCTCCTCTGTTCCGTTGGCGTTTTCCTCGCCCTCCGCCTTTACATCGCAGCATTTGAGTTTCAAGTCTTTTTTTGCCTGTGTTTTTTGTTTTTTTATGCGCCTTTGCTCCTGTTTTGGTTTGTTTTCCCCCCTTCCGTGGTTTTTTCCCCGTGCGCGTTTCGTTTTTTTTTGAGTTGTTGGCGGTTTTTTTGGTTTGGTATCTTTTTTTTTTGTTCGTTGGCGGTTGTTTTTGTGTGTTTTGGGTTTGGCTGTAACCGATTCCGTGTCCCTCGTTTTCTTACGCGGACACCATGAGCTCCCTCAGCCATGAGCGCACTGCATGTAAACCAGTTCCCTGATGCTCTGTTTTGGCTTTGTGGGCACGTTTTTCCCCCCCCAGTGGGCGATCGGCGGCTGCACATCGAATGTCCGCGCGGGTCTTTGTCATTCACAGACGCCCCCAATTCCCCGTATCCAAGCGAGTTGAAGCAGCATTTAGTATTCATAGGGCCAGCGTCGTGAATGATAGCAACGCTTATCCGGAACGATCTTACTCTTTTTTTTTTGTCCGATAGATAGATTTTACTGTTTAAGCTATTCCCCCCACTTTAGCCCCCCCCGCGCACCGGGACCGCCGCCCACACCCCCTCCGGACGTTGCCCGTGACGCCCCCCGATAACGCCCCCCCCTTTGGCCCCCCACTTCCCCCTGCCGCGGGACCGCCCCCCCCCCCCGCCCCCCCCCCCCCCCCCCCCCCCCCCTCCACCCCCCCTGCCCCACGCGCTGCTGGACCCCCCGTTTTGTGTGTGCCCCTTTTTTTTCTCAAGAACGTCACAGAGATATCGTCTCACTCAGATACCACTTTTCCATCGGCGGGCATGTCCTTTCCGTTGCTGGACGCCTGTACCAGCGTTCCGATTCTCATCCTGACGGTTTCCGTTGCTATTCCGACAATGCTGAGCCCCTATTTTCTCCTTTTTTTTCCCAACACGCCTTCTTCACTACGTTGAGTCTCGCCTGGTCATTTTTTCTGGGAGGCACCCTTTATACACTTGCTCCGCCCCGAGATTTTCCGTAATTTCACCCCGCTAGCGTTTTCCCCCCTTGTAGCAGACTTGGACAAAGCCCTCGCATCCTTTTGCATCAATCCTGACTTGGGATCTGATTCCCCTTTTTTCTGGACCGTACCACAGTGTTCTTCTTCTCATGTGCATTTCGGCTACGCTGCACAGGCCTTAGTTTCTTCTGTTTCCCCTCCCGACTCTCGAGGTGATGTTTCAGGGCCTTGACTTTTCCCTTTTTGCGTTCATCCCTGATTTGTGTTTGCGTTTTGAGAGATTGACTTCAGCCTGATGGTTCAGATCTGGTACTTCCCTAACTCCCTCTCGAGGCTGATGGTTTTCGTTTTTTTTTATTTGACTCGTTTCTCCCATTTCGTTTTTCATGTTCCCGTAGGCGTCGAGCTCTGTCGACTTTACTTTTTTTCCTTTGCATGCTCACCTTGATGCGCAGCTCAGACGCTGGGCTTTCCAGCGATCGGGATCTGTTCTTCCCCTCTTGCCCGAATTCCGGTCCGCCCGTTTTCATCGCGCGGCTCTGGCCCCTTGGTAGTTATTGTTTTTTTTTCGTTTTCGGGCCTCCTGTTGATATCATTCTTGTGTGCTTCCCTTAACTGTTTTTGGTTTACTGTGGTCTTTTTGTTCCTGACGTCGTTTTGTCCTTTTCCCCCCGATAGAGTTTTGACCCTGATTGGTTCAATTCCCTTCAGACGACTTCATTTTCGCTTACTATTCTTGCAGACCGGTCGAGACGATCCACCACTTTTTTCACGCATCGAGCAGTGGTTTTTTTTGTTCCTCTTGATCCCTGTATTCGGGCTTCCCTTCCCTTTCCGATACTCGATCGAGTCTGGACCTTTTAATTTTTTGTGTGCCCGGGTCAACCTGCGCCGCGTTCCGCCGTGTCTGTAGACTTTCCCTTTCGTGTCTCCCCGTTTTTTTCAATCCCTTCTGGGTTGGAGGAATTCTTCTTCTACCTATGCCCCGCGTTTTATTTCCCTTCCCCTGCATCCACCTTTCCAAGACGGTTTTTTTGTTTCCTCCCAACTCTTTACGACCACACCATTCCGATTGCCCTCCCTCACCATTGTTTTTTTCTTTTTCGCGTGTGTAAGACGGGCGTGTTTTCCCTGTCTTTTCCGGCACCTCTTCACGTTCCCCGGGCGCCACTAAGTTCGTGTTTTCCCCGCCTTCCGGTCCCTTCAACGTGGGTTTTTTTTATCCCGAGGGCCCCGGCCTTTGTAGCATGGCTTTTTTTTTTGCATCAGCGACCCTCTCCCTTTTCGCCCTCGCAGGACGTTTTGAGGGTTTCCTTTCACATTGTTTGATTGGCCTGGTTTGCAGTTTCGCTTTGACCCTCCAGTAGTGGATTACCTCAGGCGGGCCTTGCTCCCCTCACTCAGTTCCTTCTTCTTCCCCTTTCCGGATTTATTGTTTCTTTCTGGGGGGCGGTTCGGACCCCCTCTTGCCACTGATTGCAGGTCCGTTTTTCCCCGCATTTGCGTATTGATGTTCCACCCCTGCTCCGTGGTTTTGATTCCTTTTTCTCTTTGTAGCCCGTTTTGCCCCCCCCAGCCCTTAATTTCTCCAATTTTACTACCGGTCGCTTTGATGTTTTCCCGTTTTTCAATTCCCCTGCTTCACGGTCCAGTGCCTTTCCCCCTTGGTGCGAGTCGCATACTTCTTCCCACTTCTCCCTTCCTCTGTGGTCCTTTGCCCCCGCTATCTTTGCCTCCCCTGGCTTTTTTAGGCCTTTCATGCCCCTTTCGGTCTTTTTCGCTTCCTTGGACTGAGATCATTTTATTTTTTTTCTTCGTTCTCGTCATGCTGCCAGGCCTTTTGTTCCTTTTCCCCCCTTCATTCACAATGTGATCGTGTATGTTTCAGGGGGTGTGAATCTTAACCTCTTTCGCCTTGGCACCCCCCTTGTAGATACTAGTTAGTATCTCCCATAGTTTTGACCTATTTTCTCATTTTTTTTCATTCCACAGTACGTGGTGGCCCGTGTGGGCTTGTTCTCCCCTGAATGTCTTTTCGAACCATTCGTTCCGTTTTTTGTTATTGGTTCTTTTTCCCCACCCGACCCCCGTTGATTTTGTTTTTGCATTCATAGCGGTTTTTTTTTTTTGCTTTTTTTTTGCTGCGTAATCCCTTATGCCGCGCTTGGTTTGGTCGCAGCAGTTGCCTTTTGTTGATTTGTTCCGAGTTTTTTTAGCTTGCGCCAGCTTGTCACTTTTGGTTCTGTGTTTGAGTGCCGTTTGTTTTTCTCCTTTCCGTAAGGCTCTCCTTTCCCGCTGCTCTTCCCCCCTCTTGTGTCGTTTTTTTTCTGTTTGCCGCGACCAGCGGCATTTCGGTCTCGACGATTTCCCCCCCCCCCCCCCCCCCACCGACACTACTCTTAGCGCGATCCTATTTTTTTTTTTCACCATCTCCCTTTTTTAGGCTTGGCTCCTTTCGGCCAGGTTTTTGTCTGCGATACGATCCAGTTTTGATGCTCCTTGAGTGTCTACACCTTCTGACCCTGTCTTCACCCTTTTTGTATGCCTGCCCTTTTTTTTTGAGTTACTGCCTGCAGTTCCACGCCCACGCCCCATGGCGTTTAAGTGGGCTTTTCCCCCTTTGGTTTCTTTTCCTTCCTGGAGCTCCTCGCCCTCTTTGTTTTTTCCAGCTACCTCCCCGTACCCACTTTCTTTTTCCATTCTCGCTGACTGGGGCTGTCCCTGTCGGTTTTCTTTTTTACTTTTCTGACCCTCTTGCTTGGTTTTTCCCTTGAACCGCGCTGCCCCTCGTTTTGTCTTTCACCGCCCCTTGGCCTCGAGAGAGTTTTTTCGCCCCCTAACGCGTCCCACCCCCCGTTATTTTGCCGCTCTACCCCTCTTTGTCGATCCAGTTTTCCTTTGTTTCTCTCCGATCAGCAATCCTCGACAGGATATATTTTCCTTCCGATGGACCTTTTGGCACATTGCGTCCCCCCCCCCCCCCCCCCCCCCCACCCCCCCCCCCCCCCCCCCCGGCACCCCCCCCCCCCCACCCCCCCCCCCCCCCCCCCCCCGCCCCCACACCCCGCCCCCCCCCCCCCCCCCCCCCGCCGCCTCGCCACCCCCCCCCCCCCCCCCCCCCCCCCCCCCCCCCCCCACCCCCCACCCCCACACCCCCCCCCCCCCACCGCACCCCCCCCCCCCCACAACCCCTTTCTCTGAGTATCGGACGCCAGTTCCCCTTCAGTGACTTGACCCTCCCATTGCGACGAATCCGTTCCCCCTTCCTCCTAGTCCTCGCCGCGTGTCCCTTTCTTCTCTCCAAGCCTCTAGTCACGCATGGCTCCAATTTCGTTTTTTTGTTTTGTCAGGTAGTGATCCTTTT
>Ga0179593_1393197_pt1 | contig 10715 bp, 4 predicted proteins | sample CZODoug2_1_08_16_FD_185931 | JGI IMG/M metagenome (GOLD analysis project Ga0179593, IMG submission 185931) | Vadose zone soil fungal communities from Angelo Coast Range Reserve, California, USA - CZODoug2_1_08_16fungal (PacBio error correction) | ecosystem: Environmental > Terrestrial > Soil >... | reverse complement strand
TCTGAGGCCCCTTGGCCACTAACATTCCATCAGGATTTAGGGCCTTTAACATTGAAGTTGCTGGCCTTTTTGAAGGAATTCAATCAGGAAATGGTATTTCGTCGACCGGTCAAGGTGGTGTATGAAGGCAGCCACTAAGTCGAGCTCTCCCACCCAACGCTCTACGTCGCGGTGCCCCCCCTTCCCGATAGAAGTGCCAGGACCGATTTGTCCGGCGCCAGGAAACAGGTAGAAAGAGAAGCTTTTGAGATTTCCGTTCCCGGAGCATTCATACGGGCAATCTCTGTTCCCACAGCCGCGTTTTGAGCTCCCTGATGATTCGAACCGGGGAAAGTACGTCCGGGTGGCAAGTTCATGCACGATCTTCCATTAAAGCCGGGGATAACAGTCTCTACTTTACCTTATTCCTGTGCTTCGCGGCCCTTACCTTAACCCAGGGGACCCGCCTCCCCCTGGCTCCTCCTTGGCTGGTTTCTGATAGCAGAAGAGGGGGCGGCCTCCCCTCCACTTGCGGTACAGTGAATCATGTCCGGTTCTTTTCCATGTACGCGGGGATACTGGCAGCGCCAGTTTATGCTCTGTCCAAGCCACGGTAACTTCCGTAAACCCCCTTCCCCGCTAGATGGTCGTGTTTTTTTTTCTTGGAGAACCGTTTTTCTAGGGAGCGCCTTCCTATTGGAACCTTAAGGGCTGGCTTTCGTTTTCAGCTGCGTTTCGGTTCTCCCCCCCCCCCCCCCCCCCCCCCCCCCCCCCCCCCCCCCCCCCCCCCCCCCCCCCCCCCCCCCACCCCCCCCCCCCTGGTGCAAAGAGATCCCCCCTGCCCTTTTTCCTTCTTTTTTGTGACTTTCGTGCGGACGTCATGAAGGAGATTACTCGGTTGGAGCTTTTTCCGACTTTTCAAGACGGAAGACCGTTCTGGGAATCCCTCTTTTCAAAGGTACTGTCGTCCAGAGGGCACCCCCTACGGATGTGGCAGGAAGTCAGGGTGTTTCAACTCACTGGCGTACTACCCGATTTCTTTGCTGCGGGACCGTACCCGCCCGGATCGCCTACGAGCCCAGCCAGCCAGCTTGTTGCTCTCTCGCCGATGTCCGATTTTTTTTGGGTCCTCGATTGGCGCCCAAGGTTGTCCCACGCAACGCGGACGGCGGCGCCGTTTCATGGGCGGAGTCTTTTATGTCAGGGGTTCCCTGTCAGTGATCGGTTAGGGCTCGGGATGAACGACGTCTTTTGATTCGCGCGGGGCCTAAGCAGTTTCTATTCCAGGCCGCTGCTCCCCCCTTTTCCTATCTACAGGTAGACGGTGGCTACTTACCCTGAGATAGTCGCTTGTTGGGACGCCCTTCCTTTTTCTTCGCCCCTTCTGTGCAAGTTTCTCACCTTCCCCTGAAACGAGCTTAGCTCATCTTTTCAACCCATTTCCATCTTTTTCTTCGAAAAGGGCGGTGTCTTCACGCGAACAACTCCGACTCTTCCCCCCCCCACGTGCACGAATGTTTCCTTCCCCAAAGGTTCTGCCCCCTGCTCATACCGGCACGTACTGACCAACGTGTTTTTCGACTGCCGCCGGGGGTGGTGCGATTTGTCCCCCTACTCCGCTTCCCCCTCTGAAAAACCCTACTGCGTATCTCTAAACTCAAAGGTAGAAGAGTTCCCTTACCCCGCATTCAATGATCGAGGAGGTCTCTTTCTGAGGGGAGGGCGGTGGTTACTCCCAGTGTGACGACCCTGAGTCGCATTTCCCTTCTCGGAGGTGGCAAGGCGTTAACCCTTTTTTTTGTCTCTTTTTCCCGGTGCCCTGAGCGAGGGTATTGAACGTTAGTTGATGATTTACGGTGCGAACCCCTTAGCCTTGCTTCGTTTCTGCTTTCGGACCTGGTCCGCTCGTTTTTGATCTCAGGCCCGTCATTTGCTTGATCTCTGACAAAAAAAACCCCCCCCCCCCTTCGGGGACTCGACTTTGTGATGCGCAGAAGACGTCTCCCATTTGGGCTTCCCGCAGACCTGAGAGAAAAGAGGATCCCCCACCTCGTATTCACCCTTTTCCCCCTCTTTGCCTTTTTTTCCTATCTCCTTACGGCTGTCGGTGAAGTCGTGGAACCCCGATCCCCCCCCGGTCCCCCCGGTTAGGCTACTCCCCCCTCACGTCCAGCAGACTGGCCCCTCTTCGCTGACGTCCCCCTCTTCTTTCCCCGTTTGTTACCACTGAGGTTTTTTCAGACGTGAGTTCGAAAAAACTCACCTCTAGTCCCCTTACGTATGCTCTGTCGTCGAGCGGCCGTCGAAAGGAGGTTTTTTGGACCCCCCCGTTATTTCCGACTCTTTTCAGCCCCAGTTCCTTTGCGGGTTCCCCCCGATGACGTCGACCTGGGCTCTCCGGATGTCCTGGTTTTTTTAGAAATGACCCCCTCACAGGATAAGTCGTTTTCTGACTTCTTGCCGAATTTTTTTTCCCGTTCTCCTGTTTTGCCTCCTCATCCTCCCCAGTCTTTGGTGGCGGTCAGTCCTCACGGTCCTCTGGGAATTAAAGACGACTGTCCAGGCAATCTATATTAATAACCACTCCTGTTGTTGTTGTTTATCCCGTAGCTCTTCTTCTGCTGGAATCCCAACTTCTGGGGATTTTCTTGTTTTTTTTGTGCCACTTCTCCCGGACCAACGTCTCCCACCGCCTCCTTCTGCCTCTCCGATTTTCGTTGCCCTTCAGACTTAAGGAAGATGATACCGATGGGCCATTTGGTAGGAAGGGCCCCGGGCCTCCTTTATCCCTTCCCGAGATCTTCCCTCCTATTCGCGAAGCTTTTAGCGGCTTTCCTGGAGGCGAGAAAACGAGTCGTACCGTTATGAAGCCACCGCCTGTCGAACGCCTGCCCTTCCCAGCAGAGAGCCGGTTTCTCTTGCGGGAGGTTGTGCTCACTCGTCCCCTCTCGTTGGTAAACTGTTGAAGGCTTTACCGCCGTAGAGGCACTTTCTCTAATGAGAGAGTCCCCTTCCCCGTTGGTGGATTTTCCCCCAGAGATTTAACCCACTCGAAGGTCGACGGATCGAGTTTAAGACACACTTACTACTTTGATGAACTGTCATCCCCTGGTGCGAGCAAGTTCTTCGGTCTCGCCTCCCACCACCAAACTCCTTTTTTGCTCTTTCCCCGTGCTAGCTGCATCCCCCGGCGTAACTTCCCTTTTAAGCCCCTTCCCTTTCCTTCTCCATTTTTTTCCCCCCCGAGGCCTCGCTTACCCATTTACGGCGGAAGTCCCCCTTTCACACAGAAGGCGAAGGGTTACTACGCCAACAAGCCTGCCTCTCATGCACACTGGAACCGAGCCCAATTTACCTGACTCCTCCTGGAAACCCCTGCGAGCGGGACGGCAACTGAGACCGACCCCGTGACCTGTCGCCCACCTGTCCCTCAGGGCTCGAGCACTCCCGCCCTACGGGCGATTCTCTTGATTTGGGGCTGGATGTTTTCTGGTGTGTTTTGGTGTCCCTTCAGGCCAGGCCTTGGCGTGAGTACTAATCCCTTTTCTCTTCCGAGCTTTTCGCAGGGTGGTCAGCGTCGTAAGTGTTCATTGTGTCACCTCCGGAATTTTTTCCAACAAGAAGACCTTTTCGTTCCCGGTTGGCGCTTCTGGGGCCCGCTGAGTCCTCGAATTAAGCCGCCTGTATCTGTACACCCTCAAGTCCGGTCCCTCTTCCCCAGCTCCGTTCTTGATCAAGGCTTGTTGTTGAGCCCCCCACCCCTTCCCCTCTTACTGGCGTCCCCCCCACTTTTTTTTAGGAGTCTCGAAGTCACCCGTATGGTCCCCCATTATCGGTCGGCAGCAGCTGGGTTTTCAGTAATGTAGGAATGCATGCCTCCCAGCAGTAGCCGTCCTTTTTTCCCCAAGATTCCACGTTTTTTTTTCTTTCACCTATCAATTAGAACAGTACCCGCTTATCGCTCCCCTTAGTGACACGAGAGCCCCTCCGTCCGTCGCGTGACAGGTGGTTTTTTCGAGAAAACATGGGGTCGCCCCTCCCCGGAACTCTTTTCAGCCTCTCAGTCCCCGCGGTCATCTCCCCCTGTCTAGTTTCTGATCACTGAAGTTCGCCAGCAGGCAGTCAGGGTTCCAGAGGTGATCGAAGTTCACATCCCTGGAAAGGCTCCATTCCTCCGTCAGTAGGGCTCAGGATCTTTTTTTCTCCCCCTGCGGTACCAGGTGCCCTACAAATTTTCTTCTTTTCCGTAGGCCAGGATCGTCCCGCGCAAAGTCACCTCCTCGAATCCGGCCCCCGTGACGCGTCATCCGCCTCGATGAACCACTTTTCCCCTGCGGGCGAGCTCGTGCAAGCCTTGGATAGAGTTTCCCCCCCTCGTTCTCACGGCAGGCCGACCCCAATGTTTTTTTTTTTCTCGGCGCCCCTTTCACGGACGGAAGATTCCCCTTAGCAAACCCCTATTTACTTTTATTATAGCCGTCGGTAGGTGCCCCTTGAAGTATCTTACTTGTAAGTTTCTCTCTTTTTCCCTCGTTTTTCTTTCTCCCCGTCTTTTTCGACCTGGTTCGCCTTCAGGAATGGAAGACGCCTGCCTTTGCTTTTCGCCCAATCGCCCGCTCGGCCTGAGCGGCACCCAGGTCTTTTACAGGAAATTTCTACTCCCCCCCCATTTTTGTTGGGGGGTTTGGGTGTTCCCGTGGTTCCCCTTCTTCCCGGTGTCTTCCAGCGAGCCCGGACCTCCTCATTCGCCCCTTGTGATGATCAACGGCTCTTTAATCCTGAGGGAGCCAGTCCCCTTGCCCGTCCAAAGAGCCTCTCGGTAGTAATACCCCCCGTCCCACTTTTCTCGCCTCGTTCTCTCCCCCACCAGATGTCCTGAACGTTTTTTTCTCTTTTGATCATCCTAAACCGGTAATGGCTGTCAGCTGGATGGCCCGCCCCAAGAGACCCTTGAGGGTCATCTCGAATTGCTGGTTTTTATACCCCCTTTATTGCAGGACCCATATTCCAGTGCTCGTGGTGACGGCCCGTCCCAGATAATCCTCGACCCTCTGTCAGAATAGGGGTCCCCTTTCTATCCCCGGAACACTCCTTCCTTTTTATTTTTTTTTTTTTTTTTTTTTCCATCCACCTTCTCTTTCCTCCTAAGGTGTTTTGTTGACTCGCTCGGTTCGGGGGGTCCGGCAGAAGAACATTTTAGGCTATGGTTTCTTTCTATCGGTTATCTTTCCGTTTTCCTTTTTAGCATTAAGGAACATGGCTGATTTCCTCCCGCCCATGGTCCAGCATAGGTAGAGAGTTCATTTCATATACTGTCCCCTCCCGCGCTCTACTATCCCCTTTCCGGGTTTTTGTTTCTGATTTTCCTTTTTTCCGGTCGTCGGGTGGGAGATCCTTCGCGACAATGGGGAGGCCTCTCCCCCGCCGCTGCTTGATTGAGACGGTGCCGTTCTCTCGTCCCTTGTTCCCTTACTTTTCGACTGTATCCCTCGACCTGGGATCCCCTCACCGATGAGACTTTCTTATTTTTCTCGGGTCCTCATTCCGGTTACCCTTGCGAGAGGAGAAGCCCCCGCTCCGCTGAGCGACCGGTTTTGCGGCTCGTGCCCCCCGACTGCAAACGTTCTCTTGTTGTAAAGGCTTTGGTTACGTCGACAGAATTCGCCTTAGAATTTTTCTTTGCTCTGACGGCCCTCCGCTCCCGTTTCAAATTCCCCGTCAATTTTCCCCTCCCCACCTTGGTGCTTGTCTGGTCGTGTGTTCTTTTCTTTCCGCTGGTCTCTGCGACGCTGCGCCCCTTTATGGGACACCTTCTTGCGTGCGAAGAGGTGTTTACAGAACCCGAGGGTTTCCTGATTACGCTCCAGCTCGGTTTTCCCCCACTATTTTTTCCTCTAGTCTGATTCCCTTTTGTGGGATCGTTCCTCTTCACGAGGAATTAGAGGAGGAGGGCCCTATACGATTTGCGCGATATGTTTCCCGGTCGACCTGGTGCTACAATTTTCCGCCCCGAGGTGCTTCGTACCTTCTTTTCCTTTCATGCTTCACTACTAATTTTTTTTTTCCCCTTCGAGTAAGATTGAGATGTTGTGTCGACCTGGTTCCCTGTATCAGCTGCCTTCCAGGGTCTAATTGCTTTCGCTTTTTTTAAGAGGTCTCGGGGGCGGATGGAGACCCCCCCCTTTTTGGTCTCTCCCCCCTTTGCACACCTGAAGGAGGCTTCCCCGCGTTCGTGATAATGGGAGGTCTTCTGTGGTGGAAGGTCGTAGGGATAGAGCCGGCGGGATGACCCCTCGGACGGTCTTTACTCCGCGTTTCTTTCAGCTTTCTCTAGGTTCTCTTTTTTTCACCCTTTGAAAGTAGCAAGGCGGCGTGAACGAGTTTACTGTCTCCGGTGAAGAGAGCCTTAAAGAAGAGTCCGACGCGGTTTTTCCTTTTCCCCTTTCGGAGTTTATCATTTCGGTCACAAGTCCCGGGCTCTTTTGTTTGCTTTGTCCTGAAAGAAAAGACCCCCAGCACGAGCTGTAGAGTAATGGGATCGTGGTCGTCGAGAAAATGTGTTTTTGAATAGCGTCATCCTGTTCCCCCCTTTTCCCCTCCTCACGGTTCTACTCGTGCAACACTCGGGCCGGTGACCGAACGGTAATAGTCTGCCCCTTGACTTGCCCTAGAGATTGAAGATCTCCTCCCTCGAGGACACCTTCCGCAACGACCCCTACATCCCGAGCCCTTGGTGAATCCCCCACTACAGAGCAGACGCTACGACCTGCTAAATGAAGCGCCGACGCTCTCGGCCTCCCTTCCTTCCCGCTTTTTTCTTTTTAGTTGCTAGGTAATGATTCCTTTTTTTTTTTGAACATTTTTCGAACTTATTTGACGTGCCTACCTCCCCCGGGGGTCCGGCGGGGAGTAACTTTTCTTTTTCCTCCCGCTTTCCTTTCCTTAGAGTGGCCCAGTTGAAAGATATCTCCCCTTGATCGTCGTACCGGCGTCGTGATGGCTGGACTGGTGCCATGCCGTCCTTTGAGGTCCCTTCCTTAAGTTGAGGAGCCCTCGGGGCGCGGGTTACGCGCTGTACGGAAGTTTTACTCGATCTTTGTGGCCCTTTTCTTTTTGCCTTTTTTGACGGGCCGCTTTTCAGCCCGACCACCCTGCGCCCCCGATGAAAATGTTCCTCCCCTCTGTGTGAAGTCTAGCTCGACCTTGAACGTTTTTCCCTGTGAAGCTTGGGACTATAAAACACGGGTCCGCAGTCGGTTTCCTTGTAGCCTGTACGCGCCCTTCGATGTTTCTGGCTCTTCTCGGATTTCCCCCTCCGTCGTTGCCGTACAAAGAGGCTTTTAACAACCACCGCGTCAACGCCGCCCTATAAAGCCCTTTGGCCGCTCCTTTTTTGGCTTCTTTCGGGTTTGTAACCACCCTTTCACTGGGACGGGTTAACTGACTATTGGGCGCAGCTTTAAATTTCCGTCCTTGCTCGAATTTCCGGAGAAGAGCTCTCTGGCGTACCGGGGCAATAGGGTTGCATTAGACATGAAACCTCCCTGCGATTTTATCATCCGTCCTGTCCTTCTAGACTTTTTTTTTTTTTTCAATTCAAGCACTCGCAGAAGCTCCCAGTTTTGCTCCGATTTGGAACGGATGAGTAAAGCCTGGCTCCCCAGCGACGAGGGTACTACCTATTCTATATTCCCCCTCTTTTTTTTGTTTCTCTTCTTCCTCTTAGTCAGGCTTTTTATTTTTTTTTCAGGTTTCCCCTTCAAGGCAAGTCGACACAAGGCCCTCGTTCCTTAACCTCCCTTCAGAGCATTGCATACATTTCTCCCTTATAAAATTGCCTAAGTTTTCAGTCGAAGGTGGCCACAGAGGGCATGCCTTCCTTGCGCTCTTCCTCTGCTTCGTTTTCTTTTTTTTTCCCACTATGGAGCGCGGCAACCACGTCCGTAAGTGGTTCCCCCCCTTAAGGTTTAGCGGCCGTCGGCTAGACCCCCTCGACGCGAGTTTCCTCCTCTCCCTGGGCTTTACCAGAAGTTTTTTCCTTTCCTTTTTTATTGAAAGAAGGTGTTCCATTCTTCTGGAGAGCTCCGCCCCCATACTCTCCTCGTAGAGCCTCTCCCTACGGTCTTTTTTTTTTTCCTCGTCCCCCGTATGCTTCCTGTACCGAAAACTTCAAGCCTCGTGTTTAGCCCCCAGGCCGAGAGAGGTATGCTTTTTTCCTTTCCGGGGATCTTGTGATGAGCAGGAGTCCCCTACCACCACCTGGTGATAGTTTTCGGATTTTTTTACCCCCCCTTGCTATTTTCCCTGCCCCCTCGCCCGATTTTTTTGGCTCCTTTTGATGCCGGGGCCTAAAGTACCAAAATGTCCCCCCCCGTCCCGCCCGAGACGGGATAGTCCCTAAGCATCCGTTAACGCGCCCGCTTCTGCCTTTTTTTTTTTTTTTTTTCCCTTTTTTTTTTTTTTTTTTTTTTTTTTAAGTTTTTTTAAGAGAGCCCCTTACCGCCTCCCACCTTTACCCATCCCTCCGAGTCTTCCCTTTCCCTGACTCGATCGGCCCTGGTCCCCGCCCGCGCCCGTTAAATAAGGAGGAGCTTTCTTGCGGTTTTTACGTTGAGGTTTTCCTTGGAGACCGTTGGGCAGCCGTGATTTTCAGGCCAAGTGGCAAGGGTCTTTGTCGTTGAGGAGTTTTTGCTCTCCCTCCCCTTTTTTTTCCCTCTATTCTTACTCGAGTATTCCTTTTTTCCTGGTTCTATTCCTTGGACGTCTCTGCCAGTAATGTCAGCAGTTCAACCCCCCTCTTGTGCACCCATTCTGTTGGGGGAGCCCTGTCTTTGCTTTCGTCTCAGCAGCCGCCCGGCGGATAGAGAGTTAAATAAAGAGGTCATCTAAGACCTTTTTGCTGTTAGTTTTTACTCCTTCTTCCCCCCCAAGGCCCTCTCCCGATTGAACTAGGCTTCCCCACACGCGCGTATTTCTCCCCTTTGGGCAGTTTCTGGAGTAAAAGGTAGCCTTTCCCTCCCAAGGGTCGACGAGTCGGTAGCCTTGATCCCCTCCTTTCCCCTGTCTCGATATTGACCCCGCCTTCTCAAAGGTGAACGGGATACGATACTTAAATCGCCCCGTACAAGACTTTTACTGCCGCCATGTTAACGCCGCCCCCCTTTTTTTCCCGCTCCCTTAGTCGTTAAGGTTTCGCGCCCAACTGGTGAGCCAAAGCGACTTGTCTGATCTTGAAGAGAAACCTGTGGGTATCGTATTAGATGCCGTGACGTTTCTTCTCGCGTCTTTTCCCCGTCGGTCACTTATTTTGCAGGTGCGGTCTTTTGAACATAAAATGGACCGGCCAGCTTTGTACTCATCTGTTTTATGCTTACTTGTCTAAAAGGTAGCATTTTTCCCCCCCCAGGGAGTAGTAGTCCTTTATTTATCCTTCGCCCTCCGTCCTAGACTTTTAGCCGCAGTGTTTTCCTAGAAGCACCGTGAATCACGTCAATCTAAATGGCAACCCCGCTCGTCGAGCTCGTTTAGACAGAAGGGGTGTCTCCCTCCCCGACCATCGGTCGGAACGCCAACCCCTTTTCCCCCTTCTGTCCCTTTTCTTTTATGTAGACTACTTCCCACTCTTTGGTTTTCAGAAACCAATCCACAACGCCCATTAGCCTAGTTGGTACGGAACGGACGGCTTCTCCTTTGGCTAGCAATAGGCGCCTTTCCCTATCCCCGCTTTTCCCGGCCACCGATGTCGACGTACCCTTTTCCGATCCCTTCCCCGCAGAGAAGTTTTGCCTTTCCCCCGCGTCCCAGCCAAATCGTAGGAAAAGGCTATCAGTCCCGCATTTCCTGGAACCTTTTTCCTCCTTGAAGGACCTATCTCCCGCTCCCACCCCCCCCCCGCTCCCTTTTTCTTGCCAGGCGTAGTAGTCGAGCGTTCTCTTTTTAGCAAGTACGGAGCGTACTGTCCTCAAGTTTTGATCTCTCCTCGTGGTGTCTCGTCCTCCCCGAAGTAGGAGCCAGAGTGTTCTGTCCCCCCCCCTCTCCGGGCCCCCGGTGGCCCCCCACCTCTCCCAGACGTCATCCTTTTCGTTCTTTTTTCTGAGGATGGAACGCGCGAATCGGTCCGCTTCGTCTTGATGGCATGTACGGTCCCACCCCCGTGAGGCTTCATAAGCCCTGTTCCTTTGTCTCCGGTTGTGTCCTTTCCCTTGAAGCTCCCGGTGGAGGATACCTAGTTCTGCAAGAGAACCCTTTTGTTGTCCCCCAGTGCCCACCTGACTGGAAAACCTTCCGATAATCCAGTTTTTTTTTTTTGTTGAGTCCTCTGTGTTCTCTTTTTTTTTGGCCCGTTGCCGAAGACGTTTGCTTAGTTACTAGTAGGATTCCCCGGGCCTCCTGGTTTCGGAACCCTGACCCTGGCTTTTCCTGATTTCCTTTTCCTCACCTGAAATTGGTGATGTTTTCCTCCCCCAGTTCTTGCGGGGACCGTTGATCAAGTGGGAATTATCGACGTGTCTAAATCTCAGTCCCCTAGAAGGGAAAGGGTTTCCTGTTTACCGGCCCCAGTCGCCCGTTATTTTTTTTTATTCCTCCTTTTGGCAGAGTGGGGTTTGCCCACCATCGCTTAAACAGTCGACTTTGATTGTCGTACGCTGGTTCTTCCGGGACTTTAAGTAATGTAGACTTTTTCATCGGATCATCCAGATCTCATCTTTCTCTTACCTTTCTTCGCAGGCTTCCCT
>Ga0179593_1317968_pt1 | contig 10715 bp, 16 predicted proteins | sample CZODoug2_1_08_16_FD_185931 | JGI IMG/M metagenome (GOLD analysis project Ga0179593, IMG submission 185931) | Vadose zone soil fungal communities from Angelo Coast Range Reserve, California, USA - CZODoug2_1_08_16fungal (PacBio error correction) | ecosystem: Environmental > Terrestrial > Soil >... | reverse complement strand
TCTCCTGTTTTTCCCAAGTGGCTTTATTCTGAAAATCCGATCTTTTAAAGAATGCTCCTTGCCCAGTTACTTCTTCTTTATTTTAGAGCGTACTTCTCTATACCTTACGGACTAACCCTCCTACATCTAGTACCTCTTATTTCTTCCTTCTCTCAATTGGGTGGTTTTGTCTCCTTTTCGTGAAAAGTACACCACGTTGCCTCCCCTCTTTATCCTCTTCCCTCCGCCCCCTCCCCTCCCTTTTTCCCACGGGTTTTTTGCGACCCCAGCCCTTTACCCCACTCCCACCTGGGAGCCGAGAGACGCCCCTTTGGCACTGTCCCTCTCTTAACAACGTCCCTCCTCCCCTCCGCTTTTCCTCGCTGTCTCCTTTCTCCTCCCCCCCCTCTTTCCCTTGCGCCTCGCTTCACCGGGAGATCATGGACTTATCTTTTTGCGAGACTTAGTCATTCCTTAACGACTTTTTGAAGCGTTCTTCTGGCGAGACCTTTACCTCCAGTTCCTTTTTTTTTCCCTTTCCTTAAGACCTTTTCACTGGCAGCTACCCACTGCCATTCATTGGGGTATTTATCCTCGCATCTTTCATCCCTCCCTCCGATCGTTCTCTTTTCCTCTCTCCTCCGACTCCCCCCAGGTGAACATCCCATGGACGCTTGTTCCCCCTCCCTTTCTTTGACCAATTAGTCCTTCGTTTGAGATAGATCACCCCAATATTTTTGCAGCGTCCCCCCTCACCATTCTTAGGGCCCTTCCTCATGCAAATACCGCCTTGAGGTCAATCCTTAGTGAGGCCCTCCCCTCTTCCGCCCAAATTTCTATTGTGTTGCAGTTTTTTATTTCGCTCTCGGCATTGCTTTCCTCTCACTGGCACTTTCTTTTTTGAATCGCTATATTACTGCATGGACCCCTTCCTCCTTCTGAAAACCTTTTTTTTTTTTTTTTTGAAATGGTGAGCTTTTCCTTTTAAATGGCATATCTCCGCGACTCACAAGCAACTTTCTGAACGGGACACCTTTCCCCACCCTCCCTCCTATCAGGATGTCCTCCCCTCCCTCTTATCTTCCCTTATGATGAAGACCTTTACAGTTTTTTTTTCTCTATTTTGTATATTTTTTCCTCTACGTTTTGTTTACGAGCCAAAATAGCTCCAAGCCAGACTTTTTCATTTCTTAAGCTTCACGGCAACTTAGTTTTCTTTCATTGAACTCCTTTTCGCGATGTAGCCGGCCCCAATTTGTATATTTTGATTACCCTTTACTACTTTGCGAAGAAATTTTACTTCCAAATCTCCCCCCCTTCTTTTAGCCTTCCTCAATTTAGCTTTTGCAATGTCTTACTATCGCCTTTTTTTCCCCCACCCCCATTGACCCGTGCTTTCGTTACTCAATTCAGCTTCTCCCTTTCGCTACCAAACTCCAACTCGCCCTTGTTGGGGGCCGCGCGTCGTTTTCGTTTAACCTCTTGCTGTCTGCCATATTTCCTTCTTTCACAGTCTTCCCCTCATCACTTTCGCTTACATCATAAATGGTTTTATGTGTTTTTTTCCGATTAGATTTTTTTTTTTCCCCACGTCTGCTTACGCGGAGCTCTCGTTTTTCTCACCTGTTATCTATTATGAGATTACGAGACGTTCTTCGGCGGTTTCTTCTTTGCGCAGAAATTACTCCCATGACCCCTCCTCGTTTCCTATCTCTTTACCGGTATTTCGTCCTCCCCCTATACTCCCCATCTTGTTCTTCTTCCGTGAGAGGAAGATTTAAAACTTCGCGGATTGCTTGGATTCACTGGATTCTTGCAGTTTTTTCAGGTTCCGTGATAGTGTTTTGATAGCTCCGCACTATGGCCCCCTCCTTTTTCATTCCAATTACGTACCGAGATTGACATCGGATTTTTCCGTTTAACTTCTGTTTCATAAGGTTTGAATCTTATAGTGCAAGAGACACAACTATCATTCCAAGTCGTTTGGGGCCTTTTTCTAACTTCTTCTCAGGAGGCTTCCCCCCTCCCCTAACTTGGCTCAAAGTTTTCTATTGCTTTCCGAACGTTTCCGCCACACACTTCTGCGCCCTCTCTTGCCGAGCTGTCGGCGTGTCTTCCTAAGATGTTCTCGACAATCCTTCCCCCTGAATGATTTCCCTTGCTGACCTTTTCCCAGCCCTATGTGTCTTCACTTTCTCCAACCACTTTGGCATCACAGCGACTGATTAGTCAATAGTTGTTTTTGGAGTTTCGGGTACGACGCGACCTCTGATCGAAATTGGCAGTCTCCTCCCTCCAAGCTAACTTTTGACCCCCTCCTTACCCGCGGACCTCCCCCCCTCTTCTCTTTTTTTTTTTTTCTTTCTCCTTTGGTGAAGAATTTTCTGGAGCCTCCTTGACATTTTTATTCTGAAATTTCCATCCCTGTTTCAAGCTTCCGAGCCCTTCGTTCCCCTTACTTTCAAGTCCAAAAATCCCCTTTTTCTCTTTTTCGAGTACTAACTCCCTCTCTGCGCAAACTGTATTTGCCACATTTTTAGTCCACCCCTTAATTTTCCGAGCGGCCGCAGAATTTTCTTCTCCCCCGGGATTTCCCCCTCCTGGGGAGATCCCCCCTCCCTTTTGTGGTGACAGCGCCGGTTCTGGCTTACCTCATACCTTTCTTAGTTCAGTTACCCTCCCCACTCTACAAAAACCGTGTTTGCGACCCTGCGCGTGCCCCCCCATCATTTCTTTTCGCTGATACGATTTCCGTTTTTTTCACTTCCTCAGGAGCCTTAGTGCGCCTACGCACTACCTTTCCCTTTGAACGCTCACTCCCCCCACACCTCCTGGCGAGGCGCATCGAGACTCCCCACGCTTTTCCTCCCTTTCTTTCCCACTCCAATTTCCCCCTTTTCTTCGCCTTTATACTTTTGTCAACCAGTCCTCATAACGAGGAACTCCCGTTTCTTCGAATTTTCTTTTCCATTTTTTCTGAATTCTTGTCAAGGATCCTTCCCCCAGGAGTACCCCCCTTTCCGATCCCCAAAACTATCTCTCCCATCTGGAAAACGGCCCCCCTTTTATTGCTCGCTTCAATTTATTTAGTACAGTACACTCCTTTCCCCTCTTCCAAAGTTGTTTGTTGTTTCCCGTGTTGAGAGAAGAAAATGTCTTTTCATCTTCTGATTCCCTCTCAACATCACTCCTTCTCTTCTTCCCCCTTTTCTTTTAATATTATCTGCCTGAATGCTTCCTCTCTCCCCCCCTCGCTTTATGGTTGGGGTGCACCTGTGAAAACAAATGTATGCAAGCCCCCAGTGATCAGTAACCTGTTTTTTTTTCATTTAGTATCAACGGCCGGCGAACCCCCTGTTCTTTTCCTCTCTACCGAGCGGGAGGCTTCGTTGCTGCGGATCATCAGTTTCCTCCTCTTTTCTCCATCTTTTGTCATCTTACATTTCTTTCTTGTATGATTATTCTCCCACCTGATTCCGTTATCTTCCAGCAACACAGCTCCTCTTTTGTTGTTTGTTGATCTCGAGGTACGTATTCTTCCCCCCTTAACAGATTTGCTGCTTCCAGGACATCCTATGGGGAGCGACACTATGGGCTTCTTTCTCTTGCCCCTGCATTTATTCAAGTTCCTTTTTCATCTCTCTCACTCTTCCGCGGATCCTCCCCTCCATTGTTTTTCTCTATCCTTTTACCTGAAAGGCCACATTTTCCAGTTCACCTTTTAGCGTCAATCCTTTTTTAGTTTCCTCATTTTGTCCCATTGTTCCTCCCCCGCCAAGAAGTTTTTTTGGTCTTTACCGCTGACTTTTCGAATATTTTCATTGGTCCCCCCTCCCCGCCTTTTTACGTCTGGTTTTTTTTTGTTCTGTTACTTTTTCTTGCAAACCCTAACATCTCTGATCCGCCCACACCGGTTCAGACGCCCACCCTGTGAGAAGTCTTGAGGCTGGATACCTTTTACTCCTAGACATGTTGCCTATCGGTCTGGTTAAGATTCTGCAAAGCGCTGGCTTGGGCTTTCGTTTCGACTTGACTATCACGAACCTTTCCCTCACTTTCTCAACACCCCCGGTGTCGCCCCAACTGGTTAAGTCTTTGTTCGCGTACAAAGGCTACCCCGTTTTTTAGTTGTCAATCTTTTCGCAAGCGTTTGTTCTCGCTTCCCATTTTCGCCCCCCCTTTTTTGTTATTTTCTAAACCCTTGTAATTCTGGCGTGGATTTCTCTTCAGCTCCCGAGCTTTCTAATTGGACGGTCGCCCACCTTTGCCTTCAGAGTGCGCTCGAACCTCCGTCTTTTCACGCGCATTTATTGCGCCACCCGCGTTTTTACGTCTTTTTCGTAAAAACCCCCTCACCGGCTGCCAGTCTGTTGCATTCTTGCAACGACCCCCCTTTTGTTTTTTCACCACCAATCCTTTTCTTTCCCATGATGGGGTCCCGCGAACTCCCCATGGTGACGAGCCTGCCGGATGCTGACGCTGCTGGCGGACCTTTGTCGTGGAAATTATGTTGAAACTTTCATTACTTTGCCCCGCGGCTTCTCCCTTTTTTGACGTTCCCACGATTCTTCAATCCTTTTTTTCCCCTTCTGATTCTGGAAACTTAACTGGCTACGCCTCCTGACCAGTTTAGTGCCTATTTTCTCGCCTGACAATAGAATTCTCAAACCCCACGTCGCCGTCCTTTGAAAATCTCCTCTTGTCGGGCGGTTTTATCCGGTCAATTTCTTGGATGCTTTCTTTTAAGCTAGTATCATTATCGCGGAGTCGCGCTTGTTCGTGCCCCCCCTCAGCACTCCCTCTATCCTCTTTTCTGCCACAGTGTGTTTGAGGATTCAATCCGCCGTCTCTGCGTCCCCATGCGAAGCCCAGGTCAGTCTGGTTTTCCAGAGGTTTTTGTCCATCTTACCGTTTAAAAACGCCCACCTCTCTCCGCGGACTCGGCGGCCGTCCCCTGTTTGTTTTTGCCTTCTGGTCGTGAACCCGCAACTACCAATTTTTCCTCGTTCGCTGTTTTGCCATAATTTAGTTTGCTTCCAAAAGTCTCCCCCAGCCTTTTCCGTTTTTCCCCGAGACCGAACTTTTTCTTTCCCGCCGCTTTTCTCTTATTAACAAATTTCACTCTCCCTGTATTTGACCGTATTTCCGAAGTTAAACGGGTGCCGCCAAGTTCCCGGTTTTTCCCCCTTGCTCTCCCTGAACCCCATTTATTTCCCAACTGTCTCCTCAGCGACTTTTCCTGAAGTTACGGATCTTCGTCCCGGTGAAAAGTTTGAAAGTTCTCTCTGCATCGAACGTCCACGAACCCAAGTTTTCCTTCTCCTTTCACGACATCTGCAGAGATCGGACCGCGTGCTTCACTGGGCTTTGATTTCTTTTTCCCCGACCTCAATATTTTGTCTTAGAGTTTATCCTCGCTTCACAATTGCCCCCCAATGAGCTCTTCCCTCTTTTCATTCTCTCAAGCCGACCTGTCGCGAGACTCAGAGACACCCCCCAATTAACATTATTTTTTTTTTTTTTTTTTTTTTTCTGTTTTTTTAGTCCGAGTTAGGGTCCTTCCACAGCGTTTCCCCCTCTACATTTGCGTCAGATTTTCTCCCTGCACCTACCCTCTCCGCCCAAGCCGGGTCGAGTGTTTGTTGCGGTTTTGGTTGGTGAAGTCGCCCCCTCAGCTTTCTGACCTGCAATGCGTTGTGTTTTCCTCGATTTATTATGGGACCCCACATAATTGATTGAAACGGCGCCCGATGGTTTCTCTACTTTTTCTTCCCCCCCGCCAACACCATCTCAAGTACAAAGACTTTTGGTCAACGGTTTTACTTTGGGCGTTTGCTGCCCCCGACCGCGAGATCACCCTTCGACATCCAGTTTGAGGCGCGATTTTTTATCTCTTCTCTTTGCAGCCTCCACTTTTTTTTTTCGAGATCAAAACAATGAGACCACGCCCCTTCTTGCATACTCGCTCAGCTTTTTTTTTTTTATTCAGCTGTTCGGTGGTTATCCGTTTGTCCAAGTGTCTAAATGTTACTGTTGATCTTATTGTTGATAGCTCTTTTCGAGAGCCAAAGTGTAGCTCACCATCGGTTACGCTTTTATCTTTCGGTTTACCGTGATGCTTTTTGATCTCGATTCCCCCCCCTATTCCCGTGCGATTATTCTTCAATGCCGCGCAGCAGAATTCTCCACCACCTCTCTTTCCGGCTTGGTCGAGGAGCGGGTTTAGTGTCAAGCTTTTCCACTGTCTCCTTCATGCTGATCCCAATGCATTCCATCCTCAACCTTCTCTTTAACTCATAAATGGGAAGATTGCTCGAGGCTACTTCTTCCCCTCCTTTTTCGTGACCCCTCACGCGCCCTTCTCTCATGTTCGTTTCAAAATGGGAGCTAGTGATGTACCCGTCACCGTTTTAACTCTTTTTGGGGTTTTTTTTTCTGATTGCGCTTCCGACTCATACATATGCCGCCTTTCGATCTCTTCACAGGATTTCGTAATGACCGAGACTCCCACATCTTTTCTTCCTGTACGTTCGCTGATCAGGCGCTTTCCATTTTCTTTCCTTCATTTTTTTCTCCCCTTCCTTCTCGCAGGAGAAATTTGTATTTGTCCGTGATCGAGCCGTGTGATCGCGCACACCAACTTTGCGGGAACTCAGTTTCATCTATGAAGCGAATTGTTGACCTTTATACTTTTTGAATCTCGGCTACGTTTTCCACAAATGTTCGGATATCTTTTCCCCGGATGGTGTTTCAACCGTGTTGAGACAATTCGTCGCGGTATTGAGACCCCCTCATCCCCAACTCTGTTATTGTGTATCTTTTCCTGTGTCACTTTACGACCCACCCACCCTTTTCCGGCTCCGTATCCTGCTCCTCTCAGGGTGGTTGTCTGGTGTTTTCTTCCACGTGCGTGAACCCCCGATGTTACCTGCATCTCAAACATCTCCGAAGACGTCCTTGCCTTTTCGCAGTCTGCCAACGCAATACGGCTTTTAAGATTACTTCCCCAAACTTTGCCCTCCGCCACAGTAGACTCTAGATACGACAATCCCAATCGGTAGTAACGGCGATCATTCTACGCGTGGTCAGTCGCCCAGATGCTCCCTGGCCCGCTTCCGCACTAAGCTGTAGGCTTCTTTGCCCCCCCCATCCAAGCACGCCTAAACGAATGAACTCCTACCGCCCCCCTGCTTAGTTTTGTAATCTTTCTTTTTGAAAGAAAAGTCCTTCAGTTGCATCAGTAGCTACGGAGCTTCAGTACTCTTTACCCTCCCCGTACGACTGTCGTAGACCATTTCTTGTAAGACCCATGCAACTCCTGCTGTGAGATCTCGTCCTCATTCTGAATAGCCGCGAGGACCCCGTAGGTAAAAAACTTTTTTAATTCCCCCCTTCAACGTTTTACGCCAGTTTTGCCCAATCAGCTTCTTTCCTGGTAGTTTTGCAAGGATATTCCCCTCGCTGTTCGTGACCCCCGCTCTTTTTTTTTTTCCGAATCAACAGCCTTTTGAGTGACGTTACCTCCCCCAAAACCCGGTTGGTTATCTTGAGCGTGCCAACAGAAAGGTTTGGTTTCTCGAGCTCCTCTGCGAACCGCGCTCCATCTCCGCTCGTTAGGGTAGTTTGCAGAGCTCCCTCCCTCAATTTCCGTATACCCGAACCCCCCCACGAATTTTTCTATCTGCCCCCCAACAGATATGTTCACCAGGTAGTGCCACTTTTACCTTTTATACGGCCATTTCACTAAAGCCCTCGGTAACTTCCCCTTTTTTGCCCCAACCGGGTGTCGTTTACCATTTCATGACACGTTCTCTGTTACCCCAATCTTCATCACCCCGGCGTCTCATTCCAAAACTGATTTAGAGGAAAGGCCACCCACCCACTCCGCCCCCCCTCAACCAACGCCCCTACCCACCACCCCCCACCACAACACACCCAGACCCCCCCGGCCCCTCCCCCCCCCCCCCCCCCCCCCCCCCCCCCCCCCCCCACCCCCCCCCCCCCCCCCCCCCCCCCCCCCCCCCCCCCCCCCCCCCCCCCCCCCCAGATTTCCTGCTCGCCCCCTTAATTGATTTATCCATTAATCACCCCTTTTGCGGCATTCACCTTGTTTGGCGGATCGACCCATTGGATGTTATGTCTAAATCGACCAACACAGCCAGTTCTTGTATGAGGATAAGGATTAGTCTGACGTCTGCTTCCTATTATCCACCAGCGGCTTTCGGTTGGTTTTGACACTTACCCAAACTCCCTACCGAACCCCCCAACTGTCTTAGGGAAAAAATTTTTACTCTGCTTCTTTTCGCTCAACCCCCCCCACCTGGAGGCGTCTCTCGCGTGCATGCCTGATGCTCGGACGTAAGGCGTCTCCATCCACTTTTAGCTTCCCCATGTTTCTGTATGTTATTTCTGTCGGTCTCTCCCCCAGCCCCCCTCCCTTCTCTTCTTTTGTTGTGAGCGATTGTCTTATTCTCCCTTGCCCAGGTTTGTGGTACAGAACGAGGTGGCGACCGAGGAGTCTTATCTTCTCCTCCGTAAGGGAGTTTCTACGCCGCATCCTCACTCTTCCTCTTGATTAGTCTTGTTCTCCGTGGTTTTTCTTTTTCAACGGTCGCGCATTTCCCGTCTTTCCCACCTGTTTCCTTCGATATATTTTCCCAGTGACCCGCCACCTCCCGTTTTTGCATAATGATCCGTCGCGCAGCTAATCCGTTAAGTTACTTTCTACCGCGCCTTTTTTTATGTTCTATGTAATTGCATCTCATCAATTTTCTTCGTTTCTCGACCCCCCTTTACCCTCCCCCGTCCTTTTTCCTGACGTGGATTGAGCTTTAAATACCTACTGCTTCTCAGGTTTTTGTCTGGTCCGTTTGGGCGAGTTTTTTTGATCGGCTTTACCTCCTGACGGTCTTCTTGCTCTCCCTTCCTTCTTTTCTCCCCCCTTTTTTCCCCCTTTACTTTTTTCTCTGGAGTATAAAGGCTGAATCCGTCTGTTGTTTTCCGACCGTTTTTTTGCTGTGTGTCTCGCCTGAGATTTCCAAACTTCTTTGTTTCGTGTGTTGTGACTTTTCCTTTTCTGTTTTTAGTTATTTCCTCTCTTTTGAGCCCCCCTTTTTGCGCTTGTTTTGTTTACTGAGCTTCGCGTCTCGCCCCTTCCATTTATGTGGCACGCTCCCGTAGCACCCCTTTTTTTTTTCCTTTTAGGCCGTTCAACCACGACATTTTGTTGATGCGTTTGCCGAACCGTCTTGCCACCACACCGGAGTTATGCCTTGCTTTTTTCTAACCTGGGTGACTCTTTTTTTTTTTTTTTTTCCTTCTGGTCTTCCCTTCCTTACGTAATGGCTGACACCCCCCACTTTTTTTCCCCTTTTTCTACCTCTTTCCCTCATGCTTACGCGCACTTTTCCATAATTCTTTTTTTTCCTGCCTGACGAACTTTTCTTGATTTTCAGGCGGACAAGGGTTTGCAACGTTTCTCCCTCGTTTTCCGTCTTCCACTTTTCTACCTTTTTCCACCCAACTTCGTTATCTCAAAAATTTGTAGGGGCGGTTCCGGTTTCGTTTCCTTTGGATTTCTATTCCTTTCTTTTCCAATCAAGCGCTAGACATCTCTCGCATCAGATGATCTCTCTTCGCCCCGCTTCTCCACCCCCCTAAACGACTATTCGATTTTTGGGCTTCCCCACATTTTGTTTATAGTTCCCACTCCCGCCTTCTTCGTGCCTCCCTGCGTCATCAAGGGAGTTTCGTTTTTGAGGTTTTTGATTTTCCCGAACTTCTTTCATAACACGCCGTCTCTAGTACGAGTCGGCGCTGGGTTGTGCTTTGGTCCTTTTTTCCCCAGGCCATACCCCCCCCCCTTTTTCCCCTCCCTCTTCCGCTTTCTTTTTTCCTCTTATCCACCCCTTTCCCCTCGACTGTTCTACCCCGATCTCTCTTTCCCCCAATAATCCAGCTGTTTTGATGAAAAGTCGTACTCTGTTTATTCCCTCGCGGCTTTTACTTTCGCCTTCCCCTGTTCCCGCGTTGCTGTATTTTCCAACCGGCCCTCTCCTTAAACCTATCGTTCCTGATTATTCTCAACTTGCGAGGTCCCCCTTCCTTGACCGGTCCTTTCGTCATAGACCGTGACCCCCCTTTTGTCTCTTCATTACCCCCTTCTTTAAGAGTATTTCTTTGCGTTGAGGCGAGTGATCTGCCGCTCTTTCTCCCCCCCCCCCGCGAATAGTCGAGGTCCCGAATACGATCACCTTTCCCAAAATGAGTGATCTTTGGTGTCTCTTCCCTGGGCCGCTAAGCCCCCCTTTTTTGAGTCTCGCCTTCGACACCCCAACCTTCCCCCCCCTCTGTCCTTCGACAGTGCTTTTTTACTAAATTTTGACGCATGTCTTTAAGACTTCTTGCCTCCTTCACCGTCGCCTCCCCATCCTTCTCGTTTTTTGTTCCGGTTTTTCTCTTTTCCGCTAGTGCCACTTCTCTTCAAGGGATTTTCGCACGTCTCTTCAGAATTGGTTTACCTTTGATGTAAATTTCACCTTTTTAGAGACTTTTTTTAGAACCATGTGCTCTCCAAGTTAGATCCCTCCCCACTCCCCTTTGATCCCCTTGGGTCCTTCCCCTCCTCCGAGCCTTTTCCTTACCCTATTTTTGTACTTTCCCTTGTTTCCCCTTCAAGTATGGGTCTTGGTCCTCTCTCAGATCTTTTTTTACCCCTATCCTGTGTTCTTTTTTCT
>Ga0179593_1283963_pt1 | contig 10715 bp, 10 predicted proteins | sample CZODoug2_1_08_16_FD_185931 | JGI IMG/M metagenome (GOLD analysis project Ga0179593, IMG submission 185931) | Vadose zone soil fungal communities from Angelo Coast Range Reserve, California, USA - CZODoug2_1_08_16fungal (PacBio error correction) | ecosystem: Environmental > Terrestrial > Soil >... | reverse complement strand
CCCACGGCCCCCTCATCGCCGCTTTCCCGACTGCCGTCCCACGATGGACACAGGGGGGCCGCGGTCATTTTGTTCCCTTTGCGTTAGAAGGGTTTCTGTCACGGCGGCTCTTATTCGGCTTTCTTCTGCCCTCGTGACAGTACTTTGCGTGTGAAGCGGCCCTCTCGTTCTTACCTTCCGACCGTCCGCCCTTTTTAATATTTCGTTTTTAGTGAGATCACCTTCTCCCCTGGATTATCGAGGAGGAGTCACTTCCCTGCCCCCCTCAATTATGTTTCTTGACGCTGCCGACAGCCCATGATGGCTGGCGTTATACCGCCCACCCCCACTTTTTTCCGATTCAAATGGACCCTGCCAAAAAAGAGTAGACCCCCTCAGTTTTTTGCTGACCCTTTCCGGAGTAGGACTGTGCTCCCTCTTTTTACCACCTTTTCCTACGATCTTCCTACCCAGAGGGAAAAAAAGGGCTTGCGCTTTAGGACGGCGTATGGAAGCCGAAGATTGAGCTTCCAAGTATGTCCAGATTCCTTTCTTCCTACCTTTTTTGTCTTGAAAGAAGAATTCGGTTCCCTCTCACCCTGACTCCCGCATCTCAACTATTTTTTTTTTTTTTCTGAACGGAATCCCACCTTCTTGCCTCTGTCTTCTGATTAGTTGGTTTGGTTGGGTTTGTTTGGTTTGTTTTTTGGGGTGGGGGGGGAGTTGGTTTTGGGGGGGGGTTTTTTCCCCCGGCTTTTCTTTGAAGTGGACATCACTCCCCAGTATCATTTTGACAGCCCTAACCTTTACCTTCCTACTCCAGTAACGTATCCCCTCATAAGCGTTTCCCCAATGGGACCCCTCCTTTCCTCCAAATGTCTTTCCCCGTCCTTCCTTGCCCTCTCAAAGGGTGTTTGCGCTTATGGACCCGTTCTACTTTTGACTGTGCTGTCTCTGCCGATCCGGACATTTCCCATTACGAACTTTCGTACTCGACGCATTCATCGTTTTGACGTTTGACCCACCTTTGAAAATTTTTTCTACCGTACTACTGGCTTCAAGTTAATCAACGCAGTCCCTTTCTTAACCTTGTCCCGGATTAGCCCGGCAACCGTTTGCTCCCTGAGAAACTCCTTGTGGGCATTGCGTTTCCCTTTTAAACTCTCCTTTCTAAGAACCCTCTTAGTTTTAACCCACCCCCACAGGCGGGAAGAATTTGCCAAGTCAAATCGTGTGACAGTCCTTATTCTTCTTGATTTGTCAGGTTAGCTTTTCTGCGGGAATGCCGGCCCAACCCTTTTCTAGTCATTATATTGAAGGCGCCCACTTTCCAGCATCGCCGAACTCAAAGTTTTTACCCGTCGACCCCTTCGTCCCAACGGAATTTCAAGGTCTTTTACCCTCAGGCACACTATGACATATGTTGGATGTGCCGTTTCAACCCCTTGGGTTTTTCAACATTAAGCTGGAAGACTTTTCGGGGTTTTCCCCCACGCGTTTTCCGCATCCCTGAATCTACTATTTTTTCCCCGAGGCTCACACCCTTTTAGTGAAAAGTCCAGCCCCCGAAATCATGAAAGATTTTGCCCCGTCCTCATTCCCACGTCTTTTCAACCCCCCTCCCTCCCGGGCTATTTCTTTTAAAGAGTTAGTTCCAGATTAAGTCTTCCGCTCTCCTTTTTTTTTCTTGCGGTGCTTTCACCCTGGAGATAACCCCTGTGAAAACAACGGCCGCATTTTTCTTTTTTGTTCCCTTAAAGGAAACTGCTTCTCCCATATTCCTTTCCGGCGCCCCCTCCTTCCTCCTTTAACTACCACACCCGAAAGAAGTGCGATCTTCGACCCTCCCAACATTTTTTTTTCCCGGCTTCCCCCCCTTGAGTATTCCGTCGCCAGGAGACCGTTCCCTCCATCTTCCTCCCAACAAAATCTTTGGGGGGGATTTTCGCGCATCAGCGTCATTCCTTGTTTCCCTTGTGAATTCATATCAAGCATTTTCTAACCGGCGCCCTCCCTCACATCGACTCGGTACCTGTAGGAATCAGGGACCCCCCCTACTTAATGTAACTCCAACTGACCGTACCTTCTACCAAAATGTGCTCCCCCCGACCTTGTTAGGGAAGACCCCCACCTTTGCACCTTTTTCCTTGCCCTTTTCGGAGGCTCGCCGATACCATTCACCGTCCCAGTTACCCTTTAAGTGTGTCATGCTTCAAGGTTCCGTCCGGCACCCCTAGAAGGCCAGACCTCTTCCCTCCCTTCGGAAGGGCGCCGCCCGCCCCTGGCCTTCGCGGGATGGAATCTTCATTTTTTAATTAACCCATAACGGCCGCCCCCTCATCCTCCTGCAGAAATCACACGGCCCCTACTCTCTCATACCCCCCCCAGGTTTTTGTTGATTGAGCTCTTGCAGTATGTCGCTTTGCTTCTTCTGGCTGCCCCGTTTAGGTCCCCCGTAAACCTTTCCCCTCCACGTACAACACCCTCTACGGCTATTCGGGCTCTGCTTTAAAGCCCCCTCGACGGTCACTTCTCTTACCTGGATCCACGCAGAAATAGGGTCTTGTGGCTGTGCCGAAGGGGCACTTGCCGCTTTCACCCCGGAGGGATCTACTGAACTATTTCCCCGGTATGATCTGGTGGCAGCCCTGTCCGAAGGCTTCCGGGGAAGCTTGGTATTTCCTTCAATTACTTTGGTTCGTAGGGTATTTGTCGGACACCCCTTTGGTTGGACATTCCGGAATTGCCCGTGATCAGTTGCTCTTCCCTGTCCTGGCTGTAGTTAGTAGCAATTCTTATCCTTTTCCTTTTCTAATGAGGTGACGGCCTTATGATGTAGCCTTTCTGCCCTTGTCTGTTTTTTTTTTTTGCTGCATTTTTCAAAGCCCGTTTCCCCGCGCTCTTCGCCTGGTGTTGAAGGAATGCGTCGCGAAGATCGCTTTTTCCTGTTTCCTTTCGGGATCGAATCGTGATCACTTAGTTGATTTTCCCTTTCTTCTTCTTTTTCGCCCCTATAAAAAGATTGATGGTGATTCAGCCCCCCCCCTTTTCTGGAATTTCATACCTTTTGATGCCGGAGCTGTGGAACAATTTGTTTTCTCGCTTTTTTTCTCCCCTTGCCCTCCCCTCCCCAAAAGTTCGGATGTTTGCATTCAGTTGATAAAACCTGGCCTAATGGGAGTAAGTTAGGCCGAAGTGGGGGGCGTCTTGGGTTTTGTCCCTGAGAAAATGGCACGAATGTTCCCCTTTTCTTCACTTTTTTCGACTACGAAGGAAGTTGCTGACGATTTTTCCGCCCCTAACTAGCGGAACAAGTACGTTGTGTTTGGGGAACGCAGGAAGTCGGTTTAGAGACCGCACTACCTGTTTTTGAGACCGGATCCACGCAAGATCTATTTCCAGGCTAAAAATCCTTTTTTGTGTAACATTCCCTCGTGAAGAGGTGTCGTCGGGCCCCGTGGTGTTTGGCGCTTGCTTTTTCCGTGTGCCGTCCTTGGGGAGTAGTCGACAAGCCGTCCGGCATCAGTCCGTTTCGTCCAATCCCCCTAATTTTGACCCCGATTTCGCCAGGTAAGTTGGTCCTTTGGCCCTCCTTCTTCCCTCCTTTGTGTGTAACGAGTGGGGCGGGACGGTTTCTTGGACCCTTAAGGACCCCCGACCCAGTCCGAGGTTTTCTGACAAGCTTGGATGTTCGCGTTCCCATGTTAAAGACCGCCTTTTTCGGGCGATTGAAACCGAACAGGCATTTTTAGAGAATATTTTTCCCCCCCTTCCGGTTGGGGCGTTGATGTTTTTCTGTTTTTCGGAGAGATACTCTTGCTTCTCGAGGCTCATTTCCTCCTTCCCCTTTCTTTTCCAGGCTGTCGAAAACACCCCCACCTCCCTTTGGACCCCTTGAAAGTACGTTGCCGACGTCCAGCCGTTGTGTCTGGCTGCGTTCACCCTGATGTAGACGCTGTCCTCTTTCCTTTTTATCGCTGACTTTGGCCGTCGCTACCCCTTCGTTTCCCTTCCCCTGTTCTTATCTATTGCCCCGTGCGTACAAGATGACCCGCCTTCAATTTGGAGCATTCAGACCTCCTGGTAGGGCCCTTCTGCCCCTCGCCCCCTGTTCTCCCCCCACGAAGTTTTATGCTCTTAGTGGTTGGACGTTTTTGCCAAAGCTCCCCCTCCCTGACAACGGTCGTCCTCTTGCGCATATCCGGATCTCGGTCTTTTTGTAAGGAAGTTTTATCCAGGCCCTAGCTGGCGTGCGCCGGTGTGCGATTTAGGGACTGCTCTCCCTTCCATTGGTAAAGGGCCCCATCGTGGCCTATCTCCCCTCGGGAAACATTGGCCCCCCGTCCCACTCTGCCTTACCTTTTTGGAATAGTATGTCCGATTGCTACCCTCCTTGTGTTTGGTCAGAGGACCTGTCGCCCAATAAATGCGGTCTCTACAGCCCACTTTTCTTCCCTTCTTTTCCGGTTCCTTGTGAAAGAAGCGTTTGCGATTTTAATTTCCCTTCTATTTTCTTCCTTTCCTTCTGTTTTTTTCTTATATCTACTTACCAATGAAGATTCGACAGCTCTGTTCCACTGAGGCACATCTGTTTTCCTTTCCGTGCAGCCCCCCTGCAGAAATTGAGCGGGCGAGCCCCATTTATGAAACACTACCGATCTCACCCCGACCTTCCCCCCCCTCTTTCCGCAAAAGAGTTGTACGGCAGTAGGTACAGTGCTTTTCTTGCCCCTTGGCCCGAATACATTAGGTTTACCCCCCACCTTACGTCGATTTCGTCTTATCCATAGGGCAACCCCTTACTTTCTGTCCCCTCTCTGAGTGTGGAAGCCAGACTTACACTACCCCGGCGGTTCTGAGTATGTACAGATTCACGCCTGGACCCTCTGAAATTTTTAGTCCGGTTTTCCCGCGCCCAATCTCCTCTCATCCACTTTTTTCGTAGTAGCGGCCCGTGCGCGGAACACCGAGCTGTGCAATTGTCCCCCCGTCATCCTTGGAATGGCCGTTGAATTCTTTCCTCTTTTCTTTTGCGTCCAAATGAGATACCTTGAATCCAGAACCTTTTGTACATAGGACGGCCCGTCCCGAGCCCCTCCTTTAAAGTCCGACTCTTCCCCTTTCCCTCCCCACGCCCAAAAGGTGTATTTTCGTTTCGCGGGCCAGTTTTGGTTTTCAGGGAGCCAACTCTTTTGCTCCTTTTTGACCCCGGCCCAGAACTTTTACGATGATGAAGCCTTTTTGCGTCAAGGAAAATCGTCCCCCTCCCCTCCCTATGAACCCGCCTGAGGTAGTCCAAGGAATTTTTCCCCCTTCTTTTCTCCGCCGGAAGGGGAGTGTTCTCACCGAACATAAGGTAAAGGTTTTCACCATTCACTTAACGCAATTCTCTCCGCGATTTTCCCCGGGGTACTTCCCTTTTTTCACACCTGATAGTAGACGAGGAGAGTAAATTCCTTTTGTTCCCCAAGCCGGCCCTTAGTTTGAATGATCTTCTGAATTGGATTTAATTTTTCGCCGGGACCCGGAGGCCCCCGCTTATTCTCTGATTACTGTCCTTCTGCGCCATGGACCCCTTATAGTTTTACAACAATTGCCCCGTGCGAACCCCAACCCCCCTGAGGGCCCCTTCCCTTCTTTGGGCCTCTTCCCATCTAAAGGTCTGTTGCCCCCTGTAACAATGTAGTATCTGATTCCTCCAGAATTCTGCTTTTACACCCCCACTCCATCCATCGCTCTATCTCCCCCTCAGCCCGACACTTTTCCCCGGAAAGGTAACACCGCCTCTACCCCTTTTTACTCTTGTTGGGAAGTGATTTTAACCTTCGTCCCCCAACCAACTCCTCCCTTCTCTTTTCAGGCCCTGAAAGTTATCAATTTTCCCCCCATCCGTACGTTTCTTTTTTTTTTCACGTTTCTCGGTCGCTCACCAACTCCCAACAAGAGCAGTTCGTTGTGTCTTCACTTTCCCTTCCTTCTCTCCCCGGCACTAAAAAGGAAGTTCCGGTTGCCCCCTCACTGAATGTCTCCCTTAACCCCCTCCGAATTGATAGTCGCGATCCCCAAATGGACCTGCTGTCCGTGACTCCCAGGGCCCTTTTTTACCTTCTTCAGCGAAAGGCACGTTTTTCCACAGGTCCAGCACCCCAAACTCGACGATTGCGCCCAGTTCCCGCAATCGGATCCTTCCTTCTCAACTGCACCTGCAGATCCCAATTACTCCGTCGTCCGCGGCTTGGACCTTTTAAAATGGACGTTGCTGGGAATCTACTCAGTCCAATAAGAACTATTTTCTATACACTTGCTCCCCCCACCCCCCCCCCAGGTCACCCTTTCTTTGACCGAAACCATAGCCTTAGTATTTGATTTTCCCCCCCCCCTCCCCCAAGATTTTTCCCCCGGAAACGCCCCCTCCAAAGTTCGTTTGCATGCGCCAGCCACGTCTTGCAAAGATCTACCGGAAAAGTGTTCGGCCCCGCCTCCCGGTCCTGGCTTCCCGTGACCCCGCCCCCCTGCCCTTTCCTTTGGGACTCTTATTTTAGTGAAAAATGGTTTACCCTGAATACCCTGATCTTAATCCATCGGACCATCCTCTCTCTCTTTTCCGAATAATAAGTTGTTGTTTAGAGAGAGTATTACTTTCTTCGATGTCTCTTCTTTGCCGGCTTAAGCGTTCACGACTTCTACTCCATCCCAGACAGTCCATTTGAGGTCCCCTTCGCTCGCTGGACCGCTGCCTCCGACGAAGCTTTTTGTCTGGCCTCCATCGTTCTAGCGTTCCTGAAAAGCATGGCCTTGGTCCTTTTCTGCATTGTTTTCCGGGCCTTTTTGTGGCGACGGCCTCCTTTTAGGCGTTCTTTGTTTTTCTGGTCCTTCCGTTGGTTGAGCAAATTGGATCAGTCTTTTTCGTGGACCAACCGTTGGAGTTGCTTTGAACTGCTAAATTCCAATTCAGCCAGTTGCGATGAATTTTCTCTGCGTCAGGAGCGTCCATCAGTTTTAGCCTTCCTGTGTGACCCTTACAATTCTTGCCCTTCCATGATGTCTCCCCTCGACGTGTAGGGTGCTTCCGGTTTACAGCCCCTTTTTCTCCCTACTTTCCTCTTTTTGAAGCGCCCGGTCTCCTCTTCCATGTAGGGCCAGTGTCTTTGCGATATCTTTTTACAATGCGTTCGGTGGCCCGGGTTTTGACCCCTTCGAATGGTTGTAGATGCTTTGTCGTGTCTTACTGACGTCGCAGGGTCAAAGTTGTTAGAGAACGTTGTGCCCCTGGACCCCCCAGAGTTTTGGTCTGACTTAAATACAAAAGTTTTCCTTTTTTCAGCTGAAGATCTCCGTGGGATTTGGGGCGCGGGTTGAAATTCTCCTTGGCCCCATATCATTTTGAGAGCCCGGTTCTTTCGGTTTTTTTTTCTCAACTTTTAAGCTGCTGAGAGAGGCGCGTAGGTTATCTTAACCTCATGGTTGTGTTCCCGATTAACGGTCCGTGCTCTCCTCAGACGACCTTGTTTTGGCGTAGACCACCCCATCCCTTCTTTACCGTTGACTCTAACAAGAAATTTACAATTTCAAGACGTTTACAGTGTCGGACACAGTGACGTGTATGGACTCTTACTTGTAAAGGTTTGCTTACGATATTACAACTATCCCGAGCTGTGGATCACATCCACGCTCAGTGCCTCTCAAACCTCATAAGCCCCCGACCCAGGTTCCGTCCTCTTTTGCAAAGTGCAGGATTTGACTCCCTTGTTTTACCGAGGGGGTCTTCTACTTTGCCTCTCTTCCAAATTTTTTTAAACGCCGGACCCCCACCTTACCAAGTCCTTGATAAAACGTGGTCCTGAGCCGTTTTTTCCCGTTAAAGACCTTGCGTTCTGTAGGACGCCCATTAGGCTCTTCTTTTTCTAGAATTTGCAAACCTTGCCCCGGTCCTCTTCGTAGGCGTTGTCGATGTTCGAGTCTCTGGAGATTTGTACCCGCCGCTCAGCCGGCCAAAGCTCCCCTTCTTTTCCTTCTGTGAGAAACCCCTCTGGGCTTGTCCCCCCTCCTTTCACGTCCCCCTCCCACGCCTTGGTTGGCGTGGAGAGTGTCCCCAATGGACGATTAATGCCTCCTCCCTTTTGATTCTTTTTGGCTATTTCCCCAGTTTAGGGTAAAGGAACCCCCCCCTTTTCCTTACTAGAATTGGACGTGTGAGTCCAAGCTTCATACCGCCTCCCCTTGAGCAGGAGCCCCCCCCCGCCTTGGTTACCGAGCACCGACCGTGATTGTCCCCCTCCGGTAGAGTGAAATAGTCCCATCTAGTTTTTTTCTAGGATCCCCAGCTCTGGCCCCGTTCCGCCCCCTCTCAGTCGGTGATATCGGGCCCGCGAGTGTCTTTTTCGGTATTTTCTTTTTGTCCTTTGCCGGCCCGGGATCGGACAAACCTGTTTTCCCGAGGGATCGTACGGTCCCTACGGCAAAATGGTGTCAAACTCCGGAGCGGCAGGTTCCGCTCGGGGTTGGCCTTCTGACCGGCCAATTTTTCTTTTTTCCTTGCCCCTGGTGGACAGAAAACGACCTTTTTTTTTTATTTCAGAGACCATGCTCCTCAGCTGGGGGGCAGCTTTCCAAATCCCCGTCAAGTTGAATGCCTCCCTGAAGATGTAGACCTTCTTTATACTCCCCTTTCATCTTCCCCTCCGTTTCGTCGAGCTACGGGACCTGCATCTCCTTCCCAGCATTTTCCGCCCGTCCCAAATGCAATTAATGGTTTTACTCTGACTATAAGAAGCTCGGTCTTTTCTCTTGGTTCTTCTGTCCCTCCCCAAACTTCGTCCTGCCTCTTCACCAGGTCCCCAAAGCTGGCCGCAGTTGTCTCCCCGGTCCGGGCCGCTCGGAAACTGTGTCCGATCAGGATTACACCCCCCGTTTTTACCCTCCGTACCTCCCTCCTTGCAAAACCGCCTTCGGCTCGCCTGCGAGTTCCCCGAATTCTGACCACTCCCCTCTTTCTTATGTACTCTTAGGACAAGAACCTTTGCCGACCCTTTTTCCCCAGCATAGCTTTTTACCGCGTCACAACGATCCTCCTGAAGCTCTTCGCCCTCTCGGATATTCCCCATCAAGAGGATTTCACCGTGGGTCTCCCTTTCTCACTTCGGCTGTTTACGGTCCCTGGACGAAACGTAAACTCGTTACTCGACCGTTTTTTTTACCGAACGGTTCATCTTCAAGGTCATTCGCCTAAGAACTTCCTCCCCCCATTACCAAGACCCAATTTCCCCCCCGGTCACTTGACCACCCCCCACCCTGTTACGCGGCCCTGGATTCACGCAACCCCCCCACGGCTTGTCTTGGCTCCTCATTGTCCGTCGACGCGTGTAATGAACGCATTTCGGCCATAGTCCATTTAAGAATTCCCCCCTACGACTCAGCCGTTTTTCTGGCAAATCCAATTCACGCCGTTCCACCCCCCTAAGCTGGGAGTGCATCATCCCCCGACATGCCTTTTTTTTTCTCCCTGGTTTCCACGGCGGGACGTGACGAGACCCGAGCATTTCTTTCGGGCACAGGCGGAGCTTTAAGCCAAACCTTGCCGTCTCCAGATAGGACCCAACGGAGTAAATCTATTGTCCCCGACAAATTAATGGTAGACCCCATGGTTTTTACTTTATGACTTCTTGGATTCAGCCAGTATTCTTCAAAATTCTTGGCTTCCACTTTAAAGGCCTTCGGCGCCACCCTTGCCAATTCCCATAGAATACGAAAGGGACCGGGAGACCCAGATTCCTTTTTCTTTTTTCCCTACAGGCTTGGGAATGATTCCAGCCCCCCCACGCTTGCTGTGGACTCTCTTTTACCCCTTGTCTTCTCTCGTTCGGTCCTTCTCAAGGAATTTTTCAAACTTGGCTTCCTTTATGCGCTCTCAGCATATTAACCCCCCTTTTTCCCACCGGTTTCCTCCCTCCTCAACCCGAATAAGATTGTCCTTCCTTAACGTTTCCTCCCCCCCCCCCCCACATTGCTGGATATTTCCGCTTCTGCACAAGGTTTTCAACTTCATTCATTTTACCTTTGTTTTTTTCTTCGCTTCCCCCGGGCTCGAAAACTCCAACCCGGCGACTCCCCCGTGTCAATCCAGGACCCTGACGTGGACTTCCACCATTCTATTCGTCTCAACGCATCCTCTTCACGAACCCCAGCATCTGAGTCTTCCCTCCCTGACCATCAGCTCCGCTTGGATCTTCGGCGACGCTTCGTCACCGTCTTCGATTTTTGCCCCAACGGCCCGTTTGGAAAATCATCCCTTCCCGCCCCCCCCCTACCGACTTCGTCCTTCCCCCCCTCTTTTTCCGTCCCCGGTCCTCCCCCCCCGGAAACCCTGAAGATAAGCAGTTTCTCCCGCGCCTCCCCCGCCCTTGTCCTCCGCAACGTCTACGCCCTATCCGGACTTGTCCCCCTCCACTGTTTACCCTCTCTCAAATTGTTTGCCAACCCTTCCCCGTCGTGCCTTTCCCCCCACCGGTTTGTGCAGACCCTCTTTCATTTTTAGTCGCCCACTCTCCAAAGAACTCCCGTCACAGTTCAGTGTCTTGTCTGCACGGTCCCCGGACACCATCACATTTACCTTTTCCAGTACTTTTTATCCTTTCCGTCCTGGTAGGGGAATTTCTCGCAAGCCCTGTCCCTCCTCCCGTTCTGTTGATTTCCATTTTCAACCTCAATCCCGTCAGCATCAGCGCATTCCAAAGGAT
>Ga0179593_1262429_pt1 | contig 10715 bp, 16 predicted proteins | sample CZODoug2_1_08_16_FD_185931 | JGI IMG/M metagenome (GOLD analysis project Ga0179593, IMG submission 185931) | Vadose zone soil fungal communities from Angelo Coast Range Reserve, California, USA - CZODoug2_1_08_16fungal (PacBio error correction) | ecosystem: Environmental > Terrestrial > Soil >... | reverse complement strand
TATTTTCAGGAAACCCTTTTTTTGGTTGGATTTTCCTCTGCCTTTTGTTCATGGTGCGTGCCCTGTGGTTTGGCTCGCCTTTACGGGGGAAACAGTTCGGCTCCTGCGAGCAATTCCCTACTGTAAATTCTTGGCGGCCGCCGTGAGGCCCTGGCCTTTTTGTTTCCCAGCTCTGAGCGGTCAGGGTAATTGTCTTTTCCCCATGGTTTTTTTTCTTTTTATTAAGCGCTGTGCGGACGCGACACCATTCTTCATTAGTTCCCCTTACGGCGCGGCCACGGTGGGTTTTTTTTTTTCTGCCTATAGACCGCACTGCTGAGTTCGCAGTTTGAGGGTCTGAATCCTTCATTTTGTTTTGTCCTTGGGATCGGTGTCCACGTTCCGTTCAATTCCACTTGCCGGGCCTTCAACCATACTTTTCCTTGACTTCCTTTCATACAATAAAGCCCCTCCCACCTCTGTTTGGGTTTTTCTCAACTCGTCATTGGCGACCCTTTTGGAGGTGTAAGGGGGCTTCCTTTTTCTGGTTGCAACTCGTTTTTTTTCCTGCGTCCCAAGGTTGGTTGCTTGGGTCTGTCCTTTTTCTAGTTGGCGGCTTTTTATGATTCCTCCCCCGTTCTTTTTCCACCACAATTGATTGGCTTACGGTCGTTGTGCCCTTTTTTTCCAAGTCGTCTTTACCCCTTGTGACTTACCAGTTCCCTGTTGGGCCGTTCCCTTTTGCGCCGCTCCTCAAAGTTACGCGGCCGTCCTTTCTTTCGTTATCGACACCCTCCCTTTTTCCCACTTCGCCTTGTTTTCGTGTTTTTTCCCCAGCTGCTGTGGCGTTCTTTGCCCCCTCAGCCCTCGTTTGTCTCTTTTCAGGATTCTAGGGGCGTGGGGTTTTTTTGAGATTCCTTGGGCGCGGACACCGTTTATCCACCACTTTTTAGTTGGCCCGTTTCTTATCAGTGGTTTCCTACGACGCCAATGTGTTCCCTGCATCCCGCACCTCCGTTTTGCTTACCCATGGAATTCCTTTTGCACATTATTATGCCGGTTCAATTATCGTCTTTCCTTGTACCTTTACCGGCTGTTCTGCTTTTTCTTATCCAGCGGTTCCCCTTCTCCCCCCCCCCCAGTTTGCGTATATGTTCCTCTAGTGTTTTTTTTCCCACCCGCCTCCCCGGTAATAATCCTTTCCCCCTTGGGAATGGTTTCCTGACCTTTTTTCATTTGGTGGTTTTTTCCCTCCTCTTATGTGCACTTTCCATTTTTTTTTCCTTTTTTCCCCCCTGTAGTTTGATTCCGGCCCCCCCCTACCTTTGCCGCCACCTCCCTCTATGTATTTTTTTCTTTCGTTTCTCTTTTCTCCATAGCTTTTTTTTCCTTCGTCCACCTCCCCCAGCCCGTGACACGTCCTCCCGGGGTCTTTTCCGCCGATTTTTCTTTGATTGTGTCCCCCTGCTTCTTTTCCTGGACCCGGCCAATCCTCTCTTTCCATGCTAGGCTCTTACTTTTATTGACATGTGGTCGGTAGCCTTTGGTGCTTCATATCCCACGCCTTTTTATGGTGCCTCTTCCCCTTTTTGTTTATTGTTTGTCTGATTGCGGCGTTGGAACCCCTCCCCCCCAACCAACCCAGGGCCCTTCATGAGGTCTTGTTATCCCGGAGGGACTTCATTCCTTCTTAACGAAGGTGGCCTTTTTGATATAGTGGCACCTTTTTTTTCATGCCCTTAGCACCTTAGGGAAAGTCACTCTACCTACACAAATTCTCCCAATTACCTCACTTCTTCTTTTTTCCCTCGCCTGATTAGGTTTGCTGCATGTGTGTGGGGGGGACGGTTGAACCACCCATGGGATTTGGCCTCTGAGCACTTCCCCCCTTCCCCCCCCCCCTATGGCGAGGTTTTGGCTTGTGCTTTTCCCCTGTGAAGCCCTATTCCCGTTCGTCTTTTTTGGTAGGTCTTTTTCTTGATTGCTCAAGGCCCATACCGCAGATTCCCCCCTTTCCTTATTAGTAGGATTTCCGATGGTTCGTTTTTTTTCCTTCCCTTTTTTAACTCGGCCTTTTTTTGTTTTTTTTTTCCCAGGATCTTCTTTCCCCGAATACAACTGTCCTATTACCACCCCCCTGGCCAAAACCAGTTTTTTTCCCACCCTGGTGGATCCCGCTACCTTGTTTTCCCACCTCAGCATATGACCTGATCCTTCTCAGTGGTGGGCGGCACTGCCTGCAGATGTTTTTTGTTAGCAACATGCGGGGGTTTCCCTTCGAATTCGCCTTCTGAGCCCACTTTCGCTTCTTGCCTTCGTCATTCGGCTAGTTTGCTCGGTTTTCAACATAAATGGTGTTAATCGGCTTTTTGAGTTTTCATCTTTCTCTCTTTCGCCTCACTTTTTTCCTTTTTGTGTTTTTTTTTTCCCAGATTTTCAGAGGCTCCTGAATCCCCTGCTTGAACCCCTCTTTTTAGTTTTAGGGCAAACTCATGTTGTCTCTTGTCTTCGATTTTCCTGCTCCTGTTCTTCGTGGCTGATTTTTCTGATCGCAAATTTCCACCATCCCCGGGGTCCTTTTTTCCCCTCCCCAACACATGTCTTTGCCATTCCCCCATTTCAGACCCCTTCTCGTTAAGGGTTTCCCTGATGTTTTTGGATTTTGACCCGTGTAGGTCCTTCTCTTTGGGATCCCCACACAGGTATGTATTGCGGTGGTTTATAATATCTTGTGTTTTTCTTTGACGTACCCCCTTTTTTGACCCAATTCCGTTTTTTTCCCCCCCCCCTGTTCCGAGGTGTTCGCTCTTTCCCCTTTTTTTCGGGCGGCTCCCGTTTTTCCCCTTCTTCCTATCATTTCGTGACCGTGTTTTACCCCAACTTTCAGAGGGCGCGTTGCTCCCCTCGTGACTCTTGTCAGCATGACATGTGTTTTTCCATACCGTTTTCCACTTGATGCTCGATTTTTTTTCGAGATCACCCTTAATGTCCTATGTCTGGTGCCCTGGGGGCTGTGCGTTGTTGTGGGTTCCTCTTCCCCTCCCCACCCTTGGTGCCCCCTTTTCCCACGCCTCCGCCATGATCCCATGGCCCTCATGTGCGCAGAATTCCCCCCCCTCTCTCCCCTTTGCCCATGATTCAACTGTGCACCTTTTCCCCTTCAGAATTTTGACTTTAGCTCACGTTTCATCCACGTTTTTTGCTGGGACCGTCGGTCTTTTTGTGACCACGACTCCGTCCTTTTTTTTTTTTTTTTCCCCCATTTCTAGGACAGCAAGGCACCCCTGGCCATGTAGCACATTTGGGATAAAGGAGCTTTCTTGTGTTCCTTTGTTTTTTCTGTGACTCGTGTGGGCCTTGTTTTCCCTTTCGTTCGACCATTACCCCCCCCCCCCCGTCTGAGTTCATGAGATTTGATTCCCTCTGTTCCACTTTTTATCTGACCGCGTGTCCTTTTGTGCCCCCGTTTTTTTTTTTCCCCTTTTTTTTCTGTCTCAGTTTCCCCTTTCCATTTTTTTTTTTTTTTGTACCCCTCCTGGAGTGGGGCCCGTTTCCCGACTGTACCGTTTCTTTGTTTTTTTTTCACAACGCCCCCCCCGTGCTTCACCTCAAAACTCCCCTGTTCCTCCAGTGTTTCGCTGTTTGCCTTTGACCATGTTTCCGATGCTGATGTCTACCCGATTTCCCTCCTTCAACTTTCCCCCCCCCTTGTCTGTCGCCGTGTTTCCATTTGAGTTAGTCGGCATTGCCCGGTTGACCGGGACCCAACACTGTGCTGCGAACATAAAATTCCTCCCCCACCTCTTTTGTTTTTCCCTGTTCCTGACCATCTTTCAGACCCCGTGTTGTTTTTTTTTTTTTTGTTTTTTGTGTGTTTTTTTTTTAGTGTTTAACGTGAGTGCGTGGGCCCCTGCGTCCTGATATGTAATTCTTTCTGGTTCCCCCCGTTCCGTCTTGGCTCCTGGACCTAACATCCGCCAGTTCTCGCTGATTTGACTTTCCTTTCCACTCTTGTTTTTGTCTTTCCGACCAAAAGGGATGTGGGGCACTTCACTGCTTTTTTTATCGTTCTCCCCGTTTTGCCTCTGTTTTTTTGTCTCGAACGTTCGATTGGTTCGTTCCCTTCGGCCATCTTTTTACCAGCACCCCCACGCAAGACCCTCCCCCTTCTTCGCTCGACGACCGCTTGATCCAACTTTTTTTTCGAGCCCCCCACCCCTTTTCCCAGGTCAAGCTCTCTTTGCACCCCCGCGTCTGCCCCCCTCTCATCTGCAAAGCTCCTGTTTATCATTTGACTTTTTGTACGCAGGGACGTTTTTTGTGACTTTGGCCCCCTTGACCACGAACCCCCCCTTGTGAGACATTGGCCCCGTTGTTTTTTTTATTTTGTCCTCCTTTTACCCAGCTGACGGCGATTTTTTTGGGCCGCTTACTTGATGGCGTTCGTCCCCCCCCTCTTCAACAAGTTCTCGTTCGTCCCGTCGATTTTTTGACAAGGGGGGCCCTGGCAGCGCCGGTCTCTATATACCACCTTTGCTCTTTTCTGGCCCTCCTCGTTGACACTGCTAGAATCTCGTGACCTTTTAAACTATTGGTTACCCTTTAAGCTCCACCCCAAGAATCGCGTCCGCAATCTCTTTTTCCCTGGGCAGCTGCGTTTTGGGGAGTCCCCCATAAGTTTTTTTGTTAGCAATCGCTTTTTTTTGGACTTTCCCCCCCCACGGTCGCCAACTTCTTTTTTTCCTGTTTAGTGTCCCCCCTTTGTTTTTTAGCTTTTTGTATTTTTCCTGCAATTAGCCCTTTTTTCATCGTTTTTTTTTTTTGTCTGACGATGACTTTACGATTTCCCCTTCTACGATTGATCCCCCGCACAGCTCCGCCCCGACCCGGAACTGGGGCCCGCGACGTTTTTTAGGTATGCAGTTCGGTTTTTTGTTATTCCCCTTGTGACCTTTTCGCCATTTTGCTCGATTTCTCCTAAGAAACACCCTTCCTCGTCCTTTAATCCCTTTGCTCGCGAGGACAATTTTTCCCCACGTGACCTTCTTCCCCGGAGGTACCTCCTCTGCCTTGGCAATGTTAACGTCTGGTTTTTCTTTTCGTGGATCGCCTGAAGCTGACCATGTTTCCCGGTCAGTCTTCCTTTTCTTTTGTCACCCAAGGACCAGAGCCGGGTGTTAGGACCCAGGAGTTTTTTGACTCTCTAAGGTGGCCCCCCCCCTCCCGGAGAAGCGATGCCCCCCCTAGATCCGGCCCATTTTCAGAGTTTTTTTCCAGTCAGATTTTTTTGTTGTTTGTTTGTTGTTTTGACGTTCTTCCGCTTCCCATGGGCGGTGTTCCCCCACCGTGGTCGTGGTGGTCGCTTGGGTCCCCCCCTTTCCTTCCCTGTCTTCTTTACCTCTTTTTTTTGTCCTTTCTTGTGTGGCGAGCAGTTATTTGCTTTCTTTGCGACCTGGGACACCCTTAGTTTCTCCGCTTTGTCCCTTCCTCGTCGCCCATCTCCCCTGCGTCTACGTGTAACTTCCTCCCTTGTTTTTGTGACGCGTCTTTTTTCTTTTGTTTTTTTAGCCCCCTTTTGTTCGGGCTTGGTCCTTTTTTTTTACCCCACTTGGTTCGGCCGCCCTTTGTTCTTTTGATCCCCAGTAGTCTCTCCCGTTTCTTGCAGAAGACAGTCCCCCCTATCCACCTTACGGCGGGGCTGCACTGGTTCCCCCTTCCTACTAGACAGTTTCACTTTCATGCGGGTTGTGGCTTTTCGAGTTGTGCCGAGAAGCCAGCTGTTTTTCCTTGTTTTGCTTCGTCCTTTTTTGGCTGTTTTTTCCTTTCAAAAGCTTGTTCCATTAGAAACCTTCGTCTGCGTGTTTGGACCTGGCCCCCCCTAGGCAAGAGATTTTTTTCTACCAAACCCAGTGGCTCGCTTGTTTGGATAGTTTTGTTGGGGACTAATTGGCGCATTCCTGTTGAGTCCCCCTTTTTTACTCCCAGTTTGGGATGTTTTTTTTCTTCATTTATGCGCTTTTTCTTATTGTCTTTTGAATACTCGCTCTTTTTTGCCCCCCTCTGATCCCATATTTCTAGTTTTTTCTTTGCGCCCGTGATGTGCTGTCCGTTCCCTTTCATGGGAGTGGACAGGCATTTCCTTTCCGTGACATTGGTTTGATTTTTTTCCAACTTTTCCCTCGGCTCTCTGTACATTCTTTTTCTAGCTCGGTCCCCCTCCGTGGCTTCCCTTTGTGTCGAATGCGTGTTTTTTTTCCTGCTTCCCCTCCTTCTGAAATTTTTGCTGCCTTTTTTTCCTTCGCTTCCGGGTTTTTTGCTTTTTTTTGATCCCTGCCTTGCGTTTTCGTGACCTTCCCCTTTACCACGTTGTGTTGAGCCCCCACCCCTCGCGTTCTGCCAGTCTCTTTGGTTGGGCGTTTTTCTCTTTATCAGTTTTCCAACGATAATCCCCCCATACGTTGTTTCTCCTGCAAACACCCTCGGTCCTCCTGCTCAACCGCTATTCCCATTCTGCCTTTGCCCCCTTTTTTAAAATTTCGTCATTTCTTTTTACCTTCAATTCGTCCTCTGGTTTTCTTTCCTGGTATTTCTCCCAAGATCGGTACCCCCCCAACGTTAGAAGCTTCTATTCCCTCCTTTTTTTCACCATTTTCGTTAATCCTTCCCGGCCAGCCTTACTTCTGATCTTTGTTCCCGATAGTTTTTGAACTTAGCCCTCCTTTTCTTTTTGCCCGCCATTTTTATTTCGTGTCTTTCGCCCCCTTTCCAGTTTTGTACTTTTCAGTTTTGAATGGTCACTTTCCCCAGTCGACCACGAACTTTTTTTTTCTGTTGGCCCTGATTTGTCTTTTTTTCCTCTTTCTCATGATTTTATTTTTTTTTATCTTTTTGGGCCCCCCCTGGAAGACTGTTGTGTGTTTGGACCTTGGTCGTCAGCCTGAAGGTTTTGAAACATCTCCTTGACATGAATTCCCCCTTATGCCCCCATTCGAATACAATAAGCCCCGTGAGATCCTTTTTTTTAGGTGTTAATTTTCATTATGTGAACTAATCAAATGGGTTCCTTACCCGGGGCTTGTTGTCTGGGCTTTTTCTTCACGTCCCTGGGTGTTTGTTTTGGACATCCTGGGCGTAGTGTTTGCAACCTCTTCCTGCGGCCCCTACTTCACCCGCCCACCTGGGACCCACATCTTAGTGGCAGACTTTTCTCGAGGGCTCCTTTTGAGTAGGAGACTTTGTCCCGCCAGAGCACTCCCCATAGGGACTTGGCTTGTGCTCGTTATCTCTCTTTTGCCCCCCATGGAGGTTGTGGATAACGTTTCTCACATCCCCCATTATTCATTACAACTTCTTTTCTAGGTTTTTTTTTTTTTACCCCTCTCCAGAAATGCATTGTTTGCTTTTTTTTTTTTTTGTTTGTAACCCATGGACGTACTTCTGGAAGCATTCCGATACCCTTTGGAACTCCACCCTCGTCATTTTTGGATACTTGATAGAATGACCTGAATTTTTATAGATTTGTTTTTTCACGCTTGGGCTGATTCTTTTTTTTACATTTTCGTCTTTTTGCCTCCTTCCCCCCATCTTGCCTGTCCTCCGATCCGACTCCATTAGTTTATGTCTCACGTCGTGATGCTCCCGACGTTTTCTTTTCCCTTTTGAGCTGCTACCTTTAGTGTCCTGGGTGGAAGTATTGGGCGGCTGTCTTCTACCCTCCCGGTTGGTATACAACACCCTTCAAACCCCCCATTTCCACCCTGTGGGGTATTTTCCCCCTTCTTCTTTTCTCCTCATATCTCTCGGTCACCATTTTTCCCGAGTGAAGGTCGCCTGGGTCTTTTTTTTTGCCCTGCCGGTCTTTGAATTTTGATTCTCATCTGAGAATTTTGGCAATTCTCGCTGGGATTTTCAGTGTTATTTTTTTCCGGTTAACCCCCCCCCAAATTGTGGTCACCCTTTCTTCCTTGTGAGGACCTCTCTCTCTTTCCCTCTTTCCTTCTTTTGTTTTGTTTTTTGGTGGAGTTCTTTTTTCTTTTCCTTGAATTTCCAACCAATCTTTTTCCAGGATCCGTCTACCTGTTAGGCTTCGCGAAAGCATTTTGCCGCTCATCCGTTGTGCGTTTTGGATTCTTTTTCTTTCCCCTCTCCTCCTGTCGGAAATTCCCCACCCCTTGCAGGCCAGTTGCTAAACCGTTTCTCCGTTTCCATGTTGTCAGCTTCCGGATCTTTTGTTTTCGCGATAGGGATCCCCCCCCCTTCTGGCTTGGCTTGTTGTCATATTTGATCCTTACTGCCCATTTTTTTTATTCGCCCCAGTTGAATCCGTTCCCCTAACCCCTGGTCCCCTGGTTTCTTGGTCTTTCTTTCCCCAACTTTCCTACCTTCTTTTTACCCGACTTTCCTGAAATGTTTGATGATTAGAGCGTTCCCCCTTCCCTTCCCCCTGTGCTGTGACGTGTGAGCCACTCTGCATGACATTTCGCCTATCCTTTGTTAATGATATCCGTGCTTCGTTTGACATCTTTCCCCCCCCCCTTCATGGCCGAGGTGCGTGCGGGTGTTGTCCTTCCCCCCCAGGCCCAATTTTTCTTTTCCCGCCCCCAACCACTACCCCCCCACATGGGGCCCTGAATGGGCGACATTTTCCCTCCTCTCCACGGAATTTTTGTCTACTTTTTTTTTGGAGTTTTCTTGGACGTTTAGCTGTTTTTGCGCATTTTGTTCCAACTTTCCCATTCTTTCGCAGTGCATGTTACTGTGCCATGTCTCCGGTCACCCTGTTCGTTTCTCTTGTCAACCTTGGTGAATGGTGGCTTGGGTCCCACTCGCTTTTCCTCCAACCTAGGGCGGATTTTTGATGTTTTGTCCAGCGTTTTTTCAAAACCCCCCGTTTTCAATTTTCACCTCATTTTTTTCGGGCCCCTTTCACCTCCTCCCCGCGCGTTCGTTGTCCCCCTTCACCCCGATTTATGTCCCCTTTAATGCCCTTTTTTCCTTGCGTACGCCCCCCTCTGCTCATAGCCTTCCCCCCTATCTAAGACGTTTTCGTTTCCCGGTTTTTTCCCTTCCCCCTGATTTTCTGATCGAAAAACGAAACTCCAACCTCTCCACTGTGCGTCCCGTGAATGGACCATTACCCTTGCCCGTTTCCCCCCAACCATTCACCCCACCTTGTGCGGTGCGATCCCCCATAAATCTTTTGATCCCCCCCCCCTGCGTAGATGCTTGCGGTTTTCACCCATCTGCCACAAAAGGTTTTTTTTCTGATTTCCGGTGAGGGCGTTGATCTTGCTCCCTTTCACGTCTGTTTCTTTGCCCGTCTTGGTCTTCGTTCCCCCCCAACAAATTCATTCCCCTCTTTCATTTACCCCCTATTGCCTTTTCTCGACCCCCCGTATGGCACTCATGCATTTGTCCATCTTTATCGAGGATTTTTGGTCTTCTGGTTTCCCTTCCATTTCTTGGTCTTTCGTCACCCTGATCACCCCCCAGCACCTAGTCTTGTTTTGTTGATCACCCACTGTTTTCCCTTCTCGGGTCCGTGCGCTCTCCGTTACCACCCTTTTTTCCCCGTGTATTACGTCTCATCTTACCTCGATTTGGCTTTGCCGCCCGGATGGGATCCCTAAACAGGCGAAAACATCTCCCCCGTGCTTTTTCTGCCTCCCGATCTTATTTGTCTTTCTGTTCGATTCTTTCCTGATTTCATTGCCCTTTTTGCCTTTGCGCGGCCATTTCACCACCCCGGTTTCTTTCCTGCCCCATGCACGGCACTGGCGACATGGGCTGAATCCCGTACAGAGAGAGGTACTTTTTTTACCCCCTTGCCCCACCCTCTTTGAGAAATGGTGTTCCATCTTGGGGAAACCCTCATCCGGCCGCCTTTTACACCACTGAACATTTCTTTTACGAATGACCCATCTCTCATTTATGAAAGTTTCGCTCCATTAGGCCCTATTACCTGCAAACCCCCAGTGTTTTTTTTGTCCGTTTTTTTAACCCCTCTAAGAGTTTTTCCCATCCACAAAAACCTCACCGCCACTGTTTTGTGTTCTGCCCCCCCCCCCCAGGCGGGAAGTTTCTTTTTGTGGTTCATTCCCTATTTTTTACTCTGCCGTATCTTGGCTGTTGGCCCGGCTTTTGGATGGCCCCCCGCCGTGTTCCCCCCCTCTTTCCCATTAAAATGACTCTTTTTGATCAACCGCCCCCTCTGTGTCCCATGGTGCCCCTTTGGTGGTACCTTGCGATATCATTTTGCTGGTATTTTTTGCTAGTTGACCACCCTCTTCGCTTGGTACTCCGTCCTATGTTGCTTAACTCCAAAACCTTTGTCCCGATTCCAATGACCGTGTCTCTACCCTTTTTTTTTTGTTTCCACCCCTGCCTTTTTCTCCCTGCTTGGCCCCCCGCCTGTCGCGTTTTAAACTCCTTTGTATTACCCGTTTAGACTAGCATATCGACAACCTTGGCCACTTTCTGGTCCTTGGTATCTGCTTCTTCCCTAGTTTTCTTTGAAACTCTTTGCCAAGACTGACATGTTCCCTTGCCCTCGTCTTTCCGTTTACTTGCTTTCTCTCCTTTTTACCACCCCCCTTCCGTGTTTGTGTGCTATCTCATGGCGGGTTGACACAACTCTGCGGGTTTGGGTTTTGTGACCTGTATGGACTACTCTGGGGTACTTGGTCCCCAGCTACTTTGGCTCTTGCTTTGTTCCTCCCCGTTTCCCCCCATTCGTG
>Ga0179593_1224570_pt1 | contig 10715 bp, 14 predicted proteins | sample CZODoug2_1_08_16_FD_185931 | JGI IMG/M metagenome (GOLD analysis project Ga0179593, IMG submission 185931) | Vadose zone soil fungal communities from Angelo Coast Range Reserve, California, USA - CZODoug2_1_08_16fungal (PacBio error correction) | ecosystem: Environmental > Terrestrial > Soil >... | reverse complement strand
ATTTATTCCCTTTTTTCACCTTCTCTCTATCAGTCCCCCCATCTTCCCGCCTGTCGAGTTGTCATTTCCCTTTCCCCGGCTGGTTCCCCCTTGTGCGACTCACAGGCTTCAGACTTCTCCTTCGTTACTTTTCTTCGAACGCCTGTGACTAGGATCGAGGCCCCCACACACGCGTGCCTGCGCCACCGAAGACAGCATCAAAATTGGGACACCTACGCCCTTGTCCCCCGAACACCAATCCCGCGGTTGGCATTTTCTCTGCTTCTGATCGCCGCAGTGTGGCCCCTTTCCCTCCTGTGTACAACTCCTTGACGATGTCATATCCCGGTTGAACCAACCAGTGCGCATTCCCCTCCTTCAGTTTAGTTGATCATTTTCCTTTTGACTCCGCTCTGCTGGACATAGACTCCTTTCTTTTTCTTTTTCTGACCTGTTCGTTGTCTCCTGTGGCGTCTCCACGCTCTGTTCGGCCTTTCTCTTACGCTTGTGTCCTGAATACCTCCACGCTGTCAATGTTGTGACCCATAATCACGTTCTTCGCTTACTCACCCTTGTTCGCACTTTCATGATGCACATCCCGTCCCTGTCTGCACTACTTTTCTGGTTTCCGTAATTCACCTTGCCTTTTTTACTTCCCTCCTTCCCCTCCTTTCTCTGGGCCCACTCTCTGCTCGACCATTCTCCCTGCCCTGCCACTTCCTCCGGTTTCCCCTCCCTTTTCTTCGGGCGCCCCCCTCTTACGGTCCCTATATTCAGATACGCAAACTTGTCACGATTACACCGCAACTCAGTCCCGTCTCGACATTCCCTTGCCCCGTCAAGACAACATTCTCTTTGTCCTTTTGGCCTGCGCCATTCCTTTGACAACCGCGCCATTTTTCGTTCACCTTACCCTTTTCACCTCCAGTGCCTCGCACGCGCTGCTCTTCCGCGCCCTATTAATCTTAATACCTCCCTCAACTCCCTGTGATTTTTTTGCGTCCTAAACACGGCACTTCCATCAAGGTCTTTCCAATGCTTTCCTTCGACTCTGACGCCGTAATCCTCCCCCTTCAATCGCTTAGCACCCTCCTCTTTCTTTCTCCCTCCTCTTTTGTCGGCGGAATATAACTACCCTTTCGCGCACCGCTCCATTACAACCACCATTCGTCTGCTCGCCCAGGGTCGGCTTGTAACATTCGCCCGCCATTTCACGCTGTTCTCTTTCCCGATATTACCAATATACTTTCGGATCCACGTCACTCGATTTTTTGGGCTGACGTCCGTATCGCCCCTCGCACGGCCCTCGCCACTATTGTTCCTTTCATTCACACGACCTCGCTACCCACTGTTCATACGCACTTCCACCCTTGCTAGTTATTCCTTACCGCCACGGCGTATTCGGGATACTCCTTCCTTTCTATTTTCTTCGATCTGCCATTCACCCTATCCTTTTTCCATTTGCTTGCCCTCGGCGCCACGTTCCACGCACATTTTTCCCTATCCTCTACCTATGCGGCGAACCTCCAAAGCTATTTCCCTCCTTCTCCGCATCCACTAATTTTCCTCGCCCTTTCTTCCTTCTTCCGCTTCTTTCCTTCTTCGCCCCTCCCATCTCGTTGCACCCCACCCGGGACGCTTCCGTATCATAACTTTTTCCTGGCTCCTCGAGCCAACTTTTTCTACCACCGCCAATAGCGACCACTCTTCCCGTCATCACAAACTCACACTACTTCATGCGTTTCGTGGCTTCTTTTCCATTTCTCTCCCCTGCTCAGCCTTTATTTGTTCTCGATGCTTGTATCAGCAAGTACCCCCTCACTCCCCCCCTTTTTCTTTCTTTTCTATTCTGGGCTACATTCGCCCAAGTTCCTTTCTGTGCCCTTCTTCCTTCTTTCAGTGTCTCCCATTTACGCCTTACTTTTGACGATTTCCTGCTTTCTCCTTGGCTATTTCTCATTCGCACCTCCATTCGTTTTTCTCTTTTTGACAGCGCCTCTTTCTCATTCCTCACTTCCCTCCTCGTACGCTTTTTTACTTTTGGTTTTTCCATCTTTCTTACTTTTGTTATTCTAGCATTACGTGTGGCCTTTTTTCTTTCCCCTTCTTATTGCGCTTTTTTCCCCTTCTTCCTCCTTCCTCTTTTTCTTCTTCTCCCCCCTCCCCCTGCTGGTCAGTCGCTCCTCTCTTACCTTATCCCCCCTCTTCTATCTTTCCCTTCTAGGGGGATTCCCCTTGTTGCACCGCCTCCTCAGAATGACTTCACCCTCCCTGAGCTCCATCCTTTCTGCCTTCTCGATTACACCCCTCCTCGCAGGTCCTTCTTAACCCACCCCCCCCCGATTATTCCTGTTCTTTTGTGCTATGTGTACTCTCTCCCGGTCTCGCCCCTGTATCTACTCCCGCGTTTCTGTACTCAGGACTCACTAATCTACCGTAACGTCACAAGTCTTCTAGCACCACCTCTTGTCTTCCTTCTTCCCCCTACGCCTGCCCTACCTTCACCTCGTCCTTCCCCTTTCTCTTTTCCCCTCTCTCTCTTTCTTTCCCCTCCATTATTTTGGTTCTACTCAGTCCTTTCTAAGAGTCAATTTCTCCTTTGTGGCTGTATGTCTGGCCCCCCCCCCCCTTTGGCTGCGGGCAGCCCTCTCCTAACCCGCTGGCTTCTCTTTCTCTCCCACTCTTCCCCGTCCTTTCGCGCCCTTCCCTCCCTTCTACCATCCTATATTTCTACATCTGCCCCCCGGTTCGGTTTGGGTTCCTTTTCTTTCTTGCCCCGACTAATCCTTCTACACTTTATCGCCTCAATGCTTTTGCTGGTTTCCGAGGATTTACAAGTACTGTCTCCCCTAATTGGTTGCCTGGCGCGGTACCCTGCTATTTATTGCGACGCACATCGGTCATACCCTCCCTGGGCTCTGGCCAGACCCTACAGTCTTTGTGACCTTTCCCCTCTTGCCGTCGCCTCTATTCTAACTTCCGCTCTGCCCTTCTACACAGCCATTTGTTCTCCCTGATCCATTTCCTCCCCGCTCATACCAATCATATGTTGTCGCCCTATTACATCTAACCTCCTTTCTTCTAATTCCCCCATCCCCCTTATCCTATCTCTTTTCAGTTTCGAGCGGCCCGGGTGAATCCGGGCGTATTCGATCCCTTCTCTGCTATTTCCACTTACTTTCGCCTTCCCCCCCCCGGTACTTTTCTTCTCGTTTTATTATCTCGAGTGGCATCTCCCAGCTCCTTTTTGCACTTTCCTCCTCACTCGCAAAACCAAGCGTTTGCTCTTTTTTATTTGTGCTTTACGCGCAAAAATCTCCCGGCGACCTTATAACTACTAGCCCCTCGCATGGCGCCCTAGTGCCTTGAACATCTTCTTTATCTTTATCGGTTACACATCGTGACTACTTCATTGGGTCCTACCTTACACTCCTCAAACTTTCCCCACTCCACTACCATATGTTAAGCTCTATCCCCCGCGATATGTGAACGAAGCGCACGACACCGCCGTCACACTTCATTTCTCTTCACTCTCCCACGAGGGTCTCATAGCTCCTTGTCTTCCCTATGTTCCTTTCCTCCCACTCTCTGCCAGTTTGTCCTTTTTTAGCTCCCGTTTGACCTCCTTAATTCAACATCTCTCTGAGTGCCAGGGTCGCGTTGAGCTTTTTCGAGTTCAGTTTCTGCATCGAAATGCCCCTTTTTGAGGTGACCTCCGTGTTTTAGACCCACGTCTTGATGCCTGCTACTTCATGGGTTCGGATTCATCGCTCAGGACTTGTGCCCTGATGTCACTTCCCCTTTTGATCTCCGACCCCATCCTTGTCGTATTCTGTGTTTGCCTTCTCATTGTTTTTCGCTATTCAAGCACGCTCTCGCTACTGCTGTAAAATCCCCCTACCCATTTGGCTGAGGCTCCTCTTTCACCCTATCCACGTACGTGTCGGGCTCCCTATTTTTCCGGGTTCCAAGGTCCACACCGTTCTGATTTATTTCTGGAATATGCTCTCTTGTGACTTTTTCTTACTTGACGCCCTATTGGAACTCATATCCCTTCCCATTTGAATTTACCTTCCCCTGTTCTTCTTTTAGGTTAAGGATTATCTAAAATTCATCTCTACCTTTTATAAATGATCACCTTTTTCAAAATGGTACCCTGTTTCGTGTGTGGCAGGGCTTACGTGTCCTAAAAATACAGGGCTCCTGTCGTGCGATCCACGTCCCGCGCTTTTCTCCTACGTTCAGCGGCGCAGCTTGCCGCATCTCTCGTTCTTTTCACTTCCTACCTTCAGTTTGCTGGTTTTCTCCTCGTCCCATTTTGCCTGTATTTGAGATTGGCGGCGACATACCCGACCGAGAAATTTTCCTCTGCGACGCGATCCACATACCGCCTCTGCTATTTGGACGTTCTCCAGTGACACACAACTTCTTATTCAGCTACCTTCGTGATCTGCGCTTTATTCTCTTAATGCCTTCACCTAGCCAAGTTTAATAATCTACCCCTTAGTGTTAAGGTTGGTACTGGACTTTAATTAGCGCAGGTGGCAAAATTTTAACAAAATTCCACTGTCCTGGGGCTCATGAATTATCGCCGCGCTCCGTACCGTGGTTTTGGAGGGATCCCACCCCGACCATGGTCTTCAATCTCACGCAGATATGCTTTTGTTACTGCAACTTTCGCCGCAACCTTTTACACTCCAACTCTTCCGTATCTTTTTCCGCGACGGGCAAGCATCGCACTTTCTTAGTACTCCCCCTCCTCTGCCTGGCCGCATCTTTCCTCGCCTGGCGTGTCTCTCCCCCGTCACCCCTCCAACAAACGCCACCTTCCTCCTGCGACTGGGATACTCATCAACGCGTATTCTCCGGACTTCTCTACTGCGTAGACCTTTGACACGCATACACATGGTGCTGGTGTTTTTTTTTTTTTTTGCGTTCCCGTTTCTTCTTTTCTACCCCTTGTTAACAGTCGTCCGAACGGTTGCTAGTGTCAGGGTCCACGCCCCCTTCCCCACCGTCTCCCGTTCCTTCTCTGTGCGGCTATTCCAGTTATTTAGCTCTCTATATCTACACCTTTCTTCGTCATGGCACTGCGCGACGGCACCATTTCGCTTTCACACCGCGTGCAATAAGACAGTCCGCTTGTTCTTTTGGTCACGGTGATCACCCCTTGGCGTATTTTATTCGATGCCACCCTGTTATTCAACGGATATATCACAGCGCCGCGATTTTCCAGAATGTGCGGGACTATTGCCATCTTCCGCACATACAGGACCTCTCTTCACCCATCCTCGTCCTGTCGATATCCACCTTTCATTCTCAACTCTCAATACGAGTTTTCTTTCTTATCTCATCCTGGTTCGGTGCGTTTGTGAGCCACGCGAACTTTCTTTGTGAGCCGCCCGCTGACTCACCCTTGTTAGTTTGCTTCATCTGGGTGGTCCACATCACTCCGTCTTCGCCGCCCTAGCTTTGGGCCGTTCACCTTTAGATTGCCCAGACAAGTTCTCCTGACCTATCCCTTCTCTTTCCCTTTACACCGCACCCACCCTGTGATCAGAAGGCATTCTTGCGCGGCTAACCGCCCACCACCCTTCGGTTCGTCTCTTATTTTCGCGTGGCCACCCCGCGGCTACAATGTCTGCGTTGACGGCTACATTTTCTGGGAGACTACGGCGGTGGAAAAGCATGGGAAAGATTATCGGCAGATGACCCTACGGACCTTATCGGTCTGTGGGAGGGGACGGGTATTCAGCACTGGCTCTGGCCCGGGACTGCGGCTTTTTTACTCGCTTCTTGCTCATTTACTATTGTTTCCTTCTACACCCGTCAACACCCATGTTGCCGTTTGCTTATGTTCTTACTTTTTCGCTTTTACTGCCTTATTCCCTACTATACTATTTCATTCTCACTACCCTGTTCCTATCCATGACTTATTACCGTTCACTCAACCACGTATCTTGATTTTTTTTTCTATTTTCCGGGGGGGTGACGCATTATTGCCTCTCCTATTCCCGGCGCACATCCTGCGCATTTCACGTTGTCTTGCGTCACATTCTCCTCTTGTCGTCTTGGGTCACCCTACCCAACGCGTTATTCCGGCCTCTGGTTTTGTATTCTTCTGGCGCTGCAACATATCTGTCCCCTTTTCTTCCTCGTTACTACTTGCACATGCTCGTCCTCGCGCTCCCTATTTAGCTTACAGTGCTGTCTAAAGGGCTTGTAGCACTATTGAATCTTTCGTGCCATTTACGCATACTTCGCTTGTTACTCGTCCCCCGTCCGTATCGCCGTACTACAGTTTATGTGCGAAAAGTACTCCCCCCACCTTTGCCTTATTCCATGCTCTCGAGGGTATTTTTCCGTGCCGTACTACCGTTCTATCCAATCTTTCTTCCTGCACATCTCCTTATAATCTTCACGGACGTCGTTACATTTCTCTTCGGCTCCCTACTTCATAATGCCAACCCTTGGCTCGGTCCTAACTACCATATCCCCCCCGTAGTTCCTGCCGCCGTTCACCTTGGTGCCCGTACTGATCTCTACGCTCGTCCTAATAAGTAGTTGTGAACGATGCAGTTTCCTTGTCAGGGCCCAGCCCAGCTCTCACTTCGTTGCATATGCCTCCGCTTTTTATCTTCGCCACGATTCCCTGCTCGGGTTCTATTCCTCACTCCATTTTCTTCCTCCTTGTCCCGACTCCGCACTCCGTAGATCTTACTCTTGGTCCTTTTTAATTCTCACCCTTCAATCCCAGGTCCCGCATGTCTTTGCTTCTTACATCCACATAGCCACTCAGTTTCCTTTCAGCACCGTCTGTTTCTCGTCTACCCTTCCGGACTGGGCAACACGAATTCATGATCCACTTATTTTTTCTGTTTGTGTTCCTTCCACCCTGGCGTACCCCGCCTCTGATGACCAGCTTCCGCGAATTCGAGACACTTTGATAGTCGCGTACAATTCGCCTTGGCCCTCGTTATTTTCTTCGTTCAGGACGCTATGCCATGACTATACCTCTTTAATAAACTACTTTTCGTCCTTGTCGATGTCGTTTGTCATTTCCTTTCTTGTTCCGCCTGTACGTAGGACATTTTTCGCTTTCCAAGAATCCGTCACTCACTCGGGCCATGCCTTAGTCTCCATCTCACGCCTTCAGCGTCCTTCCTCGCGGCCCGTTCTCGGGCATCATGATGCTCTGTCTTCCCCTGGCTCTTGCAGTGCTTGCGAGTATGCTGGCCCCGGGAGCTCAGATCTCTCCGCCCACACCGGCTTCCCTGAAACGCAGGTTCCCTGCAAATCTGTGATTCCTACAATCGCGGGGAAGTGGCGCGAATGCATCTCGCGAACCGCCATTCTCAGCACTTAATTGCATATCGTCAAACTACCTTACCGCGCTGGTCAATCCTATCCGTTCATTTTTACTGACTCCCATCTGTTCCCCGATTGCTGAGTAATTGGCTTCTGCTTCAGATCCCGCACTCTTTCTCCGCGTGCTGTCAAAAATGATCCTCCACCCCGAGGTAATTTTTTTGCCCGGGCCATTATCTTTCTTTGACCGTTACTATTGTTTTTCTCTTTCCTGAGCTAAATGTTGCCCAACAGCCTACGTTCGCATGCCGGGGATCTTACGCGAACTTCTTCCCGCGGTATTTCGCTCTATCTATTGTGCCCTGGTTACATTCAGCCCCAACAGCCTGGTTTATTCAGTTTTTTCTTTTTTGTCCCGTCCGTTTGAACAATCGCCACCACTTTTTTGCGGCGTTAACCGCGGACCCTCAACCCTTTGCCTGCAAATGTTACCTTCTTACCGAAGGGTGCTTCATTTCTTTTCCGTTGGCTTCCGCCGCCCCCGGCAAGTTCGTGTATTTCCGCACTTCGGACTTCTCCACTTCCATTTTGCTTCGAATCTTGCTATAGTCCTTTACGCTTATTTCTCCCTCATCCCTTTGGGGCAGGACCCTTGGGACCATCGTTGTTGTGATCTTCTACTATACTTCTTCTTCTACACATTCCCTTGCCAGCAACTCAGGATACTTTAGCTACTCCCGACCCCTTCTGACTATTGGAACACTTTAAATTATCAATTGGCATAAGGACTCCCTCATAGCAAGCCGCTTTAACTCTTTTTTTTCTCCCTCCCTATCTCCTATGACTCAGTGTATCTCCCACGAACACCCCCCCTCTCCTCCCCTTTCTTCCACCCCCTTCTGCTCTTTTCTCTCTCTTTTTCCTTCTCCCCTTCTCTTCTTCTTCCCATCCTCCCTCTTTCCCTCTCCCCCTCCCTTCTTCCCATTCATCTCTCCCCTTTGTCTCTCTTCCTTCCCCCTCTCTTTCTTTCCCTCCCAACTTAAATGCTTCTCGCCCACTCTCCGCCTCTCCTCTCCTTCTCATCTATCCCACTAGCTCCACCCTACCTCCGCCTGTTCTGCTAGCCATCGCTCCCGTCCTTAACTTGGGACGGCATCTTACTCATCGGACTACCACGTTCGCGTTGGCACCAGCCTCCTGCCCTTCTCAATTGCTCTATCCCTGCACCGTCCCCCGCATTGCTTCTGCTCTACTTTCATATTATCTTCCCTATTACTTCCCATGAATCCTTCCCATTCTTCTCTTAGTTTTATTTTTTCGCCCCCTGGTGTTGTAGTCACTTGTTCGGCTAGGCTCCCGCGTCTTCTTAAGACCTATCCTTTCCTTGACTTCTGGTTTCCGACGCAACCCTTTTTGGCACCCACCTTCCTCTCTCTCCCTGTATTTCACGGATTCACCTTGCCCCGGTTCTCGCTCCGCACACTTTGCCATGTATTCTCTAAATTTCTCTCCTTTTCCGCTTATTCTCGATGCGCCTGCTTTCCTCAACATCTCTTGCCCCCTATTCTAGGGCCATTTCCTTTGGCCATACGGCTCGTGATTTCGCACGTCCTCAGAACACTCACCGTTTTTGTAGGTAGATTCCGCATTTTTGGCCCCGTTTGTTTACAATCTCACCCTTCACCTCCCTTATCCTTTCTGCATTAAACTACCCTGTTCTAGCTCCTTGGAAAAATCTCACCTATCCCCCCCTCTTGCACGTCAACCTGTGCGGCGCTTCCCGCGGCCGACCGCTGGTCTAGGCGATCTAAGTTGATCGATTTCGTGACGCCTCACTCTATCCTTCGGCATCGCCCGCCCGCTCGCTACCCCCTTTCCCTCTCTCCCCCATCCTCTTCCCGCTTCACCTACCCAATCGCTAATGCATATACCGTCATTAATTCCACGCTGGCCATGCACCATTCGGCTCTCATCCGGCCACGTTTATCTCCACGCTCCAGTACTCTAAACTGTCTATGCTCGTCACTCCCTTCCCCACCTCCCTTTCTATCGCTATTTCCTGCTGTTTATGGTGATTCACGGTGGCGATGATATTTCTCCCTTATATGTCTGGACCCTTCCCCTCTTTGGTGGCGCCACGATATTCCCCGCCCGACTTTCCTTTCTCTCCATAGGAACTTTCCTCTAGTATTCATTTCTGCCCATCTTTCTCCGCCTCCAAACACCGGCGCCCGCACACCGTCGCACTCCGTTCCCACTTGTGTTGCTTCACTTCGGTCCTCCTCTTTCCTTTCACCACGTTACGTATTTGGTCTGCTCTTGCATTTTCTGATATAAGGCGTCTTTATTCCCCCGCGGCCCGGTTCTGGGGACTTCTGTAGACTTGGTTGTTTACATAAGCGGTCGTATTCCCGCGGTTCCCCGATTCGCATCTCTCAGCCCATTGTCATTGTCTTTGACCCATTCTCTTGTTGTCCAGTGATCCTACTCGTCGTCTCTTTCGTGGGCTTGCCACCCTCCGATCCGCTCTGTGAGCTCTCATCACTAGTCTTTACATTATTTGGACTTAGTGCGTACACGGCTGTCGGGTGACAGTATGGCTCTTGCACCCCCGCGTCGCGCATTAAACTTTGCTCTTGCTTTGGTGGACCCTTTCCATTGATCCTGTGGACTATCCTACTCTCGCTCATTATTCCCGCGCCACGTCGCTACGCTTATCCTTGACTCCTATTATGTCGAACCTGTTCTGCTATTCAGAAACTACGGTGCACGTTCTGTTCTTCGCTCGACCCATGTTCGTCGTTACTATAATTCTTCTTCACACGCTCATGTGCCTGTACCCTTACCACAACGGTCTTGTCGCCGTCGATTTCGGACCGCATGAGGCGTCTTTCTTCTTCTCTGTTTAGCAATCCTCCTGGTCGGTTTCTTCCTTCCCGTCCCTTCATTAGATCCTTCCCCCCGCGCGCTTTCCTTCTGCCACCTTCCCGGTCGGATTTGGGCGCCCAATCCTTGCCGTACGCGTTCCTTAATCACCCCTTGTATCTCTTCCTTCGACTATCGCGTTCATCCTGTCTTTTCCTTTGATAATTTTCTCCCTTGCTGCACATCTTCGTTAATCCTAGGCCTCTCTACCTCCGCACAGCTCGCGCAGTCCTTCGCCGCAGTGGTTGTTGGCCTACCCTGTACCTTCCTTTCAGCGTTCCCGACCCTTTCTTCGACCTCTTTCTCGCTGTTCTCGGGCGCATACTAGGCCCCTTTGCTTTCGTCCCGCCCGTCTCAGCCCGCCGACTTTACCTGCTCCTCGCGCTGCGTTGCAGTTTTCTATTTTTCCCCGCATTGTTGTACTCACCATAGCATACTCTTCATGTTGTCGCTAAAAACTCAGTCTACCGTCATGTCGCCAGTCGTCCTTGTTTTCCCGGTTA
>Ga0179593_1630535_pt1 | contig 10716 bp, 17 predicted proteins | sample CZODoug2_1_08_16_FD_185931 | JGI IMG/M metagenome (GOLD analysis project Ga0179593, IMG submission 185931) | Vadose zone soil fungal communities from Angelo Coast Range Reserve, California, USA - CZODoug2_1_08_16fungal (PacBio error correction) | ecosystem: Environmental > Terrestrial > Soil >... | reverse complement strand
GAGTTCCTGTGATCCACGGACCTTGTTTTTTTCTCGTTTCTTTTTTCTTTTTTTTTTCTTTTTCACCGTTTCGGAGTTTGGCATTTCTTTTCCCAAGCCGTTTTTCCCTTTCCCTGAACACCAAGGTCTTCCGAGGTGGGTTTGCTCCCCACCCTTGTTTCACACCCCGCCTAGCACCCCGAGTGTGGTTCCGATTGTGCAAACTGGACCAACCCCCTCCTGCTCCCTTTCTTTTGTCCTCCCTTTGGTTTGTTTCTTCCTTCCCTTCCCACCCACCCCGGGAATTCATCCATATCCCCCGCGTCTCCCCCCCCTGACCTCCTCTTTGGACCCATACTTGCAGGATTTTGTTTTCAGCTTTCCCCCCGTTCAGCCCCCTTTGTGACCGGCGCCCTGCGCCTTTCATTTCCTTCTTCTTGCTCTGGTGTCTCCCAGTTTGGCCTTTCCTCCAAAGTCGTGGCCCTTTCCCGGTTTTTTTCTATGAAGGGCTCTTTTTTCCCCATCGCTGTTTCGCATTTTTTTTTGGGCCCTGCAGATATCCCGAAGTTAGTGGGAGTTTGGGCCCTCCGGGCATTGACCACCCAACAACTGATCAACTTCTGCCGGGGCCTTTTCTTTATTTATGGTTTTTCCTGGACGTTGTGAAGCAGGACTTACTTTTATCCTTGTGTTTCATTCAGTCCCCTTGTTTGCCTCTGGGTCAATGCCGGTTGGAACAAAACTTAGGAATATTGGTGACTATCAAACCTTATGACCCGCCCCTGTCGGCAAGTTAGTTCTTTTTCGTTTTCGCCTTTTTTTTTCTTGGGCCTTATTCCTCATTAGCCAACAGGATTGTTACTGTACTTCCTGTCGGCGCGGAGCAGTTTTTTTGCAGTCCAAGAGACATCCAAATCTGTCGTTTTCCCCCAAGTGGTTTTGCGATTTTGCTCCCACCCCCTCTTTAGGTTTGTCGGTATCCACCCTGCCCCCCTTTATTTCCTTTGCTTGCCTTCCCTGTCGTCGGGGTTTAGTGGTCTGTTCCGCAGGCTCTTCGTTTTTTCCTCTAACTCTTTTTTGTTCTTGCCGGGTTTTTCCCTTTCCGTTGTGGACCTTGTGATGAAACCCCCCTCCTAGTTTATTCGGGTCCAGGGACGTTTTAAGCTTTGGCAAAGGGTTTTTTGTCTCCTTGCTGCTCGACCCTTAAGCACTATAGTGATGGATATTTGCGTTCCTCCCGTTCTCACAATTTTTCCCTCTCCCCCCCCCGCGCCCGTGGGGGTAGCGGTTTGGTTCTCCCGGCTCGAGGAACCACTTGGAAACCTTCGTTGGTTTGTCCTGCCCGTTCCCCCTATTCCCTTTTGTGTTTTGATCTTATGGTCATTGGTTCCCTTTTGCTTTGTCGTTGTGATTTTGTTCCGGTTGGCGATAGTCGCCCTTTTGCCCCCCCCCCCCCCTCTTTCCCCTTTCTCTTCCCGTTTCTTCTTCCTTTTCGAAGCACCACTCCGTTTTTTCCGACGTTTTCCTGGGCCCCTAGCGACACGGGACAACAAATGTTTTTCCCCTTCTTTTTCTTCCCCCGGGTTGGGTTTTTCCCGGATTGCAACCACAATCGGGTCTTTTTAGGGGTAGGAAAATTTCCCCAAACCCCCCTCCCAACCCCCCTCCCCCTCATGCCAATTTGGCTGTGCTCGTGTCCCCCCCAAACAAGGGGATCCCCCCTTTTCCCACAGTGCCGTGTGGTGAGTTCTCGGCGTTCGTTTTGAGCCCTTTTTCCTCTCCCCAAAAAGTTTTCTCGAAAATGCGACCCCCCTCGTCCTCCCCCTTTTTTTCCTCTTGGTTGCCTCCCGCGCTTTTATTGTTCCCAGGCGGCGGTTGTTTTTTTTTCCCCCCACAGTCCTTGAGGCCCCTTCCCCCACCCCATTGCAATTTCAAAAAAGCCCAAGACAGTCCCCTCAACCCCTTTCCCTCTTTCATTCCTGGCCGAATCTCGCATGAGAATTTTCCCCCCCCCTCCCTGGCCAAGAAGTCAGATGTCGTTCTCGGCAAACGCTCGTTTCAAGCATGTTGTTTTCCACTTGGTCTTTTTAATTGCTTTTTTCCTCTTTCCCTAGGTTCCATCAGAGGCTTGGTCTTTTTCTATTTTTAGCATTCACATCTCCCCCCGTTTGTCTTCCTCTGTCGGGTTTTTTTTTGCCATGACGAAAATGAGCGCTAGCTTCAGGGCGCGCCCTACTAATTTTGGATGTCGCGTTGCTTTTTTTACTTCTTTTCAGTTTCGTTGCTTTTCAGGCGGCCCTTGTCCCCAGATTCTTGATGCTTCGTTTGGCAGGACAACCACCTTTTTCATAGCCTTTCTCCTTTTTTTCTACTTTCTTTTTCCCAACGCACACAAGAATCCGTCTCTTCCCCAAAAAACGGTTGTCTGACTGGGCACAACCCCCCCACCCCCTTTCGTCTTCCCGCTGTTACCCCAAAAAGCTTCCACCCAAACGCCCACCCCCCCCCAAAAATTCCCTTTGGCGAGCGACCGTTTCCTGATGTGGTTTCACAAACGCGGGTTTCGGCACCCCCCCCTCCCCCCCCCCTTACCAGCGGCAACTGGCCGTGAACCAATAAATTGTCCATTCCTCCCTCTCCTGCAACCTCCCCCCCCTTGCTCTTGCTGAAACTCCCCGACGTGAACCTTCACCGGCCTTGTCATTTCCAACATCAACGGCAAACCCCCAAGTCGCAGTCCTTCCGTCGTTTCCCCTGTCTTCTTGGACCCATCCCTTCTTGCTTCCCCGAGGCGGCCCGACCCCTGGTTCTGTTCTTTCGTCTTGAAAGTTTTTGCGTAAGAGGGTCGGAAGAGTGACGTGACTATTCTCTCCTTTCTCCTCCCCCTTTTTGTTTTTCGTCTCCTTTTCGTTTTATTTGTTCCGTCTAAAACTCGCCCGGCACTTTTTTTTTGGTTTTTGGCTGGCGCTCGGGGCACCTTTTTTTTTGTCCCCGTTATTTCTTCCCCTGACTCCAAGCGAGTGCCGCGATGGCGGTCTTTTTTTTTGTTGGGGACTGTTTTGCCTGCCTTTCTTCCGAGCTTTTTTCGAGGAGGTACCCGCGCTCGGCTTCTTTTTTTTTTTCTTTCTTTCTGGATGACCAAGTTGGGGTTGCATTTTTCCGCTTTAGCGGGCTCTCCTCTCGGGCGCAGTCCATTTTTCAGGTTTTTTGGTTTCCTTTTGATCGCCATGGGAATTCGTTTTTTTTCTTGTTCTACTTTAACAGGCGTCCGTTCGTTGTCCAGGTTTTTTTTTTTTTTTCTCCCTTTCCCCTTTTTCTTCCTCTTTTTGGTGAGAGGATACCAAACAAGCGGAGGTTTTGCATTTTTTTTCGCCCCCTTTCTCGCTGTCTACCGCGAGCCTATGGCCACGTTTGCTTTTCTGTTTTCGTTTTTTTTTTTTTTTTTTTTTTTTTTTCCAAAATGGTTCGCGTTCAATGGATTCTGTTCGATGAAGACTGCACGATTTCTCGAGCTCTTTTTTTTTCTTTTTTTGCCACACGCCCCCCTAATTCTTCGGCAACGTTGAGATTTAAAAAAATTCTACACCTTCCGTCCTGATTGGAGGCCTCTCCTAGCTCTCTCGTTGGGCAATGATTTTCCCCCCCCTTATCTTTTTTCCCCTTTTTTTTTCCAACCTTCTCCTTCTTTCTCTTTTTTTTCTTTGGCTTGCCTGGGAGTTTTCTCACTTTTCTTTCCTACTCTCGGCTTTTCCTTTCATCTTGTCTTGCTTCGGTTATGACTGGTGTGTGGTTTGCTGTGCATAGTCGCGCACCCTCTTGCCGCCCTCTTTTTTTTCCCTTTCGTTCCCCCTTTTCCCCATTATTGTTCCCCTTTTTTGGTCATCTTTGCTTTTTTTCTTGATTCCGTGGTTGGTTCCTCCATTCCGTGCCGGATACTCCCATCCCTTTTTTTTTATTTTCTCCCTTTTTTTTTTTTTTTTTCGGAGTAAGTTTCTTCTTTCGTTTTTCGTGTGGGTCGATTTCAACCTTTCGACCGCGTCCTGATTGTGCCAACTCTTCTTGAATCCCCGCGGTGGGAAAACATTGGTTCTCGTTCATCTCTTTGTAAGTCCACAGAGTTTTTCCCTGAATATTGGTATTCCAAGTCAGTCGTGGTCGGACCTATAAGTGTCTTTTTCTGTTTCGTTTTTCTTCTACACTGTCAAACAAATTTCCCCACGTTTTCAATTTTCCTGCTTCCTCCTTCACGATCTGTCCTTTTGTTGGACAACCCCCAAAAGAAGTACTTGTTCCCTCTGCGGGTTGGCCCCCCCTCTTTTCAAACGCTCTCTTCGAATTGGCCGGTGTTTTCTTTTTTGGCCCTCATTTTTTGGCCCCGTTTTATACTTCCCCACTCTAGTTCGCGCCTCCTTTTGGAGTTCCATTTCTTTCCCCATCTTTTCCCCCCTCCCATTCTCACCTTTTTTTTTTATCTTCGTGGCGCCTCCCCCACCACTCACTCCCCACATATAGGATCATTCGAAAAGATTCTTTTTCAGGTTTTCTTTTTTTTTTGCCCTCCACTGTCCCGGCCCTTCACCCTATTTGCATTGTTGGGTTCCAACACGACCCCTGCAGCCAACTTGGTTATCCAGGTCCCCCGGCCGTTTTCGGTTGACTGCCCCCGTTGACCCTTCCCCCTTCCAGCCCTTCAAGTTGTCAGTACCCTCCTTTTTGCTTTCCCCCCCCCGATTAGTTCCCCCTCGGCGGAACGCTTATGTCCCCGCCCTCTTGGCTCGTTCACACCGTTTTTTAGCACTTTTCTTTTTCTGCCCCTCTGTCATTTTTCCAACGCAACTCACGGCGTTTTTTCCCCGTTGGACAACTCTTTTCAAATTTCCTTTCAGCCTTTCCCTCCCCCCTTTCCTCAATCTTTTCCCTGGTTTTTGAAGTTAATGTCCCCTCTGGCCACTCCCAGTTCTAGCTGTGTTTTTTTTCCCCCCACAGGCTGGCGCCCTCTGATACCCTCTCTCCCCCCTCCCTCCCCCACGGCCGTGTTTTTGGGGCGCAGTCCTCCCAACTTTTTTTTCTCCCCCACCGGACCGCCGCTGATTCAACGCTCCTTTTGTAATTGGTACCGGCTCGCACCCCTTCCTTCCCCAAGTTTGTTCGCACCGGGTGCGTTGATTTCCATTTTCCCTCCGCGATTTTCTGATACCACCTGTTTTTTTGTTTTTTACTTTTTTAAAAACCCCCCAAACCAACTTTGGTAATCGTTCTTAACACCTCTGGTGAGGCCGGTTTCGGTCCCCCCTTCAGATTAGGGACCCAGACCTGTGTTCGTCCCTCTTTCTGAAAAACAGGTTGTTCTACACACCGAAACGCGATCCGTGTTTTTTTTTCGCCCCCTGTTCCCCAACCGTCCTCCTTCACTCAAGCCCGAGGACGCTTCCTGGAACTGTTTCTCTTCTCACGTTTCCTCATTCAAACAGGCCTTATATATTTCCCTATAGTGTTGTGTTTATCGGAGGACCTTTCTTAACGTTTACCCCCTGGTTTGGGCGTCCCTCCCTTCTTGTCCTTTCTTCGGGATGACTGGGCTTGTTTTCACGCGTGTTTTCCCTTTCGCCCCCCCGTGATCGATGACGGCCCGAGTCTTTTCTTTGATTTCCTCCGGGGCGTCTGTTCCGCTTGCCTTTTTTTTGCACCTTGCACCGCCGGTCCAGATGTTGTAAATTTCTTTGTGTCTTAGTTACTACCCCTGGCTGAGAATTACTCCATCCCCCTTTCATGCTTCCCAAATATTCTTGGTGGGCCTTTTTCTTTCCATTACACTGCCCTTAAGGATGACTTGTTTTTTTTTTTTTAGGGCCTTACTCCTCCCCCACCCGGTGTTGAATTTTTCTCGGTTCGTTTAGCGGTCAGTGTTCTTTTTTTTTGTCTCTTCCCACCGCGTTCCAGTCCCTGGCCCCACTTTTGGTTTGGCTGTAGTTTTGGTAATATTTCTTGACGATTTTGTTTTCTTCCAAGGAGGGTTATTTTTTAGCTTGGTGTGCTTGTTGGCAGCCAAATCGCGGCGGATTCGTGGAACCCTGTGCATGACCCCTTGTCAACTTGCGTTTTAAAGTCACCCCTTTTCTTTTTCGGCTTTGGCGTCTTGGACCCCCTGATTTGAACTGATGCTTTGTTTGTTTTCCCCCTTGCCGTCCGTTTTCTTCCGGGAACATTGCTCTGTTTTCTGAAATTTCACCATGCGACGGTTTGCTTTTTTTTCAACTTCCGGAAAACGTCCCCCCCCATTCGCCCCACCCGTATTACGCGCATTTTTAATCCCCGGTTTTTTCCGGCCTGGAACATTTTTTTTTACCTGTCCCTTCCCGTCGATTTGGAGCTTAAGGTTCAAGTTCCTCCTGTCCCTCCAGAGAGTCTCATGGGCGGTGGAGATGGAATTTCAAACCCTTTTTTCCTTGTTCCAGGCGGCTTTCTTGGTCTTTTTCCCCTTCCCCCTTTATTTCCTTCTGACTCGAAAGGGTGGTTGTTTTCGGTTTCTTTCCAGGAATTTTGAGGGACTTTTTTTTGCTGACATCTTTTTGTTTCCTTTTGCTGTTTGCAGGTGTTGCTTTCTGCTTTCCTGAAATTTTGAAGGCTTGTTTGAGTCCGGTTTGCCCCCCCTTTTTTTTGCAAAAACGCCTTCTGTTGCTGCGCACCTACCTCTTGCTTTCTAGGTTCTCCTTTTCCCCCCGCGAATCATTGGGTTTCCAACTAACAGCGTTCGGCCGGACTTACGCGTTTTTTTTTTCTGACTCTTCATCTCTGGAACCCAAGTTTCCAAAACCCCTTCCCCTGGTTACCGCAGTTGGGGCAGTGGTCACATCCTTTTTTCGGGGGACGGCTTATCTGTCTCGTTCTTTTGGCCGGTTGTTTAGTCTGCGCGCCGCCCCAGATCCCTTTAGGTTTTTTTTTTCTCCCTTTGCTTGTCTACCACTCTTCAGTTTTTCTTCTTGTGTTTCAGTTTTCATAGCGTGAACCGTATCCCAAATCCAGGCTCCTTTGTGCCCTTTTCTAGTGCACAATCTTTTTTTCAGTGTTTTTGTTTGAAAGTCCCCCCAACCGCCCCCCCCTGAATGACCACAAGAGTATGGGCCGCTCCCCTGTTGCTCACATCCCCACAAAACGGCGAGTTTCATATTTTTAACGGGAAAAGGCCCTCGCCCCCCCCAACCCTTCGAACCCAATTCGTTCCCCAATCGTCCCCCCCTCACTTGTCGCGTCCTTTCTGATGTTTTTTCACTTTTCCCGCTCCTCGGGGCGGTTTACGGGCGTGCCCTACGTACTTGAGTTTGGTCAAAGGAAACTTCTCTTTTTTTTTTTTTGTTCCCAGTCAACATGCCTTTCCCATCAACTACCAGATTGCAGACGGAACTGCTCCCTCTCTCTTATTGACCCCACACTTCCCCCTCTTAGTTTCTTTGGTCACGGGCGGGCACTTTGGACGGTTTCGAGTGCGAGTGTCGTGTCCCCCCTTTTGTTCCTTTTTCCATACGGGTTTTTTCCTTTCCACGGTGATTTCCGTATGAAGATGCTGTTAAGATTGTAAGTGAAATTTTCTCTCCAAACGTGCGTACTACGGTTTCGTCTCGTTTGACAGTCTTTTTAAAATCGCGGGTCTCTCCTTGTGTCCTTCTTCTTTAAGGGTTACGTGGACAGGGTTTTTTTCCGGGTTTTTTGGGTCCTCGCCCCATTTTTTAGCTTCCCCTCCTTCCTTTTTCCCCTTTCCCCGGCAGTTGGTCTGCCGTTTTTGAAGCCACCACTGTTTTCCTTCGCATTGTCGCCGTTTTTTGTCCTTGGTTGTCTCGGCACAATCCACGAGAATGGAGGTTGCGCCAACTGACCTTTTTGTTTTTTCAGAACCCCCCCCCCCCCCACTATCCTGCCGGGATTTTTCCAACCCAACCCCTAATCGCCACCCCGCCCCCCAAGCCCACACCTTCCCCATGGGGTCCCCGAGATGACTTTTCCTGCTTTTTGCTTCACCCCCGCCGCCTCCCCCAGGCTCCCGCCCGTGTGCCACCTTCCCAGCACCGAAAAATAAACTTTTCACCCTCCGTCCCTCTCTGCCCCATCCCCATTTGCTGGCCACAACTCCCCTCTCGGTCAAGGTGGCCCCGATTTTACAAAGGATGTAGTGTCCCCCCAAGCCTCTTCCCAATTTTTTCCTCCGGGCCGGCTGATTTTGACGTGCCAATCCACGTCCCTTTTCCTCTTGTCCCTTGTCTCACCAAATCCCACTTTCCGTGGCGTGTCTTAGCTTAAGGGCCCTTAGTTGACGTGAACTCTCTCTCTTTTCCTTCTTCTTGTTTGTCTGTGCTTTTTCTGAATTTCACGTCCTATTTGTTCCCGCTGTAAGACCCCAAAATCCTTTCCCTCGGCCCTTTCTTGTTTTTTTTTTTTTTTGATGGGGGTTTTCTTGGCCCTGATTCTGTTTTTTTTTTGTTTCCGGCCGCGATTTTTACGCCTCTTTTGTTGTTCTCTGCAGGTGTCTTTTTGGAATTGCATTCTCGCGTTTTTTTCTTTTTTTCCCCTTTTCCTAATGCTTCGTTTCCTGGATGTTTGCCCCCCTTGTGTTGGGAGTGGCGCTCGTTGGTTCTTTTTTTCTGCCCTTTTTTCTTCCCATAAGGGTTCATTTTCTCTCGCGGGCCTTTTTTTCTTTGTTTTCTTGTGCCGATTCACTTTCAGGGCGGGAGCCAGTACCATGTCTGTTTCCCTTTTGGGCCGCCATTTCTTTGGCTTGGCGTCCCGAATCCCCCCCAAAACTCTGAGTTCCTTCTCACGGCATCCCTTTGGGGGTTCTACCCTGGGCCATTTCCTTTTCCCCTTTTTTTGTTCCCCTTTTGCTTTTCCTGACTCGCTCACCCACCTGGTCGCGTCCCCTTACTTCTAACCTGCCTACTTGCTTGCGTCCCTTCCTCCCCGTTCCCGATATGTTCGTTTTGCCAAACACGCTAAAACCCCCCTTCATTTAAAAGTGAGATGGACCAAATTCTACACCCCTTGTACGAGCGGTTCCTCGTCTCTCTCTTGTGTTCCCTGTTCGCAGTTCTCCCCTTGGGACGTGTCAAAATTGCTCGCTCGTTTCTTGCCTGTCTTTTTTTTGTGTTTTCTTTTTTTGACCCCGTCTTTCTTTTTTTCACGTGGCTTCGGTTCCGTTGCCTTCTTTACTCTGTTGATTTGCTCGGTTATTGCTGTTTGGTGTACGGGTGGTACCATTCCTTCGAACAATTTTCGCTTGCCGCCTATCCCTCTTGTTTTGTCCCCACTTAGCCCCGAGGTCGATTCGCTTTTTTCTGATGACTTGTGATTCGGGGCCTTTCCCGTGTCCTGCTCCTACTCGCCCCCTTTTTTGTCTTGGTTGGTTGACGCGGCTTTTTTTTTTACCTGTCCCATTTTTTTTTCTTTTTTTCTTCCCTACCGTCCGGCCGATTGGTGCACGATTCGAAATCCAAGCGGTCCAATGGTTTTCTATTGTTGCTCCGCTTTCCATTTTTTCCTATTGGTCTTCCCACGTCCTTTTGCATCTCTCCTACTTTTTCCAGTTCTGTTGGTTCTGTCCTCCCCTCATACCACAACTCTTCTTCACTTCCCGTTGCCTTGTCTCTGTTTTTTTTCGCTCGGGTCCCCCCGAAGTTTCCGTGTTGCCGTTGAGCTTCCTCTACACAACTAGATCCTCTTCGGCCTTTTTTTTAAGGTTTGTTTCCCCATCGACTGTTTTTTTTGTCACGACCCACTCTTTTAGTTTCGCTTCCTCAGGAGACACCGCCCCCTGTTTCCACCGTCTGTCTCCCTTTCTGGTTTTTGCGGGCGACCCCGCACCCGCAACCTTCCCCCCATGCCCCCAACGAGTTCTTCTCGTACAATCCTTATGCAAGAACTACCCTTCTCTCGTCAAAAAACTTAAATGGGCATTTGTGTTTCAACCCTCTCAACGCCGAGCACACTTGGGTTTCCACTCCCCCCCCGGGCTTTTTCGCTCGCTTCTTGCCAGGTCTGCCTGCCTTCTTCGCCCTTTCTACTTTTTTTTCCGTACCGTTCTGAGGGTCAACCCGATTCTCCTTGCCCTGTGGTGCCCCTTCTTCTCCCCCTCAGCCGCTCGGCAAACTTTTCTCGTCGCTTATTTGCCCGGCTTTTTTCCCATCCCCTCCTTTTCAAATCGCATTGTGACCCTATCCTTTTTCCAATCCTGGCGCCCTCTTCCCTTCTCCCGCGTTCCTTCCCACTTAAGGTGAGTTTCCCTGCAAGGAGGGCCCCCCCCCATGCCATTGCTGTTTAGGTCTCCCCCTGCGGCCAGAGACCCCAGCTCTTCCCCCGGGTCCCCCCTGATTGTAGCGGCTGGACTTCCAGAATTGTTTGTCCTCCACAGCCGCCAGTTGTGTCGCCTTCATTTCCCCCCCCCTTTTTGGGTTCGTTGAATGACCCTTCCGAGAACACTCCTGTGTGCAACGTTCGTCTCCCCCCCTTTGAATTCATCCGTCCGGGGTGCCGTTCCTTCCCCCCGGGGTTTTTGTCATTCACCCAAAACAACTGTTTAATCGTTTTCCTTTACCCGGTGATTCCTTGATGGCACAAGTCCATGACCCTCTGTGGAAATCTCTTTCTAACACCCCCCTCTGTTTCCACGCCCATCGTCCGGTAGCACCGGTTTTCACAACACACCTTTCATCGGGACCGCGAGTTTCTGTTTCCAGAAGTGTTACAGCCCGA
>Ga0179593_1545407_pt1 | contig 10716 bp, 12 predicted proteins | sample CZODoug2_1_08_16_FD_185931 | JGI IMG/M metagenome (GOLD analysis project Ga0179593, IMG submission 185931) | Vadose zone soil fungal communities from Angelo Coast Range Reserve, California, USA - CZODoug2_1_08_16fungal (PacBio error correction) | ecosystem: Environmental > Terrestrial > Soil >... | reverse complement strand
CTCTTCTCTTCTTCCCCCAAAAACCGGAATAGATGGAGGCAATCTCTTTCCTTTGCGTTCTAGCGGCGGAGGATGGGTCCAACACCACTCCCTCGACCACATGCTTTTCCGACCCCCCCTCTCCTTGAACACACCGAGATGGCGAACGACAGCGTCGTAATTCCCCCCTCCTTCTTTCCAAGCTGTTTGTATTTCCCTTCATCAGGAACCACGGCGACGATGCGGGACCAGGACGCCTTTTTTTTTCTATTCCCTATGCCACGCCTCAGCGTGGACCCCAGTGTTTTTTCCTCTATACTTGGCCGGTTAAATAAAGAGTGAAAGTAAAGTAGATTTGACACCCCCCTTTTTAGCACGTCAGACGCGTTCCTCATTTTTTCTTATCCCCGAGTCACTGCCCATGAACAGAGGAGATAGACGGGACTCTCTTTTCCTTCCCCTTCCTACTGCCGGCGAGGAGGGCGACTTTCCGTTAGTCCCGCGCGTTGTCTGGGCGGGCAACGCCGAGGTCCGCACACCGTTTTTTTTTTTTCTTTTCCGGGTATTCAGGTGTTGTCACCGGCTCCAGCTTCTTTGCGCACTGCAATCGACGAGCTCGTGGAAGTGCGACGTGCGCGGAAAACTCCCCCCCTTTTCTTTTTTTTTTTTCCCCTTCAGGAACGGCAGGATGCTGGAGCTCGTCTTTCTTTCCTTTCCCTGCAGGCGAGAAACAAGCGTGAAAAGTCTCCGTTTCGAGCAAGTCTTTTTCTTCTCCCTCGGTTTCTACCGCATTAGAAAGATCTTCCATGTTTTTTTTTTTCTATGCTAAACTGCCTGGACGCCGTAGAAAAAATAAGGACGTCAATATCGCTAGCCTGATCGATTTTCCCCCCCTTTCTTCTTTCAGATCCATCTTGGGACAGACGGCCCTTTCTTTCCTTTTTCATTCCCGGATCTGCTCCGAGCAAAAAGGCAAAGAAGGGGGCTGACTCTTTTGACAATGGCCAACAAGCTCCGGGTTTCCGGGTTCTCCCTCTTCAGTGCACAGATTCGGTAAGAAAGAGTCGAAGAACGAGAAAAGGAGCGTGTTCCCCCTTTTTCCCTTGACCAGCTCGGTGCAGGATGGAAATCTGCCGACTTCTCCCTTCTTTTTTTTTTCTTCGCACGGTAGGTAGAGGAGAAGGAGAGGTACGGCTGAATTTTTTCCCCCCTTCCTTCCATCTCTCCTCGGGCGTAAGCGATCGGAATGTTTTTTTTTTCTCCACTGGCGGGCTGAAATCTCTCTCTTTTAATCATCCTAAGTTTTTTTTTTTTTTCTTTCCCTCTTCAGCATTCCCCTTCGCGCGTACGCGCGGAGCGCTTGCGGCCTCTCAGCTCCCCCCGACCATGGTTTCTTTCACCCAATTCGCCGGGGACCGAGACTGAGCTCGACTTACTCGACGCCACTCGTCTTTCCCCTTTTCTCTTTTTTCTCCATCTTAAATAAACTGGCTCAGGTCCGTCTCCTTTCTTTTTTCTTCCTCCGCCTTGCTTTACAGGACTCGTGGCGCAGAGACATCGTCGTTGGTCCCCTCTTTTTTTTTTACCCTTTGTCACCCGCGCCCATCGCTGCGCATTGCCTTCGACTTTTTTTTTTTTTTTCTCTTAGCGCTCCTGGATGCCACCGAACGATCGGACTATCCTTTCTTCCCTTCTCCCCCCTCCTCCCACTGAGTTTCCGTTTCTTTCCCCCTCTACTTTTCCTTCTTCTTTTCTCCTGGTTCCCGGCCATTTTCGAAATCGATAAGAGCAGTTCGAGAAATTCGATCTCTTCCTCCCTTTTTGTTCCCAGTTCAATACCGACTTGCTCGACAACTTCTTTGCAACCCCTCTGTCCTTCTCCGTGGCGAGGTGGATGAGCAAGATTAAGGCGTCACGCACTGCCGTTCCTTTTGCGACCGCCAGGCATGGCCTTTCAGGGCTTTTTTTCCCTGCTCCTTCCACGAGCCGTCGATTGGCAGGTGCGCCGAACCCCCTCTTTACCACCCCCCTGACGTACGCCGACCTCTCCCTTTCCCAACTCGCGTGACGTTTGCGAGACCCTCGGAGTGCAGCCAGACACGCGTCTTTTTTCCCCTTCTCTTTCGCCCTCCTGCCGTCAGTCTTTCGTTTCCGCCTCGCCCCGGCCTACACGGCGGATCGCATAGAGTTCATGGTGCGTGAATCGTGAATTCCCTTCCTCGCGTTCTGAGTGTACCGTTCCTTTTCCTTTCACGATAGTGACAGGAAAAGTATCGATGCCGACCTTTTCTTTTGTCCACCGCTGAGGACTTCCATGTTTTTTCTTACCTTATACCGAAAGGCGTCCTGGCACGAATCGAGCAGTGGTCAACTTTCCACCCTTCTTGTATGCCGGCGACGTGGTCGTGGCCCCTCTCGCGGTTTTCGATCTCTTGTTAACTTTGAAAGTAGGTGACCGCATCGTGGTCCCCCTTTCTTTTCCTTTGTTGTTTGCCCCTCGCCTCTTCGAAAGCCACGTCCTAAAGGCAAATACGGCCACCTGGCGCTTGCTCCTCCCCTCTTTTTCTTTTTTTTCGGCGAAGCCTATCTTTCTTTGCCTCCCGTTTTTTTCTTCCCCCCTGCTTCTCCTTTTCTGATCGCCTTGAGACAGTCGCCGCCCTCCCAACCGGTATCTTTTTTCTCTTCTTTTGTTTCTCGTTCGGAGGAGTCCAAACCCCAGGCCCCCTCCGCGTCGCGCGGCGAGAAAACGATGCGGGGACAAAGACTGTCCTTCCCTTTAGCGAAACCGCGATGTCGAACGTTTCCCGTCTCCCTTTTTCTCCGGCACTCACGCCATGTTGTTGATTTTCCCCCCCCCCTTCTCGATGCGGGACACCAGGACGCCTCTTATGCAGGCGAAGCAGAGGTGTTTTATCCCCCTTCCTCAGCGGTTTCCCGCTTCCCCCCTCTCGTCCTCGCTACTTGGCCGGTCAATATCGGGTGACATCTTTTCGTTCTCCCTTTTTTTCCTGCCCGACGGGCATGCCAGAAGTCACGCACCTTCCCCTTTCCCCCCCCTCCGTGTTCGGCTTTCTTTCCTTACTTCCTTCGAGGAGGGAGAAGAGGAATGTAAGTGAGCGTTCCCAAGCATTATTGCGCTGCGTGTCCTGGCGGCCCAACGCCGATTCCCGCGTCTCTCGGAGTTGGTCGAAAGAAGGTCGAGTCTTTTTTTTTTTCCCCCTCCCCTGCCGTCAGGGGTTTTCCCTGCCCTCTCCTTTACGTGGACGTGCGCAAGTGAAGAGGAAACTCCAAGGGGTTCCTTTTTTTTTTCCTTCCTTCCGGTGCGTGAGCGCCTGATCTGGCTCCCCAACTTACTCGAAGGCGGCGAACCAGAGTTGAAACAGTATCCCGTTTCGAGCCCCTTTCTTTCCTTTTTTTCCCCTCCTTTTCACCGCATGAGAAAGAGATCGAAGTCTCGCCGGTTTTCCTTCCTGCCTCCGTCGAACATCAGGCCGTCAATATCGATAGCTGACGAGGTTGAACAACACGGGACGGCCCTCGTTCTTTTTTTTCACCCCTCCTGCTTTTCACTTCTCTTCTCTCGTTCGTGTGGCATCCAGGATTAGATCCGCGCAAAAGGCCAAGCAGGGTGCTGAAGCTTTCTCCTTCCCTTTTTTCCCATTTTGCCAACAAGCTCCGGGTGGCCTGAATTTGCCAGCCCTTTTTTCCTCTTTCTCTTCCCTCCCCCGAGTCGTAAGAAAGGAGTCGAAGCCCGCGAACCAGGAGCGTGAAAATCTCTTTTTTTTTTTCTTTTTTTCTCCTTATTCCTTCTGCCTACTCGAGTTTGTACGTCTTTTTCGTTTTCCTCCCTTTATTTCTCTCTGGCAGGAGAGGTACCGGCGAATGGGTGAGCCCCCCTTTTGAGTCCTTTTCATCCTTTCTTCCTCGCTTTAATGGGGATGCTGCAGTCAGATTGCAGGGCGACCCAATAGAGGGATGAAATCTCTCTCTTTTCCTCCTTTCTTCTTGACTGCATCATTCCCATTCAGCGCGTCCTTTCGGACTTTCCCCTCCTTCGGCTCGCAGAAACCGAAAATGGTGTCTTCTTTTCGCCTCCCTTCTTCCTGCGCTCAAGACGTACCCTTTTTTGCAGTTCTCTCCATCCCTTTCATCCAGGTCAGGCGCGAGAGATTTTAACGCTCTGTTCGCGGGCTTCTCGCCTTTCTTTTCCCTTTTTTTTTTTCTTTTTTTTTTGGGTTTTTTTTTTTTTTTTCCTGTCCACCCACTTCAGGCCACCCGGAGCTGCCAATTTTTTCTTTCATTTTTACTTTTCAGGAAGCTCAGAAACATGCTTGGCGTTTGCGCGGAGCGATCTTTTCCCCCCCCCCCCCTTTCTCTTTTCCTCCGCTGTTGACTTTCCCATTTTTTTCCTTGTTTTCAAACTAGATAAGGATATCGATAGTGAAGTTTTCCTTCTCTCTTCTCCTCTCCGTTTCGAGACGCCTTATTCCTCTCTTTTCTTCGGATAGAGTGAAAGTTAAATACTTCCTTTCAACGCTGGTTCGCCGCCATTCCCTTTTCTCGGTGGCTGAGCAAGATAAGGAGATAAAGCACTTTTTTTTTTCCTTTCTTTTCCACGCCTTGAGTTTCCCTCTGCTTTTTTCTTTTTCCTTTTGCCGCAAACTGAAGCCGGGCGGTTGTCGCACGGTGACCCCTCCCCCTTCTCTGTCCCTCGAACGGCTCTCGAACCCGGTTTTTTTCGTACCCTCGGAGTGGGAAGAAAGAAACGAGTTTCTCCGCTTCAAGGACATTCTAGTACCCTCGTCAGGGTAAGGCCGGAGGGAAGAAGGAAGATAGAAAAGGCCTTACAAGGCTTCTATAGAGTTCATTTTTAGTTTCGCCCTTGATGAAGAGAGGAAGGGCGAATAAATTAACTTCAAGGCGTCAAAAGAGAATGTACTTTCTTCTTCCTTTCCCTCCTCCCTTCTCCTGCATTGAGCCACTGCGGTTTCCCTTGATATCTTTCCCCTACCGAATAAAGAAGGAGTAAGGTCAGAAAGAGAAGGGTTCCTTTTCACACCCTGCTTGAGTGCCTTTCGTGGTCTTTCTTTTTCTCCCTCTCGGTGTTCGATATCTGGTTAAATGTGACAGCGGTGCCCTCTTTTTCTTCGTTGACGGGACTTGTTTTTCTCCTTCTTCTTTTCCTCCCTTTTCAACTCCGGCCACATGGAGATTGATAATCGATGAAGGTTGGGAGGGAGGAGAAGGTATAAAGGCGATCCCCTCCTTTTCCTTTTTTTTTGATCGAGATAGTAGCCTCGAACTCCTTTCGCTCCCTAAAAAAAGGCACGACTATTCCTCTTCCTTCCTTTCCTTTTGTCGTTCGAGCTCTTTTTTTCTTTTCCTTCCCTCCGGAGTAGAGAGGGAGAGACCACGATGCCTTTTTCTTCCCCCCTTTTAGATCGAACCCCCCCCCCCTCTTTTCATGTCAAAGGAAAAAAAGTCGCAGGCACTCTTTACGTCAGCAGGAAATTCCCTTCTCCCTTTTCGGTATGAAGGTAGAAGCCAGAGTGTAGATGAATAGGACAAGTCTCCTCCTTTTCTTTTTCCCTCTCTTTTCCGGTCCCATCTTTTCTAACCTTCCTTTATCACGTCAGAGAGTACGAATGGGTGAAGAAGAAGGGCATTGCCCTGATCTTCCCGCTCGGGTAGGAGGGTCGATTTTAGTGTCTTTCTCCCTCTCTGAGGGCGACGAGAATGTCAGTTAGGCGTTCCACGCATTTTTCTTTTTTTTTCCGCCCAGTAGCGTCCTGTTTTCCTCGGTCCGGCGTAAGTAAGGTGTGGGCAAAGGCTCCCCCCTCCCTCGTTTTTTTTTCCTTCCCTCTCCTATCTCGTGGAAAACGTGCTCCCTTTTTCCTATTCGGCCAGGATGGCGGTTCTTCTTTATCTGCCTGATCTGGCTCAGCCAAAGCGCAAAGGAGCAGGACCTCGCCTTTTTCCCCCTTTTCGTTCTTTTCCTTGCCCTCCGCTCGAAGGCGCCCCTACTTCTTCTCCTCTGTTTTTCTCACCAGGCGAGGATTATATGCGAAAACTGGCCTGGGAGCCGTCTACCCTCCAGTCTTTTTCCTTTTCCCCCCCTTAACCAGTGGGGCGTCTCTCGTCTTTCCGAACGTTATAGTCCGATAGTTCGGTGGCCATCCATCCCTTTCTTCCTTTCCTTTTCCCCCTTTCCCCTTCGCAGCGGATGTGTTCCATTTTCTTCCTTTTTTTTTCCCCGACGACGAATTTCCAACGACGATTATAGGACAGCCCACAGTCTTCCCTCCCTTTTTTTTCTCTTTTTCCCCCTGCTTAGCGCCGGCCGTTCTTTAGTTTTTCTTTTCTCCTTAGTTTCCATCTGACGACTCGAGTGTACGTATTGAGCGCAGGAAGAGTGGCCTCTCCCCTTTCTTTTCCTTTGAACTTTCTTTTTTTTCCCTCGCGGCCTCGGCAGTAAAGCGTACAGAGGCGTAAGCGATGACTTTTTCCTTTCCCTTTTTTTCATTTTCCCATTCTTTTCCTCTTGTTGCCCTCTTGGGGAGCAATGCAAATCAGGAATGAAAGAATTCAATTCAGCGCTCTCTCCCTTTTTCCCCCTCCCCCATTTTTCTCACCCAATTCGCTTTTTTCGATGATGCCTTTTCTATTACTCCTTACAATCGAAGTAGGAAGGATTTAATCATGCAGCCCGCTCTTTTTTTTTTCTCTCTCTTTTTTCACGCTCCTGTTCTTTTTTCCGACATTTTTTCCCCCCCTCTCTTTTTTTTTGTTCATTCGTCGAGGGAAAACAAATAAGGAAAAACGGAGGCTTGTTGTCCTTCCCCCTTTCTTTTTCCTCCAGCTTCCAGCACACTGTTTCCTGACCCTTCCCTTCCCGTTTGTACGAAAGAGGCATTGAAAAGAGGAAACGAGCAGCCTCCCCTTTTTTTCTTCTTTTCCTTCCTCTTTTCTCCTTCTTTCAAGGCCATTTTTCCTTCATTATCCTTTCTCCCTTTTTTCTCCTTCTCCATGAGGTAGAAAACGATGGGCGATTAGGATAGAGTGCCAGTTCCCTCTCTTTTTCCCCCTTCCCTCTTTCTGCTCCGTGTCTCTTGAGCTCCTTTTCTCTGCGGCGAAAGAAAGGAAAGGGACGAGGAGAATGAACGCTTTCTCCTCTCTTTTTTGCAGGTTCTCGAAAAAAGACTTGGCTTGGGTGGGGTTGTGCCCGTGGGGGTGGGGGGTTTTTTCCATTGGGGGGGGTTTTTCGGGGGTTTGGGGGGGGGGGGGGCTTTCCAACACCTTCTCTTTGCCCCTTCTCACAAACTCGCGCGAGTTGGCGGAACCTCGGCGTTTTTTTTTTCTTTCTTGGAACTCCTCTTTCTCCCCCCTTCTCCTCCTTAGGACGGCGGGGAATACGTAAAGAACTAGAACGGAATAAAGGCGATCGCCTCCTTTTCTTTTTTTTCTCTTCTCCCTTTTCTTGCTACCCCCCCTTTTTTGAACCCTTTTTCCGTTCAAGATCGTTGACAGAAGAGATGGGAAATTGAGCCACTTTCTTTTTCCCCCCCCCCCTTTTACCTGTTTTCTCCCCCTGCCTACGAAGGCTTCCCTTTTACTCTCCCCTTTCTACGTCCACGCATAAACACCAGGCTGAGTGCCTTCTCCCTTTTTCTTCCCCCCCCTCCTTTTTCGAATTCTTTTTTCCCATGTTTTCTTCCTTTTCTCGCAGCGCGACGACGGCGGTGAAGGGAAGTTTTTTTTCCCCTCCCCTCCCTCTTCCCCTTCACCTTTCTCTTCCTCTGCTCCTTCCTGCCCCGTCAGCACAGGAGAAGAGATATATAGAGCTTTTCCTCCTTCCTCTTTTTTTTTCTTATTTTTTTTCTTTCTTCCTTCTCGCCCTTTTCCCTCATCTTTTCTTTTTTTTTTAGGTGGCGTAAGAGTTCGGAGGAGAGGAAAAACCACCTCACGGCCTCCCCTTATTTCCCACGATGCGCGGCCCCTCTCTCCAATTCCCTACCCCGCCCGAGGAGAAAGGAAAGAGTGAGCGTAAGTCCCCCCTGCATCCAGCTTTTTTTAACGTTTCTCTCTTAAACCCCTTCCTCCCCCTTGTATAGGAGGAAGGTCTCTCCTATTTTTTATTGCCCCTTTTTTCTTGTTCAAGTGCCGCCTTTTTCGTTCCCTTTTCTGGACAGTACAGTCGCGTTGAAGACCCTCCTCGTCCTCATGGGTGACGACGACGGGAATGACAGAGTAAGCACCATTCCTCTTTCCTTTTTCTAGCGTTCCTTTTGCTCTTTTTGGGGCGACGAGAATTGTAAGTGAGAGTTAAAAGCCCTTCCCGGTCTTTTTCAACCTCTCGAGGTTGTTAGAAAGAAGGTAGAGCTATTTTCCCTTCCCCCCCTCCCCTTTGGTGTTTTTTTCCATGGAAGTGAGAAGTGAGAGGAAACTCAAATTCCCTTTTTCCTTCCCTCCTTTTCCTTCCGCTTCCTTTGTTTTCCCCCTTTTTCTTCCCTCGGAAGGCGGCGAAACAAGAGTGGCAGTATACGGTTTCTTCCCTCTTCTCTTTTCTTTCCTTCTACTGAACTCCTCCCTCCCTTTTTCTTCTTTCTCTTTTTGTCCAACACGGAAACCAGTGGGAGGAGCAGTTTTTCCCTCTTTTCCCCCCCCTCTCCTTTCTTTTTTGATCTTTTTTTTTTTTCCCTGAAGCTTTATTTGAAACGTCAAATGCGCCATCTTCTTCCTCTTTCCCATTTTCTTTCTTTTTTTCCGCCCCTCCCTTTCCACACGCCTTTTTTTTTCCCCCCTCCCCGGAGCGTGAAAAAGCTCGCGCCGGACATGGATGAAAGTTGATTTAGAGAGAGACCAGTCGGTCTCATGAATTCCCTTCCTCTCCTTTTTTTTCCCGTTCTTTCTTTTTTTTTTCCTCCTTTTGAGCCACCAAGTTAGGTTTCGGGGTAGTACGAAGAGGCCTCTCCTTTCCCCTCTCTTCTTTTTTTTCTTTTTCCCTTCTTTTTTCCTTTTCCCTTCCTTGTGTTTTCCTCCCATTCCCATTCAGAAGTACGCGAGGAGCGCTTGACTTCCTCTTTTTTCTTCCTCCTTTTCCTTCCTTTCCTTCGCCTCTCCTCCCTTACCCCTTCTAGTCGGCAGGATTTTCATCCGCAGGAAAGAGATGGTAGAGCAGATAAATACCCCTTTCCTCCCCTTTTTCTCTTTCTTTCTCTCCTTTCTCTGTTATAAATCGTCGTTGGAATAAGTAGGAGGGAAAACCCCTTCATTCCCCTCCCCTTGTCCCCTTAACTCCTTTCCAAGCTTCAGCACCCTGAGTTAATTGAAGGTTGCTGCGGAATCTACTCCGCTCCTATAAGTTCGGGAGTCTTCTCTTTTTCCCTCTTCCCCTTCCCCCCTGCGCTATAGTGACGCATGATGTTCGAAGGCGTAAAGGCCCTTTTTTTCTCTTCCCTCTTTCATTGCCGTATTTTTTTTTTTCCCTTCTCGATGTTTTTTTTCGGATCCAGAATAAGGAGAGTAACGAATTTCTTTCTACCCTTCATTTAGTTTCGCTCAGTCGAAGTAAAGAGATAGGTAGATTTTCAGGTTCTCCCCTCTTCTTCTTGTTCCCCCCCCACCTTTTTCCTCGCGACGTTGAGCGAAAAAGGAGTTGGAAGCCAGGACCACTCTTCGTCCTCTTCTTTCCCTTTCTTCCTCTTTCATACCTTTTTTTTTACCCGTCATACAAGGAGGATAGACTCGCGTTCATCTTTTTCCCTTTTCTCGTTCTCTTCCGCGGCTGACGTGATACATTTTTTTCCTCTCCCTCTCTTCTGCCATTGAGCCACTGGCGGGGTCCACCGCTTCTCTTCTTTTCCTTCAATTTTTCCTTTTCTGGTTTTCCACCCGCGTCAAAACAAACAGGCTTGAGTGCCGGCTTTCTTTTCATCTTTTTTCTATCTAGGGGGAAACCTTTGACATTTTTTCCCTTTTCCTCCGGCCCCTTCTTTTTCCCCTCCCTCCCCCGTCCTCCAGGGAAAATACGGCCACCTGGCGTTGCTCATTCCCCTCTTTTCTTTTTTTCCTTTCTTCCCTATATCTTTCCTCTGATAGACTGCCGCCGGGTGCTGATCGCTTGCTCCCCTTCCCCTTTTCTTTCCCCCTCGCAGTGCTGGAGGTAAGGGGGGCGGTAGAGCTTCTTCCTTTTCTTCCCTTTCAAATCCCTTCCCCTCGTGAGAGAGGGAGAGAAAAAGAGGCTTCCCCTTTGATTCCCCCCCTCCTCCTTGTCCGTCGCTGGGGGGGAACAAAAAAAAGGGCAACGACCCCCTCTCCGCTCGCCCCGGCTTTTTCTCTCGGGGGAAAAAAGGAGAGATGTTTCTTATTTCCCCCTTTCCCTTTCCCTAGGCAAAGGATCAGGCGGTGGAACCCCGTCCCGTTTCTTCTTACCTATAGCGGGAAAGTAAATTTTCTCTTTTACTTCCGGATAGCAATGTCAGCCGCGGTCATTGTTCCTCTCATCTTTCCTTTTCCTAGGGTTCCTTCCTTTATTCCTCTCCCTTCCGGAGAGGAGGGAGAAGGAGTCCCTTTCCTTCTTTTTTTTCAACCTCTTTTCTTTTCTTTTAAGCAAAAACGTAGAGAGAGTTGGTTTCCTTTTTGTCTTCTTCCCCTCCCCCCCGCAAAAGGGGTAAGGGGTGCTTTTTTTCGTTGGTCGTGCGCCTTGTCTCCCCCCCTTTCCCTTCCAGGGCCTGCGGT
>Ga0179593_1464424_pt1 | contig 10716 bp, 11 predicted proteins | sample CZODoug2_1_08_16_FD_185931 | JGI IMG/M metagenome (GOLD analysis project Ga0179593, IMG submission 185931) | Vadose zone soil fungal communities from Angelo Coast Range Reserve, California, USA - CZODoug2_1_08_16fungal (PacBio error correction) | ecosystem: Environmental > Terrestrial > Soil >... | reverse complement strand
TGGTCCCCGCTGTTTTTCCGTTCCTCTTTTGCTTTTTGATGGCACCCCTTGGGCCCATCTCAATAAGCAGTTGAATTTTTCCGCTGTTCTTTCTTTTCTTCTTCCTCGATGTGGGTGAAGTTCTTCCCCTTTCTAGTGTAGTCTTCTCTTTTTTGGAAGCGCCTAGGAGGCCCGGTGCCTTTTTTAGTACCGATCGATGTGACTTTTCCCAACCGTTGGTTAAACGCCATAGTCGATTCTGGCAGGAGTCCCCGTCCAGGGTTTGCCCCCCCTTTGGGAGGCCCGTATATTCCTCAGGGACCGTCCCACTTCTCCCTTGTTTTTTCTTTTTTTTGTTTTTTTTTTTAAAATTCCCTTCTTCCCCTTACATCTGTCGTGCCACCTTTTGGGCTTTTGATTTTCCCTCTTGTAGTGGACCACAACGTTTTCCTAGCCTGAACTAGCCCCGTTTTTTCGAGGTTTTCCACCTTTATTCTTTCCGCTGGAGGCTCTTTTTTGCAAATTTTCCCCTCGTCCCAGTTGATATTTTTTCGTTCTTTTTTTTGCCCCCTTGACCCACCGCCCGTGGTTGTGGGCCGTCTTAATTATTTCGGGGTTGCTTGCCCCCATGCCCCACGCTTTTCTGCTCTTGCATTGTACCCCGTTGTTTCTCCTGCTACTCGTGGCCCGTAGTGCCAACCCGTTCAAAGTTTGCCTTGACTCGCCTGGCCTTCGGTTCCACGTTTGAAGTTCCTCGGCTTTCCTTCAGGTCACTGCCTGTGCCCCGGTTGAAATTGCTTTTTGCCGTTTGATTGCCCACGTTTCTCCAACTTTCCCACAACGGGAGGGTTTTGTGACATGTCTTTCTTCATTTGTTTCCCCTGTGTTTGGAAACCCCCTTCCCGTCCTTGCGTGCTGCTCGCCTCCCCCTGCCCTTTTTTGTCGTAAACCTATCGGGGCCCATTTTTCCACCCCGGCTCCCCCGGTTGTTCAGTTCCCTGAACTTTTCGGTTGAGTCTTGTAGGATGCGTTTCAGCTCGCCTGGATCCCCCCCTTTCTTTGATAATGCCTTTTCTTGCCCTTTTAGCTTCGCGTTTGATTGCCACGTCTCCTACGTTTTTGTTTGTGGTCTCGTAATAATTTTCCTGTTCCCCCCCCCCCCCCCCCCCCAGGGTAACCAACAATTTGAATTACTTTCGCAAGGCTCAACCTGGGGCCCCGGTGTACGTAAAACTGCTTCAATCTTGGACCCCGTGTGTCCCCCCCCCACAAAACGGTCCCGAATCTCCTTTTCGGAGGTTTAAGTGATGTCTCAGTTGCTCCTTACTTTCAACTTGGTCAGTTAGCCCGGTTCCTCTTGTTGTTTTTCTTTTTTTCCACCCGCCCTACCCGCCCCCCCCCCTTTGTGCGTTTTTGAAGATCTTCAAGTTGGCGCACCGACACAACACATGAAAACGTTTCGTGCCGGCTTTCTCCGATTTGCACCCGGGCGTTTTTCTTTTCCTCTACTCTGACCCTTTTTTGCCCCCCCCCAACGTTTTTTATCGTTCAGTGGTTTTCTCTCCTCTTCTTCTGTGTTTTGGTTTTTGTATGGGTGGACGGTACTTTATCCAGGCTTTCAGCGTGACGTACCGTTTGTTGTCCCGTGCCGTGTATTCAGCGTTAAGAAAGGAAAGTTTCCCTGTCGTGAGACCAATTTCTTGTTGTTTCCTGCTTACCTTGCTCTTCACGCCCGACATTGTTTTTGTGAGTTGTAGGATGTGCATCTTTTTTTTGCCCTCAACTCACGCTTCCCCTTGGCTAACCGAAGTGACATTCACTGTTGATTTTCCCTCCTAGCTTTCAGTTACCTCGGGACCCATTGTTGCTTTTTTTTGTGGGCCCGACGTTGGACAGATTTGTTGCGTGTCGCCCGCCCCGGTTGCCTTGGGCGCGCAGTCCGGGCGCATAGTTCCCTTTTTTTTTCCCCAGGCAATTTACGCGTTCTCAAAACCCGCCCCATGGGCGGGTAGGGAGCAGGCCTTTTGGCACCTCAACCCTTTCCCGGCTCACGGGCAGTGACATTACCAATGGTAGCGGCCCGAGTTTCCCCCCCTGGGCCGGTGCTTTCCCTGTTGACCGGCGATTCAGGTCGCCGGTTTCGGCAATGACCCGGTGGTTTTTTTGCGTTGACACTCCAGGGGCATGCGAGGCAGCTTTTCCTTGTTTTGTTTCCCGCGCCGAACCCCCGCTTCAACACCCTTCAGTTTTGGATTTTCGTTCGCATCGTTGGCAATCACGGTGGGCCCACACCGTCCTCAGAGACTTAGTCTCCTTTCCCTTCTGCTGGATATTAAACGGTGACCCCGCAAAGGCTCCTTAGTTACGGTTCTTTTTGCCCTGTGCGGGCCGAATTAGGTTGTACCGTTAAGGGGGATTCCTTCTGTCCAGGCCCTCCCTTTAAATAACCGTCATTGTTGTTTTTGTTTGCCCTCCTTTCAACCACCCCCCGTCCTTTGGTCGGGTTAAGAGCGTTGGCAAACACCGGAACACAAGGCCTCTCCCCGGTTCGACTGGCATTTACATCCCCGGAGAAGCCGTAGCTTAACGGGGACTCCTTCCCCCACAGGCTGATCTTTTTTCCCCCCTGTCCGTTAACGGTACCGTTTGGTTGGGTTGGCCACTAAAAGTGCTTAGTTCTTTCTCTTTTCCCGTACACTTTGGTGTCACCTGCAATTTTTCTTGAGAGTAACCTTTCCTTTTTGAGGTGTTCCCTTTTGATGGTGAAGAACGGGTGCCTCCTTTTGTTGGCACCCGTGGAGTCCAGTTTTTCCCCCGGAAATTCCCCTTTGCCGGGTCCTCGTTGTTTCGTTCCCTTTTTCCCAAACAGAGGAACCAGTTTTTCGTTGTCTCCCCACTGCCGCCTGCTCATCATCTCATGCTGGCAGTTGTGGCGACACCCCGTCTCCCCGTTCCCCTGCCCGCACGGTGGTGACCCTTTATGGCAAGAGAACTTCCTGTCCCCCTTCCACTCCTGCTTTCTGTGACCGCCGCTTAATCCTTTTTTCAGGTCTTGACGACCAAAACGTTGATGCGGTTTTCTTAGTCGATCCCCCTCTGGGACTCCTAAATCCGTTACCTTCCCCCCCAGCGACATAGTCCCCATGTCTTTTTAGTGCCACTCCGCTGGTACCACGGCCAGCGGGTCCTTCTCGCCTTTTCATGTCCCTTTTCTCGGAAAAGACCCGGCCCCTTTCTCCCCTGTCCCAAACATTCTTTACCGCCCCCTCTGAAAAGTAAGCTTTTTCCCTCTTTGGAGACGTCTTAACAGGCGAAGCTTTGCCAACCATTACTCAGTTCCCCCCCTTTTCCCCTTCCACACCTTCATTTGTCGCGCTTCTCCTCTCTTAAAGGGTTTTTTTTGCTTCTTGGGGGGAGATCTCCTTGCCATGAGTAGTGTTTAACTTTTCTGGGGTAGAGTAGTTCAGCAAGCTTTAGCTGTAACGCCCTCTTTTTTGATTGCTGAATTCGCTTTGCTTGGGTTCTTTTCTTTGGAATCTATCACGATGTTTTTTTTTTTGTATTCTTTAAACCCTGGTATGTTTGTCTTTTTTGAAAAAGAATTTGATTCGTTCCTTCTCCTTTTCCTTTCCTTCCCCCGCGGTTGAAAGTCTTTTCCGTTGGCACCTTTGATCTCTTTTTTTTTGCTGGAGGGGACTTGAATTTTGGCGTAAGGCCTCCCCGTTTTTTACAAACCTCCGTACCGTCTGGTCCTGTTTTGTTCGCCTTTTAAGCTTTTAGCCCCCTTTTCCTTCGCTGTGTACAGATTCTCAAATGCAGAATTCTGGTTGCCGTCTTTTCTCTCTTCGAGGCCATCATTCCACGTTTAGGCGTTCCCCTTTAAGGACGTGTTCGCGCCCTTTCCATAATGTGATGCTGGACTTCGGAAGCCTGCCCCCTTGGTTTTTTTTCCAGTTCTCCTACCCCCCTTTGATTTTTCCGTCATTTTGTTGTTTTGAATTCTGGACCCAACCCGTTGACCTCAGGTCCGGTCCCCCCGCCGCCACTGGAACGTCACGTTTTTCACCCCCCCGACGGGTTTCGGCCGTTTATTCATAACCTTTGACCGTCCACTGTTTTTTCCCCTTTTGCCCTCAGTGGCGTCCCCCCACCCCCCTGGCCGTTCCGAGAAATTTGATCATTGGACACAACGTTACCCCGCCCTGGCATCTGTCCGTTTGTCTATTTCTCACCGTTTGCAGGTGCTTGTTCCCCTTTTTCACCGTTGTGTATTGCCGTATCCAGTTAAGCTTGTTGTCCCCTCTGAACTATTTCCCTACATCCAATGTTCCTTTTTTGAATTAATATTCTGTCTGGGGGCAGTTTGCGCCATGCCACCCGTCGCCCCGTTGCTTGCCCTTGCAAACGGTTTCTTTTCACGTCTTACTTCTTCCAGTTTCCCCCCCCACCTTTGTGTACCGTCGAATGTTTCATCCTTTTGTTAGTTTTTGTTTTGGTCAGGTCACCTTTTTTTCAACCGCGGCCGATTTTCCAGTGGACCTTCCACTGTCCCCTTCCTCCCTGGTTTGAAGCTTGGTTGGGGCCCGATTCTGCTCCCCCCACCAATGGATTTTTTTTTCAGATCGTCCCTTTCTTGTCTTTTGGCCACCACCAAATGAACGATTGTGATTTTGCTCGTTTCCCATTGCCCCCTGGGCGTTCGTAAGGACTCCGTGTTCCTTTGAACCGGTTCTTTTTCGACCATCTCGTTTCGGTTTTGAGGTTTCGCATTATTGGTAGCGGGCGATGTGCCCCAACCCTTTTCTTTCCCCTTCGCCCATCACTGCTTTTCTTTGATTTGCCCCGATGTTCCTTTCTTCCCTTCCCCCCCGTCCCCCCCCTGGCGGGTGTGAATTTCGTAATAGTATTCCAGGGAACCCAGAACTTATTTTCCCTCCTTGCTTCGGTCCTTTCCTGTGCTGTAGTACACCGCTACGTTTTGGCCCCCGGTTTTTCCACTTTTTTATCGCCTTCCCCTCTGCCGTTTTTTAGTACTTCCCCTTTGGACTGGCTTTCCCTGCCTCCTTTCCACTTCCGTCTCCCTTGAAGTTCTTGTTTTTTTTTTTGTGCTTTTTCCCACCCTGATCCTCCCCCAGAACAACCTTTGGCGGGCGTGAAATTTTTATTTTCTTCCTTTCCTCCCCTGTTTTGTTTCTTCGGGCCCCCCAATGCGTGATGTTATCGGCCTGACCGGGGCTTTCGTCACGTGCTCTATCCTTGTCCGTCCGTGAGTGTTATTTTTTAGACTTGAATCGGTGGCTATTCCTCTCTTTTTTTCTCTCGACGCTCGAAACTATTCAGGCGAAGGTCCGGTTTGGTCTAACGTCCTTTCCTTATTAGCGTTACTCCCGTTTTGCCCGTCGAGGAAAGCGACCTTCCGTGTTCGCTTGCCGAACTATCCGAGTTTCCCACTCCCTCTTGGATTGGGTAGGCTCTTGCTTAGGTCCTGTCAATCCACTTGACAGATTCCCCCCCCCCCCCCAACCCCCCCTTTGCTAACCGGGCTTCAACTGTTTTTTTCGCACGACCTCACGGTCCTTTTCCTCACCCTGATTTCTTCCTTTTCAAGTTTTTTTTTTCTTTTTTTTTAAGTGTGGTTTGCACCCCGCCTTGTCCGTGATTTTCTTTTCTTCCTTTTTAAGGGCAGAGCTCTTCTACCTCCCCCCCCATGTTGTCTCGGCTACTATCACCCTTGGTGGTATGCGCCGCGTGTCAATCCCCTCACAGCTTACCGGGGGCTTGCGACGTGCGCCTTTGCAATTGCGCGTCCGGCTTCTCCTCCTCCTTTTTTTCCTTTCCTTGCTGGCCGTGTGGGGGGGTGCCGACTACCGTCTTAGCGTGACTGGTCCCCCTTGGTAATGGCGATCCAGTCTCTGTCCTTCTTTTCCGTTTCCCCCGGGTCCTGTCCTTAGCGCTTCCGCCAGTTTCTCCGGGGTATGGAGTTTTTTTTTCGGCACTCAAAACACAAGCTTACCACCGGGGGACGTTCACGCCTTTCAACTTTAGAGTCTTTCCGCTCTGCCCTTTTTCCCCCAGTTTTGACTTCCGTCCCAAGGGAGTCCCCCAAGTTTCGACGGTTTGTGTCACCTCCTGTGGGGCACTATTCTAGTATACGCGTTGTGCTTTTTGTGCTCCTCCTCTCATTTTTCTTTGTTCCCCGTCCTCAAATATTTTCCGTTTCCCCCCCTTCAGTGTCTTTTTCGTTTTCTTCGGCAAATCGTTGCCAAGTTCCCTTGCGGACTTTTGTTTCATCCAACATGGTTTTCCTCTCTCTTCCCGTTTCCCTCCTCCCCCTGTGCTCTTCAAGGTTTTTTCGGTGTTTTCCCACAAGGTTGGGGCTTGGATCCCCAGTTTCGTCCTGCCTAGTGTGAGAGTACCTGGTTGAAGGTCCCTTTCTGTTCCCTGCTGGAACCTGTCCTTCCAGTGTTGTCCCACCGTTTTACCCTTTTCAGTCCGGCCGGAATAATGCGGTTTCACGTGTTTGACCGCTTACCCAAGCGCAGGTTCTGTGTTTTTTACTCCCCTGCCGGGCTTCCTTCTATGATCAGGCTGTCGTTTTTCGACACTTTCTCCACGGGGTCCCCTTCCACTTTGTCCCCCTTCACACTGAAGCGAGAACCGGTTTGTCACCTTGCGACCCTCTTTTTGGGCCCGACCCCCCGGCGAACTAAGTGGCCCAGAGTTGTTTTCCTTCCCCAAGTTCCCTCTGCGGTCTTTTTTAGGCGGGTGGATCCAGTCACCTTTTCCCCCCAGCCCGACATAGCTGTTTGCCTTTTCCATGCTACCTGTTGACTGACGGTCAGAGTCCTCCTTCTCCCCTTTTTTTGCTTCATTGGCCCCCTTTTCTCGAATCCCCCCAGACCCCCTAGAAGTCACCACAACCCCTTTTGATCAACTCCACCCCCGCCCCTTAAAATTTAAGAATCTAACTCACCCCGTATGACCAGACGTTCAGGTGCGCTTTCTCCTTACTCCCCAGTCCTTCCTTTTCCAGATCCCTTGCTTTTTGTGTCGATTTTTTTCCCTTCTTTTTTTTTCCCGTTGAGATCTGCCGCCCCCACTGGAGATCTTGTGTCCACGTGATGTCTTTTAAGTTTCCGTTCCGTGCACTCCCCTCCTTTAACCTCCTTTCCCCGATTTCCAAGCCTTTTTTACTTCGGGGGGGAGGGGTCCATTTGATTTTTCCCCCCTTTTGTTGGTACCCGGCGATGTTTCCTTTTTTTCCCTTTCAAACCAGCCTGAGGCTTGGTCCTTATCCTTTGGGTTTTCGTTTACAAGTCCCCTGTCGTATTCTGACCACTGCTTTTCCTTTCTTGCCTTCATGTAGATGGACGGGTCTCTTGCTTTCTTCCCGGGGAGAGCCCCAATCCCTGGAACCGATTTTTTTTTTGTTTTGTGGTTCTTACTTGGAGCTTTTTCATTGCTTTTTTTTTTGCGTCCCCAGAAGGACTAAATCGTTTGAAAGTTTTTTTTCGCGGTTGTTAATCGTGCCGATTTTAATGTTTCACCCTTCTCCATTTTCTTTCCCGTTTTCTTCAGCTTCCCCAGCCTTTGGCGAGGTATTTCTAGGAAAAGCAACTTTTGCCCTGGAGTGGGTTAGTTTATGACTGTGCAGCTGTGAGTTTATTCCCCCCAACCCAAACCCGTGGCCCCCTAGTCGATCCTTTCTCCCTTTGCTGCCGTAACGTGCACAACACCTCAAAATTTGGTGAGGACCTTCTTTCCCCCCCATCAAGTGTTTTGACCAGTAAACTTACTTCCTTCGCACAAAAGACTTTCCGTTGCCCAATCTTGCTGTTTTTCAGATCTCCTTGCCCCTTTAGTTGGCACCCACCGGTAACTTCGTCTGACTTACCCCAACCCCCTTTTGTTTCATTTTTTCAAGCTGAAGCTCGCAGGCCTTACTTTATTCAGGGGGCTGTCTCCCTGTACACTCCTTTTCCCTTTTTCTCATATGCTACCTACCCCCCCGGCCTTTTTTTGTTACCCGATTCGTACCATTCTCTTGCTTGGCACAACCCAATGCCTTCTGCTCTTGCCTTCTCCCTTGAAACCTTTCGTCTTCACCTCTTTAATGGTTGGCCTTCGTGGCCCCCCCCGTCCCCGTTCTTTTGCCTGAAATTCCGTTTCGCTGTCACCGTGATGAAGGTTGTGGCGGACCTTGAACGTAACCTTGCCTTCTTCCTTTTATCTTGTCTTCCGTTGGATTGAAAATCTTTCCACCCTCACCTGTTCTCCGATAAGCCTTCTCTAGTTTCTTTTCTGGTGTTGCTGTGTGGACACAACCAAGAAAGGCTTCGTCGTTGATACTACCATGACAGGTTTTTGTTGTTCTACCTCTCCTACATCTTTCCCCCATGTTCCCTTCTCTTGCCTTGTCCTGTTCTGGATTTAACCCTTTTAGATTGCAGACGGAGTGATACTGTTTGATGTTCCAATGCACTCCCCCGGTTTTTTGATGTCCCGGTTGACTTTGCCCTGCTGCTCCTATCCCCTTTGGTGTGTTTAAAGCTTAGCTTAGTGGTTCATGGGCAACACATGTACCCGTTTATTTTCCGTTTTCTCTCTTGGCCCTTTATAGGTTTTTTCCCTGCCTACCTTCCGGTGCCTTAAACTGACCTAGCCTTTTTTTTAATCGCCGTTTGTGTGAGGGTTCCAAAGTGTGGTGGAAATGCTCGCGTCTCCCGTTGAATTGCCCGTTCGATTTCATTTTTTCTTTTCTTGCCGTTCTTGGGCTCCCTAACCCTTGTCCCCACTTTTGCTGGCGTGCAGAAACTGAGGGATCTGTTGTTTTCCCCCACAACAATGTTTCCCCCCGTTTGTGCTCTCGGCCGTGTACCAAGGGTATGCGTAGTCCTCTTCACCCGGTCTTTAGTGTGTCCCCCCCTGGTTTTTTTACCCCCTTCGCATGGAATCCTTTTCTCTTTTTCTCTCTCTTCCTCCTTTTTTTTTTTTTTGATTCTCGCTTCTATTTTCATGGACCCCTTCTGGGAAAGGGCAGGGACCTATTTTTCTCCTCTGTGTTAACTGCTTATGGAAGCGCCTCTTTCATTGTTTCCCTCTCCTACTATTACCCGCTCTCACTTTCCCATTGGTCGGTGTTTAGGGAGTCGTGGACAAATCAAGTCCCTCTTTCCCCCTGTGCGACCGGCCTTCCTTTTTTTTTACAAACGGGCTTCCTCCTGCTTGCTTTTTTTCAAACCTTGCCTCCGGGGTTTTGGGTTTAAGCTCTTTTGGGAGTTGTCCCCTTTGTTGCACAAGAAAGGTGTATCTTTTCCTTTCACCGGGTTTGTTGAAGGTGGGAACGCGCCCCGTTTCCATTTTTTGTCCCCGGTGCCCGCCCTACTTCCTTTTCACAACGCGGTGGTGGGGCGGGTGGTTGCTTTTGTGTTCAATTCCCCCAGCTTCCCTTTTGTCCATAAAGTCCCCTTTCAACCTTTTTTGATTTGTTTTGCCTCGAGTTCACTTCGACCTACGTTACACTTGCTATTTCAGGCGGTTAACCTTGTGGCCCCGATGTTAGGTACTTCGTCCCTGTTTCGGGTCTTCCCGTTGCTAGAAAACTGTTTCCAAGCCCCTGACCCTTTTCACGACGCTACCACAGTGGCTTGCTTGAAGCAGTGGCTCCCACTTCAATTAAAGGTACAGGCAGTTCCCCCTTTATCTTCCGATCTTTTCCCTTTTACTTTTCTTCACACCGGGCGATTTTCTTGCTGATTTCTTTGGGTGAGGGCAAGTACAAAGTCCTCCCCGGTGGTCCCTTTCTCACCGCTCTCCTTCCTTTCCTTTTTGATTTTCCTCTCCACTACCCCCCGCCTTGGGGGGACTCGGGTTTTTTCCCCCCTTTTTTGCCCCCACGGCACACGCTTCACCTTTTCTCCCTCCCCTGTGACATTAACCCGACTTCCGGATAAGTTTCTTCTTTTTTTTTTTCCCCTTCCTACACTTTATCTTTACCGTTTGTGGGGGCCCCCAAATTTTTTCTTTCCCCTCGTCGGACCGGCCGGGGGCATGCACCCTATTGCTAGTCACACTTCACGTGTGAAGGTACCTTGGTTGACTCCCCGGTTTTTTTCTTTTTTTTCCCCCTTTGCCTAAGTCCTCTTAAATCGACTTTGCATTTGGCCAACTTCAACCCCAGCCTTCCCCCCACAGTTCGTGTTTTGACTTTCCCCCTTCTATTTTCCTCTCATCTTCAAAAGGCTCAGGGTCTTTGGCTCCACGGCCCCTCCCCTTGCTGGTACCTTCCCTTTTTGGAATTCATGTACCTTCTATCACCGCTTTTTTTACCCTTCCTGCTTTTTTTTTCTTTTTTGACGCCATCTGGTAAGTTCAGTTTTGCTCACAGAGTTCTTGCCGTTACAACCCTCCCTCTTCTTCTTCTTTTTCTCTTTCTTGTCCGCCCTCCATCCTTCCCCCTTTCCCTCCCTCCAGCTCCCCCCTGTGAACCTTGTCTTCCACTGCTCCGGGTGTTGTCCTTAAGGTTTGGGGGGTGAAGAGGAATTTTCTTCTTCTCTTTTTCCCCCCTCCCCTAAAATCCACCTTTTTTCTCCTTTTTCCCCACCAACATTTTTCTCACAATCCCCCCCGCCACACCCTTTTCCTGTCAAGCGTCATCCCCGTTTTGAGATTTTACCAGTTTGGGCTTTGATGAATATCCTTACCCCTCCTTCCTTCACCTCTCCTCGTGTGTCCCTC
>Ga0179593_1294511_pt1 | contig 10716 bp, 11 predicted proteins | sample CZODoug2_1_08_16_FD_185931 | JGI IMG/M metagenome (GOLD analysis project Ga0179593, IMG submission 185931) | Vadose zone soil fungal communities from Angelo Coast Range Reserve, California, USA - CZODoug2_1_08_16fungal (PacBio error correction) | ecosystem: Environmental > Terrestrial > Soil >... | reverse complement strand
TGAATCAAGGCCCTCCAGCGTGCTTGTGCTCTCTTCCGTCCCCTCCGGACCTGGTCGGAGCACGGAGAAGATGCCTAGCTTTGTTTCCATGGACAACGTTAGAGACGAGCCTCGCTTGTGACGCCTCAAGCAGTCTGCGGTCGATGATCCTGGGCACTTTTCTCCCCCTTCCCTTGCCCCCCTCCGGAAGAGAGACCGCTTCTCCCCCGATCCTCAACTCCCCTGCTATCCCCAGTCCCGCTCGACCCCGGACAACTTTTGCCCTCGTGGATAGATAGATTTCGCCCTAGATTCCATGTTAACAGGGCTGCTGCTCACGCCCAGAAGCTTTTCCTCTCCTTCTGGACGATTGCTGGCGACAGCGATGGTCTTCGACTGTGACGGCGCGACCCTGGAGTTCTCATCTCTTCTCCTTCGGGCTAACAGACCTTACTCAGCGCTCTTTGCCTCCTCCAAGTGTTCCTTGTTTAATGACCCTCCTTGCGTTCCCTTTGTTTGCTCTGCCTTGCTTCTGCATCCTCCGCCGATTACAGTATGAATGTAGGCGTGTGATCGGGCGCCCATACACTGATAACGTCAGATAATGACCTCGTAGACCATCCAGGCTTTGAACACCCGCTCCAGCCGCCGAACACTTGGTTTTTTCAAACCCTCCTGTGCAACCCGTCGACTTCTTTCCCCCCTTCTGCTATTGCATCCCTTCACTCAAGTAAGGGTAGGAAGTGTTTTTTTCGCACACCCCATGCCGTCGCCGCGGCTCGTTTGCCCGAGGGCCTCCCCGGGCGGCTAGCTCAGTCCGACAGGCTTTGCCGTACTTTTCTGAGGTTTTTTTTTTTTTTTTCTTTTTTTTCTTTTGCACCCAAGTCGGGGTACTTGGCGTAGGCAGACGACCGTCGCCTTCGCGTGCCCTGCTCGCCGGGTTTGCTCTAGTTTGTCTGTCTGACTTGCTAGCCCTCCGATGCTAATTAAGCGGAAAGTCATTCCAGTTAGACCCCCGGACCCATGAACCCGGCCCGTCGGGTTTTTCCCGCCTGTGCTGATCCTTCAAGACGACGATTTAAGTTCTCTCAATGTTCTACAACTCCGGCTCGCCGTTACCTGCGTACAACGCTTTTTCCCATTGGACCTCCGTCCAATCTCCGGGGTGCGCGACGTGTGCCAAGGAATGAGTGCCTTTTTCTGCCTCCTTTAAGGCTTTCTGCCGGAGCCAAGATCCTGGTACGACACAGTGTCTCCCTGACGGTCCTGCGCCCGCTCGGCAGGTTCCTCCACGTCTTTCTTCGGATGAACAGTTTGTCTCATCCCTCCCTGCAAGTCGACCCCCCTTGGAAGCGGGTAATCTTTCCTTTTCCTACCCCGATGTCAATAGTCTCGGGATCTCTCCGTTTGCCTGAGACCTTGATGGCATCGCGTATTAGGGGCTCGCGCCGACCTCCCGATTCTTTTTCGCACATCCCGAGACCGCTGACTGCCCCCGATTCTGGGGGACCAGTTCTGTACTGAGGCTGGTCGATCTCTATTGCCTCTTACTTCCTGGCCGCTTGAGCTGGTTTCTATGGCTCCATCGGCTTATGATCAGCCACAGGACATTTCAACCTCCCCCCCCTCTTGCCGTGGTACCCTCACGTCTCTCTGGTTTTCTTTACCTTCCTTCTCGCGGCGGCTGATCCCTGGGATTCTTATTTCTCCCTCCTTTCCGTCAGGATTTTCTCTCGAAGTCTCCCTCCCGGATAATGTTCTTCTGGCTTCGGGTTTATTCGGAATACGACGCCGCGCTTCTCGGTATTCTGCCTCAGAGTTCCTTCATCTCACTTCTTCAGCTTTTCCCTTCTACCCCTCCGTCGGATGAGCACGTATGTTTTTTTTCTCTCTGGTAAAACCCCTATGAAGTTTCCAGTACCATGAATAACTCCACTTTTCCGTCCGGAGATCGTCTATCCCCCACCTTCTCTGGCTTCTCACGGAAATGAACTAGATATGTCCATAATTTTTAGATCTGTACAGGCCCCGCCTCCTGTCCTAGAAGATTTTGACCCTTATCTTCTATCACTTCCTTGGCCAGATATGGCCATTTCTAGCTTTCAGTTCCGACGGGCCGATTACCTCCTGATAGTAAGTCCTCCAGCAGGTCGGGCGATATGCTCAACGCTCCTCCGAGGATATTTTTCATTCTAGTCCCGGCCTTCTGCTTCTGGATGGACTGCACATCTCCGCCTTTCTGCTTTGCTCCCTGCTCTTTTTTAACGCCAGGTTTTGTTTGACTTCAGATAGGCTATTTCTGAACTCTTTCATTTTGATCTTTTCAGCCCGTCGGAATTTTTCCGTTTCGGTTCCATCTCTTCACTTTGAAGAGGCCGACCAGCCCTTGGGTAGTTTTCCCTCATCCCTTTTTCTTTTTTTTTCTTCTTATCCCGTTTTGCGTGAGGTCTTTGCCATCTTGTCTCTGATCGACACTGTGTGCTTTCCCCCTCAGGTCACCAACCCTCGTGTCCTTTTCTCTTTTCATTTGTGTTTTAGTATCTCTGGATAACCTAGTTAATCTTGCGCTTGTCTTTCCTTCCTGGATCTGAGATCTTTTGTACCTGAGTTTGAAAATCGTGGCCCCAGAATATTCTCATAAGACACCTTCCTACTCTTTATCTTTTTCCCCTTTCTCCTCAGATATGTCTTAACTCTCGCTTTTCGTCTTTGTCGCCGGGCCGAACACCTGCCAGCGACTCCTACGATTCGACGTTGTCACCCCACTACCACCGAATCGTCTGCACTTCTCGTTTGGCGATTTCCCCAACCCGACCCCCCCATAGTAGATAGTCTTTCTTTCCTGTTCATAGTCTTTTTCGATGGTTTACAGTGCTCCCTTCTTAGGTTGGCTCATCTCCAATCATTGCACCATCCCCTACGTCACGAAACAACTCCGCATAGTCTGCTTTTAATACGGTATAAAGTTCTCTCTTTTTCGCTCCCTTTATGGTTTTCTGTTTTTTTTTTTTGTTTTCTTTGGGTTTTTTTGTTGGTTCCCCACGCTATTTGAAGTGGCTCTTTTAAGTTCTCTCTTTGTATTTTCCTGGTGCTTCCGGGAGTGTTCTTTGTCCTTCTTGCCCGGTGTTTTTTTGATGTAGCTCCCGGCTTATCTTCTTTCTCTTACTCAGGACCTTCCAACTCATATTCCAGTGGTAGACGTGCCTCACCGCACCCCAGTTCTCTATTCTCTCCCCTCCTTCGATGCGCTCTTTAATCATCCTCGCCCTTTTCCGTCTCCCCCATACCGCTTCTTACTTGCACGAAGCTTTTTCTCACCATCCCCCCCCCGACCCGGCCCGTCATCAGTTCCGATCCTTCTTCATGTTCGGCCAAATCTGTCGCGGATTTCCCTCTCTCCAGGTCCTCGCAGATCTTTTCGAAAACCCCTGTTCTTCCAATACCTGGCCCGTAGCGGCCCTTGTATGCGGCCTGCACGAGATGAGTGGTTCTCTCGTGATCACCGCCAATCTGGTGTCTTTCTCATCTCTCCCCGTTCTTGCTTGACCCTTTACCTTGGGTTTCTTCCGCAGAAAGCTACCTACTCCTGGACCTCAAAGAAGCGCGGCTTACATTTCTTTGGTTTTCTTTTTTCCACCTGTTTCCTTTCGAGCTTCGTTCCGGAAAGCCGACCCTTACTTCGCAAGCGTGTTATGCCTGAACGAGAACCCTTCTGTATCCATCTCTCTTGCGTTTGTCATAGTGAACCTTTCACAGGCCCGCCGTGGCCGTCTGTCGACCCAGTCCGTGTTCGGAGGTACTTTTTTTTTCTTTTTGTCTTCCCTCCGACAAAGGCCTTCTTTTTGCGCTCCTTCGGCCATTAAATTTTCGGTTTAAGTACTTACTTGCCACCAGAGTCGACTGACTTCTGGCCAAAATCGAATGACGCAAGTCTTTTTCCCGGTTTTTCTTCTTTGCGGCCTACGCCTTACTCCCTCTTTCATCCCGACCCCCTTTCTGGTCGTTTACCCCTTCGCGTAGAAGTTGGGTCGCTTTCTGTCACCGTCCACCTGAACTAAACCTCCCCGTGGGCTCACTCTTAATATTCGTCCCTCTCTCTGCCCGTCAGAAGACATGTTTTTTCAGGAGTATCTCTTTGGATTTCCCCTAGTTGAAGCGAAACGTCTGCTCTTGCCTCGATCACTTATCAGCCGAGGTTTTGATGAGTTCCGTCTTCCTTGCTTGTTGTTCTTCTATTTCGAGCGGTTCCCCTTTTTCTGCGGCTCAGTGATTTTCCCCTCTCTTCGAATTAACGAACTTCCCTTTCCATTTCCTTTTAGTATCTCTTCTCCCCTCCTTTCGTTTTTGTTCAGTTGAACATGGCGTCTTGTCCCTTTTTCCTCGGTCGTTCCCTCTCGACTTCCACGCGCCTGATGTTAACCCCTCCTCGTCCTTGTCCCCTTCTTATCGTCCACCTTGCTTCCCCCCCAACGGTTTCCCCCAAAAAACATCAGCTATACGTGATGGATATCTGCGTTAGCTGACGTCTTCTGTTGCCGGAAATCTTCTTTTTTTTTCCCGGCGGATCTCCGCCCCCACCACCCAATTGTCGTGCGTCCCCCCAGTCTTTTTTCCGCTAGCACTGACCTTTTTTCTTTTCCTCTTCCGAATTTATGAGCGTGGATTCGCCTGCCTCACGCGCGTCCCTTTAGTCAGTGAAAGGAAAGTGGAACCTTTTCCATTCTTTCTTTTAAATCTTCCCAATTCGGTTCTCTTTTCCTTTACTTTTTTTCATTCCGACATCTTTGGCATACCAGTCGCTTTGCCCCTTTCCTACGCTCTATAAGATTTTTTTCGCTCGATCGTCAGATTGAGCTCCCCTTTCCTCCCGTTGCTTAAGTCATCAAAAATGTGTCGTTCTTTTTCCCTTTGGCTTTAATGTTTCGTCGAACCCAGTACCTTCTGAGTTAAAGGTTTCACGCTCTTCTTTTCGGTTCCTCTGTTGAAGAAATGACGTTTATTACCCCCCTTCCCACCTCAATTCTCTCTCTTGTTAGTTCTTTTCCCTCTATGAGCTCCCGTGCTCCTTAGGTGTCTCTGTTTTAACCATTTTCCCCGCGCCAGATCTTTATTTTCTTCTTCTTCTTTTTTCCTGGTAAACTACGAAAAAAACTACATGCTGTACTCTCCTCGTTCGTTCGTTTCTTTTTTTTGTTTTTCTTGGACTTCCCATACCAAGAACCCCCATTTTCCCTCATGGCGTGACAGTTTTTCGGGATCGTTTCCCCTTTCCTTTAACGCCCCACTTTCCCCATTTGAACCTTCTCTCCCCAGCGCTACTCTTTTGTTAAGTGGTTCTCATTACGAAGTTTTTTCGAAACTTCCTTAGAGCTCTCGTTTCTCCCTCCCCCCCGATCGGCCTCCCTTTTTGCGTGATTTATTTGGATAGGTATCCGATGATTTCGTCTCGGGGGTTGTCTTTCGTTGGTAGTTTCCGCATTCGGTGGCTCTATTTTGTGACCGTTCCAGTACTCAGGAGTCCTTCTTGTTTCTTCCCCCTTCCACACTTCCGCGTATCTCTGCGGCCTCGATTGGCGCAGGTAAGTTTCTTCAATTCAACGTCGTTCAATTTGCGGTTCTGGTACTTCTCGAACTCGTACATTATCCCTGACCTCCCGTCACTTTGCACCTCTTCCGTCCTTTTCATCTCCCTTTCAGACCCTTTGCATGAAGAGGAGCCTTTCACACTTTCGTTTTTTTCAATCATCCCACCAACCCTCACGCTTTCCTAAACCTTGTTCCTTTCTTCGAAGGAGGACCCTTTTCTTTCTCGTTTTTTGGCCCTTTTTTTTTTAATAGTTTCCAGGAATGCGTTCCCCACTTTTTTCAGCCCCGGTAATTCTACCCCCTGCCTTTCGTCGTCTCCTTTTCCCTTCATCAGCTTGGTCGTTTCTGGCTACACGTCGACGATATCTTATCCGTGTCGTCGTCGTGTGCGGTTCGTTAGTACCTCGTGTGCGTACGGTGTCCCCCCCTGAGGCGCTGCACGATGATGTCAAACCGCCGCTCATTTAGCCCTGCCCTGGTCCGCCGGGGCTTTTTCCTTTTTTTTCTTAATTCTTAGTGTTAGCCCTTTGCACCTGTACCTTTCCAGGAAGGAGGTTTTTTTCCGGTTCCGCACAACCCCATCCCTCCCCCCACTCTCGCAACCTCTCTTCATCGTTTCCCCCACACCCTTGATACTTATCCGTCTTGTTTTTTTTTCCCTCTGGGCAAACTTCCCCTCCGTCAATGGGTCCCCTTGCCATCCAACGTCCGCCCGCAACACTTGCTCTCTTCGCTTTAGGCCCTAGCACTACCACCCCCCCCCTCCATCCCTGGACGCAAGGTCTTTTGCGCGTTTCCGACCAGAGCACAATCAGTTCTCTTTGGTCCCCCCGTTGAATGAGCACAATCACCCCCACCAGTAGGCGCTCCGTCTTCCTCCTCGAGCGCCCCCCTTTCCCCGATGTACAACCTTCCTTTCAGCTTATTTACGCCCCGTTCCGAAGACTTGGACGAGCTTTCTTTCTCCCGCCAGTCAGCAGTCAGTACGTCGTTATTCCCCCTTTTCGTCTCTCAGCGACTTGTCAAGCTCAGAATTTTTTAGGGACGTCGTTTTCCCCCTGATTTCCCATTAGGAAAGTCATTTCCCCGATCTATATCCTGTAATTACTGGTCCCTTTCATCGGATTCACTTCCCTGATCAGCGGGGATCTTCCTGGATTGATAGCCTTCGTCTTCGAGTTCTCTGTATATCTATGTCACTTTAATTCCCGTCGCATCCTAGATTTAAGGTCCGTCCTCTCCTTCGCCTCGTTAGGAAGTAGAACCGTTGTTGCTTTCTTGGCCCTTGTATGCTTCTTGATTAAATCGGGGTGTTATATCTCCTCTTCTGGGCCCCTCTCTGGGACAGAAGTGATTTCGCGCTTTCGAGGTCATCCCCCTGACGTTTTTTCCAGAAGCGGCTGCTCTCACGAGGCCGCCGGCGGTTGGTCTTTGCTGACTCCCTCCGATCGAAGATGTCTAGGTACTGTTCTTTACCTGGTTCAACGTTGATCCTCTTCTCTTCCCGTGGTTCCATTCATCCCTCAGCCTTGGTATCGTCTTTATCTCATCGTGATCCCCCCTGTACCCGCTTTTCTTCTCCCAAGGTTTTTCGCGTTCTCTCTTTTGCGTTTCATGGGACGTTCAATTTGGCACTGCTGCTTTCTGTAGAGTCTTCTCCCCGCTTTTGTCAAGTCCTTTTAGGTGGGGCCTTCCTTTCCAGGTCGGACTTTGAGGATCAGCTTTTTTTCTCCCTTTTTCCCTTGAAGTCCCCGCCCTCTCAAGGATCGTTCCTTCTCAGAGTTTTTCGCTTCTTTTGTCAGCTCCTATCGTATGACGCCCTCAGGGCGTCCCCCCTTCCCTGAGCGAAATTCCAGGGTTATCCTGCCCTATTTTTTTCCCTCCCCAGAGAGACGAATCCATCCTTTTTCTCGAGCTCGGATGCTACCTTACCTTTGTATACGTTCCTCTGCCGTTTTTCCCTCCCCCCTGCACCCCTTGATATCTCCTATTCAGTTATTCCTCTTATGGTCGCGTCCTTTCATTACGGCGTGTCCTTCTTCTTTTTTTCCCCCTTCCCCTCTACCTTAACGCCCCCTTTGGCCGACGGAATGGTTCCTTTTGACTCGGCCCTCAAGTTCGCAGAAAAGTATCCCCCGGTTTCCTAAGTACCCCATTGATTTGGTCCTCGCACTAAAGTTCGACCTGGATGTTTTCTAAACCAAGGGTTCCCTCTCCTCCCCGGAATCGTACGAGTACACCCCGCAGGTCCCTGGCGTTTCTGCGCTTTTGGCGTTTACTTTGTTCCCTTTCTTCATCTGAAGTAGTAGATGAGAGATGCCATGGCCCACTTCCTCTTTCAGCCAGACCTTTTGGCCGCGCCATTCCATCGCTTAATCCTCCCCTCGTCGGTTTCCTCCCTTCTCCAGTGAGTAAGGCCGCCTCACCTCCCAGCGGATCGTCCTGCTTTCTATCTCTCCGTACTTCTGCAACTCCAATGGGAAGGGATCTCTGCGGCGCCTTCCTTTCTCGCTATGTCATCCAGTTGATGCTTCGCTCGTTTTCCGAGCATGACTGGTGGGACCTGTTTGTCGCTTCGAAAATTTTTTTTCGGTCGGCCGATCCTGGGTTATCCTCCTCCCCCCGTTGCCGCTTTACAGCAGTACCGTTGCAGGGAGGATTCGGTTCGGCCTTTTTGTTTCGCCGCGCGTTCCCGTACTTCCCTTCACTCGCCCGTACTTTTTTGATGCCTAGGTCCCCTTCTCCTCTCGTCTCCATGGCTTTCTGATCTTGATTCATTTCCCAGGGACCACCCTTTGATCGTCTCGTGGACGCGGGTAATTTTTTTTCTTCGACCTCCAATTCGACGCTAGTGAGCCTGCGAGTCTCGCAGGCCATGCTCCAGAAAGAGCTGCGTTTTCAACATCGTTCCGATTGATGGAACCGCATGGCCTATCGTCGCCATGTGAACTGTTGATTAGGCTGTAATTCCGAGTCCGATCCGAGGGTGCGTCGGTCACTTCTGCGGGTCGTCTCAAGACTTTGTTTGTGGTGGGTCTTGACTTCGAAACGTCTCGGGCAGTGGCTGGCGAGTGCGAGCGCCGAGCCCTTCTTCCTCACCCGCCCCTCACGGATCCCCCCTTTCTGTTTCCTTCCTTTAACGTAACTTTCCAAGTGCATTTTCCCAGAGTCCCGCTGGCCCGTCCTCCCCTTGTCGCGAGGGGTTTGCGGAGAGAAAACAGCACTGCTGTGTTCCTTCTCTCCTTCTCTCTCCAACTGTTCCTCCTCGCATTTTTTTGTTTAGAGCTCTCTTCTTCTTGCATGACCATTTGTGTTTTGCCGTCTCTGGCCACTCTAACAAGGTCTTTCTCATTTCGCGTCATGTCCCTTTCCTCGTTTCTCTTTGCGGAAACTCTGTGTACGCCTTTACTCCCCACAGAGACGCAGGCGGGTTTCGTCTTCCAGGTCTGTCCTCTCCTGGCTCGGGCTGATTTGGCAGACTGTCTTTTCTGTTACGTTAATCCCCTCCTTCCCCTCACTTTATGCTCTCCTCCTCTCGAACCTTTTCACGACCTGGCCCCCCCGGGTCTTGCCTAGTATGCCTTCGAAGCCTCTTTTCACCGCGTAGAGCTTATTCCACCAAATTTCTTTCCCCCTTCTTTTCCTCTACGATAGGGCCCTCCTCTAGGTACTTCCCTTCTTGTCTCATCGGCCAGTTCGTTTTGACGGATAGTGATTAAATCTGCCGACTTCCTTCTTTTCCACCAGTCAGGAACGCTTTTGCCCTCTCTTCATTAATTATTCTGTCACAACATCTTCGGAGATTAGTCATGTCCACCCCATTCTTTCTCCCCGGCTATATCCTCTAACCTTTCTTCTTTTCAGGTAAGCCGTCCGCGGGAGAAAACAGCCCCCCCTTCTAACGTAATATCTGAAACTTCCGTACTGCTTTTCCTCTCCCCTCCCCACCGTCGATGGTCCAACCAGATTCTTCCTCGACCCAAAAGGATAACCGCGTTTCCCCGATCGACATTGTTACGATCAAAACTCCTCCTCCCCTCGGAGAATCATATCCTGTCCTCCATAGATAGTTTCCGACCCCCCAATATCGAGAAGATCGATTCCTCGGCCTTTATTGGCCTTCTTTGCGATTTATCCCCAGATTTTCCCTTGTTTCTCCCTCTTCCTGTGTCAGTTTGTTCCGGTTAAGGGGACTTTTTTTTTACCCGGATCCACGCTCCGTTCTTCGAGAGGGCCCTTTCGGATGGACTCATTTTTCCCTGATAATTTAGCTTGTTTTCCCTCTCCCTCTGCTTCCCAGATAAGTCCCGTTCCTAACCTCTTCCCCCTCTAGCCCTGAGTCTTGATCTCCCCCAGACCCCTCAACTGTCCCGCGTTTTGAGGTTTCACTCAATGGTTTTCACGGGCATTCTCTGGATGGTTTATTTGAGAGTCAAACCCGTCTCGGGGTCTAAAGAGTGCCAAGGCTCGGCGTCGCTTTTTCTCACCGCCCCTTCTTTCAGTTTTTCCCGACCTTCTTCTCAGTTCCCCCTTCCGCTTCCCAGTTTGCAGGGCCTCAGGAAGGTATGTCGGTGCGTGAGTGAGGCTGGTTTTTACTCCTCCTTGGTCATGGGTCTGTAGATTTTCCCTTTACTGGATCCGGAAGGTTTCTGGCCACGTCCCCATATTCGAATCCCCATTCTGATCCGTTGAACACCCCGCCTTCCCTACACTGCCCCTTTCCTGAGCGGGTATACGACTCGCTTCTCTTGTCACTTTTTTTCGGGTTGGTGCTTCTGGATCCTCTTTCTGAAGAGGGCCCCAGTTTGTTGACCCTGACCTCTCATTTCTCTGAACAGTTTGTTCCTTCCCCGTCTTCCGTTTTTCTGATCCCAGATCTTGGCGGGCCTTGATCCCACACATTTTTCCAAAGTCTCAGATTGTTGCAGCGTTCCCCCTCTCTCCTCGTGCTTCGTTTCCTCCCTGGTCCTTCTTTTTCCGAGGAGGCTCTCGGACTTATCCCACTTTTTTTTCACGTTCAGTTTGTTCCTGGGTGATCCGCCCTCTCTTCCGCCTGAGCCCCGGCAGAAGCGATGTCCTCTACTCGTCATTGCGGAGTAAGGCCCCATCTTTTTCCCGTCAGCCCCTGGTCAGGATGGCACCTCTGCGTGT
>Ga0179593_1619124_pt1 | contig 10717 bp, 10 predicted proteins | sample CZODoug2_1_08_16_FD_185931 | JGI IMG/M metagenome (GOLD analysis project Ga0179593, IMG submission 185931) | Vadose zone soil fungal communities from Angelo Coast Range Reserve, California, USA - CZODoug2_1_08_16fungal (PacBio error correction) | ecosystem: Environmental > Terrestrial > Soil >... | reverse complement strand
ACTGGTTTTCCCATTCTGGGAGTCCTTTCTTCCAGATTGCTTTAGCCCACGCCCCCCTTCTACTCCCTAACCAGAAAGCGTTTTTTCGTATCCGGAGTCACGACCACCCGGGGGGTCACCCCCCCATGGTGACGCGCTAACCAATAGAGGCCTTTTGCCTTATGCATGGTCTACACCGTCACTGCCCCTCGCCCCTGCGAGATTTAAATTTTCCTTTTCCTACCTGAGCTTCATCCTCCCCTTCTCCCTTAAGTTTTATCCAGGTACTGGGTCTTCCTCTTTCCAGCCCCCAATCCTTCCCTAAATCTTTTACCTTTCTATTGTCCGCTTCCCAAGGGCTTGTTCGGAGACCCCCTTTTGGCTTTTCGACGCGTACGAACTTGGGCTTCCTTCTTTTATTTCGAGGAAAAGTGCATTCTTCCCCGCCCCGGACCATTTTTTTCGTTCAACCGGTGGTAAACCCCTCCCTCTCGCCTGCCTACCGGTCTTCCCGGAGACACCGTTTTCGCGAATAGATTATTTATGTGTAGTCCTCTACATCGTCACCCTTTTTTCCCCGTGACCTGTTAAAATGCCTTTTAGTGATGAAAGAGAGGCCCCTTCAGCCCTAATACCCCCCCCACCCCCAAAAATTCTCCTGCGCCAGCCCCCTTCATCGTGATTTGAAGGGGACTTTTTCGCCGGCGGCCGAGGGTCCCTTTCTTTTCTTGTCCCCCTTCTAGGGAAAGCTCCCGGGCTTTAGGTGTCCGGCCCGGGGGCTATGCTCACTGCCCTCTCCCTGTCCGCAGCGCCATTCCAATTGCAAATCAGCCTATCCGCCTTGCTCCTGGCCCCCGCCGGTCCTTAGTTCTCCTCTTGCCGGCAGACGAGGCAACGTGAATCCTCTTTGCCGTACGCGAAGCCTTCTCCTTTTTTTATTGCGCGACTTCCGCGCCTTTACGCTGCACCCCTTTTATTTTCCCTTGTAGTGGAAGAGTATTGCGTACCTGCCGAGGCCATGCGCCACCGAATTTCTCGTGTCACTCCCTCTTTTGGCTCGGTTCTGTACCTTTTTTTGTGGAACCACGCCGAAATACGCTAACGTCGCCCTGTGTTTCCGTCTATCCACAAGAAAGCCCCAATCCATTTTCCGGGCCGCGGCCTCCCTTCTGGAGGGGTGGAGATGAAAGCAGACCTGAGCCCCCGCCTGGCCCCTTTGTTTTCTTGGAGACTGTCCTGTCCAGAGGTCCGCTCGAGGGAATGGAAGGCTTCTCGCCAGCGGATTCCAGCCCTGCCGCTTGGTCAACTCATGATATAAATGACCCCTATGAGCTACATTTCCCATCTACCCTACATCCCCTTCCTTTGGCCAGCGAGTCTCCTCCTTCTCAGCATTAAGACAATCTGGTCCAGGGAGACGACTCCGTTTTCAGAGTCTCATGGAAGTGTTACCCCCCTCCCTGCTCCTAATTGCGACGTGCTAGACTCCCGTCTGAAAGTGGTACTCTGGACTTTAGAAAACTTGCTCTGGCTTCAAGAATGTTTCTCCCGAGGTGGCGTATGTTCCCAGGGGGGGCCGACCCCCCCCCCCTTTGCCTAAGGGGAGAGCCTGCTTCGAGTTTCATTCGCGCTTTCTGTGTCTCCCGAACTTTTGCTTTTTTCCCCCTCGAAGTAAAGTTTTCCAGTGTTAATGGAGGACGGCCCCTGATCCGTGGAAGTGGAGGTTTCATCCTTCTGAAGTTTCCTACTAAGTCAAAGCACATTTTCGAAGATCCCAAAGGTAAGGGGTAGGGAATCAGTATACCTCTTCTGAGCATTACTCTTCGGGGTTGGACGAAGAAGATGTATAATCTTGGTTCTTCTACTCCCGTATTTGGCTTATCTTTTCCTAGGTCCGAGGACGGCCTCTCTTTCTTTTCTCCCTTGTTCGGAAGCTTGGCGCTTTCTTCCACCCTCAGATCCCCATTTCTCTGGGACCCCCCTCGTAATAGGAGATTCCCTCTTTTGCAACTTTTCCGAGAGACGACGCGAAGCCCCCTTTTCTGAGGAGTAACACGCCCCTCGCTGAACTCTTCCGACATATGGAGAGGTGAAATTTCGCCCTCTCCTTCCCCAGACCAGTATTTGATCCCCTACAACCCCCTTTTAAGTCAAACAAAAGGTTCTCTCTTCTGAGCCGCTGCCCGGTCTAGATGAGGAACGCAGGGCCTGTTAATAGAGTTCTGCGGATGCTTTGCAAGACCCCGTTGCTTTTCTTTGACTGCTGTGGTTGATTAAGGCCCCTCCAACCCCTTAATAAACCCTTACGCAGGTAAGGCTTCTCCATTAAAAGCCCATTCCCGTGCTTTCTACGACCCCGGGGGATAATGGTTTTGACCCGGAAAACCCCCCTTTTGACAGTCAACCTTTTTCTGTTTTTCAGGTACATGACTCCCGTCGGTCCCGAAGCCGAATGGTGCTAATCGCCCAACACCCCCATTGTCCCATCCTCCTCCCGGGTCACGGTGGCGACTGTCTCCTTTTCCCTATGCGGCTGAGATGGGCACCGTGTCACGCCACACCCCCGCTCTGTGCACTTTCCCTCGACCGTTCCAAACCCAAATGCCCCCCTCCCCTAATCTTTGTTGTTGTTGATAGCTCGGTTTTTTTGCATTCTGTTATCAGACGGTCTCAAGTTCTGCGTGTAGTGAGTGGCACTCCAGCCTCCTGAAGTCCCGATGAGCTTACCCAGTTCCCCCTTCCCCCCCCTCCCACACCGTTTGTCCTTTACCGTTTCCCCACCTTCTTTTTCTTTCAGCCCTCAGTTAGAACCATTCGTTCCTGACCCTGGAACCCCCATGAACGTGTCCTTAAGCCTTTTGGAAAATGACGCAACCCTTTTTTTTCCTGTTTCCAACCTCCCTTTTATCCATGAGCCTCCTTTTTCAAACAACTCGAGGAGGGGTTGCCTTGAAGAGTGACTTCTCCTCCTGCCGTCGCGGTTTCTCGTGGTTCTAGAGGTGGAAGAGACACAACCGGCTGTCGGCCCCCTGAGTTCCCTTCGGGGCGGTTTTTCAACCTAAGACCTTTTTCCATCGGAAAGGTTGACCTCCCCTTCAGACGTCCTCTGAGACCTCTTAGTTTTTTTCCCCCGGTTGACGTTTTTATTTTATAGATGCTTTCCCCCCCCGGAGCCAGGCGTCCGAACATGTCCCCCCCCCCTCTTCCCCATTTTTTTTTCTCCTCCTTTCGGTGAAAATTCCCCCACTCTGGGTTCGAGCGGGCTTTCTCTTTGCCACCTTTACTTTCCCCGATGTATTCAGCCTTTCATGTGCGCGTCGGTTAAGTTTGCCCCTTCGTCAGGTGAGGATCCTGTTTCGTACATAAAAGGAAAACTCGTCCCTTTGGGCGAGTCACTCCCCCGAAAAACCTCCATGGACAAGGGATTTTCTACCTTGCACGAAAACACTAAGACTCTCCAATAGAATCCTTTCCAATTTAGGAACAAAAACACTCCGCCAGAGGATCCCCGATCTTCTGGTCTTTTGAAAGAAGGTTCTCTCCCCCCAATTCCGCGCCTAGCGCTCCCTCTCTCATCCCTTTGCCTTTCTTGGCGCGCGGTGGACGTTCTCCCTGACGTGAAGGGCTCCTGAAAAGAGGATCCCTGCAACCTCCTGGACCAATCGCGACGCTTCCAAAAATCCTTTGAACGCAAATTGTTTGAACCCCTGGTTCTCGACGGTTGCCGCCCCCCCTCGAGTACCCCTATTTTCGGCCGTAATCACGTTTTTTCCCTGTTCTTCTCTCCGTATTTTAGCCCGAGTGCCAAGTGCGCTCCTAATGAGTGCCTTCTCTCCTGTCCCCCGAGGTATGACCCCCTTTGCCCCATAAGAGACTTCCTAGCTTCGCGCGGTCTTGTGTACGCCTCGCCCCATAGCAGGATCTTGGCTCTTCCCTCCCCGCGCTGAACAGCTTGCCTAGGGACAGGAAGCGCCTGTAGCCAGGCCCTTTTTCACCACGGGGCCGCCGGCAGTTTTTTGTCCCGCACTGATTTCCCCACTGCCTCCCATTCGTGGCTGGACTCCCTTAGTATTGTGAAGATACACTCCCCTATCAGTAATTACTATAGGGAAGTCCCCTCCGGACGAGGTCAGGATCTTTTTTTTTTCGGGCCCTTAGACGGGAAGACAAACTCGGGGAGGCTTGGGATTCGTGGAGCGCAGACGCATCCACCGATTCATCCCAGGTTCCTTAGAAAAAGCCTCACGGCATCCTTTCCAGTAAGAGCTTATTTCCTTCTTCCGACTCGGTTAACCGCCTTCCCCCCCCCCCCCCTTACTGGTGCAGACTTTTTCCTTTTAGATGGCACCGTACCGCACTGCAGGTCTGCAGACTCCCTTATGGGGTAGTAGGCAGCTGCAATCTTATTTCCTCAGTCAAGCGCTGGCTCCCTCCAGAGACATCCTGCCCTTCCCTCCTTGACGAGGACGGATGCTGACCGTGTTGATTTTGCTTTTTTTATTTCTCCTCCGCTAGACGCCGCCCCTGAGAAGTTTTCTTCACAGGTCAAGGGATGACCCCGCTCCGAGACTTTCCCTCTCCCTAAAGCAAGAGCATCCCCCCCCCCCCCCACGAGAAACATTATTGACACTCCCTCTATCGTGTTTCGGCTACACTTCAGTAGGGTTTGTTTAGACGCACAATCAGGAGTTAACTCCTTGGCCCCCCGGCCAGGTCAAAACAGGGGACGAGGTACCGCTTTTTCGCCACCCCAAGAAGATGGTCTCGACTTCCCTCTGTTGTTGTCTTTCATGAAGACACCTTAAATGTCGTTGGTCTGAGCGTGGGGAACACGCCCCCTTTTTCAGGAGAACGAATGTGGACTTGCGTTGAAGGCCGTCCGGTTTCCCATTTCCATCTAAACGACGTCCTTTGCCTGAGACACTCTGTACCGGCGGAGAAAGAGGCCCCCTTTTTGCGAGAACACCCTTAACTTTTCCTCTTGCAGAACAGCCGCGACACTGCTTCCCTTTCTAAGGACTGGTGTCTGGGCGTAAACACAGGACCTTTTTCACCAGGGAAGGCTTATTTCTTAAAGAATCCCATTTTAGTGGTCAAGCTTGACGAGGGAGTCCTAGCGGCTCCTGTTTCAAGGAATTTTCTTTCCCATAGCCCCCCCCTCTTTGTTAGCCTTACGCAGTTGGTCGTGGTTGATTTCCCATCCCCCAGGACCTGAAGGACAAAAACTCTCATAGGCTGTACACTGGTTTTCAGGCCTTTGGTGGCAAAGAGTGAAGTAGACTTCCATTGATAAGAGTCTTTCTCCCTTTCTCAATTTGGGGGGGGAAGGGGTTTTGACATCACCCCTTCTGGGGAATACCCCGTCACAACCTGTGGGGGGGTGGGGTTTAACACTATCTATCCTACCACCCAGCGTCCCCGCTGCGGACACCATGCTCTTCATCTAGGATCAAACCCCCAAAACTAGCCGAAATCTCTCCCCCCCAAATCCCCCAACACTCCCTAAACCCTACCCCCTCTCTCCTCAAAAGCCTTTTCCGGCGGTGAAAGCCCAACGCAGCCCCCGTCCCGGGCCCCCCTAACCCCCCTGTTTCCTCGCCCCCCTCCTAGCCACCACACACGCATTGGGCTGGTTTAAAACCCCCCTCAACTCATGGGGGCTCCCTCAAAGCTGTCTCCTGGGTCTCGGTAATGTTCTTTTGGATCTACGTCAGCAAAAAACCTTTATAGGGGTAATTACCACAAAGCGGGGGGGCGGGCCCCTGCCTTTTGCCTGGGGTGTGTTTTCTACTTCGTGGCTGGAAGACTCAAAAATCGCCTACAACAAAATAAATAATATTAGCTACGTGTGGCGGTGGGTACCCCAAAAAATTCTTCAAGGGGGACGCAAAGGACATAACAAAAAATTTATGTTGCGGAAAAAACAAACAAGGGGGGGGTGGGGGGGGTTAAAGGGGTGGGGGTGGGCAACAAAAGCCGGGACCACTTCCATCAATACAATCCTACCTCTAAACCCTCTTGATCCCCGGGGGGACCCTATTCTCCCCACCCTACTTAAAAAAAATAACACCCCTAATTAAGGCAACGGGGGGTTGGCCCCGGGGTTTTGCTTCGATGTGGGAAAAGCTTTGGTTGGTGCTTCGTCTGGCTAAGGACCAAGGAAAGAGGGGGGAAAATGCCAAAGGGGGTGTTGGGGGGAGTTTTGGGGTCTTCGGGAGGGGGGAAGTAGAAAACAAAGGCGGTGGGGGTGGAACAAATATTGGTCGACATCGGGCTGCCTCCTAAACCCTTACTCTCCAAACACCAAACACTAACACAGACGGGGTTGTATGTCTCTGGGTTGGTGGGGACACACCAACCCCCCCAATTGCTACCCCCAAATTTTATGGTGTGGTTTCCTTGTGATCTCAAAGGCGTTGCTTTTGTCAATCCCCCAAGTCTCATCTCAACCCTCCCCTCACCCCTTCAAAACCAGGGACCTCCCACCCACACACAAAACTCCCACCCCTCTGGGAAACCATCCTCCCAGCATCTACCTTCCTGGGGGGGGGGGAGACCGCATCCGGGGGGGGGGCGCGCGGGGCCGGTTCAGGGCGGCCGACCCTTGCTACTCCCTTCCCCCCGTGAGGGGTGGGTGGAACCAACTCTCACCAAAAACACCTTCCCACCCGGTCGGACCTAACATATTGCGGGCCGGCCGCCTACCTCCGGTGGGGCGCCCCCCCAAAGTACCAAAATTAAACTACCCCACCTCTAACCCCACAACATGTCCGTTCACTAACCAAAACTACTAAGGTTTATCAGACTCAAATCATTAGTGGCCGGAAAAACCCCAATCGTGGGGTCCTGGGGGGTACTCGATTTAGGGCGGCTTGTTGAAAAATGGTCTGGGGGGGTGAAACCATCAAAAAAAACCTTTCTTTTCGGGGGGGGGGGGTCCCTCTTCGAACAAAAATAAACATGGTGAGTGAGGAAAAGCGACTTTTTTTGGTGGTCGGGGGGGGGGGCTCTGGCACAACATGGCGCGCGCCTCTTCGTTTCCCTTCCTTCTTTTTCTCCTGTCCCCCACTCAGCCATCGGGGGGGGGACGACCACCCCTCGCAAGGGGACACACCCCACCCCAACCCCCCCCCCTTGGCCCCCAGGGCCCCAACGCTCGCCCGGGTGGGGTCTCCTGTGGAGGGGGCCCCTCGGAAAATTGAACACACCACTCTTCCAACGAATGTGGGGGGGGCGGGGGTTGACGACTCCGGTCGCAGTCACCCCCCCTATATCCTCACGTCTTATATAACAGTTGTACTTCATCAACCGTTGACGTAAATCCCTCACCCCCTCCACCCCCTCGAACCCCTGACTCCTTCCACATCCTCATCCTTTCCACACCCACCCCCCGCTAACCCCCACTAACGACCCCGCCCCCGGCTCCCTCCCCCGTGTCTAGCACGCCTAAAATTGGTCTATCCAAAACACTCATTCCGTTTCCATAAAGGGGCCGGCTGGCTGCCCGCGTTTCCGACGGGGGATGGTTCCACGCCCCTGGGCGTGTCTGCTCCGTTGGCTTTCCATGCGTTTACTCTAAAACCCCCCCCTCCCCAACCCCCCCCAATAAAAATGGCTTTTTCCCCTAAGGACTTCCAAATCATAAACTGCTCTGGGGTAGCACCACCCCCCCCCCCAACCGGGGGGGCTTCCCTGGGCCCCTTTTGGGGTGGGGGGTTCGTTGAACCCCCTACAGCTCTTCTTGGGGTCTGGGCTACTTGCTCTCTACCTCACATTTGGTTTCTACTCTCTTCCTGGGATTACGTAACCTGTTCGGGAACCTCACCACAAACCCACCACACCAACTTTACATCCGGCCGGTTTTGGGGGTTTAAGCCTCCGTCCCCTTTGGTGGGGCTGCACCCGGGGGTGGGATTTTAAAGTCTCTCAAACACAAAAGAACCAATCTTGGGGTGGAGGATCCTCATGGGTGTGGGAATTTGGGTTTCTTTTTGTTGGCTTGCCTTAGGGGTGGATGAAGACTAAGTTTTTTTTTTTAGTCCAATCTCACTTAGTTTAATCACGGATCCCTTCCCGCTGAGTCGACTTCGACTTTTCCCAGGCCAGAATACTACTTTTTTCGAAAGATGTGTCTTTTCTGTCAGAAGGACCAGCGCCAAGCGCGGTTTTTCTCCGCCCCGCGAGGCGATTTGTCCACGAAATAGAAAAAAGCCCTCTTACCTTTTTAACAGGCCCGACGTTGCCCACCTGTGTGGGGACCTTTACATGGCATTTTACCCTAGAAATAAAGCCTTTCCGTAGGCAGCTCCCCTGTTCCTGGGTCTTCCTTTCGCCCGACACAAAGTCCTGAACCCTAACCTAGGACCGTCTCTGCTTGCTCCCCTCCAATTTGGCCGGTTTTGGTCTCACCGTGACTGGCATATGTTCCCCGTGAACCGAACTCCCGGACGTGTTTTCCACTCGATTCCCGGGACGAATCCAACGCCCCGGAACATTGCCCCTTTCGTTTTGGATCTTGGTGTCCGAGCTATCCGGAGTAAATCGAAATTGTCACCCTTGTCCTCCTTAAAGGAGGTTCCACCCCCCCCCCCGCCCCGACCGTCAACCTCTTTGTGTTTTCGGACTCGCAAATAGTAACCTGGGGTCAGGTACCTTTTAAACGAATTTGAATACGGCGTGACTTCCTGAGCCCTGGATAGCGCACCCCAGACTCCCTCTCCACCGACCTGATGCTTGCTCTTTCTGGCCCGCGTCCTGAGGAGAGACCCTTTCTTTTAGCAGTCCCCTAGGAGGGCCAGCCGAATTCGCTCGCTCAATTCTGTTTGCCGGACCAAGGGGGGGAACGTTCTTTCTTCCTCTTTCCTTCGAGAACCCTCCCCTATGCGCCTTGAGCATCCGCTTTCGATTAAAGTCTTTTTAGTTGTCGCGACTCTCCCAGAAATTCGGAAGAGGTTTCTTTGATTTAAATCTTTCCTCCCCAAAGATAAAGTACTGAGTCCCTTAGACTCCCCAGGCTTCGTCCAGAGAATGGGGGGATACAACCCTCACCCCTCTCTTTTTATAGGATGTTTTTAGTCCGAACCTTGACTCACTGATGATTCAAGAAGAACTAGAGGACCCTTTTCATCCTTCTTCTGTACCTTGGCCGATGTGCTTACCTCTGACTCCTACCCTTTGAACTCCTCCTTTTTTTGTATAAAGTTATCCTACGCACCGGCTTCCCCAATCTTCAGGTATGAGGACCTCAGTTACCTTTAGCTCCCTGGGCACGGTTAGCTGCACGCCTGCTCGAAAAGCCCCACCTTCCTGCTTCTGAAGGCTCCTCCCTACTGAAGACCCCCCTTTTAACGTGTTTTCCGCGCGAGGGGTCCATCTCCTTGGCTCTTCCCCGCTCCGACTCTGAAAGTTGGTCGGAACGATTTGTTTCAGTGCCTTTATCCCCCATTCCTAGTTTCTGAGTTGCCCCCCCGGCAATAACGCAGCATAGACTGTCTGCGTCCCCCTCCTTTTAGTTTTTTTTTTTAAATTTGATAGAATTCCCGCCCCCTTGGGAGATCTCAGCGCTTCCCCTCAGGGACCGGAGATAAATCCTTCCCTTCTTTTCCCCATAAGGCCCTTCTTGCCCCCTCCCCCCCCGGCGGTTTCTTTCGACTCGTATGCCCGTGGTAATCGTGTTTTTCCTTCCTGCACGGCGACCGGCGCTACGCTTTCGAGAATTGTTTTCTTCAAGTCCTTCCCCAAGGAGGAGGCCCCAGTGGGCCCCTATTTTTTCGATTTTTTCCTTTTAGGATTAGCGATCGTTTCAACCTCCTTTAATGGGGCTCACTCTGAAGTCAAGCCGTAGTGATCCTGGTTTCCTGCTCGATGCGGCTTTTTTTTCTCATTTTTTTGGTGAAGAACCCCGGCCCTCTTCGCCGAACTCCTGCGTACGAATCCCTTAAACTTGAGCGCACGGGGGCTGGGGGTAGGGGGGACTGGCCCAAGGTTCGCAGTACTCCCTTTTTTTTCCAGATTTGTAAGGACGGACACCGATGTTCTCCTCCCCTGGTATTTACGGCGGATTGTCTTCTGCTGTGTTTTGAGACCCCGTCCGTGCCAGTTCTTTGTTCCGGTCCGATTTGACGTCATCCCACCTCCCGACCCGAACTGGGCACTTCCCGCGTTTTTTGCTTATACGCGCTCACCTTGACCCCCGAGCCGTTTCTGACGATGCTTTTATGTAGTTCACCCGGCTGATCCAAGCCCAATCTGGAAGGCTGCGGATCGGCCCCCCCTTTCTCCCTCCGCAGTTAACCGCAACCCTCGTTGGTTACCAACCGGCCCGCTTCTGGGAAGTTAAGGGAAGCTTTTGCCCCCGCAAGGGGGCCCAGGGTGCGTGCTGTCTTTTGCACCCCCCGGTCATTATGACCGCGGCGAGTTCATGCAAGGTTTTGCTGTTTGCTTCCCGAGTCTTCCAGACTGCACTCGACGGCCTTTTCGTAATGGAGGGACTCACCTCCCCCCGCGGGCTTTACCACCCACTGGTCTCATTGTTCTTCACCCTTTTTGGGCGGACAGCAAACTTGGTTGTTTTTCCCATACCCTTTTTGCTTGTTTTCAGAAACCCCCTCAGGGTTAAAGGGGTTCCCCCCTTTCTTTCTCGAATTGTGCTAACTGCTCGCAACAATAACCTTTTTTCCCGAGTCGTGCGGGTGCATTTCGACTGTAAAACGTTCTCTACCCCCCCTTTTAGGCCGCC
>Ga0179593_1591345_pt1 | contig 10717 bp, 14 predicted proteins | sample CZODoug2_1_08_16_FD_185931 | JGI IMG/M metagenome (GOLD analysis project Ga0179593, IMG submission 185931) | Vadose zone soil fungal communities from Angelo Coast Range Reserve, California, USA - CZODoug2_1_08_16fungal (PacBio error correction) | ecosystem: Environmental > Terrestrial > Soil >... | reverse complement strand
GTTTGCCCTTTCACCAGAAGACCTCTTTATTAGCCGAAAAACCCCCTCTCTCTTTTCCCTTTGTCTTCCCAATGGCCCTTCCCATCGCTCGTTGCGTTAGGAAGCTCTCCTTTTTGAGCTTCCTCTTCTTTCGATTAAAAAGCCTGTTTTTCTTGGGTTCTGAGGCTGGCCAAGGACCGTCGTGTTCCCCCCTGGGTTCACTCTCGCTTTGACTACCAGCTTTACGGCTCCTCACCTTGAAAAAATATCTACGGACCCTTCTTTGTTCGAATCACATCCGCTTGCGCTGGTATTCCATTTTTCGCCCTGTTCTTTCTTTCCCTGCGCTTTGTGCCGGACCTGCACCTCGCGGTGGCCACGTCTCCTCTTTTCCGCTTGAGCTCCTCGATCTAATGACGGGTCCTCCCCTCTTTTTTTTTTTCTGCGTGCTTGCCGTCCTTCGAGGTCCCTCTTTTTCCTATCCCTCCCTCCTCCCTCCATGAGAGTCTTCCTTTTTCATTCTAAATTCGCACGAAGCGAACCACTTCTGCAATCGCTTTTCTCCTCCCTGCGGCATCAGGGCCCTTTCGGCATGCGGCGGGACTGCGGCTTTTCCAATTGGGGGCCTTTTTCTTCAGATCCCAGGCTCGGATCCTCCTCTCCCCCCCCCAGCAGTCCTTTTCCCATGATTGAAGGATCCCCGACCCCCTCTGTCTTGGACACGGGTTTCTCGCCCTTGACAGCAGTGCCCTGGGGAGAGTTCTTCGCGCGTTTCCCGCAGCGAGTTGGCCTCCTAGTTCTTCCTTTTTACTTCTTTCCAAGAACGGGGTTTTTCATGTTGGTCTCGCGACAGCGGGAGGGGCTGGTGTTCATCTCCTTCCCACGACCCCCCTTGTCCTTTCCTCCCTTCTTGAAAGGATGCCTAACGTTCTCCTTCCTCCCCGGCCCCAGAAACGGCAAGTCTTTTCTTTCTTTATATCCTCGATGATAGCACCCAACCCTTTTCCTCTCCTCTTGGGCTCCCCCCCTCCTCTTAGCTTCCCCGGGCTCCTTTTGCGCCGTCCCCTCGTTTTTTTAGCGCGGACGAATTCTCTAAACCCCTGAGGTCCAGGAAGTAGCGCTAAGATGTGTACTGTAACGGGCATCTTGCATTTTTTTTTGGATCCTCCTCCTCCCTCTTGACGAAAAAGTCTTTCCAGGCAGAGATCCGACACGGTTTCCCCCCCTTTCCGAAACATTGGTAGCCACCTACATTCTCCCCTTTCCCTGCGATCCCTTTCCGCTTTTTCCCAGCGATATACAACTCGGTTTTCAGCGGATGTCTTTGGCGGAAGGTGTCTCCCCCGCAGATGGATCTGCCTTCCCTAAGCATTTCCTTCTCTCTTCCCTCTGACAAGGGAGACTCGATGGGCTTCTGCTTTCCCCACAAGAATGCCCCAGATCGTAGGCTTTTCCCTTTTTTTTTTGTCTTGTGTCTCCCTCTCTCTCCTTCGTCCCCGCCAACGATCTTTCGGAGACCCCTTTTCTCCTTCCTTGAAAGTTCTCCCCTCCAATCCCTAAAAGATTCTTGCGATTCGCCGGGTTTGAAGTGGTCTTCTTCCCCCCCCTTCTTTCCACGTCAGCTACTTTACCGGCCCAGACGATCACTCCGTTATTTTCTTGATAGTTCTCCTCCCTCCCTGGAAGATCTCTCTCTTTTTTTCCTTTGCCCTTAACGTTTCAGATTTCACGCGCAGAACTATTCCTTCTTGATTGGGCTTCTGCCGTGGGCCCTCCCACCAACTTCAAACACGTCGGCTCTTTTTTATTCTGAATTCTGGATACACGTCCTCCTTCTGAAGGACGGATCTGTCTCCCCGCTCGAACGACACCCAAATCTTCTATTGGGCGGTCTTTGCCTAAAATGTTCTTTATCACAAGACCCCCCCCCCCCTTCCTCCAGCCGACGATAGTGTGGCATTCAGTTTTTATCATTCAATCCCATCGAGGCTCAGGGTTCATTTTTTTCATTAGCAAGATTCCCTATCGACGGGTCCCCTGTACTGACGTCCCATGACAAGGCATCAATTCCTCCTTGAAAAAAAGCCGTAGCTCTTGTTTTAATCGTCAAAGAGGAAGTATCTCTTCCCCCTTTTCGGACTTCTCCCCTGAAAATACCGAAACCTCCCTCTCCCCAACGTGAGGGATTCTTTCCAGGGGACGGTCGCGACTTTTCTGTCTTCGTTCACGTTATCTTCTCCATCAGCAGAATCGATTTTTTTCACGGACAAAGCTCTCCCCCTTTTTGCCCTCTGACCGGCTTTCGTTTCGAGGGGCTTCTCCTTCTCTCCTTGGGGACGAGAATCCCCTCCTTTTAAGGAAGCGTTGGAGACATCACTCTTTTTTCCTTCCGTGTGGTTTTCCTGCTTTTTCGAGCCGCCCTTTGCCGTGATTCGCGTCGCCGGTTCTTTTTTTTTAAAAAATTAATTCCTTTTCCGATTTTGGAACTTTTTCGGGTGTGGAAGAGATCCCCCCATAACCTCCCTATCCTGACAATGTTCTTTATAAAATGCGCCTCCCCATCTCCTCTAGCGCACTCTCCTTTGAAAGTGGTGGAGTCAAGTGGACCTTGCTGGCAGCATACTGATAATGATTTCTCCCCCCCCCTGTTTACCCGCCCCCTTTCCCCTTAGTTCCCGTCGGAGCCCCTCCCGTGCCTCCCCCCCTTCTGATGTTTTCTCGATGTATCGAGACTGGGCTCGCCCCCCTTTTTTACCATTACCCCCCAATGGTTCCCGGAATCTTTTGTCTTCCCCCCCGTGAAAGGTTGTCCCCCCTTCGGTCGTGCTCTTCCCCCTTGGGAGTTTCTTTCTCTTCGGCGTGAGTCACTTCCCTCGGATTTTATGAAGGATTTCCCCTTTCTCTCTTGAAAGACCGCCTAACGCCGAAAATCGGTTCCCCCTTCATGAGATTTTCTCAAGCCTCTTGATCCTTTCGTCTTTCTTCGCGCTCCCAAGAGCGGGCGGAGCCTCTGATTCCTTTAAGGTTTGCATGAACCATCTGGTAATTCTTCCTTTTCCCGTGATTTCCTTCCTCTTTAAACTCTTAGATTTCTTTGCGAGTAACTCTTTTGAAGGATTCCCCTGACTCTATTTGCCGCGATCCCCCTTTCTTCTAGGACCCAATTCCCTCGCTCGGCCCCCCTTCAGATTTTCCTCTCGCTTCTCAAGACAGATACCCTTTTTTCTTTGAAGTGCGCGGTTTCGCGCTGCGGAACGAGCGATTTTCTTTGCGTGACAAGGTTCCGATCGCGACTGACCATTCATTTCTCCGTTCTCCTTGATTTCCCCTATATATTCAATCTTCTTTTGTCGCGAGTTCCTTGATCAGGCCATAAGACCCCTCCCCTCCCCGACTCATTTTCCCCCCCTTTTTTCCCTCCACCGATTTTTTTTTCACGAAGTTTTCTTTTGCATCGTCGTTCCGAGCTTTTTCCCTTCTCCTTTAGCGCGCCTGGTAATCTGTCGCCTTTCCCGGCACCCCGCTTCTGGACGGACGGCGGACAGGATCTGAATTTGGTTCGACCCTAGCCTTGAGCTCCCCCAGATATTTCCTTCTCGGTCCTAACTTATTCTCCAGAAGGAAATTTCCCCCTAAGCCATGCGTAGTGCCCCGATGCGTCCCCCCCCCCGTTAAGCTGCTCTCTTGTGCACGATGCCGCGCTGTTTGACCTTTTCACCGAAGAAAGAAGGGAGGCCCTTCTCCCCAAGTCAGATGGGACTATTCATCTAGATCCCCTGCTTTCCCTCCTCTTTTAGGAGTTCTTTTTAGCAGAGTGTCCTGCCCCACTTGATTTCTTGCGGACCGACCCAGCCTAAGCCGCCTCTGAGAGAATGTCCCGTAAGCGCCCACTCGCGCACTCCCCCTCCTCGCACTTTTCCTCTCATGTCGGCATTCATACCCCCCCCTTTTTTTCATGAAGAATTAAATCCTTCTCGCCCATTTCCGGCTGGTGGGGCGGCGTCTTAATTCTCTTTCTCTCCCTCTTCTTCAACACTTTCCCTTTCTCCCCCCCAGATGAGCCGGTGATCGCTACCCTCCCTCGGTCCTTCTCGGTTTCGAGATCAGGATCCCAGTCGTAATTGTGAGTTGAGCGCGGGTGAACGCCCCCTTTTTCTCCCTTTTGCGAGTGACTTTCTTTTCCTTTCAGGGGATCTGTTAACAGTTCCAGCGGGAGGGTCTTGTTTTCTTCTCTCCCCTAAAAGTTCCGCGCCTTCGTCTAGCTCATTAAGTGATAGGTCCTTTCCCTTCGAGACCTTTATGACCTAAATGGGCGACCCCCTTTCAATTGTTATCCGAGCCTTCCGGCTCGCACTTCCCCTCTGATGATAGACCCCGATGGGCTTTTTTCTTTTTCGGAAGATCCCTACCACTGATTCTCCCTCTAATGAGAAGTAAAATCGTGTGCGTCTCCCTTTTTCCTTGAACACCGGTCCCCCCGCTAACCCGAGGGATCTTTTCAACTTAAGTAGTCTTCCCTTTCCTCCCCGTGGACCCCCTTCCTTTTTTTCTGAGCCTCCTCTTTGGTTCCCCCCTCGAATACGTATGATCTTCCACGGAACGACAGTAGAGCCGCACGGTGGTCTCATACTTTCCCTCCCCATCGGCTTCTTCCTCCCTTCCTCTTTAAATTTTCCAGAGAGACCCCCTTTTCCTCCGGTTCCCCAATTAAGATTTCCTTTTTTTCCCTTGATAATGGGATGCCGGTCATTTGTCCCGGAACCTCGAACTTCTGTGAGCTGACCTACCTCCCGCATTCTTCGATCAGTCACGAATCCTTTCCCCCGTGAGCATCGATGGGCTTTTTTTTGGTTCATTTCCCTGATTTCCCACAAATCGTAGGCGTTGGACAGGGTTGGTTTGTGAAGAACGCTCCTCTTCCTTCTCCCCTTCGTACCGCCCTTTTTTCGGCGATCCTTTTTTTCTCCCCCTTCTTGTAAGAGAAAGGGAGCCATCCCTCCTTTTTTTTCCCTCAATCTGATCCTTTCTCATTCGCGGGTTTGAAGTTGTAATTGTAGGCCCCTTCTTCTCATCTTATTTACCTTCTTTCTTTCCAATTCCCGTTTCCGGTTGGGAGTGAAAGATATGATCTTTCTGCGCTTTGAATATCTTATATACTACAGTTACGTTGTTGTTGACCCTCCGACTTTTTCCAGTTCCCTTTTTCCCCGATAATATTTCTTTCGGCTGCCATCCTTCTTTCCCTCGCCGAATAAAATTTACCCCCCGGCGAATCCGTTTCACTTTCCTTCTACTCCTTCGCTTATTGCTTCTTCGACGGAAAGGAGCGCGTCTTTCCCCCCCCTTGCCCCGCAAACCAACGGCTCTTTTCTGACGCGTCGCCTCCCAGGGCTTTTCTTTTCCCACCCCATGTACTTGAGGGAACGCCGACGATCTTTTGTTTTCGCGATCGTCCCCCATAAGCCAATCGAGGTCACTGCGTAGTAAAGTCTTTTTTTTGGGGGGGGTGATCGCCCTTTCCTTCCCACTTCGACGAGGTCCTCCTTTCGTTTTTCATGAACGGCATCCCCCTTCATCAGTTTCTCAGGAAGAGTACATAGTGATTTCCCTTTCTTGCAAGTCTCGGACCAAGGTCTCGACGTTTTTTTTCGGTACCTTTTTACTCTACCGCCTTTTGACCCAAGTTTTTTTTTTTTTCTTTTCTTTCGCGCCTTTTAGATAATCGACTGGGTCTATTTCTTACCAGGCGATGCAGGCATTTTCCATCCAGTTGTTTTCCTTGACGCGTTACACATCTTAGCGGCTCCCCCCCTCCCGGAGCTCTCCCCTGTGCTCCCTTGATGGCTCAGGATCTCCAGGGGGCCTCTTTTGTATTGGAAAGGAGTCTTTTGCGTTCTCCCTCCCCCTTGCGATATGATCGGACAGGTGGCCTCTCTCCCCCTTCCTTTTAGTCCCCACGTATGTCACTTTTTCTTTCTTCCTTTTTAGAACTTTGGCGTCTCTCTCATAACTCATTTAAGGTGAGCGAGTTCGTTTTCGTCAGGTCTTCCATTATGAGTTTTTTTATACTATCCGCCTTCAGAGAAAGATTTTTCTTAGATTTATAAATGAGAGCGGCACTTTTTCTCTTTCAGTGTTGGACTCCCCTTCCTCCCCCCCAACTACTAAATTGCTTCCCCCATCGTGTAACCCTGTTGCGGTAGGGAATTTCTCCCCTTCGAAACTCTCAAATGGACGTGCCTACCAGGTTTTTTTTTCCGTGAACTATGTATTCGGGATCGAATCCCCATTCTCTCCTCCGAATTCACGTTTTGACGAAAGGTGTGGCCGGTTTTTGCCGCACGGTAGAACCCCCCCCCTTCTCAGAATTTTTCGGATCTATTAGCTCATTCTGAAAGAGGGATTCTTTCAGCTGTTGTCGGCAAGGATTCCCCTTTCTTCGATCTTCTCCTCCTCCTCCTCACTGTAAATATTTTCTTTGTAATGCCTATAGAATGTCACCACCTCTTAGGATCTGGTCCCCGCCGGAATTCTTTTCTCTATTGAGCTTTGATGATATCCTAGAACAGTGAACCCCATCTGGTCCCCTTTCCCTTCTTTGGGTTATCGTTTCCCCCACTACGCCCTTGTCGAGAGGGTCCTTTCGGGCCCGTAACATCCTCCGGTTTCTAGTTCTAACTCCCCCCAAGCTCTCATTTCGAGGGACCAATTTGAACCGAAGAGGTAATTCCCATCCCCCCCCGTATACTTTTTCCTTTGTTTAAGCCCAGCTCACCTTTTCTCTCTTAGGAGAGAGAGATAGCAGTCTTTTTTTAACCACGTCGTTACCGGGATTCCCCTGAAACTTCCCCTCCTATAGGCGTTTCCGCCCCCCTACCTCTAGGATGAGGACTTTCATGTGGCGTATCGAAAATATCTCTCCCCCCCCCTTTTTGTTGTGATTTTTCAGATCCAGGAACTTTTCAGTACAGAAATATGGGCCCCCCCCCCACCCCCACCAATTTCGGACGCCAACCTATAGCCCTCCTCCATTGGTCGGTTTTTGTCTTGATTTCCCAGATCGGGTTGTCTCTCAAGACTCCCTTTTCAATTTTTTTTTTTTCCTTCGCTGCGAGCCTGAGCCCTTCCACGTCTGGGGGAAGGAAGGATGGTACTTCGGGACCCAACCTTTGTTCACTCGAACCCCCGATGATCTTTTCCTTTCGTTGATTTTAAGTCTCTGGGAACCATCTCTACCGCCACTTTCCTTTTCCCTCCGACCCATCCCGGTAAGCCCTTTCTTTGGTCCCTCCCCTTACGATATCCTCTCCCCGCAAGCGTTTTTTCTCCTCGCTGGCCCAAGACCCGCCCCGCTCTCCCGATTTTTTCCCTCTTTTCTCGATAGCTCCTGATTTTTTTGTTTCCAGTCCTCTCGAAATGCCGTCCCTCTTCATGCCTCCCCCCGCCGTTTCATCTCCAGCTCTTTTCGTCGCCTTTCCCCCCAGCGAATCTCGATCCTAAGAGCACTCCCCCTGAAAACAAATTCTTCCTCTGCCGTCTGCGGCCCGTGTCCATACACACCTTTTCCCTTTTTCAATAATGCTCTTTTTCCCCAGGTCCTTAGGTTTTTTTTTTTCCGTCCTAAAGGATCGGATACATTTCCCAGCATGAGTCACTGGCCAGATGAATTCTTCCCCGTTTTGCGCGCACCCTCCCGAGGCCTCCAGAGCATTTTTCCCCTTTGCCGCCCTTGAGAGGTGAGAGCTTCACCACTTGTAATCCTTGCGTCGTTGCCTTTTTTCTTTCTTCCTAGCTTGCCCCTCCCTTTCCCCCGCCCCTCCCTTTGTTCGACATTTTATTTGCAACAGAAAGACTCAAACGTTTCCACCGCGAACAGAATGAATTGTGGATGGCACGTCTCCCCCTTTTTTCCCTCGGCCCTTCCCGCCCTGGTGATCTTCGCCTTTGGATCGAAAAGCATCCGGATCCCCACAACACGCCGCTCAGCTTTCTTTTTATCCCCTGCCTTCAGTTTCCCCATTGATCCTCCGACGCCTTCTTGTGGAGAAATCATCTTTCCCCGGTTCCCACCGCACACGAGGGAGAGCTCTTTTTTTCTTTTTCCCTCTTTTACGATTTCTTTTTCTTTTTTTTACAACCCTTCTTGAGGATTTCTTTTTTTCTTTCCCTAAGTCTCCCGCTCTCGCCCCTTGACAGAACTGAAGAAGAGACTTTTTCGACTTGGACCGCATTTTTCGGTCGTTCGCGTTCTCTTACCTCATTACAACGTCCCCCTTTTCCAGATTTTCCTATACCAACCACGGCTTTTTCCTTCCCATGGGATGCGGTAGTTTACCCGCCGAGCCCGAAGGTCCCCCCATTCGCCAGGTATTTTCTTCTTTTTTGAAGATCCTTTTTTCTCCCAATTTAAGAATCCTCCCTTTAGCTACTTTCTTTTCGATCGTCCCCCCCTGAATTCCCCCCCTTCGGAGTTAACGCCTTTTTCAGATCCCATCCCAAACTTCTTCTGTTCGTAAGTGGACCTTTCCCCCCCCTTCCTCCACGTCTAGTTTTTAGATGTTGAACTCCCTAATTTCTCTTTCCCCAGGAATTCAAGAATGAGTTGCGGCTCTCTTAGTTGTAATTGTGGAGGACCCTTCCCCCCCTCAAGGATGGCAGATAAGAAGGACCAAATTACGTTACCTGCTTTTTCCCCCCTCGTGTTCGGCGCGTTTCATTCTCTTCTTTATTTTCTCTGAGCTTCCCCCTTTATCATATTTTCCCGCCCTCTCGTCATTTGATCGTCTGGGATGCCAGCCGCCATTCTCTTAGAACAGACGTTCCAATCCCCTTCAAACCGGCTCATCCGCAATGCCTTTTTTTTTCTTTCACGCCCCTTACTTTGACTCGGTCTTTCTCAGAAAACCCCCTTTTTTTGGGCGGTTTCTGTGTCTTTCTGCTTAAGAAAGGACGAACACTTTAGTAGCTTCAAGAACACCATGTCACGCGGGCCCCCTTCCTTCTTTTTGGCATTCTTTCTTTTCTCTTCCCCCCCCATAGATTTCTCCGATTCTGACATGTATCGCCCCCATGACTTGCCCTTACTTTACGGTACCCACGGGAGATGGTGAATTCGGCGCCGGATCCTTGACCGTCATACCCCTTTACCCCCGGCGAGTCTTTTTTATTATTCTTCGTCTTCAAGTTCTATGGAAAAAGGTAGCTCTTCAGGCTCACTCGTGTTACGCTACAGAAAGAAATTTTTTCCCCCCTTGTTTTTTCTTTTTCGATAATTTCGATTTTTTTCTCTTCCCACTCCTATTCCCTTTTCCCTCCCTTTTGTAAAGTGACACATCTCATATTCGCTTTTCCATTGCACTCTCACGGTATCTTCCCGGTGCTTTCCCTTTCTTCTCTTTTCGACGACCTTCTCAGGATCCCCCTTTTTTCAGTTGTCGGATCTTGGAAAGATGACTTGCCTTGATCCCCCGGAGATTGATACTGACGTGTTGGCTCTCTTTCCCCCCTTTTTCAGATCTGAAGATCCGGTTGCTTCCCCCCTGGATCCAAAAAGAGTCGCGGTGGGGTTCTCCTTTTTCCTTCCAAACTTTTCCTCCTTCGATTGGTTTTTACAATCCCTCCCGCGTCTCCCCGAAGAAAATGTTAGACTTCCTTTCTTCTCTTAACTTCACGGACGAGACTGTAAAGACGACATTTTCAGTGTTTTGTGCGTTCACCTTTTTTTCCCCCCTCACAAAGGAATAGACCCCCCGTTTTTTTTTCTTTTTTTTTTTTGGTGGTTGTGTTTGTTTTTTTTTCTGGTGGGTTTCTTTTTTTTTTGGTTTTGTGTGTTTTTTTTTTTTTTTTTTTTTTTTTTTTTTTTTTTTTTTTTCTTTTTTTTTTTTTGTTTTTTTTTTTTTTTTGTTTTTTTGTGTTTTTTTTTTTTTTTTCTTTTTTCTTGGGTTGTGTGTTTTTTTGGTTTTTTTTCTTTTTTTTTTTTTTTCGTTTTTTTTTTCTTTTTCGAAATTTCTCCCTCGTTGCCTTCTGTTGGGACCGTGCCTCCCAGGCTGTGGTGTTCTCCCATGTATAAGAGCCTGGTTATTCCCACGTTAACCAATCACGCCGCCAAACTTGTTCCCTTCCCCTTTTTCTTTTTTTTCCAACGGTGTTCCTCCCCCCTTTTCCTTTTTTCCCTTTTCCGCCTTTTTTTGCCGTTCTCCCTCTCTCCATTCAGCGCGTTTTTACGATCCCGCACAGAGGAGGAGGCTGGAGAGTCTTCTGTTCTTATTGATTCTCGCCGGGCATGTCCTTTTTTCGTCATCCAAAGCCTCCTCCATCTCTGAGTCCTCTTTTCATAGGGTCCTTCCCTTTTTTTCTTGCCAGTCGCGCTTCACTTCCTTTGCGGAGAGCAATGAATAGTATCCCTCCCTTCCAATGTCCCCTTCCTCGTACCGTTATTCGTTTTTTCCCAATTGGCTCCTCGCGGTCGTCTTTTGGCGGCTTTTTCCTCTTTGTCTCCCATGCCGCTCTTCCACTCAGTTGAACAAATTGGTGGGGCCCCTTCCCCTCAGCGGACCGTCTCGTGTCCGGGTCTCGACAGGCTTGTTTTTCCTTTTTTTTTCAATTCACCAGTTCTTTTCTCGGTCCGCTTCGAAGCTCTTCAGATTGCCCTCTGGACCAGGGACTACCTACCCCTCGCCGTGATAGATGGTGGCGGTCCAGAAATGCCCCTTTTCCTTCCCGGTTCTCTCCTGGATTT
>Ga0179593_1508691_pt1 | contig 10717 bp, 6 predicted proteins | sample CZODoug2_1_08_16_FD_185931 | JGI IMG/M metagenome (GOLD analysis project Ga0179593, IMG submission 185931) | Vadose zone soil fungal communities from Angelo Coast Range Reserve, California, USA - CZODoug2_1_08_16fungal (PacBio error correction) | ecosystem: Environmental > Terrestrial > Soil >... | reverse complement strand
GTTGAGGTCGCCTGCAGCTTGGATGCACGTCGTCCTGGCACTACGGCAGGATTCACCAACGATTCTGTCTCCCCGGGCCCTTATTCGCTAAAATCAGAAGCAACCCCCAACACCACCAAATTTTTCGACAGATTCGGCTTAGAATAAAACCGAGAGTTTTAGGGTATGTTGTTTTTGACCCGTGCCTTTCGGTTGACCACGCCCAAATGTCATGACCATCTTTTCTCCTCAGACAAGTCTCTTCCTTCGGCGGAGGTCGCTGCAACAGAGGTTCTGTAGAAATAGGTTTTTTGATGGTGTTTTCCTGAGTAGCGGAATTAGATTGATCTCGCATTTACGGTTTTTTTACCCGACGTAGCCAAGGAGTGGAAATCCCGTCTGTGAGGCTTTATCCCTAGATTCGTATACGATTTTTACTACTGAAGAAAGACCCGCCACGACGTACGAGTTATCTTGGACCTCCTAGAGCTCCACTGTTTAACGGGACGAGGAGCAGATTCTGACGTTTCCCCCTCGCCCAACTCCTTGTACTTTATGCAATTTCTGCCAGGACTTGGTGTTTTTCGCAGGGCTGCGGCCCTCCAAAACTTACGCCCCCCCCAAGTTTACTCGGGCGTGATTTCAGCTACAATATTCGTGGTCTATTTAATAAAGTTCCCTTGGTAGGACTGGCCGTTCAAACAGTCCTTGTGTGAGAACTAACCAACCTACGGGTTTATTCGCCGCCGATTAGCTTTTAGGGTTCGTACCGAACAGTGAGATTGGTCCGTACTAACCGGATCTTGGGAGGTTGACGGTTAGGGCTGCCGGGCGGGAGATATGGAAGACTGAGATGTGACTCCCAAATCGGCCACGTGACCCATTTGTGTCCACCACCATCGCCTGGCCTCTGCGGCTTTTCTTTTTTCCCGGTTTATCACTTCTCCCTTTATTCTATCTTCACTAATCAGGGTTCGGCTGGATCTGATCGCGTCTACAAGCTCTTTTGTACAACCCGGAGGACCTCACAACTCCACAGCAATACCCACGTCATTGAATCGCGGTCTCCTTGTATGGCTTCCAGTTGTCGGCTTTATCGTTGATCTCTGGGGTTCATAAAGTTTTACGCGCGGCTTGTGAGTGGTGTTCGGGCGACGTTTGCGGTTACGGGTTCTTTTTTTGCTCCGTCTTCAATTCATGATCACTGAGGCCTTATTCGCAGATTACTGGTTTGATATGAAACGACGGTCTTGGCAAGATCTCGTCTTGTACCGTGCTAACAAATCGTTGGCCGCCCAGCGTTCCCCTCCCCTCTCGAAATTTCATCGACGAGACCTCCTTTATGTGGTTCGGGACGTCCACTCCTTTGTTCACCCTGATTCTGGATTGTCTCGGAGAGGCTCCGGTATCGACTCTAAACTTGTTTTGTGAGAGACGAAGTGAAAATTGCAGAAACGGTGCTTTTTTTTTTTTTTACCTTTTGTTGTGGGGGGGCGGCCCTTTCGACCCTTTGGGATAATCCTCTCTCTTTTCTCATCGGAGAGGCTTCAAACCAAGTAGGAGAATCGCGGTTCGCTCCCCATGAAAAACCGCATAACGGATGTCTGCATGCTCAACGGGCCCTTCCAGTTTGCCCCTGTTCTGCTTCCGGGTCGTTACTTCGCCTCTCTTCTAGGCCTAGATCCCAGTGAATTGGCATTTGGACCATTTCCAGATTACCCGACCAACAATACGCGGGCTTCTCCCCGTCTCTCAATATCGATGGGCGTTTGAGAGATTAGCAAGATTTCGTTGACCGCTGCCCTTATGTCTTTTCTCCTTTTGGTCCACACAAGACTCGGTCACAACGTCCACCGAGACAACTAGTACCATTATTTGAAGACTCGTCCAGCAATCCTCCCTATAACTAATCCAGGTCCCCCTTGCAAACCTTTCGCAAAGAGGAACATAGATGTATAGCCACCCCATCTTTCTCCCACGATAAAGCACAAGTCCCTCTTGAACGACCTAGGACGACGGGTTCCTCGAAGTGATGAGCGTTGCTCTAGTCTACGGTTACCTATCTTGTCTTGCGATCAGCGAAGGGTGATTCTTTTTTCAACTAGCCCCCCCTTCCTTGCAGGTGATCAGCCGTGAACGAAGCCCGCGCATGCACCGTAAGCACGGTGGACCGTGTTCAACTCGTCCTTATTTTTCTCCCGGACCAGCATCGTACCCGGACTCCGCCAGCTCCCCGACGCGACAAAATAATAGGTTATGGCCGGACCAAGCTCCCCAGGGTAATGAGGAACGACACCCCTCCCCTTGCACTTTGCCTAACCGCTATTCGTGCCAGCATGAGGTGAAGAGTCTTCCTGCCCCGACCATTTTTCAGCGAGTAATAGACATACCATTCGCTGAAACACGTACTGGAACTTGAAGGCGCGTCGACCTAAAACAAGAGACGTAAGGTTGCCTCGATAAAGGCTATAAAGAACCGCGACTAGAGGCGAGGATTCATTAATGAGCTGTAATAAGCACCTCCAGTCCGAGTTCACGATCTCGTCCCCATCAGTCCGGACCTGATTTCAGAAGAAGAAATCGAGACCGATCTTTTCTCCTAAGACGATCAAACGTGAACTCCGCGGGACTGCCGCAAACGTAGAAATGGCGAGAACATTTTCCAACTAGGCCTTGCCACCCCCCCTCGTCACCAAGAGGAAACGAATCTGTGGCCATATACCCCGCCACACCAGTCGCTGCCGACTCACTTGGCGGGCTCCCCGGAGTCCATTTAATGGCCCCCCCCTGAAAAGAACATACTGGTCACCGCCCCGACAACCTAGCTGGGAGGATCCAACATGACGACACGATTGTCGATGGGTTTGTTTTTAGCCGTGCTGCGGTTGAACAAGGGCGCTTCGCACGGCAAGCTCGAAAGCTTAAGGACAAGAATAGGACATTCAGCCTGACTTTCTCCTACATACTCTTCTCCCGTTTGAGAGGTGCCTCCCGGCTGAGAGCTCATTTGTATGCTATCCCCCCCCTTCATCTTATTCGAGGAAAAAGGTAAAAGACTTCGTTGCGCCCCTGGTCTCCCCCTATGGTTAACCGAAAGGCTCAAACCACGCGCCAAGTTCGTCCAAATATCCTTCGCGATTGTTTGTTTGGGGTTGTACGTACCCGGTTGGCTGAATTAATGGACCATCTGGGTCTGATCTCCACTGATCGGAATACGCTGTAGGTTTGGGGCTTCTTTTTCTCTAGCACGGTAGTGGGTAGCATGGTCACGGGTGTCGACTTATCGGCGAGTAGTTTCTTTTATCTCGCCCTTTTTACGTCACACGCAGCACCGGCTTTCCACGCCCCGGCTTTCTATCTTGATTTCGTACGCCGACCCCTCTGCGGCGGGCCTTCCCCGGAGAAGATAGGTACTCATCTTGTACCCTCCCTCGGAATTCTACAAACGGGGTCTATCGGTTACGAGGTCATCGATGGATCCTGCCCGCGATTTAGGGGGTCTATGAGGCCCTCGCGTTGCAAGACGTTCATAGTTGTGCAGTTTGTCTGTCTCGCCCCACCCCTCCTAACGCAAAAATTAAACCCTTGGTTTTTTCAGCATTTTAAAATTGTCTTCGACCTTTGCTGACGTGGTTTTGGCATGAAGGCCCTTTCTTAAAGAATGGTGATTGAACTTACATCCATACCGGGTTGTTCGATTTAGAGAGTGCGGTGGCGGACTGTTTGTCTGGGATCAGACAGTGAGCTGGTTCTGTAATTCAAGCGTGATTGTTCCGAGAGTTTGGAGATTGCAGTTTCGGTTTTTATCTCTTGTGGAGTCCAGATGAGTGCCTTCAAATCGGAAACGTCTGTCACCGCCCACTGACGTGATGCGCCCTTGGCTCGTCGTCCCCCTCTGATCAAGACATCTTTCATGGTGAGTTGCTACTTCATCCGGGTCTTAGGCGTGGTTATCTTGGTATGCTCGGGTCAACCCGGAGGCCCCTTCTCAACACGCAGCAATACCTTTAGTAGACCCCTGCTGTCGTCTCCTCAAGCGGATTTCGTTTTGATGGGGCATCAAGGACTTTCCCGCTCTGTGCGGGGGTCCTCACAAGTGGGTTGCGGGCCTACGACTTACGGTTTTCTCGCTTCGTTGCTGCCCGTAATTATAAGTTCTATAGGAATTCATCCGCTCGTTTTCGGGATGTGATGATGCGATCCCGTTTTCCGAATCTCGTATAACTCGTTGGTCGAATTGTCTCGGCCCCTTTTTCTTCCGCGACCAGGCAGGACTCGTGTTCTTGGTTGGGACCACGGGTATCCTGGTGTCCAAATCATGGACCAGCACCTATGAGCTTTTCTCGATCTACTGCATCGTTTGAACCCTTGGGCTGCGGCCCGCGTGAGCGATTTTATTCAGCTGACTGGATTTTTCAGCCCCCCTTGTTAGATTACCAATGGTCGAATGATATCTTTTTCCCGTTTTGTTGTTTGGCTCTCTGATCATTCTCACCACAAGGGCACGACAAGGGTCCCCTTCCCCGCATCCCGGATCTGCTTCATTCCGCTTCTCCCGGACGCCAGTTCCGATTGGTAGATTGAGCTATACGCCTCTAGCCAATCCAGTAATCTTGGAACCAGAACAGTGATTTACCCCCGTCCAACCCACCATACATTTTCCACATTTCGACCGATCCTATGTCAAGAGACGTACTTTCTGCTCTCTTCCACACGTCTTTCCCAACCCCCCCCCCACCCCCCCCCCTGAGCCCCGGTCTCCTGACGGCGTCCTTCCCTCAATCAAAGACAGATTGAGAAGGGCCTCATGATCACGTCATTTTGCCGATAGGATAACAACAGCCGAACAACCGCATAATTCGTCGCCCCCAATTTGCGCACCCGGCTCCCTAGCAACCACCATAATTAGCTCTTAAGCCGACCCCCCACCGGCAGCCTGAAAGACCGGAGACGAGTCGTTTTCTCGCGTTCGTGTTTTTTATTGATAAGGGTCACGACTTGTATCCGGCTTCAGCTACCCGAAAGACGCCATGGTGTCTGCCACTTAGAAACCTGGAAATCAGTTCCAGGAGAGATCAGAGGCAGCAACAAAGGTTCCCACCGCACTTGGTAACCTCTGAGTCCACTGATTTGCGGTCCCGCGCTCGTCGAAGCTTCCCCTCCCCCGCGCGACTTTTCATCAATCTGTGAACCGCAATAAGGGTAATTGCGCGCACTGGACCCCGTCGCCACCCGTTCCCGTCCTGGGCCTTCATAGACCTAAAAACCGTATGGATTTTTTTTCTTTGCCATCCCTCTTTGACTTCCGCCGTAAGCCGAAATTGGTGCCTGAGCCCTTATGTTCTTCAACACGCGGTTTTTGGCACCTTGGCGTGCAGGCCCTTTGTCGCGCGAACATGGACACCTTTCGTTCCTGGTTGCAGTCACCGGCGAAATTTCCCACGCTCCACCGCGGGAGTCCGGAAACGCACCGACGCCTTCTCCCCCTATAGACTCCCGCCGTCCGTGCTCAAGATATTACCCGATGTCCTGGCGTCGTCGAATCTCTTTCCGATGATAATCGTCGTCGAGAACCCCTATAGCGTTTTCTGGCTCGGAAAGTTCCCCCGACCGTTTCATAATCAGAAACGCCGAACCCTCCCATGGAGTCCCCAACCTCTCCTCAGCTGAAGAGACACCGTCACCCCTCTATCAGATAGAACGCCGGCGACCGGATGGTCCCTTGACCTTGGTCGGCTTTAAACTACCGGCACCTTCTCAAAATCGGTACTGGGAGGCCTCTAACATTTCTGATACTTTTCGTCACCCTTTTTCCCCCCCCCCCCCCCCCCCCCCTTTGCATTGGTGTCGGAGCACTGCGTGTTATTTGCATTAAGGCCAGGGGAGCAAGAAGTATGTTTCACCCACTTGGTCCTGATGATAAGGACTCCGAACAAGCTGGCATTTCCACGCCCTTCACTCATGCTTTTTATATATACCCTTCCCCCCCTTCTTTAAGTTTTTGTTGTTGAGTCTTTAAGAAGGTCTGTTTTTAGAGGCTTTCTTCAGCCTTGGTATTATTCCCCCCCCCGGAATCTTTTCCGGCAACGTCTGTTCAGCAATTTTCGGTTTTTTATGGTCCACCCCCCCCTCCCTCCCCGGGAAACCCAAATCCTACCATGCCGCCCAAGATATCCTTCCCAAGGGCTACATCTGTCCCCAATTTCCGCGAGTGGCAGGGTGGAAAATGTGGTGAATTGTGCCGCAATTTCCTCTCACCATCAGTACTTTTTCCCCCCCGACAACATGCGACGTGCTTTACTGCGTCCTTGTCCTACTGAAAACGGTTTATATCGGTGGAACGGTGGACCATTATAGGCCGTCCTCTTTCGATGGATATCATCCATTTCGAACTTTCCGCCTTTACGGGAAGTTTGGAAGCCCCACTTCTTGCTCTCTCTGCTAGACGCCGATTATGTACGAATGCGGCTTTAAAGACCTCCCTTCCCCCCAGGAGAGATATATTTCCCACATAGGAAGGATTTACCACCCTTTATATCTTTCCAAGTAGTGATCATCGATTGATGATCCTCGCCGCGCTGGCTTTTCTTCCTCTTCCTTTCCTATTTAAGGATGATGTGTTTGATTGCGGAGCTAGCCCCAAGCCTTCCGACCCCCGTTACCCCACCTTCAGCGATTTCAGCGAAATGGTCTATCTTCATTACTCGATTCCCCTTTTCCGGGCTGACTTCAATTCCACTTTTGATTGCTGTCCCCACTACACTAAACAGGATATTCGATCGCCCGATTTTGCTCTTTTGGTAAGGGTCGAAATATAGCCATTTGGAGCTTGTCTGGTCCCATAAAAGTCTTTAGGTTCGGTTTTCTAGGTTTATTGCATCTCAGGAGTCGCTTTTACCCCCTGCGTCGTCTGACCTTCCTCACTTCATACAACTCTTTTTCCAATCCCCGATGCGTACCTTTTGTGCCAGAGACGCCGGGCTGTCACTCTCCTGGTATAACATCTTTCCGTATAGGATTGGTATCTCCTGTCTTTTCCCCGCATTGGTAAAAAAAGGCATATCTAAACCTTCACCTCCGCCTAAGTCCCATATGTCTCCGGTTCGGATTCCTTGTCTGTCCGTTATTTTATGTGTGGGTATCACGGCATTACTCTTCTGGCGTGGCGCCAATTTAGGAACCCCCCCATTTGTATTCTTTTTAGTTTTCTGTCATAGTCAACCAGTGATCCCTTCTCCTCTTTTTGACGCGTTTTTTTGCTGATGGGGGCCCGGTCACGAAGATTACTCTCGGGCTCCCCCCCCTCACTCGTTTGCCGCAAGCGTCGTTTTAGCCCCTGGGTCTCGACCCGCTTGCGCACCGAAGACTGTGTGTCACTTGTAAATATTTTTTTCACCTGCCATTCTTGGGAGCTAGAGCGACTTCTATTCCCTCTCTTATCCCGACCGTGGGGGGCGGGTGAGCATGCTTCATTTTTAAATCCGGTTGTGCGTCCTTCAAATTTTATCAGAAATGGTTCGATTACCATAAGTGTTTTATCCTGACACTTCCCCCTCCTCCCCTTTTGTTTTGGATCCCTTTACAAACACTAGGTTCATCCGTCCCTGGATCTCCCATGACACAGAATATCTGCATCAGAGATCACGTTCCTTCACGCCGCGCCCCTGTTGGCCAGTTCCGAGTCCTTTCGCTAGTACTATTCATCACAGCATTCCTTTGTACCCCGCAACGGATTTACCCGTTCAAAACCAATAACGACTCTTCCTTCTCCCGGTACGATCCATCAGACCCCCCCATGTCGGACTAGCGGTCCCCCCCCTTTATTTTAGTCCCTCCCTGATTAGCTTCTTCGGAACCTCCCTCACGGTTCCTTCCCCCTCCTCGTTTCATATGGGCCAATTTAAATTCACTGACGACGAGGACTCCCTATCCCTCTTACAACCGCATTAGCTTTTTCCCGGACCACACCCCCCTTTTTTCCCCTCTCTCTAGTATAGTGCCCCTAAGATCCCTATAACTTCCCGAACACTGTCTCCTGACCACAGTTAGAAGACGTACCGATGTCTTCTGTATTGCTGAGTTCTTTTTCTTTAGGCTTTTTGCCTTGTCTTACGCATTCCCTATAAACGGCATAATTTCACGCCTCTGATGTTCCCGGCCCCCCCGCGAAGGATCGTCCCGGGAGTTTCCTAATCCCTTCGCCTCTCCGAAAGCCAACCAAGGTTAAAGGAAGGCGGTGCTTTTACCTCTTTGGGTTCAAAGCGTAGTTGATCCCCCCGGTTCCCACCTCGCCTTCCACTATACTTATTCAAATTTTCCTCCCCTCCCCCGCGTCCCCTTCACCCCCCCCCTAAATGATTTGAATTCCCCTTCCTCCGGGTAATTCCTGACACCCCTCTCACACGTTCCTGCGAATCTCCTACACCTGTTATGTGATGGTAACCCTCCAATGCGTGTAATACGGGCCTACAACGGTCCTCGTTTTATAAAGCATTTACAATTTTGGTCCAAGCCCCGAGCCGGTGGAAAGGTTTTGGAGTGATTTCTTTGGACGTTTTCTTCCCCTCCAGAATTGTCCCCCCCTGGTCGTTTTGTCAGTTCTCCCCCCTTGAGACCCATTCACCTCTCACCATCGGCGGGAACAGTCTCCCCTTCTATAGACCGCTTCGTTTTTATTTAAGGAAGAGTTGTTTTTTTTTTCCCATCCTTTTTACCGATCGTCGCGTCGGCAGCATTCATTCCCCCCCCTTTAGCTGTCTCCCCGAATCGCATCTGAGCAACGGGTCGTTTACATCCTGGCGAGCTGCCATTCCTTACCTTATAGTCCAAAAAGATTTAATCTTCCCCCCCCTTTTCGTACCCACTGAGGAGACAAGAATGTTTTCCCTGCGAAAGGTTCCCCCTTCCGGTAGTTTTCCAAGGGCACCGTCGTTACCATGTGGCGTCCCCTCACCTACCTGGTCACAGCTCTTCCCCCCCCCTCTCGGACTCTTAACTTTCTCCGACTTTTTGGTTTTTGTGAGAACGTTTGCGCGTTGAAATCCGTTTGCAGGCCCCTGTTGTCCTCACCTAAATTCCTTTTTGTGAACGAGAACAGATTTACTTACGCTTTCATCCCCCCCACGTGGACAGGACAGCCTCCTTTCTATCCGGTCCTTTTTTTTCCCCCCTCTCTTTTTTTTCCTATACGTTGTTGGGTGTAGCGCTGAAGACTGCTGAGTTCTTAGTGCTTGCCCGTTTGGCTGAGTCGAGTCCTCGGCAAGTTTGAGTGTCCCCCCCTCACACTTCGTTCTGGACCACTATTTGCCCCTTAAGACGTTCCTCACCCCCCACAACCCCTTTTGCAAAGATAGTTCGGCTAAGGTGGCATAACCCCCCCACTGAGGTGAGGTTCAAGTCGCTTTGGTAATTTTTGCCTTCACTTTCCTTACCATTTCTGCCTCGATGCCGCGGTACCGCGGACGGTTTGCTTCCGTTCGTCTGCCTCCCCCACAGAGGTTAGTGTAGCCTTTTTCCGGTTTTTTCTGCTCTCTAGTTTCGAGGCTTTAGAATTTTAGATTCCTCAAGTCCCCCGGACCGGTTGGGCCCCCTTTCGTTTCATACCTTGATTAAGGATTCTTCTACCCTCTTAATGCAACCCTCCCAGTCACCCGTCTTCCCCTGACGAGATTTGAAGCCCTCGTCCTTTCCGCTCGTCTATTGAAGAGCCTAGTTTGATGAGATAGATCTGCCGCCTCTTGGCGCTTTATTCTACCTTTACGATGCAAACCTCCTTCTCTTGGTTGTTTCTTTCTGATCGACAGTTCCAGCCCCCGTTCCATCTAGTATCCTTCGACATGGTCACCTCCTTTTTCCTTAATACAAGTATTGGGCTTGCGGATCCTTCCCTGAATGTTTTTCTCCTCCAATCCCCTACCGTTTTTGTACGTATATTCATGAGGGAGATTTTTCGTCCTGGTGTGTCCGTGATCGATACCCCGGAGCTTGGTTTTCCCTTCCCAACTATTCTGTTCTCGTCGTCGTGGCCGGCGATTTCTGGAGGTCGCCTCGGTTACCCCTCTCTAGTGACCCCCCAAACTTAACTATTCCCACCTGACCCTTCCGTTTCCTGGTTTTTCTTGAAGAGGATAGTTGAGGGATTATGCTTTCCCCCTCTTGCCCGTCAACTTTTGCACGAACATGTAGAGTCTTCTCTTTCATTTTCTCCGGCTTCTACATCGGGTGAAAACAGTATTCTCTCAACCGTCCCCAGATTCCCCGACTCGTATCTTTCTTTTTTTACTTCCTCCCGTTCGGCTTAAGGGCCTGATGGCTCTTTCCACTGTTATATTAATAGAGCGGCTTTTCTCCATTTTGGTTGGCAGGGCTGACTACTATCGGTTCTAGGCTTAGTATTTCTCTTCGTATCACTCAAGTGATCCACTGGATCTTACGCTAGCTTTCCGGGAGGTTGATGATGACTTTCTACTTTGACGTGAAGATTTCCCTCGGGCTCCCCTTTAAATAGGTTTGCCTGCCTCTCTTTATCTCCCTGACATCGATTGCGAGACTTCTACCCTCCCCCTTTAGTTTTCTGGTTTTGGAAAGTTACGTTATGGTCCCCCCGCCTCTTGGATTGATCGAGCGAGAGAGGAAGAGTTCCTACTGACCCTCGTTCTGCGGCCCGTTTGCCGTTGAATGACTTTCCCCATCCCTTCCAGCCTTTTATTCTTTGGGGGAAACTTCGCTCCTTTTGGAG
>Ga0179593_1275826_pt1 | contig 10717 bp, 8 predicted proteins | sample CZODoug2_1_08_16_FD_185931 | JGI IMG/M metagenome (GOLD analysis project Ga0179593, IMG submission 185931) | Vadose zone soil fungal communities from Angelo Coast Range Reserve, California, USA - CZODoug2_1_08_16fungal (PacBio error correction) | ecosystem: Environmental > Terrestrial > Soil >... | reverse complement strand
AGTACCCCGCACTGCTCCTGTCCCGGTCCGCCTCACTGTACCCTCTTTTCAGTCCCATGCACGCCCTGGGCTACAAGACCTGCTATATGTCTCTTTCCTTGCTACACGCGTGCAACGTCAACCAGGTCCCCTAGCCCGGCACATCAACGTGGTCCCTCTAATCCACCTGGTTTCTGACCCCTCTCCCTGAGGAGATGATACTCTCTAATCCTCCCGCGACCGGCTCCGACTTCTTTAAGGGAGGGAGGTCATCCGCTGCTTGTTTGTTTTTTAGTGGGGTTTTGTGGGGGGTGGGGGTGATGGAAGGTCTATCCGCCCGCACCCGTGTCCTCGTTCCAATACACCCCTGGTCGAGTTTTCCCCGTTGGAGCGGATTGCCGGGGCGGTTTAAAGTGCACCATCCTGGAGACGTTTGTTCCGGTTTTGAAGCCCCCTAAAAACCAGTGCGGCGAACTGCCTTCTGTCCTCTATTTCTCCCACTCTCCCCCGCCACCTCCGCGCCCGCTCCCATGTTCGGAATATTGTTGCTCTCCCATCTTTCCAGTTTGCCCATTTCCTCCTTAGGTTTTCTAGTTTTTATAGGTCGTGCTAAATCCGTGTGATTTGATTGGACGAGTCGCGTTCCCTGTGTGATTTTCTTGACCTTTCTCGTTTCCCCCCCTTGTTGAATTTTCATGATCTTCCTTTTGGTATTTCGGGGTAGTAGGGGTGACCTTTTTTCCCAAAGCTACCCAATTCGTGAGGGTAGTGGTCCAGTTTCCTGAGCATGCGTCGTCCCCTCGGGAAGATCCCACAGGTGCCACAATCTGTCGACTTTGCTAGTTTTTTCGCAGCCGAGGTTTGCGAGGCGTGAACTGTGTTTGATTTGCTCCCCCTTCTCAGCTTCCCTTACACTTTCCCCTCAAAGCGTTCACTTTTTCGGATTTGTTGGAAACCTCACCCCCCATGAAGTTTCGCTGTTGCACCGTCATTCTACTCTTTGTACACGGACGTGGATCGCCCTTGAACTCCCCCCACGGCTCCGTTTTGGCCCGTCCGTCTTTTTCTTCACGTCACTTCAGACGTTCTGCTCTCTGGACTGCAGAGCAGGACTTGTTTTCCTTGTCTCCTTTTTGACGTCCTTGGTCCGTTTTCGTCGCGTGCCCAATAACCCTGCAGGCGCATCCTCGAAGTGAGGGTTTTGAAGGTTCACACCCGCTATCCCGACGGCGACACCTCACGGTTTTGTTCCGTGGTGACAAACAACCCGTAATTTTCGCCCGCTTTTTTTCCTTGCGATTAACCGAATTTTTTGCCCCTAAGGAGGGTCAGCGTTCCCGTGAGTCTTGGATCCGTCCCCGCACCATCATTTTGCCCCAGAGTTTAGACCCCAGAGCCGATGGGTACCTGTACTGCAGTGCATCCCCCAAATTGATTCCCCGCTTCGTTATGTGTACCCCCCCCCCTGACTAGAGAGACTTTTCTTGCAACAGGTCCTCCGGTTTTTTTTTTTTTTGAGCGGATTCTCCTGAAACTCTTTCCCAGACGCAGCGTGCGCATGAGGTTTTTTTCCTTCGCCCGGGAGGTCCCCCCGCCGCGCCCGTCTTTTGTGCTCCAGTCGTCCAGTTCCGACAAGCGTGTTCTGTCGTGCAGCAGGTAGCAGTGCCCAGTTGTTTGCTGATGATCGCCTTTCGGCCTTGCGTCGGTCCTGAGTACAGATTCGGACGGCGTTGGTGCCCCTTGATACGATAGCACAGCTACCTCCCTCGTTCACTTTTTCTGGCCTCTGCCTTTCCTCCTGCCTTGCACACTTCGCTATATCACTCCTAACTTTTGTGTATCTAGATCTCCCCGTGATGGCGAATGAAGATCCGCGTCTCGGAGAATCGAAGTTTCCCTGTCTTTTCGTGCTCTTTGTCGTTCAAACGTTGAGAATCTTTTCTCTTTTCCCGCACTCCCCCGCCGGTCGGGTTCGATCATCTCGGTCATTCCCCTGTTCACGCGCTACCCTGCTCACTCCTTTGCCGTGAAGCACCTTCGTTTTTCTATGTTACGCCGGCTACAGTCGTTCTGAGACCTGACCTTCCTCCTTTTTCGCTTCCCCCCCCCCTCCGCTGCCCTGATTGTCTTTCAGGCGGTGCAGTGTCTTAATCCACCTTCATTTTTCGAACGCGTTGATAATGGGTACCCCGTCTCTTATTCGTCCCGTGGGTTACTTCTCCCCCCACGAACTCCTATAACATTTTGAGTCGGGCGTCTCTTTCCCTGTGTCCTGCTCGCTCTACTGTTACACCTTTGAAATGTGGGACTTATACTTCATCTCCCCACTCACTGGTCTTTCCTGTAAGTCCTGCGAGGAGCACCACCTGCGCTTTTTCTCGCGGACGCCATCCATTCCGTCTTTTTTTTCCGTCGTCAACTCTGGCCGTTCATTGTCGAAGTTCTGTGTGGACCTGCCGCTCATCTCCCCCGGTGGATCCTGCGCCCGCCCACGTTTGATTCAACCTCTGAACGGAACATCTGAATGCGGCGTCCTGCGGACCTAGTTTACTCGGCTTCTTTCCCTTTTTCTTTCTGCTACTGACCAACGTGCTGGGAACCGTCCGGCGGGCACGCGATTACCGCTATGTCCTTGTGGTGTCTCCCCGTCTCCTATCTTCGGTGATCAAACAAGGTCTTCATGGTAAGTCCCACCCACCATAGTCTCCCCTCGGCTTGTTTTCCCGCCTGATTTTACGCCGTACGGAATGCTTCAATGCGTCACGCTCCACATTCGGCTTCGTCTTTTTGCCATCGGCGCGACTATCCCAGTCGAACCCCATCCCCCCCTTGTTTTTTTCTGAACTGTCGCTGTAACTCCCGTGTAAAGGAAGTTCCCTGTGGAAAACCCTCACCCCGAACTTTTGCTTACTTTTCTTCTTGCACTTTTCTGCTGGAGACGGCGACCTACCCTCCGCTTTTTCTTCTACGCCAGATCATGGCGAATTCAACCCGTTAAGAGGCAGGAGTTGGACGCCCCCTAAGGAATCCGACGCCGACCCCTCACCTGGGGTGTCCCCCCCCTTTTTGGGTTGTGGTTTGCTGTTGCGACGGAGGTCTTCCCGAACTACGGTCATATTGAAAATCTCATGGGCGCGCCCATGCCTGTTTTTTTTTCGTGATGTTTTCGTGTCCCTGACGGCCTGCTTGCTGGGGAGGCGTGCTTATCCCTCTTACTTCCCCTCCCTTTTCTCGCCAGTTCGTTTTGTTGTTGCCCTCTAATGAACCTTCCCCCCATTGAAGAATGGCTGGAGCCCCCCCAGCCGACGGTTCCCTGTTGTGTCCCTAGGAAAAATCATATTTTCGTATTAGAGTTTTTTGCGTACGTTCTTGTTGACCTTCCAGCGCTTGTTTGCAACATATACCTTCCTTGGCGAGGAGAGTCGGCGCTGACCTCTGCCTGGTATGTTTCCTCCCCTGTGGATCTCCCTTTTGATTCAGTCTTTCTTCACGCCAGATCTGTTTTAGTGGGCGAGGGATCCGTTCCCCTCTTAAGATCGGGCGTCGGATTGCCATTCACGTTTCGGCGTTCAGTTTTCAGACCATACGTCGTCACCCAGGAAATGATGAGTACTATTCTCTCTTTTCTCTCCTGTGTTGTGTTTTTGATTTACCCTCAATTTCCTCCTTGTTTCACGACTCTTTCCACGCAAGATGTGGAGTACCGGAGCACGCAAGTTTTTTTCCGCCCCCCTGCCCGCCCCTCCCGCTTTCTTCCTTGCGATCACGCGCACGACTGCGAAGCCTTTTTCACCCCCTAAAACCAACGTGCTCACGTCTCATCCCTGGTCTCTCTTCCTAGGGAGATGGCCAGCGGCCTCGGCCGCTGCCATCACTTTGTTTTTCGGATAGACGGATCCTTATTTGATTTCCCCTCCGCCCCCTCTCTGTGAAGTTCTACGATGCCTGACACCCGTGCTCGAATAATAATCGATCTTATTGAGAGGGTCAAATCCCGTGTTCTTCCTTCTTTGCTCCAGTACATCTGGCTCACTGGTCTCGTCCTATCAAACAACCCGAGTGACTGACAGAGCCCTTTCTTTCGTGTATCTTGATACACTTTGATCCCCGCACCCAAGGCAAGACGCTCACCTGCCCATTTTCTTCCCTTAGTTTTTGTACCCTGTAGCCTGACCCTGCGCCGTAGGTCGGGAGAGATTAGAGAGTTCGACCTAGTTCATTGACTGACGAGGTCGGTTTTTAGGTTCCTTGTCTTTGATTGTCGTGCCCTCTGAATTTCTCGTACACCCTGGTGAAGTGTTTCGTATACGATAGGCGGGTTGCTTTTTGCCCTTTTGGGGGTCCACTTGGTTTTCCGTCCTTCACAGCTCCCTTTCCTTCTGTTCGTGTTTCCAGGGCGGCGAGCAGGTCGTGATCGGGGCGTAAAGCGACACTGTGACCGACCGCTGGTTTTCTTGCTTCTTCTTGCGCCGTGTTGAGAGGACCCTTCGTTCTTTCGGGGTGACCGACCTTTAGTAGTCCGCGTACATCTTCGACAAGCGTCCGCGGAGACGTCTGGTTTTTGGCCCCATGAACCAATTGAAGATCCTTTGATTGCTTTCCGGAATGCTATTCCCTCCCCCCCCCCAGCACCCTTTTCTGGGCCCCGGACCTCCAGTTGTAACGATCACTTTCCGTATCACGGAAGGACCGTTCGGCTCAGGGAACGCCGAGTTACCTTCTTTCCTCATACCTTCTTATCATTTGGACTCTGTGAATATGCGTTTTGAGGAGCCGAATTCGTGACGCAGGCAGTGCCACCTTTGATCCCTACTCACCTGACAATCCTTTTACTGCACACCCCTTTTTCACCTGTCTTGCTGCGTTTTCCGTGCGATTGGGTTTAACTCTCAGTTTTCCTCAGCAGGACGGGACTCCGCGGACCGTGAGCTTGTCGCCGAACGTCTTCCTCATTCATGTTTTGTCCAAGGGTCTGAAATCGTTCTCGCGGGCACAGGTACTCTCTTTCCCGGATCAGACACTTGATCTTCGGAGTGGCGTGACCTTTCTAATCTCTGGTTTGCCCTTGTCTCCAACGCGGTGTCTACTGACTGGAGCGTTTCAGGGCAACACTGAAAGAAGTCATGTCTAGGTGTTTGGGGGGTAATCATTGGAGGATTTCCATAACCTTTGAGGTTTTTTCCTTGCAGGACCTCAAGCCAACTCCTTTCCTCCCGGCCATTGTCTTTTCGCAGGGTAGCTTCACAGGTTGAGGTAAAGTAGTTTTTCGAGGCGGGCGGTGCTTTCTTGAGTGATCGTGATTGCCGCGCGGTTGGGTTAAATCGGCGATTTGGCAATCCGCTGAACCCTACTGAGTTCAACTTCGTCAGGAGCTTCTTCGCTCATATGCTTCTCCCGTGTCCTACGATATATCTTCTCCTCCTTCCGTTTTTTTTTTCCGAGATTAGACAGTGGCTGAAGAAGAGCCTCTTGCCGATGCGCATTTACGTCAGTTCCACTTCCCCCTTTTTAGAGATGGGTCTCTCCTTTTCCTCGATTTCCACCAGCCAGTACGAATACTTTTAATACTTGCCAACCACCGCACGCCGTTGGCCTTCATCATTCTCCGAAAACCTGGTTGCAAACGTTCCCAACGCCTGGCCGTGAAGCACTAGTTCTTGCGTCTGTAAGAAGGCCTAGTGAGGAAGCCCTGCATGTTTTGGTCCCGGTCTCATACCCCCCCTTGCTGATGCGGATTGCGTCTTTACGTTTGATTTTTTAGGACCTCTCCTGGGGCCCTTTATCCTGGGACCCCACTTTCGATAGTAACGGAGCCGCTGTTGCTCTAGTCTACTTTTGTTTTTTTTTACCAGGACTCCTTCCGTCTGAAATCCGAACTTATGATGGGCGGCTCGTGCTCTGCGATTTGATCTTAGTTCACCTTTTGGGGCAACATGTTATGCTGCTCTTTTCATCCAGAGCTCACGGTCAGCGTCTCTTCCTGAGCGAGAACACCCTAGAGTTCTCGTGTTCAGGAAGGCCCTTCTTTGTGGCTTTTTGGCACTGGGAACCAACGGAGGGGTCAACTTTCTTTCGCCCAGGCGTCGGATGAGAGGTTTGGACATGACTTGTCTCTCTTAGAACTCTCCTCCCTAGGTTTCCGGGGGCTTTCTTGATGATCTCTTTGGCCGCGGTCAACGAGCTGGTAACCTTCCTTCCCCCCCCTCTCCGAGCTCCCCGTTTTGGTTTCCGTGACGTTGGACTCGTGAGAGGGAAAACTCGTTTTGTACCTTTGCGCTACGCGCGGTATTGTGTCCCCTCGTTCCGGTGATTTTAAATCCCGTTGCTGTGTCCTGTCCCCCCCATCGTCTCCCCCCCGTGCCGCTTGTCGAAGATTAAGTTACGGGTCTCCAAATTGGTCTTAACGCCCCGCCAAAGTTCGCTCCCCTGAACATCGGGGAGCGACTATCCCGTCTTTTAACCGTGGGGCACCTGTTCCTTTCTTCAGAGGGTCCCTTCCCCCCCCTTTGGCCAGACCCCCGACCCTCCGCTTATATTTAAGGAAGGTCCAGAACTTTGGACGACCCCACGTCCCTCCTACAAGCCGTCTCTTTTCATGTTTTGATTCAAGGGTTGAGGCTTGGGCCGCACGTCTCCCTCGCTCCCTCAAGTCCGAATCCCCAGGCGTCTGCGCCCCGATATCCCTACCTACGGATTAGTTTCACTTTGCCCTCTCCCCTTTGATCTTCACATGGGGGCATTTGCTGGCGTGTCCTCTTTGGGTCTTTTTATCGTGATGCGTTAGCTCCGACTACGGTCCTTTCAGTCCCGGTTTTTTCAAGGCTTATCCTGCACCGCACGTGCTACAGGATGTGATACGCGTCTACCGGGCGTTTTCACTTTCCACCCTAAGACTCCGTTTTTCTCGACGGGGTGAGTTCTTTTTTGAGTCTGAGTTGCGGATGCCACCTCTTTTGTCGTCGCCTTCGGGTTCCTGAGGGCGCGGGGCTTTTTCTTGATCATAGCATCGCGTTCTCTTGGGAAGACCCAATGTTTTCTTCTTTCCTTGCGCACGTTTCCTTTGCTTGTCGAGCAGATTCGCTTTTCGGGGGATTAAAGCAGACGGGTCTTGTCTTGTAGTCGTCCCTCCCCCTTTCTGGTTGAATTTTTCTCTCCCCCCTCTTGGTAGTGATAGCGGGGGAGGGACTTGATTCTTACCTATCTTTCCTTTCCTTCTTTGTTGTTGTTGAGATCTTGTACTACCTCAGCCTCCTGGCACCTGACTTCACGACCAAGATTGTTTTCAGAGCAACTGACGCCTGAGGTCGCCCCCCTGCCCCAGCCTCCGCTATGCTTCGTCCTTGACGTGTTGCGCAATGTTAAACCAGGAAAGCTATCTACCATCATCAACGTGCTTTTCCCGCCATCCCCCTGTTGCCCCGATCCCGGTGCTAAAGCGCCTACCGCGTCCTTTGATTTCCTGAACCCTTGCACCCTTCGCTGGTATCCAAAGAGATGGCTTTCTACTCCTAGACGACCCCGTGCCCCCTTACCGGCGAGTCTTATGTTAGGTACCGCCAGGGAATCCCCTTCCTTGCGGTGATCTCCTTTTTATCACTTTTGTCCGCGTTGAAGGATAGCCCTCCCCAAACGTGATGGTCGGACGAGACGGTTTTCCTTTCTTGATTAAATACCCCTCCAGCCCCACATCGTTCACCTCGTTTCCCCCTGACCATGTGCGTATTTTTCGGAGACCATGTAGACTTTTATATAGCCGTCGTTATGCGCTCTCTCTTTTCTCCGTTTGGATTCTGTCTTTTGACTTCAGGCGGAGTCGGAGGCACTTTTTGATGATTTCCTTCCCCCCTCAGCGAATGCCTTGTTGAAGTTGTCTCCATCGTCCCGGATCCGGCGGGGAGGTTTCTGTGGGGTCTCAAGGTTTTGTTGCAACAAGCTCCTCAAAGTCGGTCTAGGGGACAGGGTTCCTCTCCATGCGTTGAACCTCTTTTTGAGTACCAGGGCAGTGCCCGAATCGACCCGGGGATGGTTCGGACGGATCTTTCACGCCCGATGCGATTCGCTCTACCTTTGCGTTGCGTATCCCTTTTAGCCAGCCCGTCCCGTTTACACCTTAGCACCCATACGGGCAGATACGCTGGGTTTTCCCCTTACATGAAGATCCTTCCCTTTTGTTGTACACGGATGCTAGATCGGTCTACCCCCCTACCGCGCAGTGGATTCTCCTTATCCCCTGGCTCCGTGTCCGGCACGATGGTTTTTTTTCTTCATTTTACCTTTGGCTCCTGCCGGTTCCTCTTACGAATGATATTGCCTAGGACAGACGTTGATCCCTCTGTCGTCAGATTGAATCCCTCGGGCGAAGGGTCAGCGAGGGAGACGGCCTCCCACATCCGGCCCGGGCCTTCCCCCCTCAGTGGTCCCCCTGTGCCACAAACCGGCCACGTTGTCGTGCTCTTCTCTTAACATTTCTCGAGCCAGGAATGTCCCCTCTTCCGTGAGTTATGGATTAAGATAATACCTCTCATGTTGCCCCTGGTTTTACCTGAGAAGCTCGCTTTTACAACGCGCGCCGATCATACCTGCCTTGGAGGCTTTTTCCCGTGACGTCGAGCCGACTCAAAGTGAATTCCGCCAGGTTGTAGCAATTGCTTCTCTTTTTATTCCGGCAACTTTCTAAAGACGCAGAGAGGAAAGGGAGTTGGTTGCTTGGGTGAGGCCTTTCCCCCCTTCCCTCGCTTTTTCTGGACGAGCCGGAGTAGTCAGAAATTTCCTTCCCCTTTCTGGTGTTTCGGATTTAGCGCCCCCGGTGTCGGTTTTCCCTTCTAGGATTCGCACCCGAGGAGGTTTTGTTTCCCTGTTAGACCCCGATTTCCCCGATTTACGGCGTGGGTGAAATAGCCAGCTGACTAAGACTCCCTTGATCCGTACCCCTTTTCCTTTCCTTTCCGCCTCGCCGCTCTGTAGACCCCCTTTTTGATCTCTCTTTTCATCCTGTTTTGAGAGAGATAGGTAGACGGCTGTCGACTGCAGACTTGCCGTCGGCGAGGATCGGACGCCTTTGAAATAGAGTTCCCGCTTCATTCCGACTCGTCGTAAGATTTTTACCACGCCTCCAGAGGGATACAGATATCCTCCTTGACTCCACGCCACGCGGTCCTTGGGCGTCTCATTTACTTACCTACAAACCTCACGCCTTTTAACTTTTTCCCCCGTCCTGGCCGTGAGCAATGCCCTTGGCGTACATTACGCCGGTCCCCCCTCAGATACGGTTCTTGACATACGTCCGCTAACACCCCCACTCTTTCCTCTGTAGTCTATTTTTGGACATCCACGCTCCTAAGTCCGCGGGGATCATGTCTAGGGATTGTCACGGTTTGGCATGCCCGAACGTTGCTCTTTTTTCCGGTTTTTGTACCAAGTCTGCCGTTTCTCAAGTTGGTTTCCCCTTATGCGGCTTAAGTTCGAATCACGTTTTTTCTTCCTAGTTAGAGGAGACCCTATTCTAGAAGGACTCCCTCAGGACGTTTTTGTTTTTCAGAGGACCTTCGGTTCAGATGCTTGGTCCCTTTTTTTTTTTCGCTGTGGTTTGCCTTGGTCCCTTCCCCGCCTTCGCTCATGCGTCTAATTATTTCCTATGAACTCAATGCTATCCGCGGCGTCCTGTGCAAGATTTGTCGTTGACTAGTTACCGATCACTTTCTTTCCCTTCCTCGGTGTACCATTTCGTCGCGGGTGACAACGGATGTGGGAGGCCCGTTCAACGAGCGTAGTGAGTTTTTTTCCCTTCTCGATCGTGTTGATTCACACAGCGTTTCACCTTAGTATGGTCAGGTTGCCAATATCCCCGGCCGTCGACAGCTTTTCCTCGGCCTGCTGTTTTTTCCAAGGCGTTTTAAACCAACAAGTCATCGCAACACCTCTGTGTCCGATCCTCTCCCCAGCGAACCCTCCCGCTTTACTGGGCACATTCGTGGACTTCGAGCGTCATGAGGCCAGCCGGTTCCCCCCCCCTACACCCCTGTCCGCCTTTTTAGTGAGGTTAAAGGTAGGAAATCCCCCCTGCTGTTCCTCAACCCCAGTTCCCCTCCAACCCCGCGACGACCTCCCCTTTCTCCCCCCCTTTTTCCGAGTGGCGCTGGCAGCTCCCGGTGACCTCGTTTTTTTTTTCCCCAGCCTCCTCCACGGATGGGTTCTCAGAGTCCTTCCCGGACCTCCGGCTGTTCCACGTATACATGTCTTAACAAGTGATGTATGAATTGGAGCGGTTCGAGTTCGACTTCTGTTTGTGGTCTTTGTGCGTGATGTTCCGACTTCTCCCTTCCTACCGGTTTTCTCTTCTTCAATAGAAGTGTTATCCTGCGGCACCATTCTCCCCTTCGTTGTGCTTAGCACCGGCCGCTTTCACTTGGTTTTGCACTCGGCATAAGACTTGTTATTCTTCGATAACTTTTTTGGCGTCTCGTGTCAGCTTACCGCGCTGGCGGTTTTTCCAATATCACTTCGCGTCTACGGTTTCGCCATTGAGGGGTTGGCTTGGCTCGATATTCTTCGTGATCGGGGCAGACGTTTGCTTCTTCTTTGAGCCAATTCTGCTTACTCGGCCCTCTTAGCCTGTGTCGTTGAGCGGGCTCCAACTGAAGAGCTCTTGGCCTTTTTATTAGGGAAGGTGATTTCCGTGTCCATTGCACTCTTTTGTAGTGACTGCCCGTATTTCCCCCTGAGTTCCCTTGCTGGGAGT
>Ga0179593_1481079_pt1 | contig 10718 bp, 15 predicted proteins | sample CZODoug2_1_08_16_FD_185931 | JGI IMG/M metagenome (GOLD analysis project Ga0179593, IMG submission 185931) | Vadose zone soil fungal communities from Angelo Coast Range Reserve, California, USA - CZODoug2_1_08_16fungal (PacBio error correction) | ecosystem: Environmental > Terrestrial > Soil >... | reverse complement strand
CTTTTCCTCCCGCGGTAATGTCTCCCCCCCTCACGCAATAGGCCGCCACTACATATTCCCCCCCGTGTGCTCTTTGATCCCCCTGTCCTGGGAAAGAGTCCTGGTATTCGTGTAAAGTTGCTCCCTCCTTTTTATTTTTCATTTCCCCCCTTCGCCGAAAATGCACGCGGCTCCCCGCAACTTTTTTTTTTTTTTTGGGGGTACTTTCCCCCATTTGCGCCAAAACGTTCCCCCCTTCTGTCCAAGAAATACGTCACCCTTCTGAACTGACTCCCTGAGCCTTTTTTCAATCCCCTCCCCAAGGGATCCTCCTTTCCCTTTCTCTCTAAAATGTTTTCCCCCCTTCTCACGAATTCCTCTCCTGTCCCTGGAGTAGAAGTTTTCTTTTCCTTCTCTCGTCCCGTTTATGATTCGATTTTCACATTCTTCCGTATCAAACATCGTCGGCCCCTTCGAGATTTATTCCCCTTTCTTTTTCCCTGACCGTTTTTCTTGTGAATACGTTTCGCCGCAGACGCTTGAGAATATCCGCACTGTTTGCGTTCGGCCACCCATAGACGTCGTTCTCAAAAGGTCCGATCCATGCTGCTTTAACCCTCCTCTCAGGATTCCCTTTTCTTCCTTCTCTGCGTGGACCCACGGATCGGGCGCAAATGCCCCTCCTCCATAGATAGTGAGCGACCTTTTTCTTTCAACCCGATCTTGCCCCCAAGAGAAACCCAACTCTACTTCCATCGTTCCACGTTTTTTTCTTTTTTTTTTCCTATCTTTTCCTGCTCTCTTTCACAACTCCTTTGATGCGACCCCGGGCAGGACGTGCCGTCCCTTAAGGTGGTGATTTTGGCGGTCATTGGGCCAACATCGCGCCCCCTTTTTTTCTTTAACAAACTTCGCGGGTAACGCCCTTGCCCCACCTTTAGGCAATTCCCCATCTCGCGACCCCCGCTCTTTCCCCCCCCCTCTCTTTTCACGCGCACTCTTCCAGCAGGCTTCCATTCCTCGTTGCTCCCTCCCAGGAGGCTTGGACCGTTTTTCATGTCCTTGCTTATTTCCCGACCCTCCCCCAGGACCCTCCGGGGTTCCCTCGGGCCTTTGGTCTTTCTCTCCTTTCTTATAAACCCGTGTTGTGTAGTACCGGGTTGCCACCTGTTTTTGATGATTTGTTCCTGGTCAGTGCTATTGAATTTTGTATTTTTTTTTTCAGTGTTGATTTGGCCCCCCCCATTGATAGGTTTTGCCTCTTTCCTCTACGCAGATGCTTCGTATGTTGTCCGAGAACTCTTGTTGACACTCCTTTCTTAGTTGGCGAGCCCCCCTCCCCTTTCAACCCAAAAACCACGACCATCGCCGTTTTTTATGATGCTTCCAAAAGGCTTTTTCGGTTTGATAATGAGGATGGTCCCCCGAACTTTCCTTTTTCCCTTCCCCCAGCCCCCAACCTCCCAAGTTACCCCAGCCCCCTCTTTTTACGGAGTCGCATCGCCCCACAAAACGCTAAATCCCCCACATCACGCCCCTCGCTATGAAGAACACCTCGATTTTCCGATTTTTTTCTTCCAACGCCCTCGCGGCTTTACAGGACCTTGACCCCCCTAAGATTCATATCATTTCATAAACACGGTTTTCCGCTTCCCAAAAGAAATACTCTCCCACACCGAGTTAACTTGCATTGGCCATTCACTCGAGCCCCCCCCATCCCTGATCGACGAGGCTTGACTGGTCTTCTGTACGAGGAAGTCCCCCGGCCCCCCCCCCTCCTCAACTTCCCCCTTCCCCTTGACAAACCCCCTGTGAAGCTCGGAAAAGCAGCCCTCTCTTAGCGAATAGTCTTTCTATTTTGCGGATTCTCCGTCAACAGCACCTCTATCGAGTCCCTGTCCCTTGTCCCCCCCTTCATTCGTATATGAGCGTCACACCACCTATGTTTTTTTTTTTTCGTCAGACCCCCCCCATGTTTAGTGCTCCACCTTTGTCAAACTTCGACTTTTTACCCCCTCTTCAATACGCCCCTTCTTGTCTTCTTTCTTGTGTCTTCTTTTGCAGTGACCTTTTCATCCGCTGACAGCCCGGTTTTTGCTTCCCTTCCACGGTTCAGAAGTTTTCCCGGCAAGCATCTATTTTTAGAAGATCTATTCATTCATACTCCGAAGCGATCGAATACGCTCTTCTGAATTTCGTCCATCAATCGGGGTCCCCCCGAAATCCTTGTCCTGACAGTCCTTTTTTCGTGTTCTTGATTTCTTTCTCCCCGGGCCAAGACGCATTGAGAAAACTCCTCAAGAAAGGGACCTATTTGTTGTTGCGATGACCAAAGAGTTTTCCTCCCTTTCGTCTTCTGACGTCTTTCCCCTGTCTACTTGTTCTGCTGGTCTTTTTTTGAGATCCACCCTCTCGGCCTATTTTTCCTCATGCTGTCTCAGTCCTTTCGGATTGCTATACGTTTCCATGGACACGCAACTCTCCCTCCTGCGTAAAGAGCCTGGTCCTTCTTATTGTTTTTCGATCAGCTGCCGAGAGCACTACCACCATTTTCCCGAAAAAACTCCCAGTCTGATGAAGGCCCCACAATTCTCTCTTTCCCTCATTCGAGTAATCGCGCAATTACCACTAGTTTTTCCCTTGTGAGAAATGACCTTCCCCCCGTTCGCTAGGTCACGGCTTTAGAAACCGATTGTTTTCTCCGCTTCTCCTGACGTTTTGTTCTCCCTAGCGCATAGGCGGCTAGCGGCTTGCCTGTTCATTTTGATTTTTTGTAAATATCTGGAGGGTTTAAAGACATTTCTCTTGGTGGATCCGGAGTCCCTATTCCCTTTTTCCAGGGAGCGTTTTTCTCGGTCGTAGGGCAAAAACGTTCTATTATAAACCCTTAATAATAATCAGCTTCATTATTGTCCTCGTTAGGAAGTGACGCGTTCCCCATTCCTCTTCCCGCTCGAGTTTTTATGCCTTCTCGCGAGGACAAGGGAAACGACTCAGGCCCAAGAACACTGGTTAGGTGTCTCTCTGAGAGGCTCCATTTTATCTTGATCCTCTCAAACGACGCTTCGAGGAATACTTGTAGAGAGTGCTCCGTTTACCGCGAAATGCTTCGCTGGTTGAATTTCAGGGCTATCCTTTCCTCGCCCGCTCCTACGTCCCTCAACCCCCCCCCAAAGTGACATAGCCCCCTCCTGAGTCCCCGGTGTTTAGCTTCATTTCTTTTTTTTCTTTTCTTTGTAAAACCCTGCGCGAAACTTCGCTCTCCTTAAGCAAATTTCAATCACTCGTGCTGGTCAGATGGGGTATTCTCTTTCTCTCATAATCCACTTTTTTTAGGCTCTCATACCCCCCTCTAATACGAACAAGATTGACTTTGAGGTTTCTTTTTCTTTCGTCATCCCCCTCTTGATTCTACGCTTTTTTTGGACACCTGAGACCGCGTCAACTTGGTAGATAGATTTGCGATTTTAATCGCGTCGTGGAGTGTGTTCGATCTTTTTCTAGAATTCTACCCCTCCAAACCCCTCGAAGTCGGTCGCGCGGACGCTCGCCTTCTTCCGTTGGCCCTTTGCCTTTTTCTCCTTCCTTAGTTTCTTCTCCCGATTTTTTCTCTATTTTTTGACCAATTTTCTTCGACGTCCAGCCTCTTATGTTCACTTTTGCTGCAGCAGTTTTCTACTCCCCACCGAGCCTCCTTTTGACTTGACTCTCCCGGAACCGTTTTGAGCAGAGTAATGAAGAAGCGTTACATTGAAGCTGACTCGCACTAGATCATCCTTTCCGTCTTTTCCCCAACTACACATTCCCCACTCTTGGATCCCCTCCCCGACCCTAAGAGGCAGACGGGATCCCCCGTTTTGAACCTATGTCCTTCTCTACCCCCTCTATCTTTTTTCGTCGTCCGCTATGTTTTTTCCCCATGAGAACTTCCCTCGAGCTGCCTTATGCTTCGACTGGGGAGGTGGACCCCCGTCGCGAGTGTGTCATCATGGTTTGTCTTGGTCCCTATTTCAATCTTAATTTTCTCCCTTTTGCAGTATTATGTCCCCCCCCTCCCGAGGGGCTGCAGGAAGTTCGTTGGAATCATACCTGGAAACGCCTTTTCAAGGAGTATGTTGTCTGGCTGCCGATGGTGACCCGTTAGCCTCCTAGAAGTGATTCGCGCGCCTCCAACAAGTTCCCTTTCGATCCCCGTTCCCTCAAATTTTCCATAGTGCGCTCTAGCTCCGCGCCGTGCTCCAGAAGGGATGACGATTTCCCCGGATAGTCGCAGACATCCCCGCCTCACCCTCCATTGACTTCGGAGAGTCTTTTAGATCCTTTGTTCTTCCCTCTTCTTTGGACAGGTCGGTTCCTCTTTTCTCTTTTCGTTCTGTCGCCTAGTAAAGAGTCGGCACCACAAATTACGCCTTGGCAACCAAGGTCCATCCTTTTCCCCGAGTTATACTCTGTGGCCGTATATGCCGCTTGATCCTATTTCGTAGGCGATATCTTGGTCCATATTTTCTGACACGAGTCTCGAGAATCTGCGAAGCGGATTGGGTGAATTCGCCCCTTCCCTTCTCAGAGTCAAGCTGGTAAAGATCTCGTATGCCTGTTCGAAAAGAGCCGTATCGATACAACCCCCTCTCGATTTTCATTTTTGTGGAATCAGGTCCTTTCTGGTTATCGACCTTTACCACAAAATTTTCACCCCCCCTCTAAAACAGGGGTTCTTGCGAACATGTGTTGAGTTTGACTTAGGCCGAAATATGTGATTTGCTGCACAGGGACTCCTCAGCCCTTTCCGTTGAGAAGGGGATTTTGGTATTAATCAGCCCACATAGCATTAATTCGCGCATCTCCGATTTTTTTTCCTTTTTTTTTTTTGTTCCTACTTCTTTTTTAGCTCGGGAAACTGGTTTCCTTCTTTGTAGAAAAAAAGGGACGATCGTCCTCTACAGTCGCAATATTTTTAGTCGTATTCTTAGGGGTTGCTCGTTTTTCCCCTTTTCCCCCCCTAAGGTATCTTAGTTCTGGGGTTTCCAGCCGTCCACTTACACTCGCTCCACCCCCCCATTCCCCCCTCTTCCATCTCCCTCACCCCCCCCCCCCCTCCCCCACACATGTACCCGTAGGTTTACCCCCTCCCACCCCATCCCCCCCCCACCCCCCCCCATCCCCACCCTCACCCCCCCGTCCCCCCCCCCCATCCCTCCCCCCCCCCCCCCCCCCCCTGCCCCCCCCCCACCCCCCCCCACCCCCCCCCCCCTCCCCCCCCCGCCCCCCCCCCCACCCCCCCTCCCCCCCCCCCCCCCCCCCCCCCTCCCCTCCCCCCCCCCCCTCGACCCCTTACCCCCCCCCCCCCTCCCCCCCCCCACCCCCCCCCCCCCCCTCCCTACAACCTGCCCCCCTCCCCCCCCCCCCCCCCCCCCCCCCCCCCCCTCCCCTTCGCCCTACCCCCCCCCCCCCCCCCCCCCCCCCCAACCACCCCCCCCCCCCCACACACCCCAACCACCCCCCCCCCCCCCCCACACCCCCACCCACCCCACCCCCCCCCAACCCCCCACCCCCCCCCTACCCCCAACCTACACCCAACCACACCCCCCCCAAAACAACACAACCCCACCCCACCACAACACCCCACCACCCAACCAACCCCCCCCCGCTCCACCCTTTGGGGAGAGTGCACGCCCCACACCCAACGCCCCCCCGTCCCGGTTCCCCAGCGCACCTTTTTTTACACGGCCACACTTCCCCCCCACCCCACCCCCCCCCCCCCCCCCCCACCCCAACCCCCCGCAGGTTCATTTTTACCCCCCACCCCCAAAAACAACCCCACACACCACTTCGCCCCACCCCCCCCCCACCCAACCCCCCCCCCCCCCCCTCCCCCACCCCCCCCCCCCCCACCCCCAAACAACCCCCACCCGCTCCCACCCGCCCCCCCTCCCGCCCCCACTCTACCCCCCCCCCCCCCCTCCACAAAAACCTAAAATTTTCCCTTTTTTTTTTTGGGTGAGTGTTTGTCCCCTATTTTTTAAGATGCCCCCCACACTTTTTTTACCCCCTCCCCCTCCCCCCCCCGGCACCCCCCCCCAAAAACACTTCACAGCACCCATCACACTTCTCCCACCAGACCCAGACCCCCCTCCCCCCACAAGCAATCTTCCCGCCCCCCCCCCCCACCCCCCCCCCCCCCCCCCCCCAGCACTCCCAGTTTACACCCCCCCCCCCCCCACTGCGGCCCCTCTCCCCAGTGTTTGGTGCTTTTTTTTTTTTTTTTTTTGTTTTCTCTTAGGAAGTTCAGGGGTAGTTGTGTGTCTTTGGATATGTTATTCTTTTTTTGCGGAGTTTTTTCAAACACTAACACAAAAATTCTCTACCCGCAGCGGAAAATTCCCCTCCTTCTGATTGACCTGTGTTAGCTTGGTTTACTCCGCTAAGTCCTGTTTTTCTTGAAAACCACCAATAGTCCCGCTATTCCCGGACACTACTCTTCATCTTGATTGGAATACGATCCTATCTTCTACCCTTTCACTTTGTCTCCCCCCTCCCCGCTGCAGGATTCAAGGTCTCATTGATTTTTTTTTCCACGGCATTTCGTTACGCCACCCCATCACTTGTCTCAGCAGTGATCTCCCATCCCAGCCCGTCTTCAACCTTTTGCAAAGCTCACCATGCTTTCGGGGGGATTGTCTACTTCTAGGTTCTCAATAAGCACCGTAAGGACCCCCACCCCCCCCGTACGAAATAGCTCCCGCCTCAAGTGATTCGTGAGAACTAGTTTAAACTCCCTGATTCGTGAAGTAATCCCGGCTGCTCGATCACACCGATGGTTACCCAGTGCTTTGAGATTCCTTTCTCTAATTTTTTTTTGAACGTCGAGTATGGCCCTACGAATGGGGTATTTGTTCCCAAGGAAGTTTTGTGCCATCCCCCCCGGTCCTTTTTTGTGCGCTTTAAGAACTATCGCCCCCCCTCCATTGAAAAGTTTCTTGTTTCACCGTAGTCCTTTCTCACAAATGTGGGATCGCTCCCCAAGTCCTTCCCCCCCCTCCCGGGGACATCGGCCTGATCTTTGTGGCATTAGACTTTGTTGTTGAACAGTGTGAGACACCATATCTCTTCTCCGGGATTTTCCGTAGATTGGGGTTCGCGCGCCGGTAAGCCCTTTCTCCTTACTTCTGGTTTAATACCGGTTTCTCTTCCTTTCGGTGTCCGAGTAGATTGTGTTTTGGAAAACGCCCCCCCTTGTGTTTTTTTTCTTCTCACTGTTTTGCCATTGCTTTTAGAGTCCGTCAGTTTCCCCGGCCATTTTTTTGTCTCGAAGTACCTCTTTTTTTTTCCTGACGCTGTTTCCATGGAGTCATCGGAAATTCAAGCTCTTTTTTTCTTTGTTTCTAAAAAAGGGCCTCTCGTTGAAGTCCGAGTCCTCGTTCGCAAAAAACCCCTGTGGGAGCTAACCTTTTCCTCGCAGGTGCTGAACTTTTTATCTTTGCGTTATTTGGCTTTCGCACAAAGGGGAATCTATTTCTCCCCTTTCCGGGACTTCTCACTTTTAGATTTTTTTTTTTTTTTTTTTTTGGCCACATCCTTTGCATGCGCTGAGCATTTTATTCCCTCGCTTCGGCAAAGCTTGTTTTCGCGGTTTTTGTCTGTCACAATTGTGTAGCCGCTGATTGGACGATTTGACACCTTCCCTCCTCTTCCCCCTCAATTGTTTGCCCTCTCTTGGTCTCTTAAACTTTCGTTTGCCCCCCACGCTACCCCCCAGCCCAATTGACCCCCCCCCCGCCGCCGAGACGACTCTCTCTCCTGAGATACTCCTTACCCCTCGTTTTTCTTCTGGCGACTCCCCACTCTCTACTCACGCCTCCCCCCCCCCCGCCCCCACACCGGTTTGCCCCCACCCCTTACCCCCTAACACTGCCCTTTACCACGCCCACCCCCAGGACGGGACCCACCCGCCCCAAGCGTTTTCCCTCTCAGCTCGACCCACCTTTCTTTTGTACCAGACTGATTTCAGAATAGCAACCCGCGCCACCCAATTCCACGTCTACGCCCAACCCTCCCCCCCCCCCACACACCGCGCGCCCCCCTTCACCGCAGTTCCCCCCCCACCCCCCCACACCACCCTTCCCCCCACGCCCCCCTCCACCCCACGACCGCCCAGCCTCGCCCCCCCTGCACTTCGTCGGCTTCCCGAAATGACGGTGAGCGGTTTCCACCGATTGTTGTCCCGGTGTTTGCCCTGTCCCCCTGTTGAGCCGCGAAACCCGAAACTGCCTCCCTGCCTGCGCCCCCCGTTTTACTAAGAGCACAAGGATTCTTTGTTATCTTTTCCGAATTCTCTGCGCGACCGGTTTCAGACCCCCGTCGTTTTTTTCATCTCATTCCCTCGAACCCCCCGGCACTTCATTCGTTTTTTCACTGCTGCTGTCTTTTCGCTCCTTCTCTTTTGATTCTTCCGCATCGAACAACATCGCTTCTTCTCGTCCCTTCATGAAGCTGCCCCCGCCTCTTGCAAGTGCTTTTTTACGTTCCTTTTTCAACGTTTTTTTTTTCCACCCAATTCGAGTCGACAAATTTTTTTTCCCAATCCTCTTGTTTTTCCCCCACTATTCAGGATCGGTTGCCGGCTTTTCTTTTTTTGCCACCAACCCACGGACATTCTCTTGCCTTCACTACCGAGAACCCCCACCCGCACCTTTTGAATATCTTTCCACCGCTCTTGCAACCTCCCACACCTAACGCGCACCCCTGGCGCCATCGCCCACCCTTCCCGCTCTTCCCTCTTCCCCCCGACCACCTTTCCCCCCCCCCCCCACCCCCCCCCGCATCCCCGCACTTCCACCCAAGGCCTGCCCCCCCCCCCCTTTTCCCCCTTGCCACGGTACCGTTCCCTATGCGACGCTTTTGGCGGGTTGAAACTCTCTCCCCAATTTTCTTGAACCCCCGTCTTTGCCAACGCCGGGCCCCCGTATGGGGAGTTTCTCTTTCTTCCCTTATTTTTTTTGATTTTTTAGGTTTGAGTGTGTTGATGTTTCGCTCCTGCCCTTGTGTGATCATGTTTCCTTTTGTCCCTTTCTTTTCGGAGCTGTGTTTTTGGTTTTCTTGTTTTGTTGGTTTCCCCACTGTTATGCCAAGCTTTTTATTTTTGTTCATGGTTACTTTGTTTTTCCTCCCTCTAGGGAGGGAGCGCCGTTCTTCATCTTCATTTTTCCCATTAAAGCCCCTTCCAACTGTGAGCGTTCCAATTTTTTGGTCGAGACGGCCGACACACCTGGTTTGTTTCCCTCCTCGTTGCACCCCCAAATTGTGGAAAATCTGCTCCTGACCCCTCTCGTTGCAAAAGTGAGCAGTTTGTCCGATATTCCTTCTTCCTTTTTTTTGCAGTTGCAGGGCTTGCTTGACCCTCGAACTCGGCGGTTGAAATACTGTATGTCTTCGCCACTCCTGCCGCTATATTAGTAAACCCGAACCCTTCCTCCTTCTCTTTATTGGCCCCCTGCGAAAAAACAAGGCCGTTTTGGTGTTCTCCTTCTTTTTTTTTGCTTTTACAACTCCTTCTTATTAAGCTCTCCGTCAGGACCCAACTTTCTCGTCCGCTTCTCCCGCTGTCAAACTCCCCCCATCCCTCCTCGACAATTCGGCCATCAGCACCCTGGGCGATTTTTTCTATTTTTTTTATTCTTTTCAACTCCTCTAACGGCCTTTTCAACCCATTCCCCCATTCCTAATTCCTTTTTTTTTTCATTTCCTAACCCCGCGGACCCTCCCCCTCCCTCCTCCAACTAAATAAGTGTGTTTTTTTGTGGTTTCCGCCCCCCTTTCCGACTGATGCAACACATTTTCCGACTCATCAGATATTGCCCTTTTCTTCTGGACGGACGTGCGGCACTATGCCACCTCCCCCCCCCTGCCCGGAGCCTATTTTCTTTAGAAAGAGCAGAAAATGCCAGCCCTCCATCTTTTTTGCTCCTATGCTTTGTGCTGGTTCCCATAATCCCTCCCCCGCCCATTTCCGGAGTCTAGTACCCCTTTCCTCCTTACTAATTTAGGCATTGTCTTCAAGAACCCCGTTCTTACAAACATGTTTAGCTTTCCAATTTTTGGGTCCACACTTCCCCGCTGCCTCTTATCTTCCCTCTTTCTACGCACTATCTGGATGATTGTATCCCTCCTTCGGTCTGAAGGACCCCCCCCCCCGACTGATTGTCGTCCGGTCTTCCACCGTTTTCTTGCCTCCCCTCCTCTATTCGCTCACGGCGCGGGCCTCTTACTCTGTTTTCTCCTCATTCTGTGCTTCTTCCCCTTAGTCCTATTTGTCCTTTTGCCGCCGCCGCCGGTGGCGATGATGTCTGCCGCCGTTTCTTGCAGCTTTGAATCCCGACTGGTCTCCTTTTTTCCCCCATTTTGCCTCGCACTTCTCCGACAGTTTCGCACTTCGAGTTTTTCTTCTTCTTATCCGCGACGAGCGGCGACCACCCCACTCACGATACTCCCCGGCGGGCTTCTCCGTCTTCCTCCCCCACACCACACACGACACACGACTCACGCCACGTTCCTCCGCTTTTAGACTCCCACTCCCCACCCCCCGCAGCGGCGCGCCCATCAGCAGTATTCCCCTTTTCCCCGCCAGAGCATTTACAATCCATTGGTTGTTTTTCGCTCTGACTATTTTGTCTTATTTTTCTTCTGTGGGTGTGTGCGTTCTTCCCTTTTTTTTGGCGTTGGTTTTGGGGTGATGTCGCAGC
>Ga0179593_1436892_pt1 | contig 10718 bp, 14 predicted proteins | sample CZODoug2_1_08_16_FD_185931 | JGI IMG/M metagenome (GOLD analysis project Ga0179593, IMG submission 185931) | Vadose zone soil fungal communities from Angelo Coast Range Reserve, California, USA - CZODoug2_1_08_16fungal (PacBio error correction) | ecosystem: Environmental > Terrestrial > Soil >... | reverse complement strand
CTGACGTTCGACCTTCTTTCTTCCCTCTTACTGCGGTCACGCTCCTGATGTTTCCGGCGGCTTACTGGGATTTAACGACGATTTGACTCTCTCCGGCCGAGGCGTCTCTTTCAGGAGTTTTCGCGGCTCTTGCCAATTTCCCCATTCCGGGCGATTCGTCGCTTTTTCTGCCTCAGTGAGATCAGAATACCCCTCGCAGCCCCCCGTACATTTGCTTTCCGTGGCGCGGCCGACCGGTTCCTGCTCCGTTCTCCTCACCTTGTGATTTTCCTTTTACGGTAGAATCATAAAGCTATGTTTCCCTTCCTCGCGTCATGCTGTTATTTCATACCAAGGCCGAACTGAAGCGGATCCTTTTCTCCCGAGTCCCTTCCTTTCTCTTCCTTGCCCCGCTCTTTCTGACTAGATCAAATTCCGGTCGCGCGCGATTCGCGTGCCGACAACAAGGGAGTTTCCTCCCCCTTCCAAGCTCCTCGGGGCGCCCTCCCTTCCCTATTCTTTTTTAGTTTTTCAGGACGCCTTCGGGTCCGTTCTCATCCATGTTGTCTTCCCGAAACGCGTGCTCTGCGATAATGGGCGTGCGCGCTAGACCTTTTATCCCACCACTTTCATTCACCCCGCTTTAATGTCGCGGTTTCAACTTTTCCGCAATAATGGCCCCCTCAAGTGCTAATTCCGTGGACTCTTTTCCTTGAATTTCTAACGACTTTTACGGTTTCACCTCGTACATCCTTTATCAATCCTCCGTACCCTCCTTCTGACGGAAGGGCCTTTTTTTTTTTTTCATTTTCCCCGGGTCGGGGTCCGCGCGCTCTCTCAAATCCACTTGCTCCGCTTCCCGGAGGAGCTCTCCTTTTTCCTAAGTTGACGCGTTCCCTATGTCGGCTATTTTTCTTTTCTCTTTTTTTGTCGCTTCACTTGTGTACGGGCCCTCCCTTTCCAACCCCCCCTTGTTTCAGAAAACTATTCCCTTCCCGCAGTGAAGATCTTCACATTTTTGGCAACAAAAGACGAGAGCCTTTCGTCCCCCTCTCCGTCCAAAACCCTCACGACTACATTACCCCCTATTCCCTACGGGTAAAAGCTATGCATTCCTGCCGGTGTACCAGTACGACCAGATGAAATGAGACGCGATTCCTCTCCTTTGGTGATCTTCCATAGTAGCTCAATAGCACCATGGGCGACCGTCCCCCCTTTCCTGGAATGGTACCCTTTCACTCAGCCAGCGAACTGCACGAGTGCCTCTCATGTCTTGTTTCGCGACGGTTTTCCACCCTACGGAGAGGCCTGCTGCTCGGTTTGTCGTGCGTCAATTTTCTCGATACCGAAGCCCCCCCCCCCCAATTTCAATAGGTCTATCCTATCACTCCCCCAATGTGCGAGATTTTTTTCCACTTGTTTAATTCATCGTTAGAGCCGCGGGGCAGAATTTTTCCCTTAATATTCTTGCCCGCGTTTCTCCCGAGGATTTCCTCGCGGAGGCTTCCGGCTGCTCACTCCCCCGCCGTCAACATAAACGTTTTCCGGTTACTTTTCTTTCCCAGCCCAACGACCCATTTTGATGATTGCCGGGGAGATGCGCGTACCGTCCCTTTTAAAACCTCCCAAGGCTTTCTCTCCTCCTGCAGCTAGAGGCGTTTCCCAGTTACTACCCCGCCTCGCTGATTATTTTTGTCATCTCGATTTAGCTTGAGAGCCTTCCCCTTTGCCGGAGATGGAGTCGCGCTTAAATTTTTTGATCTTTCCCGATCAGGACGCGAGACTGACCTCCGAAAGATGGCGCCGAATTTTCTTTCTTTTCGTAGTTGGCAAGCTCCCCTTCCTTTCCTCGATCTTCCGGGTATAGTTTCGCTACGACCTTCCCTCTTCTGCGAAGCAGGGTGCAGTCCAGGGAGCTGTCCATATGAGCCTCAGAGCCCTTTTGAGCGACGAGTCTTGTAGATCTGTCACAATTCCGCGAGATCGACTTCTTTCCCCGACCTCCCCCCCAGACCCGTGTAGAGTAAGAATTAAGCCACGATTCTCAGGTCGGGCGATCCTGGGCAATTCCTTGCGTAACCAGGGTCGTTCCTCGAAGTTTTAGTTTCACTTGGGTTTTTTGGCGGAGCCCCTGGGGATGATAAGGTCCAACTTGCGTCTGAGCGCAAGGCCATCTATACTATTAATCCTACTCCTTTTTTTGTCTATATACCGTTCCATCCGTTTATTTCGACTCAGAACGGCGCAGCCCCCTCCCCCGCCGAATGGACGACTCGATCTTCGTTCATTGGTAGGGTGGGACAGTCGATTCCGTTTCGTCCCTTCCAAGTCCCACGTGGTACGTTGCTTTTTCTCCAAATCTGTTGGGATTTATCTCCGATGCGTTTTTTATGTGTCTCGCTCTCTTTATCCTTCCTTTCCCGTGTCCTCGTAATGGACCTGTCGCCGTCCACTTTTACTGTCCTTCGTACCCGTCGTAGCGACCCCCATAGTAGAAAAAGCTCCGGGAGTGCCCTTTTGCTCCCCGCGCTTCGGGCCTGGATTAGTCAGACCATCGGGCTCCGCTCTTTACTTTCCTGATTCAGCGTTCCGCAGCGCCGTGCCCGCCATAAGAGCAATAGCGACGGAGGCTCTCTCAATGCTCAGGCGCTGATTTACCCGGTACCAAATATCAATTCATCGTCCGGAGTGTTACATTTCCCGGTCGTCGTCCAGTTTTTTGGGGTGTGTGCTGGGTTCTGATCTGTACTTTGTAAACTCGTTGGTTTTGAAACCCTTTTGGCACGATCTATGTCCCGACATCTTTCAACCCCGTAGAGAACCCTTTCCTTTTCCCCATTTGATAATGTCTTTGGAAGACTGCTTCTGTGGAAAGTTGCGTCGAAACCTAGCTCAGCCGGCATCCTCGAGATAATACCATCGCGCCTCCACCCCACATTTTTTGGATTTCCCCATACGTGTCGCACGAGCTCCATTTTACCTGAGACAATCATATCCCTTACAGTTTTCCCCCAATATAGTGTACGGCCCGTCATATTGCGGGGTTTGGATATTTGTTAGTTTTCCCCCGCGCCCCGCCGTATGGCCTCCCGCACGCTCATCTCCTAAGCTCCGCGCCCTGCCTTGCGCTTGCATTTTCTTCGGAGACTGCTTGCGGGCACCGAGATGTGTCCCTACCTGACTCTCAAGTTGTGGCTCCCCCCCCCCCTCCCCCGAGAGCCAAGCCGAATTGTTTTTCGCGACCTGGTCTTACTTGGTCATAATTGAGGGGCCAGGTTTTTCCCTATAGTTCATGAGTCCTTCCGTAACGCTGTTCTGTCCCTCTGGTCAATCGAGCCCTGTCAGCTCTTATTCCCGGAATGTCCTTCTCTCTTCACGCGTTTTTTTTGAGGGCCCTCCTTTGCACCACGTTTTTGTCGTACTCCCCGCTTCGTCCAGACCCTCCTCCCTCTTTCTCGTCTGTACTCTAACGGCTGCTCCGTTTAAGTCGCGCTGCGCGGGGTCGGCCCCTTAACACCCCGCGCGACCGGGGTCCACAATGCCGTATTCATTGACGGGCATTTACGGAGTGATACCGAGTTGGCACCCAACGTACCCGGACTTTTAACTCCCTTGTTGCGTTCCGGGTAAAATTCCAATCTTTTGCCCTTATTGCGTTTTTCAACTCAAACATGAGCAGCTTCCCCGGTTCTTGGCGTTGAAGAAACTTCCCAGTCGCGCAATGCCCCCCCCCCCATCTCGCGCGTCCATTTTTGAGGTGGCGAGATCCATAGTTCTTTTTTGAGGAGTCGCTTCCGCTTTGTTTCTCGTTTGGCGCCCGCCCATCTTTCAGGACTGGAGGATCGGGACCGCCCTTGTTGTCGCGCTTCAGTTCTCGCGACCAATCTCGACTTAAGTTTTCTCTATATCTTAGTTTGAGTTTTCCCGCCCGAAACGTTTGCTGGCGCTGCCTACATTCTGAGCTCCTGTTTCGCCTTGTTCTTTTCTTACCCCCTCTGCTTTCTCTTGATGATCTTCTTCCGGGCACGAACAAGTATGCTTCGAATTAGCAGGAAAGTTCGACCAGGTGCACGGCAAAGCTCCCTGCTGGTATTCTTTAGCCCGAAGAGCGGTCCTTTGCTCTCGATGCCTTCTTGATGGTGTTGTCCTAACCCGTCCCGGAAAAGCGATGCTTAGACCAGGCAGAGCTTTGTGATTCTTTTCCATCGGTTCTCCCCCCCGATCGCCTAGGCCTGGTCACCCCCCCTAAACAGATGCCTTGTTTCTTTCTTGACGAAGTTTTACATCCTTCTCATTTGTTTTCAGTAGAGATGACGTCGGACTTGTTCTTTCCCTACTACCTTTTATTTGGAAGGACCTCGAGGCGATCGGGGTCCCCCCCGAATGGGGCCCCCTGAAGATCCTCGCAGCGCTCTTAAGAGCGTCTCTATCCCTGGCTGTTATTTTACTTGCGATCTGCTACCTATTGAGCTCGGCCGCTCCCTTTCCGTTGCGCGCAGAATAAACTTTCAAGCCGTTAATGTTTTTCCTTTCTCGGTCCCCCGGTTCTCTACTTTGCGGTGTGCTTCGGCCGGAATCCCTCAGTCTATTTTTATGTTCCGCGGCAGCTGCTGGTAGAATAATCCAATGCGAACACCAATATTCCCTTCCGGGGTTCTCCATGAAGATCCCTTCCTCCCCCCCCCTCACGGTTCCCCTTCCGGTTTTTTTCTTTGGGATAATGGGTCCCACTCTCGAACCTGGCAGGAGTAGATATCCTCGGGTGCGCTCACAACAAGGGTCCCTCTCAATCAGTACCCTTTGATGGGCGGGAGTCCTCCTCCTATTACGAAGAGTCCTTTCAGCGACTTGGAAAGGATATAAGGGTATCTTAGCACCGCTGGATTGCGCGTCTCGAGGACGGCGCCCCTCCGGCGTTTCTCGCCCACACCCTTTTCCTACCCGTCGCCGGGGTTTCGTTTGTCCCCCCCACTTAAAGGGCCGACCCCATTAAGGAACCTGCTGGCTTTTCGGTCTGCTTTTCGTTACTTGAACGCTGCCTTCCCCCAATACCACTCCTCGTACCTGACACCATCAGTTTCATTTTTTTCAGGAAACGGTCAGTTTTTTTTCTGTCCGAAATCCGGTGATGCTTCCTTCTCCCTGATTTCCCTTAAGGGATCCGATGAGAGAGATATTTCTTTCTCGTGCCCCCTCCCCCTCTGTCCTGAAGCTTGCTGTCCAGCATCAAAAAAAAAGTGGTGGGAACCTTTTTGCGCGCCCGGCCGCGTGTTTAACCGATCTTTCTCCGGCCACCCGCACGAAGGTGTCCCCCCCTACTCATTCCTGTTAGGCCCCTGGGTCCGGAATGGAATCACATTCCCGATCCTCCGGGCAAAGTACTTACCCTCCTGCAAAGGTCTCCGCCCAGGTTTCCTGGTCCGCCCAGCTGGCTCTAGCTCTTTTTTGACGCATTTCTAATGCTGAGTCGTAACTTTCAATCGAACACTTGGGTCCGGTTTTTTTACCCCCGCTCAGGTCTGCGACCCCTGGGAAATTGTCCGACCCGCCATTTTTTAATTCCACGTTGAGGCGATCTTCATTGGTTTCGATCTTGCATTTTGATCGTTTTTGGAAGGAGTCTGGTTGTCCGGCACCACCCCCCCCCCCCCCTCCCCTAATAAAGTCTTTTCTTTCCCACTCTTTACAATGGCGATGTGTGGAACAACCTTTAAGAATCTTAGGCGCCCCCTCATCCTCCCTGTATCGTTGCGCCCCGGTATGGCCTCCCGATTTTCCCGAGTATTGAGTCTTTTTCTGCGTGCCGGTCTGATTTTTGACTAAAGGGAACAGCTCCCCTTTTTGTACTGGTGTCCTTCCCAGCAGCCTCAAGCCCCAGGACTGGGACTTTTTCCCTCCCGTCAAGGCGCAACTTTCCCCCTGATTTTCTCGTCCCAGCTCTTGGAGTCCTAATGGAAAGTATCGATCTTGTAGTGACCCCCCCCGCGCTTCCGTTTTTTATTTGCCATCTTCGCAGCGAAGGAAGATTTGGTCTCTCTTCGGACCCCGGAGCAGCTCTTTTTTCCTATCCTGGGACCCTCTCTCACCCGTGCCAGATGGAGACTCCCCGATCCGAGAGAGGGGAGTTTGGCCTGCTCGACGCCCCTGTTTTTTTTCTCTTCGAGGGGGTTTGAGAATTTCTAACGTTGGACCTATGTTAATGAGCGTCGCGCGTTTTCTTCGTCGTAGATGCACCAATATCCGCTGAGCGTAAGAGGCGCCCTGCCCAACATGACTTTCTCTAGAGCAAGTAATTCACGATGCGAGTAGGGGGGTTTGTTGGGTTTGTGTTTTTCGTTTTTAATCTCTCCAGACCCCGACCCTTTTGCAGCCTCCCGTATTCTTTCACTCTTTTTTGTGGCTTCCGGCGGATGATCCGGCAAAGGCTCCTGCGTCTGCACGCGCTCTTCTCCCTCTTGTGGTTTTTTTTTTTTGATGACTCCGCTGTTTATCATCCCTACGGTTTTCCCCCCCTGGTGCCGGATCCCATTTTCGGCCGCCCAAAACCCGCATCTGACTTTACTCCGTCCCGAAATGGTCGTCCCGCATTGAGATTCCCTAGTTGCTCCCCTGCATCTTGGTTTTCCAGTTTTTTTATACACGGTGATGTTGGGTGGTCCTTACTAATTCGAGCGCTAGTTTCCTCTCCGACTCTTTTCCTCGAGTTTAAAAAGGGAGCTTCGCTGATTCCCCTTCGCCGTCACCCCCTGCTCCGGCAGCTTCGTACTCGAAAACCTTCCCGAAAAGCTTCGCGTCTCGATTTCCCCTTCCTTGCTTCCCCTTTACGGTCGCCTTCTTGTGCTCGAGTTGACTTTTCCTCGTTCCAGATCCGTCGTTTTTTTTTTCTTCCCACGCCCTCTCGGGACGGAGACCGATCTATTCCTTCTCTGCTCAGGACATGTAATAACTTTATACGTGTACGATGTTATCCTACGGCCTATTTTTTTCTTGACCAGCCTGGGCTCGGGCTTGCCAATCCCGCGGCAGCGAGATACTGTGGTTCCTGTTTGTCTTTTGGCATCCCCCCTCACAAGATTCTTTTCCTTTGAGTCCCCTAGCTCAGCGCTTTTATTTCTCTCTACTCTAGGCACACGAGTAGTGGAGGCAAATCACCGTGTCACGTTCCCCTCCTCCTTCTCATGTCTCTAAGCTTCCGTTTTCCCACAAAGTCGCAAATCCTAATCGGATACGGCACGATACCCTATTTTTTGCGTTTGATTATGGGGCGAGGATCTCAGCGCCGCGAATCGCGTTTTGCGCTCAAAGCTCCCCCTCCTACGGCGTTTCAATTTTGCTTGCTTCTTCGGCCATTACTTTTTTCAGTCGGCGAATGAGGATTTCCGCTCCCCACGAGAGTGTTGACTATGGGACGAGTTTCGGGCCCCCCGAGAGCCAGCGCTGACTCGTCTTTTCTTCATGGTGCGGTGGAAATACTCTTTTCCCGGGCCCGTGCCAATGTAGTTCTTCCGTACCTCGGAACGATGAGTTCCCTGTTTTCTTTTTTTTCCCTTCAAATTAGAAGATCTTACGCTTCCGGTCTTTTTTCCTCCAAGTTTCTGCACAACGTTCGGGGTACACGTTTTTCCTCTCCCCCTCCCTCTCGAGGGAGACCCCTCTCCAATATTTTCCCCTTCTCTTACGGAAATAGTTTGCGCTTCCGTCTTTTCAGTTTTTCTTTTTTCAGTGTTCTGTCGGAAGGAACCAGTCGCGCGGACCCGGGGCTGACGGTCCTCGTTTCTTTCCTTCCGTTTAGGTGCTTCACAGAGGTGAGGTCTTCCCCGCCTTTATTCGAAAGACGTCCATCCTGTTCCGGAAATTCCCCCCTTTGGCCTCTCCCCTTCCACCGGTTCCCCCTGCCAAAAGGAGAGGACTAGTGGGTCTCTTCCATTTTTTTTGGTCTACCCGCAGCGCCGTCCTCGCATGTTTTCTCTCCCTCCCCCGAGGTGATGTCGAGAAGTTGTCTTTTCGCTTATCTTGACATGATTCGTTCGTCCCTATGTTAGGAGGTCCCCTCCCCCAGTTAAGGTAATGATTTACTTCGGGACGCGTTGTCTCTGATCGTACTGATTTCCCTCTCCTCCCCAATAATACCATTTTTACCTCTCGTTCACGTATCCCAGAAGTTTTGTTCCTCCCCCCCAACGACGGCAGGAATAAAAGGTTCTCGCACCCCTTTCCCTTGTTCGACTTGTTTTCTGCTCACCTTTCATCCGAGGGAGCTCCTGGTCTTGTAAAAGGCTCCCAGCACCGTAGTTGGTGCTTCTTACGTAGCAGAAACTCGATTCCGAAGCCAAAGTTCTCGAGGCAACTTTTCTCCCTCTTTTTTCTTTCTTCGAAGGATCTCCGGCTTATAGCGGCGTGATGCAGTTCCCTTTTTCCCCTACCTTGAACCCTTCTTTCCCTTCCTCCCCCTTTGCCTTATGAGAGAGAGGATATGTTTTTTCCCCATGCGGGGTTTTCGCCCACTCTCTTCTGTCGTCACAGACTTCTTCCTTTTTTCTTGTCTCCGCAAAGAGTCCTTTTATAGGTGAATATAATCCGTTTTGTGTGGCTTTTCTCTATGTCCCTCCTCTCCCGATGCCTCCTCCATTATAGTTTTTTTGGACGCATGTACAGATTCCTGATTTGGGTCATCCCTTTTTTTCCCACAAGAGATCAACGCCCCTTTAAGGAGTCGTTATGTATACCCCTTCTCTGTGGTCTCCTTCTCTAATCGGCTGATGAGCTTGCCTGCTCCTTGTGACGCCATCTGAAGCTTTACTCTCCCTTCTCCTGAGCGGCTCTTACGAACAGTTTCTCCCTAAGAGGATGTTCTTTCATGATCCTCCCTCTCTCTTCTAGAGGCAGATGATTTTTCTTTAATACCTAAAGCACCTCCCCTCCTCCCGGAGTCTGACAGCCCCCTTTCTCTCCTTTGCCCGTGTTTTTTTTTTTCTTCCCCCCACGCTATGGAGGAAGTTGGCACAATATCGACCTGTTTTCCTTCCATCGAGTCTTGTCGACGTCCTCTCGGCAGGATTCAGAGCGCCCCCCCATTTCGTCAAGATCTTCTCCGCCGTAACGTGGGCTTTTCTCCTCTTTCCCCATTCCCTATGTCCCTTCGGTGCTTCTTTCCTCATATGGTGGACTCTCTGACCCCGAACCGTATTTCCTCAGACTCCCCCTGGGCTCTCCTTGCGTTTCTTTCCTCATTTTTAAGCAAGTCATTTGAATGCGGTTTTTTTTTTCAGTGAACCTTTTTCCCCTCCCCAATAAGGGCACGACCTTGGTCTCATCCAGATTGAACGGAGGACTCTCGATCAGTTGAACTGGTTCTCAACTCTTTATCACTCAAGCCTGACCCCTTGCCGCTTGCCATCGGGTCTTTTTTAAGACCTTGTCCTTCCTTTTCCTTCGAAAAAATGAGGATCGTTCCTCCTTTTCGCGATATTCTTTTTTTTCCCGGAGAATGAGTGTCTCTCAGGATGGTGGATACCCTTCCCCTCGTCGATTATTTTGCTCGGGGTCAAGTGCTTTTTTCCCAGCAACCACCCCGGTTCAGAAAAGGCTTCCCCCGCCGACAGTAATCTCTTAGACCTTTTTTTTCCCCCACGACGAAGTCTTCCCGCGGACCTCAGATACTCTGCCCCTTCCCCCGGACGGTCCTCCATGCAGTTCCTCCCTTTTTTCCGTGGGAACGATATCTCCTTTCGTTCCTCCCCTGTAAAGTCGTCCCCCTCCTTCTTTTACTTTCTTTCCCGCTCCACAACCTGCTTACCGCCCAATCGCCAATGTTTTTTTTCCTTTTTCCCGCTCCGTCTCCCTCTTCCTGTCCCTTTTTGGAAGAATACAGCAAAATGTCCTTGATTTGCTCTCCCCCTTTCTGTTTCTGCGTGCGCTCAAAGGCTAGGCTTCTTCCCCCTTTTCGTCTTCTCCTCGTATAGGAGGACATCCACTCCCCTCTTTCAGGGGATTCGTTGTATAATACCCCCCTTTCCTTTCTGAGTGGAAAGGTCCTGGTCATAGTAGAGTACATGCACTTTTTTCCTGAGCACTTTTCTTGCCATTCCCTCTTGAAGAGTGTGTCGAGTTTTGAGATTCACGCTGTATCTCTCTTTCGGACCTTTTCCTGGGCGTCTGCCACCCTCAGGATCTTTCCTTTCTCCTGCGGGGATTCTTCTCGGTAAAGGAAGGCACTTCCCTACCTGCGCCGAACTCGTTCTATTTCCTTTGCATCCTGAAAAAAATACTTATCTTTTCATTTTACCTCTTGAGAAACTGGTGAAAGAGATCTCGCTTCCCCTTTCCCCGCCCCCTCTGAGTTTTTTTCAAGTTTCTTTCTTCTTCGAGTTAAGTTCACCCGTTCTCTTCCTCCCATGTCTACGCCTCCGAGACCGACTTCCGGGGCATATTTCTCGGAGCTTTTGCTCTTTTTTTGAGTCGGAGCTTTTCCCTAGCAGGGGTGAGAGTTCGAGTTGTCCATTTTTCCGAGGCCTAGTTCGAGTAATTCCTCTTTTCCGAAACTCTTTTTTTTCCTTCTCGAAGTATTTTAGAGCAACACATCACGTGTAGTCCTTGCACCGTCTTCGTAGGCGGCTCAGCAATCCTGTTTCTTTTGCCGCCCAGGTCGTGCCCCTGATAGATTCCCCTTCCCCTTTGGGTTGTTCGGTTCGATGATGAGCCGTCCCCCACCAGAACGGCGTCTTTTCCTTTTTTTTGAT
>Ga0179593_1382618_pt1 | contig 10718 bp, 9 predicted proteins | sample CZODoug2_1_08_16_FD_185931 | JGI IMG/M metagenome (GOLD analysis project Ga0179593, IMG submission 185931) | Vadose zone soil fungal communities from Angelo Coast Range Reserve, California, USA - CZODoug2_1_08_16fungal (PacBio error correction) | ecosystem: Environmental > Terrestrial > Soil >... | reverse complement strand
GAAACTTTTTCTTTTCGGAGACCCCAACGCTTTGCGCCGCTTCCATTTCCTCGCACTAACACCCCCAACGCCGGGTGGTAGCTGTGAGCGTGCAGTTAGTCCTTTTAGTCGCGTTTTTAGGATTGACTCCTCCTTCGGATTTCTATCTACCATCTGATGAGCATTAGCCCTCACTGTTTATCTATTGGTTGCACTTTCTCCCAGGCGACTTTTAAGGAGCCAATCTCGACTGTTTTTCTTTTCATCCTTCCCGTTCCCCCGTCCTCGGACCCCGCACTTGGGAAGTGGATTGTCTCGTGACGATGTTGCTTTACTCTCGGCTAGACGAATCGATAATTTCTTTGCTTTCCCTACTCGATCACAGCGCCTTTTGGCTTGACACCCTTCCACCATGCTCAGTTGACCTTCTGAGGCTTTTTGAGGTCGTGATTGGCTACCTCTTTCCTTATTCCGTGTCTCCTTGTTCTCATCGCGCACCCCCACCTCTGACGAGGCCACGGTGCCCGCCCTCTGCTTTCCCGCCCTCCTCGCAGCGTTTTTTCCTTCTTTTTTTCTCGCAGACCTTTTTGCTTTCCGCCTGTTGCCCCTTTCGCGGGACAACTCTTCTTCGCTGGGTTAACGCTTAGCGCGCCCATTGTCCCCTTCCCATCTACGAAATTTTGCGCCTCAAGGTCGGGCTTTGGCGACGGTTTTGTCAGTTTTTTTTTTCGTAGCCTGCCTGTAACTCCTACCGACGGCCGATCTTCGTCCGCTTTTTGCAGCGTCGACGTTTCCTTTTCCCTTCCTGTGTGCTCGCTTGAAATCATTCCGACAGACATCGCTCCCCACGTAGGGGGTCCGTTCCGTGCGACATTTACCCACCGTGGGCGTCTCGATGCCGAGTTCCTTCCTTGCGGTTGCCCCCCGCCGTCATTTGTGGCCGCTGCTAATTTTTTTTTATCGTTGACGTTTCGTCTCCACTGGAGTCACTGATTATGGACGAGTTGGCTCCCATGGTTATCACACCCCCATCCCCGTCCCTTTCTCATTCTTTTCAGACTCGCTGCCAACGGGTTCTCTTACTGGATTTCCGGGTGACTCCGACGTCTCTCTTCTGCTGCTCCCTCTTACTTCGCGAACCAAGGCTTCCTCTCCTATTACGGCGGACCTTTTCCTTTCAGTGGGTGGTTTGAGGAATGGACCCATCGCGGTTATGACCCTGTCCGAAGTCGGCTGCGCGTCCCGGGACTGCGAATTGCCTGTCTTCAAGGGGGCCGCTTAAAGCTCGTTTTCGTTTTACTCAAACCTGTTCGTCTCCACTGAGATCAGCGCTTCATCCGCTTACTGCATCTTATTTACAGGAACTACCCATATTTCCCTCTTTGGGCCTCGCGGTGTCCTTGGACCCCCTTAAGATTTGCATCTCTGGTTTCCTCCTTTCCGTAACTTTGCGTATGAATTGTTTGCTCCCTAAGTCATCGAGTTTTGATCCTTCAAGGCGCAGGGCAATTTTTTTTGATTTCGTCTCCCATTCAAGACTTTTTTTTCATAGAACCTCCGAAAGAGAACCACCCCCCCGTTTTTCTTCGCTCGCCACACTCCCATTTTATGCGGACACCCCAAGCGTTTCCCTCCCTTCTCGAATTCTCCTTTCGTCACATTTTGAGTACTCAGTACCTTCGGCCCCACGCTTTCTCTCTACTCCCTAAGAATGGAACTACCCAAGGCACTTCGGTTTCCGTCCCCCCCCAGTTTAGGTGGTAACTTGCCTTTTCTAAGTGTTGTTATGTCACTTTTCTACCCTTCCCTCCGTGCTTGGATACCTTTGGTAGATTTTTTCGAGTTCGACGTACAGGTTCCCTGCGTTTTGCCGCGGAATCTTCCCCTGGTTCCCAAACCCAATTTTGTTCTTCCTTTGACGTTTCTGGGCGCCCAGGCCTCGGGAATTGTTGCCCCTCGGCCCTTCTTTGAGCCCCCCCCACACAGTGAGAGTTGTTGTCGCCCCCTTGCAATCAGACCCTTTCACCATTGAGGCTGTTGCCTCCCGGTTCCCCCCTCCCCCCCCTTCGTTTTCAAGAAACCCGCTTAACTTATTTTCGTCCCTCGCTGTTTATTCGTTTTTTTTTTTCCGGTTTGCAATTCCACCTTTTGTTTCCCCCGGTGTTATTTCCGGCAAGTTTGATAGGTATTCTGCTTCTTTTGCGTCTCCGGTCTCCTCTCTCCTTTCCTCTCCTCCGTTTTGTTTTTGTTTCCTTTCCTCTATTATAGCATACCTTCCATTCCATTACATTACAAGCTTGCTGTGACGGACATTACCCGGGTTCCTCATCCACCGATTCAATTTTTTTTAATTCATACCAACCCTCGTCCAACAGCCTTCTCCGACACTCATCGGTATTGTCGGTCAAACCCGTGACCTTTCGTGCCAACTTCTTCCCATCCACATTTTCCTCTTTGGCGATCTCGTTTTGCTACGGTGACCCAACATCACACTTTTTTCTTGACCCCCCAAGTTCCTTCGGTCCCGGTTCCCTCTTCCCGACAGGCTAAGTCACCGGCCATCCAGGGTAGTTTTCCCCCTTCTATTCCCGGCTTTGCACCATCGCTTTGCCCTTAAACTGTCCCACCCCTCTGGACGTTTTTTTGCTCTAGCCCCCCAGTGGATCAACCGCTCTTCTGATTTCGTGGAAATACCCCCCACCCCGGTGTAGTCCACCCCCTGTTTTTCCACCTAATTTGACGTGCCACGTCCGTGACTGATCTTTGGAGTGTCTTTCTGCTTTTTCCCTCTAATTTTGGCCTATACGGCTAAGCCCTCCCTTCCTCGAATCTAGGGACTTTGAGGGAGGACAGTGTTTTCCTCCAGAAATAAAAGGTTTTTAGTCCTCTACGGACGCCACTTGTGTGGCGTCGTCTTTCTCTCATCTTTAATGAGACGCTTCCTCCCCTTTCCCTTAGCACTATCACTTTTTTTTTTGTTTTACTTCCTCACAGTTTTGCCCCTCCTTCCTGCCGCAGTAACGTGGTCGTCCCTCGCTTTCACCTCGGGCTTTTTCCCCTCTTGCTGTTCCCTCAGCTGCAATACAGCACATTTACCCTTTTCTCCCGTACGCTTGTTACGCGTCTGCTCTCTCCACAATTTCTTTTCTCCGTCACCCTTTCGTTCGGGCCCTGCTCCCCAATTCCAATTTCGCATATTTTAGGTTCTCCTTCTTCTTCGTTGATGAGTCCCGTCAGACCAACCGCCGTCCTCGCCAGGCTCCAACAGGCACCTTCTAGGCTTTGATTGCCTCCCCTTGATTTTTGTTGTCCCTTGCCCACTCTCTGCACAGCATGCCAATGAGGCGAACCGCGTACCCCAGTCCCCGTCGCAGAGTCCAACTGAATTTTTCCTTCGCTTTCCTGCCTCTGGCGTGACTTCTGTGAGGCTTTTCTTACATGGTTTGAGTCCATCCTTTCCCCCTTAGTCTTATTTTCACAGTTTGTAGTGACCGCTACCTCAACTCCCAGCGTCCACACTTAATGTGAAAAAAAGTTTGCCCTCTAGTTGCCCTACGACGTACAAGCCTCCGTTTTAATCATTCGCAGCCTCGTATTACCTCACGTTAAAGGGATCACTTCATTTTTTTTTTTTCTTGTTACGCGCCCCAATCGCCCACATTTTTCAAAGCGTCTGCCGCCCCCCTCCCTTGATGACTAACTGCACCTCTATAGTCCCTCGGTGTTAGTCCTGCCCGCGCCCCCTCGTCGTCACAAGTCGCCTGCCAGACCCTTTCTTGATCATTTTTTTTTTCTTCGATGCCGTCGGCAATTTGAGTCTTTGATTACTTCTGAAGGGCTTCCCCGAGATTCATCAGATTTTCCCCCCGGCGCCACCTTTCTTTGCCCTGCGTCCGCCCTTTTTGAATTTTCGCTTCCCCCCTATGCAGGTTCGCCAGAGGCGCGTAGGATCGTGTCTGTAGGCGCGCCCATGTCATTTTTTTTGGTTTGTTTTCCTCCTTCTCCGATTTCTCTGAGTCCTTTCTTCACCTCCGCTTCCCCCCTTCGCCTCCGCGATATTATCATTGTGGCAGGTTAGTGCCCCTGTCTCAGCACACAGTCTCTCTTGATGTCTCTCCTTCCCCCAAGCGATTTCTCTCTTCTGTTCTGCACTTTCTTTTAGTTCTCCCGCGGATCACCAAATCGTAGAGAATCAACCTGTTACCTCGTGTATTTGCCTTCGTTTTTTTTGAGGTAGCTCTTTCCTGTGCTCGAAAATGTCGCGTTTTATACTCTTCTTCCCTCAATTGTCCAATGAAGGCCCCCACAAGAGAACTTGCCCAATTCTCTCCCTTAAATGAGATCTCCTAGTCCTCTGTAGTTCTTCGAGCGCTTCGGCTTCACTCGAAAACGTCTTGCCTTGTTTGTACTCTTTTCTTTCCCCCTTCCCTCTTCCAAGCGCGTCAATTGTGTGCGTCCTCTCTTTGGCAATCCGCCTTTTTGTTGGCTTCTCCCTCTTTTGTATCTTATTTCCCCCTTTTTCCCTCCTCTGTTGTTGAGAGATGACCTTTCTTTTCTTAGGAAACGCTTTCCACCGTAATTTTTAGGAACCCCCACCCACAAAGCCCTCTTTTTTCCCGCGCTGGAGCGTGCAGTGAGTCTCGTCCCTAGATTTTTTTTTGGTGGGGGGTGGTTCCCCTGGGGTGTTGATGATTGACCTGATTTCGGACTAGGTCATTGCCTCTCCAGTCGTGGAGCTATTGCTGGGGTGCCCAGGGTCCCTCTTTTTTTTGTCCCTGCTTGAAAGTCTTCTGTAGGGAGGGCCCAACTCGCCTCTGACTTTCTGGAACGCATGATTGTCCCACACCCGCCGAGCCATTCCCAGGGCCTTTGTTGCATGTTGATGCGCTACGCTGTGTTTGCTTTTTCCGCTCCTCGTCGATCACCTCATTGAAATCATCGATTCTCGATGTCCTCATTCACGCTGCCTTTTCTTTTTTCGATGGTGACTACCCGGCAATCCCCTTAGAAGATCTCTTCGTAGATGACGTTGTCGACTCATGTGGTCTCGTCCAATTTTGCAGAAGGCACCCCTCTCAGCCGGCCATGGGCGAGCCTCGCCTTCGATTCGCCTCTTTTTCCGCCAATGCCCCTCTTTTGCAGCAGATAACAAGTGAGACTCCCCGGTTTCCAGAAATTTTCGCGCTTAGAAGTCTCCTAGCGGGAATCCCCCTGTCCCTCTCGTCCCGCCCCCAATCTGGACCCTAACGAAATTAGCCCACGACCCCGGTCCTTTCTTTTTTAGTTTTTCTGCCGTGGTTTACTGGTTTTGTCCTCCTCAGGGCGTTTCTTCTCCGTCATGATGCCGCACGTCCTTTTTTCGCGAAGTGGTCTTCCTGTTGTCGATTTCGTGCCCCCCCAAGAATCAGCTGACCCTATAGCGGTGCACTTTCTTGTCCGAGAATGATGAGCTTTCCAAAATTCCTTCTCTGTCGTCGTCTCTCTAGTTTTCCCCCCCCTGGTGTTTGTCCAACGGCACCGATTGTGGCCAGCGGAACTAGATTTTTACGGCGTGCCGTCAACAACCAAACTGGTGAGGTAACTCTACGGGACGATTTTGTAACTTTGATTTTAAGATCTAATCTGCGTTCCCCCGTGCCGCCTGAGTGGCACCCTCGCGAACACAACTTTTTATAATGTTGTCGACGGGGTGTACCGCCTTTCGAATTTGCTTTCGTAAGATTCTGTGCAATTCCGCCTCACGGGCCTCTCAATGGGTTTCGGCTTGACCGCTGCGTTTTCCTGTGTTTGGGCCCCATAAAGGTTTTTGTTGCCTTCTTTCCGCCGTCGCGGCTCCTCCGACTTTTACCATCCATGACTTTTCTCAATGGGCCGCGAAGCCTGTTGTTTTTCACTTCGAATTTTTCAACAGGCTCCCGATCGAGTTTTTCCCGTCGAGTACGTCGGCTACTTTTTTTCCCCCCACCTATTCCTGCGGGGGCCCTCGCGTTGTTGTCTTCCCACTGACGCCGAGGTTGGATGCTTCACACTTTTGGTTTATTTTCTTTTCGCATTCATCAGGCGCCCTTGGACCCTTTGATTGAAGCGTCTCCAAACTAGAGTTTACCCACCGACGCGCCACAAAAACCTTCCTTGGAGTAGTCGAGGGCAGCACGTAGATTTCTTTCGATTTCCCCAAACGTTTCCCCTCCGCGTTTACTTCGATGCCTCGTCTTTAGCTCCAGTACAGTCTTTTCCCCCCCTCGGTTTTATTTGATCTCATCCTGCCTTGATTTGCCCTCCCCCTCTTCCTTCCGGTGCGCAAAGAAGGTCGGGTGGTCCTGGCCTTCTGCGTGTGTTGCTTGCCAGGGCATACTTTTTCCATCCGAGTCCTGCTAATTGGTAGCCCTCGTTGCCTTCTCCCTCAATCGTGGTACTTCAGGGCCTCTTTTTTGCTCAGGTTCATCTTTTGATTACCGTGTGCTCCGTTGCCTCTTGGCGGCGCGTTCCCCGTTTTTTTTGATTTTAACGAGTCCTTCCATTGCGTTGCCCCCTCCACCCCTTCTGCTTATGGGTGGTTCACACATGTCGCAGTCTTCGCCCCTTTGGTAACTTTTTTTCCGCTCTTACGAGCCCCGTTCGAGTCACACCGTGATTCTGTTCTTTTCTCCCTCTTTACGCGTCGGTTGGGAATTTGCATTCAAACTTGACTCTTTTATGGCGTTTGCCTTTACCTTCTTCCCCATTCGCCTTTTCTGAAATGTTACGGTTCCTGACCACTCTATCTCAAGCACCCCCAGCGCACAGCACAACTTCCGTTTTTTGCTAGATATTATATCCTTCCTTACCTTCCTTTCCCATTCAGCGCTGTCCTAGGACCCCTCTTACCCTTGTTCCGCCTCACCTATTCACATTTTTAGCCCACTCCCACACCTCCCCAGCTATCGAACTCCCTCTGTAGATTTTGTATCGTAATGGTACCGCCACCCCCCTCCCCCTACTCCCTTTTCCGAGGGTGCGGATTCTTTTTCCCCATGGTTTTTCGACCCCTTACCATTGATGGCCTGGCCAGTCCCTCTCCCCCAGGCTTGGACAATTTTCCCGCAAAGAGACCTTTTTAAAAGGCCCAATAAAATGGTAGTTCCCCCTTACTTTTTTCAGCTGTCCCAGCCCCCTGTTCCGTCCCTCTTCTTCCCCTGCCACTTTTGTTTTATCCAAGTTTCTATGTGTTGGTTTCTCCCTTGTAACCGGCTCCCTCCTCTGCCACCCGTTACCCCCACAACCTGATGGCTTTCCCCCGCGTTGTCCATATCTTTTGGGGCCCAGCAGTTCTTCTGGGTATCCCAAGTGGTGCTCACCTCCCATCTCTGATTAGCTAAGCTTTTCCCCCTCAGTTTAATTATCTGATTCCGAGGTGAGTAGTGTCAACTTATGTTGCAATCCCACCTGGGCGTCAGATCCCGCCCGCCTTCTTTTTTTTGCGAGTTCGGTGACGAGAACTTTCTCTTTTTTTTGAGTTTTTTCTTCACCACTTCGCGTCATTGACGATCCACGAGACTCGCTGCCATTTTCATCGCCATTTCACTTTACCTTAATCGTGTCCCCCCCTACGCGAGCCCAATCGGGAGAGGCCTTGGCCACAGGCCATAACAGCGATTCCTCGCTTCCCAGTTTTTAACGTAGGTATCATCGTCGCCTCAGTCCGTTCTGTTTGTTTTCTCGCCCACATTTTGTCCGACAACCGCGTTAGTCGGTGTGCCGTCACTTGTCCCCCCAGCCCTTTCGCACGGCTGAGGCCGGTCTACGGCTGAGATTCCTTTCGCTGTTCCTTTTTTTACAATTCCCTCGCCAGCTTCAAGAGGAACCCGTCATGGTGCGCCTCCCACTCACAGTTTTTTGTTTTCCTCTTCTTTCCGAAAGCAGCCCTTTTTCGGTAAGCACCCCGTCGACAAAATCCTGTCCCCCCGTGGAATTTACTCTTGCGGCCAACGTCCTGGCTTTCTTCGCATTATTAGATTTAACTGTTCCCAACTAGTCCCTAATTCTGGATGGGCCCGTCACGGCCCTTTCCCCCCCCCCCCTCCTTCACCCCCAGTCACGTAACCCAAAAATAGTGCAGCGGCCCAACCCAAGTGGCATAACTGATCAGTTTTAGCGCGTAACTACCAGCGAAGAATTTTTCGTTTTTCTACTCCGCGTCCTTTTGCCCGCCATTTCCCTGGAGCCTCTTTGTCTGGGAGGTCGCAAGAGCCCCCCTTTTTCAGCAGCGTCTTTTCCCCTCGCCTCCTCTGCGTCGAAGATCTTCGTAGGGGATTATTACTTCCCCGCGCCTCGCCAACGTCTGCCATGCCATGACCCCCTTTTTTCTTCCCCCCATTTTTTTTTAGTCCGGCCATTTCGCAGTGGCATTTCCTCTCTTTTTTTTTGCTTCACCCTCCATCGGCTTCACACTTTCTGCCCAGGTCGCCTTCCCTTTCTCGCTGAACAATAGCCGGTTTTTTGAAACGCTCGATCGATGAGCTTTTTTTCCCGCTCTTTCGATGTCTGTGGCCCAGGGTCGTCTTCGACCGCCTTGATCGAGCCCGCAGTTTTTCCCACTGATTGACGTGGACAAAACCTTACTCTCGCCCCCTTCTCCCCTGTCTATCCTTTATGCCGTTGAGTTCACCCTGCCGTTTTTTTTTTTACCCCAGGCTTAGTCTCCCGTAGCAAAGCCGAGACTCTCTTTCCTGCCTCCCCAAGTATCACGCTATCCAATTTCTTCAAATATCCGTTCTTTCCTCGATGGGTTTATGAAACACCGTTAGTGAGTGAGGCTTGGACCAAAACCCCAACACAATTTTACAACTATGTAGAGGGAGATTTTTCCGTGCGACCTGACATGCGGTTCCCCACCTCGTTTTTATTGCCCCCCCAGTCTCTGTTTCCCCCGGGCTTCGACTTTCATCTCGCAGATGTAGATCTTCTCCGAGCGCTTCGATTCCAATTCCCCCGAACCGTCGCCGGTGTCGAGAATCCCTTACGTCCCTCCTCGTATCACGCGCGGCTTCTTACAGTTCCGTAATTCGCGCCCATCTTGTTCCATCAGAAGAGCGTCCTCCTCTCTTTTTCCTCTCCCTCTTTTGTTTGCTCGTTCGTTCTCACCAACGCTTTCCGCTCGCGGAACTTGTCCTCTTATTTCAGGAAAACCGAACACAACTGGCCGCGCTGGTCGAGCTGGAGATTTTGCTTAGTTTTGCCCTGAGTTCCTGCCTTTTTCTCCTTAATGCCGATTTGGATTTACCTCTTTTTTTTTCTCCGATGACGCTGCTTCTAGCAAGCTCTGTTGGGTTCAATTTGCGATTGGTTGTCACCATTATTGGCCGCCAAGTAGGTGCATGAATTAGTTCCCCCGTCCCACACCGTCCCGCGATTCGCACCTGGGAACGCTCGTTGTTTATACGACAGACTCCTTCCACGGCTATTTGGGCATGTTGTCTGGACTGAAGACTTTGATCGTCCTTCCGGCGTTTTATCCCTTCCTCTCCCTCGTCTTGGATCCGAGACGATTCAAAGCCCTGGGGCGTTTTTTTTACCCTCACATGCTGAATTTTCGGCGGCTTGTTTTTCCGTTGGTGGTCCGACTCCGCGTGCAGGAAGAGGCTTTCTCATCAACTTTGAACTCCTGGTTTGCTCCCCCCCGCGACGCTGGGCCTGGTTCATCGCCGGTAAGATTCCCGTCTGCCGCTTTTCTTTCCATTTCCCCGATTCCTACTCCCCCCTTTGGAGCTACACACCCGATGGTCCCTCCTGGGGCAAGAAACTTCTTGTGTGAAATTGAATGCGTTGTGCAGCCATGCTGCGCGTCCCTCACTGCCCAACCGGATTCATCCTGGACGAGCAAGAACTGTCCCTGACGTGTGCCGCCGTTTTGTGTCCTTAATCTCCCCTCCCACCGACGGCGCTCTCTAGTATCTTGATGCAGCAGCGATGTGAGGGCGACGCTGGATTTTCCCAGGTGGGCTTTTGTCTTCTCAGCAAATTGAACCATTTCCCTCCCTTGAACTTCGGTCTCCTCCGCTGCGACCTCTGGTGAAGAACGAACCCAAAATTTTCCTGCTTTTTTTCGGCTCGATTTTCGAGTTCGTTCCCACTTGGGGTTTTCCCTGCATGAACTTTCTCCCTTTTTCTTTGTTACGGCGTGCCGTCCTGTGGACCAGTAGACTCTTAGTTTCTCTTGCTCCGGTGAATACCAAATCCTCCTTTTCGTAGTTTTACCGCTCCCTCCACCTTTAGGGTTTATCTTACGAGTCGACTTTGGTGCTTCCCGCTTGCCTTTTGCTTTGATGAGATGGTATGCCCCCCCGCTGAAACAGTTAGCGTCACTATCTTTTTCACAGTTCCGGTGTTCCGCTGGTATTGCGTTGGGCTTGTCTCATCACTTCCCTTGCTCCGTCCGCCAGCATCTCCTCGACTCGCCCGTTTCGACATGGAAGACCATTTTTTCTCCCAGCGAAGATCGGTTAGTACGACGAACCGTCCCCTCTGACCCGTTGTAGTTAAATGTACCAGCTTCGTTAGGAACCTAGTACTTATTTCGGCGACCGCTCTTCCTTTCCCCCTTTTATTGATATCGAGTTTTTGACCCGTTTGGTTTGACCGTTTCCCCCCATGCCGCCCGTGAGTGTGGCCGTGGTTTCCACCAAGTATTGTTTTTTACCAGTTGCATGGCCCCTCGGCTGCTTCACCTCCGTTACTGTCCCCTTTCCGTGTAGCGAGGG
>Ga0179593_1333364_pt1 | contig 10718 bp, 15 predicted proteins | sample CZODoug2_1_08_16_FD_185931 | JGI IMG/M metagenome (GOLD analysis project Ga0179593, IMG submission 185931) | Vadose zone soil fungal communities from Angelo Coast Range Reserve, California, USA - CZODoug2_1_08_16fungal (PacBio error correction) | ecosystem: Environmental > Terrestrial > Soil >... | reverse complement strand
CCTCCTTCCTCTTCCAATCCCCAATTTCCGTCCAGACGATGTGTTAGGACCTTTTCCCCCCCTCTTTTCCAAGTTGACGCTTTTTTTTTCGCAGTTGAGGACTTCCTTCTTCTCCTCTCTTCCCTCTTCCTTCTCCGATTCAAGAGATCCCTCCCCCCTTTTGACCTTAATCATATCCGGTTGACCCTCAATTTAGTCTCAGAGGGATATCGTCCCCCCCTTTTACCTTTCTGTCTGCGGGCGACCACGATGAAAATCTGAGAAGTTTGATTTTCTTCACCTTGTTAAACTCTTTGAGTTTACCCTGTTGTTTTTTTCTTTTTTTCCGGCTTGCGTCTCCCTGTTTGTTTAGCAAAACGCCGGAGTGTCGGCATTCCTTCCGCGGGTTCGGGTTTTTGCAGACCTTTCTCGGAGGCGCTCTGCTTTTTCCGAGTATTTCCTTTCGCAGGGAAATGTGGTCCTGTCCTCCTCCTCATTTGGGCGATTTTTCACTAGTTGTCTGTGCTTCGGCTTGTTACCACCTTCTACTTTCTTGGGAGAGGAGCCATCTTTTCTTTTTAAAGTACTTTCCTTCTTTCTGACCCTCTTTTTCCTTCCCTCGGCCGACCTCGATCCGTGCGCGAAGATCTTATTAATTGACGTCATGAGCCTTTCCAGTACCTGCTACCTAGCCCCTACCAAGACATGCTCTTTTCATCCGCTCCCGGGAAGGTTTTTGATCCTTTTCGTGTAATGCCCCCCCAACCCCACCACACACCCCAAACCCCCCCCCCCAATCTCCACCCCTCCTTCCCGCTTTCTCCCCAATGATTTCTACCCCCTCACCTGCCCCTTTCCTACCCCCGCCCCGCCGACTTTTCCCTTTGCTTTATTCACACCCCGCCTCCCAGCACTGGAACTCCCTTCCCCTCTCCCTCTCCTCTTTTTGCCAACTAATAGCCCCCCACCCCCAACCCGCCACACCCACACAAAAGCACACCACTCGGACATCCCCATTACTTTCCGTCTCCTCTTGCTTTTTTCCCCTTCCACCCCCACCCCCGTATTTCTGCCTTACCCCACCCCCCTCCCCCCCTCCCGTTTTCGCCTCTCTTCCTTCCCTCTCCCTACCTTTCCGTGTCCCTATCCTTAGTTCCTCCTTCCTTCATAGCCTCCCCTCCACCTTATCCCCTCCTATACTTCCCCCCACCCTTCTTTCTACCCGCCCCCCGCCTATTTTCCCTGTTTCGGCGCCCCCTCCCGCCCTCGCCAGCTCCCACTCCGCCCCTCCCTCCCCTCTACCTCCCCGGCCACCCCTCTCCTTCTCCCCCCCCCCCCCCCCCCATCCCTTACTCGCCTCTTCCTCCCCCATTGCTCCCTTCCACCCCCCCCCTCTTCCTCCCGCAGTCCCCTCCCCCTCTGCCCTCATCCTACCCCCCCCTCCTTCCCTTTTCGTCCACATCCCTACTTCTAACCCCCTCTAACTTCCCTTCTCCTCTCAACCATTCCTCCCCCCCTTTCTTCGTCGAGCTTCACACTTCCCATTCTTCTCCCTTCCCCTTCCCCCCCCTCCCTTGTCTTTCCCTCGCTTCTCTTTCCACCTGCCTCTCTTTCCTGTTGCCCCCCTTCCTTCCTCCTCTGTTCATTCTGCCCCCCCTGACCTCCTTTTCCGTTCACCGTCTCCTTCCCCTCCTCATACTTACCCCCCCTTCTCTATTCAGTCTCTCACTCGCCCCCCCTCCCCACTCAAATCACTAGTCTTCTCTGCTCCAGTTTCTCTAGTTCCCACTCCTCGTCCACTCTCTATCCCCTTATCTCTTCTTTCCTTTCCCCTTCTCCACTCCCCTCCTTGTCTCTGCTCCCCTTTTACCCTCCATTTTCATCCACCTCTCCTCCTCTCCCGCTGACCTCCCCTTCGACTTTCCTCCACTCGCCACCTTCACCAGCTTACCTGTTCTCCTTTGTCCACATCACGTCGTTTACTCAGCGCTAGTCCCCCTCAACCTCTTTTCTCCCCTGTTCCTTTCCCTGTTTAACTCTCTTCCCTACCCTGCCCCCCACCACCCCTTCCTCTCCTATCGCTCCGACCCGTTCCCCCCCACCCCCTTCAACGCCCCCACCACACCTCTCAATCCTACCCCCCTTCTCCATTTACCCTTTCGATTTACCCGTTACTCACAAACCCCGTCCCCTCTCCCTTCCCTCTCCCCCCCACTCCTCCCTTACTCCCCTTCATTTTTCCCCTATCCCGACTCCGCCTTCCCCCCTTTTTCTGTCGCTCCCTAAACCTGGACCCCCTCCCCTTTCCCCCCTTCTTCCAGAGTTTATTTTCGCCCTGAGACTTCCCCGGAACCTGGTTTTTTGGAGGAGGACTGGTGTTTCTTTCTGCGAGGAGCCGCTCTCTATTGCGTGGGTTTTTTCTGATCCCCCTGTCCTCATTTCCAAACCAACTTAGCTCCGTGGTCCCCAGACGCCCGGGCAAAAGGCCCCCATTTAGTCCCCCAACCGTACGCTTCCTTTCCGCTTCCTGGCCACCTAGTTTCTCACAAACTCCTTTGGAGCACCGGGTCTGGGAATGTTTCCCTTGATTACATACAGTGCTTGGCTGAACTTTCCTTTCGTGGGGCTTGCCTTCTCAAAGCGCCCCGATGACCCAACTTTTTCCTGAGTTACAACGACTGTTCCAATTCTTATGGAACCCTTTTTTGAGAGGTGCGCGCCGGGCCATGAAGTGTCCCCGATGACGTTCGCGCATCCCTGTTTTTACCCCGCTGGCATCGTAAATCTCTTTTGTGTGGCACGGCGATTGAGGTTCGTCCTCCCTCGTCGAACCCTTTCTGAGTTAGGCTTGAATCCCCCCCCTTGCGCTTTCAACCGTGCGATCCAAATTTTTTTTTTCTGCCTGGCATTGGAGAGCCTCTTGGAAGCCCAGGACCTTTATCTTTTTGATGGCTTTTTTCCCCCCCCTTTGGTGCCAACCTTGTTTTTTTTTTATAACAACTTTACGGATTTTGCGAGTTCCTTTCTGCGGCTGTCTGACGTGCTGGAGGTCCTTGGGCCCTTGAGCAAAGTTACTCCCTCCAACCTCGACTTTGACGTGGCCGGAATCGCCGTGCGCCCCCCCCCCCCTGTTCTCTGAAGCTGTGTAGATTGAGATGCCTCGGACTTCTCTTCCGTCTTGTGGCAGGACCTTCTCCCCAGTCTTGGTTTTTTTTACGTGAGCTGAAGAATTCAGTTTCTGAATTTGCATGTTCTACCGTCTTGGGTTCCGCGCTCAGCGTTGAAGGAGCCTCTTTGCCTATTGTGAGCCTTTTCCCCTTACTTCGGACCCTTTTTTGGCGTGCGTTTTTTGAGCGTCCGGGCGGCATTCCTCCCCGGTCGTGGCAGAGACCAAACGAGGCCGTCCCTTTTCGTGCAATCCCGATTCTGCTTTTGTCCCCGTCGTTTTCTAGCCTGGTTCAGCTTTTCGAGTGTCCTTTTAATTTTTTCTATCCCCTCCCGTCCAGACCTCTTTTACTTCCAGCGCTCCCACTTTCCGCCTTCGGTTGGTTTTTTCCATCGGTAAATCGATTCCCTCCGAACACCTATTTTTTCTTGACGGCCGCGCGGGCAAATGGCGATGCCATGGCGTAGGAGACCCTATTTTTCCCCGTGTTGAGTTCCTTCTTTTGCTTCACCCCATTTTTCTTGACAACATTTTTCACCAATCATTTCAGCGCGAAGCTGAAGATTCTCCTTTGACTATGGGACATAGGTGCGCTCACCCTACTCAGTTTAATCCTTTACACATTCGCTTCGGTTTCAAACCTTTGACTGTGTTGCCCAGTCATTGGAAAGGGCACCACGTTTGAGTTTTCCCTCACAGTTACGACCCGATTCCACTTTTCATTCCGCGGTGTCCGGAGTTTCACGCAATCTTGCCTCCGCGTCCAAATCCCAACCTCCCTGAGGACATGTGAACACCCTTTACGATCCGCCGTGGGTTTTCTCTCTCCCAAGAGAACTCTATCGGGATTCCCTTCTTAACTTGAGGAAGATACTTTTTTCCCAATCTCAATTAACTCTTTTTCTCTTTTTTGAAGTCCCTCCTATCCCAGTTTTCCATTGGCAGCCACCCTTAATTGAATCGCTTTGTCCACTTTGAGAGCGATGCCCCAATTCTTCATCGCGAATGCTGTCCAGCAGATGTGATCTTCTTTTGTGCGGTTTCCTCGCCGAGTCGCATCCGCCACCCTCCTTCAAGAGCTAGTCTCATCCTGCTTAGGCTTGGTTTTTCAGAGGACTTCCCCACTTCCGCTTCCGCCCGAAATGCATTCTTCGCTCTAGATTTTTAAACTCCGAATTGCCGAAGCCCATGTGTCTGTTCTTATTTACTTATCTCTCACCCGCCAACAAACCCACAAAAACGGTCGCCTCCTTTTCCAGATGACCGCAGTGTTCCCCCGGTGTGCAGAGGTAGGCACGTTTCCCTATTAAGATTCCCCTTTTCTCCATAACCCTCGTTTTTTTTGGGTCGTTTTGTTTTTTTTTTTTTTTTTTTTTTTTTTTTTTGTTTTTCTTTCTTTTGGGGGTTTTTGGGTGGGTCTTTTTTTTTTTTTTTTTTTTTTTTGTGGGGTTTGGTCTCCCTGATTCCTCATATGAAATTCATTTTATTCCGTCTTCCCCCCAACTAACTCCTCCCTAACAATTTTATCTTGGTTAGGCTCGGTTGTCCTGCATTTCATTCATGGAGCACCCTGAACCTCCTCCTTTTCCCTTTACCGATCCTCCGCAAGTGTGGAACGCGCACCAATGAGCGTTTTTTTTTCGATGCTCTCCGATATTGCTCCCGACCAACTTCATCCTTTCCCCTGGATGACGACCCAAGATTGATGCCCAGGTCCCCTGTGAGCGTCCCGGCGGAAGCTCTGGTATCCTACAATGCCAAGACGCCAATTTCGTCTTGTCCACTTTTGAGCCCCCGTCCTTGCCCCCAGGCCAGAGGTTTTCTCAATGTTTTTCCCAAGGTTGACCTACGTGCCCTAAACCCCCCTTGCGTGCGACATATGATACCCCCCGCGCCTTCTTCACGCCCCGCAGGCGCCCGGTCTTGCCACTCCCCCACACAACAATTTTGTCTGATCCTATTCTCTGGCTCCTTTTTCCTGCATGCGGAGGCCTCCTGACGGTTTGCATGGAACCTCTCCCTCGGCGGCCCCTTGTTCCAGCAGACCTTTCTTACCCCCTTTTTTCCCCCTCGGCAATCCCCAATTGCGGAACCTTTGTCCCCAAAACGGTGTGCTCCCTTCCTGCCTTCAGGATCTTTCATCTATTTATTTCCCTTTCCCAGGTGGAGGAAATTTGGACTGTCCATGCTTTTTCAAACGACGGGTCTCTGTACTCGGGCGTTCAAATTTCCCCCGCTTACTTCCCCGAAGGTGATGACCCTATCAAACAAGAGGTTCCCGCCGGTTGTCACTCCCCCTCCCTTCTACCGTAAGTCCTGTAGCGAAGGTGTCGGGGCTCATCATGGGAAATGTTCGATTTCTTCTTGACCATGGTGCACTTCCCTGTTGACACGAAGAGGTTTTTCCCCCGCCTATTAAAACTTCCCAACGGGCGCTGTGTCGGACGTGAAGTGCACTGGCCCTGTTTTTACTCCCTTTTGAGTGTTCAATCCCGAGTGTTCTTTCTATATCGTTAGACCCACTCTCCTTACTCGCAGCTATTTGCAAGCCGTCTCGAAGCCCGTGTCACCCTTTTCAAGTAGTCTCTCCCAGATAGGCCTGCGTCCCCCCTTGTGCGATTTGTAAAATTCTTTGATTTTGGTTTTCATTTTCTTCCTGGTCCCCGGAACTTTCGGAGATGTATGCTGACCTACCTCCTAAAAGAATTTGCGCGGTAGTTGACCCCAGTTCCTAAATTTGGTCCCCAGCGTTCTTGAATTCCCTATTACTGCCCTTTCCAAAAGTCCATAGGGTGTCTAAGTTTTTTCCACAAACCCACCAATTTTTTCAGCTTACGAACAGGGCCCCCCCCCCACCGCGAGTCTGTCGCAAGCCATTTTTCTGCCCAACATTTGCGTAGCGTCCCCTCCAAGATTTTGTCTCGAATCCCTTCCACCTCAATCCTACTCCGTACCATTACCCTTCCGTCGATGGGGTTCCTCTTTGAGCGTTATTTGCGCCACACCCGCGCCAGAACGGTCTCGGAGACTGATTCTACAGACAGCTAAGTCCCCGCCCCCCAAGCAACCCGGCTAATCGGATTTTCTTTCTTTTCCTAATATGTGCGTTGTTTGCCTCTTGTTTTCTTTATGTTTTATGGTCTTTATCTGGGTTTTTTTTTGACTGTCACATTTACACATGGTGCGGCTGAGGCGTTTCACCAAATCTCACTTTTCTCGCTGGCGCCTTTTTCCATACCTTTCCTGTTCCAAAGATTCGTGAAAAATATGTGGGTCCGTCCCCCGGACCCCGAGTGCTCATTTGACCGCCCCCCCCCCGGAGCCCTTTCACTGAGCTCTCTTTGTTTAGTCATTACACTTCGGCTTCCCTTGCTAGTCGTATCTTCTTACGCCTTGTCCAGGTCCCTATTTTTTCTCCGCTGTATACCTTGCCTTCGCGCTTCCACTCCGTGAAGATTGCAAGACCGCACCCCACCAGTTTTTTCGACTTGCTGATATCCCCCTAAAATCTCGCTTCGTCGCCTCCGGCAGCATGTTCGTTTACATGTCTTTTTCATTTTTGCGATTCAAGCCTTTTTCATAGTCTTAGGCTTCCAGTATCGCGCGCGAGAGACTCGGGGAGTTGTCCCTCCCTATTTTCTCCTTTTCAGCATGGTCTTCTCATTTTCTTTTTTACTCTCCCGACAGTCTCTCGCTTTTCGTTCTGCCCCTTTGAAGAAGTCTTTTTCGACTCCTTTTGTCTTAGCGGTGTTTGTTTCACATTTTTTTTGTGGCGCTCGGTCGGCGGTCTTTAATTCGGCTTGCAAAGAGATCTGTTTCCAGACTCCCTCCTTGATCTTACGGTGTCTTTCTCCCCTTGCCTTTTCCCCCTTCCCCACCCCCATTGTTTTTCCCTTGCGTTAATGGGTCGTTTTTTGAGCCAAAGGTCCTCCCCCCTTTCTCCACGGCGTGCGTCTCCCTCCCCTCTAAGCTGGAGTGCCCCAGTACCGACCTGACGTTGAGCGATGTTGATCCAGAATTGCTGGAAGAGCTGGAGCTTTTTTAGTGTTATGTCCTTCTCCGTTCGCTCCGTCCCACTATGGAATTCCCCCACGGTCCTCCAAGTTGGTCTCGATTTTCTCCTTCATGCATTTTGGAGGAAATAGTTTTTTTTGGCTTTGTTTCTCGGGTTGGGTGTTCTTTTTTTTTTTTTATTTCCTTGTGTGTGTGTGTGTTTTTGACTGGTCTGTTTGTTTTTCTTTTATTTTTAGTCTTTATTTGACCGGGGACGACAAATTTGTTCCTTGTAGTACCTCTTTTATTGGGGCTTCTTCTTACCTTTTTTTGAGACCCGAAGCCGGATCATTTGGGAACCCTGTCGCGCTTGGCCTTTCAATCTCCGCTTCTCCCCCTACAACTTTATTGTCAGCTGCAGGGTCTTTCCCGGGATCGAGTGCGAATGCCGTTGTTACAAAAAACAATTTTGTTCACCTGCCCCGATTCTTTCCCGCTTTTTCGATCACTGAGCGGGCCGCTTTCGCCCCTTCGCCATAAGAATTGGCGGTTGGTTCTCTTTCCGCTGCTTTCCGAAAGACCCTCTGCCCTTCTCCATTGATTGTTTCTTAATTGAGAGCCTTTTCTTCCTTTCTTTTGGGCCGGTCCCGCCCGATTGTCCCCCGCGATGCGCCTTGACCAGTCTTCCAACTTTAACATTTCTCTCCTCCTCCTTCCTTTTTTTTTTTTTTTCTCTATAGAGATTCCTTTTCTCGCAATTTCAAAGCTCAAGCTTCTACCATCGTACTGATTTTCCCCGTCCTACTCGGTCCCCTCCCTCTAGAATTAAACCAACTTCAATTTCTAATCGAGCCCCTTTAGACGGTGCTTGTTTTTCAAATCAGAGTTTTACCCTTTCCCCTACAACCCTCCATTCTCTTCTCCCTTTTACGTTTGTTTTTGTTCGATGACCCCTCGCTTAGCGCAACCCAAAAATATTTCCCCCCTTTCCCTCCTTGTCACCCCCCCCCCCTAACACCGTCGTCGCTCGATTCCCCCCCTTTTATTTTTTTGACCCCTGAGATTCTTCACCAATTTTTCTATTTGAGTCGATCTTTCCTTCCATTTCCCCCGCGACCCCCCGTTTACAAAAATATCCTTCCTTCTTGTAGAGAGACCAAAAAATCCCGCAAGACATCCTTCCTTTCCCCCGGTCCACCTTTTTCCTCCCGTTTTTTTAGTCGATCCCGTGCGAACCCACCCAAAAAGCCCCCCACAACGCGTCTGTCCAACTCCTGCCGCAAATCTCGCATTTCCACCGACGGCTTCTTTGGTGCTTCCCCCCATCGTTTGGTAGTCTCCCTCAAATTTTTCGTTTTCCGCCCCCCCCTCCGAAAACCTATAGCCCCTTCTTCGTCAATCCCCGGGTCGGAGCCCTTTCTGAGTGACCTCCGTTCCCTACTTATCAGATGTAAAGCGAACTGACGCCCGCTTCCCCTTTTTTTTCCTTCTTTTTTGCTTTCCCCCACCACGCCCCCTTCTCCCCCCCTCCAAACCCCTCGTAACTACCGCAGGTGATCCTGCCACATTGTCATTCCCTTCCTTCAACTCTGCCCCACAGCCTGCCCCTCGCCTTTCTAATCTGCCATCCCCCCCTCTCTTCCAACCGTGAGGTGCACCACCGCTCCGCCCAGCCTCCCCCCCTCGCCTCCCAAGATCGGCTCCCCCCCTTTCTCTCTTTCTCTGAAACTTCGGTAGTCTCTGGAAACGTGACTTTGTCCGATTTTCCTCGGGATGCTCCCTTTTCCAGATCTGCAAAAGTCCTCTTCCCCCCCCCCCGCCCACCTCTTCGCGGCGTTGCTGCCCGCGCACTCATCATGATATTTTCCTGCATGCTTCAGCGAGTACTATCACTACCTCCTTCACTACCCTGCTGCCGTTTTCGGATGAAGCTCTGATCTTTTTTTAGGCCCCTTTTCCCTCTCCTATTACAAACCTTTTTTTGGTCCATGCGATCCTTTTCCCTTTAGTTGGTTTTTCCTGTTTTTACTTTAAAAGTTATCACATCCGTAGAAAATATTGTCTTCTTGGACACTCTATCATTCTCAGAAGCCTTCTTGCCACCCCGACAGTGTCCGTCTCATTAGCCGAGAGGCCTTTTAATGACGCTCCAATGGGTCTTGAAAATGACTTCCTTTCTTTGACCCATTGTTCGGCCCTAGTTTTCACGTCAAGCTCCCCCCTTTTTTTGTACCCAGGACCGATTTCACAATGCACTGCCGCGAGAACCCATTGCGATTTGGTTGTGAAGATCCCCCCAGACTCCTTGACCCCCTTTGCACAAGGCCAACCTCAGGCCCCCCCCCCCCACCCATGCGTAGAGACATCCACCAACCTCAAGACCAAAAGATGAACCCCCATTTTTCCTCGTGCTGTCCCTACCTTTTTCACATCTCTTTTTTTCTCGGGTATTGTTTTTTTTCCCTCTTGCCTTCTTTATCTTTCCCCCGCGACCGCTGCGTGCTTGCCCGGCGGTTTTGTTCAAATAGGCTCCGTCCCAAAGAACCCCCCTCTACGTTTCCATTCTGTCCCTTTAGTAATTTTTCTGTTACATCCGAATCACACGCTGGAGAGGGTACTCCATCCCCCTTTTTTACTATGTTGTATTTCCCCCACCCAAGCTCTTCTTCCATTTCCCCCCTTTTTTATCGTTCCCCCCCTTTTTTTGTTTTCCCCCAACATTCTCCCAAAAATGTTCCGTTTCATGGGCCAGGGATCTTTCATCCTTTCGCGTACCGTGAGTCCCTTTCCCCCACTGCCTGTTCCCCCCCTTCATCTGAAATTTGAGTAGCTACCAGTCTCGTTTGCAATTTCCTTGCAATTTCGAAAATATTTTCCCCCAAACCCATGACTTCGGACTATTTTCCCCTTCGCCCAATCTTTTTCGTTAGTCCTTTCTCTTTGGCTTCACCTCCTTTTCAAAGTTTTTTTGACCTTCTTTCCCTGATCTGAGTTTGCCATCTCTGCCTGATATTTCCTCTTTTTTTCCCCGTCTTCCCCCCCTTCCCAACCGAATGTGAAAAACTCCCCCGTTCTTTCTGGCCCATTTCCCCTGCCAATTTCCTTTCACAACTCACTTTGGCTTCTTTTTACGTAGGGTCACCCTCATTTTGTCAACAGAGTGAACCGGAACAGATCCCATTTTTCAAAATGTACCCCGGGTCTTCTCCCCGAGTAACCTTCGCTACGGACTTACTGTGATCCCACTGGGGCGTTTTTCCTTTACTTACCTCACTCCTTACCCCCTCCTCCCAGTACCCCTTCCAGCTTTCACTCCCGCTTTTCTTTCTATCCCCGGTTTTGGCCCTTTTATGACCACCCGTAGGAACCCTCTTTTGGCGGCCGGTTCTAAAGTAGGGCGCTTTACCTTCTCCGAAGGCCCGTCTACCTCCCCTTCCCCCCTTTCTTATCCTTTCCGCACTTCCTAAAATTTTTCCTTGAACCTTTCCCTTAGATGTCCGGCATCTTCTGATTTTCGCAACCGTGTTTACCCCTAGGTTCCGCAATTTGTTTTACCCATCTTGGAACGGTCGTCTACAGG
>Ga0179593_1277730_pt1 | contig 10718 bp, 9 predicted proteins | sample CZODoug2_1_08_16_FD_185931 | JGI IMG/M metagenome (GOLD analysis project Ga0179593, IMG submission 185931) | Vadose zone soil fungal communities from Angelo Coast Range Reserve, California, USA - CZODoug2_1_08_16fungal (PacBio error correction) | ecosystem: Environmental > Terrestrial > Soil >... | reverse complement strand
TGCGGTAAGGTTCTGCCGTATTAAAGGAGGCGGCTTATTAGGTTGCAGTCGTGCCCTTTCTTTTTTCGGTCCCCGCTTTTTTTCTGAGAGAGCCTGTGTGATTCCCAAGTTCTTTGTGGACTATCTTGCCGGCACGGAGTATCTCCCCTCTCAGAGAAGGGTTCACCCCCCTCATCCCCCTTTTTCCAGTATCCCTTTCAGTCTGACCCAGATTCTGCGAATTACATATCATCCCCTCCCTCCACCTTCGTTCTCTATGGGGAATTTCTTTCAGTTACCCTTGGAATCCCCCCGGATTGATGTCGTTTTCTTTTTTCAGCCATTTTTCCTTATGACTCTATCTTTTTTCCCAGTTCATCTGACCACCAACTCCTGGGTGTCATACCTCATCTTAAAATCCTTCCCGTGCGTTTTCATTTCCAGCGCCTACTTTTGACGGGTTTCTTTTCCCACCCATTTCCTTCTGTCAGCTTATGACCCCCCTTCAGTTGCCCTGACCTTATGAGCCTCGTTGCAAAATTCCATTCCCCTGTACTTTCTTATCATTCCTTGTCGCCTTTTCGTGGTGTTTTCTTAAAAGCGTCCTCGAAAGTTATCCATACCTTGCGGATCCCGCTCCGTTACCCCCCTTTTAACTTCCCCCCCTACGTGCGCCCGGAGGTTCTTCACGATTACGGCGTCTGGGTACATCTTCCTTTTTTTATGCCCACCGTCTTTTTTTTTTCCTCGATTTTCGGTTGTTTCTCCAGGCGGAGAAGCCAATTCTATTCGGTCAGCTCTTCTTCGCGTTCTTCAGGCCCTACTCCCAGTAATCTTTCCTGAGTTCGATATTGCACCCCCTAATTCTCCCCACTTCCCATTTCCTTCTAGGCTATTTTCCACGCTTCCGGCTCCAAGTCTCCCAAGTTTCCTTACTTTCTTCTTCGTTGTTTCCGTTCCCCCCCGTCTCGAGTCCCCCATCGCTTTCTCCTTTTTTACGAACTTTTAACCCGATTAACGGAGTAGTCGTACATATTTCTCGAAACCTGATCCTTTATTCACACCCATCACTCTTTAACTTCGCGTCCAACTTTTTTCTTGTACGACCCGAGTCTCTACCTCCCAGTTTGTCGGACATTCGAACTCCCGTTTCTAGTTTTGCCCCCACCCCCTGCGGGCGAGACAACTCTACAATGAGTCGCTGTTACCAGCTTTCCCAGTTCCTCTCTGCCGGGTTACATAACTTGTTCCCACCTGTTTATGTTCTTTTTGGAATCTTCAGTTTTGGATGCTCACTCCCGGGATGGACTCCACCGGTGATCATTTAGTTTTGTATGTTAGGATCGCCGTTTGACTGTGGGCCCGGCCTTTTCTAATACATGAGCATTTTATTTTCTTGTTTGATTGTTCTTTGTAGACAGGTAGAGTTTTTAGGGGCGGTATTTTTTTGTCTTATTTTTATTTCTTTTGTCTTCCTCCTCTTCGGGTATGCGGCACGTTAGGGATCTCTATTAGCTTTGTGGGTCTAGGTCGGAAATTTTTTTTGTCTTTTCACTTCCGCTTTTCGTGATCCAGCCGACTGGCCCCCCATTGTTCTTCCAGTGCGGGCCTAAGACGTTTTTTTTTAGCTTTCCAATCCTATGGCCATCAGTATTTTGCCGGGCAGGTTTTTTTGCCTCCTTTCTTTTCTTTTCTTTAGACCGGTCCATTCCTGTCCCTAAGAAAGTCTTTACTAAGCCTAATTCCGGCTTCTTGTTTTCCCCTGGAAGAAAGGATTCTTTCCAGAGTCTTGACCTGTCAAGTGGTTCTTTCTTCTATATGGGTGACCGCCGACCGCCGGATTTATGGCCTTTTTGTCAGACCTCGGTCCCACGCTCTCGCTCCCTTTGTAAAGCCCCGAGATCCCTTCTACCTGTCCTAAACTTTTTTTTCTAGTATTGGTCCTGCCTTAGGTCTTTAGTTTTCTGTACTTTCCCCCCCCACCTTCCCTTGGTTGAACCTTTGGTACTGTTCCTTGACTTTTTCTCTGTTTGTTGCTCTCGACCCCCCTGGATCCGGACCTTGCTTTCCCCCGGGCGGTATTCTTTTTTACCCCCTTTTCCCTGCTCACTTGGATCTCTTGTGTGGAGCTCGCCTCCCAGTCCTCTGCCCCGATCTTCTGTTCGACGCTCTCCCGTTTCCCCCGTCCCTCTTTGACTCCTTTATTCCCTCCGTCGCATCATGCCTATCGCCTGCATCTTGGATTCCTCGTGCCCCGGCTTGTGCGAAGGATCTTCTTCCGTCTATCTCGTACTTTCACCCCTTTTTGACTTTAAGAATAAGCCTAAAAAATACTCCGGCATTCGCAATCACCCTGGTAGCCAATCTTTGCACTTTTCCTTGATTGACAGTCTGGTAGTTTTTTTTTTGTCTCACTAAGTGAGGTCGTGTCAACTTTGTTTTCTAAGTGCGCACTACCTCCTACGCTAGCTCGATGGAAAATTGCCCCAGGGGAATAGCCCCAACATTTCCCGTCAACGACCCCCCAATTTTCCCCGCAATGGAGTCTCGGGATGCCGCCAGTAGGGCTACTATTCCCAACTATCCTGGTGAATCCGTTGGTCGGTTTCACTGAGCTCACATTAACTTCACGCAGGGTGCCGCAACTCTTCGGATTTTGCTGTTCTTTTCTGATTCACGTTTCGACCCTCGACAGGTGTGTGCTGTTATTTAGTCAGGTATTGGGCTCCGACTGACAAGTCCCATTCTCTTTCCTGTGCCATTTCCTCCCTTTCCTCCATATTCTCATATTCGTCCCTCCCCAGTTAAGTTTCCTTCTGAGGTGAATGCCGATCTGGTAGTTTACTCTTTCTGTCCCTGTCTCGTCGACAAGTCGTTCAGTGTTCTTAGCTTTTACGAGGCTTTTTCCCCTCTCCGGTCCTCCCCACGCACACCTTCGGCCGGTTTCCCCTGTCGGCTGACGTTTACGCAGAGCTCCCTACATCTTTAAGACAGTTTCCCTCTCACCTTTGCGATGTGGCCGAACCGGATCTGGCTTTTCGTGCTCCGGCGCTTTTGTTATAGTTTCTTTACCAGGATCACTGTGAGACCCCTTGCCACCCCCCTGTATTTCACCTCCCTCCCACAGCCTTTTTTTACAGCGTCTTTTTGTGTTTCGCTCTCATTAGGTCTTTTCTTTTTTTTACGACATGTCCCTTTCTCTTTCCTCCTTTTCTCTTGTTTGGGTTCCTTTCTTTCTTTTACATTCCTTCTACTTACCTTCCGTCGCTTTTCTTTTTTCCGCAAGGAACCGTCTTCTGCAGTACAGGTTCCTCCTTCCCCTGTTTAGTCACGACTCCATCCTTTGAAGATGCGTCTCCAGTGCCTTCCTCTGTTTCCCTTTGTCACTTTTCCCGCTTTGTGGCCCACCCCCCTTTTTACCCTTTTTTCTTCATCCACTCCTAGGTCCCTCCTTTCCCACATAGTTGAGTCGGACCCGTGAGGGTTAGCCGTTTTTTTCTTTTCCCTTGTGTCACACCGTTCTTTTCCGTTTTTCCCTCCCTCCTGTCATGGCATTTTTCTATGTTTTTCCCTCCGTGCCTTTTTCTTCCCCCTTTGCAGTCTCTCCTTCTGTCCTTCTCAAGTGCCTGTTTTTGGTCCTTGTCGGCTTACACGTCTTGGTGTCATCCCCCACCCCCACCTCCCGCCATTTTTTTTCCTACCCCCCTCTGTTGACCGTTGTAATGTGGGTCACTCCCACCCTTCCCCCCCCTCTACTCGTTTGGGACTCATGTCGGTTTTCCTTTTTTCTTTCACCCTTTGTTGCATCTGGTTTTCTGCTTCCCATCTCCCATAACGGATTCTCCCTTGCTTTCTACTATGAGGATCACCCTCCATCCCATGGCTTCTCTATATTTTTTCGCGTGCGTTGCTCTTGTGTGCCTTCCTTTTTACATGACCGGGCCGGCGTTTCGACTTTTTCTTTCCTTGGTGAGACATGGTCTTCCCCCCGTTTATTCTTATTTTCGTGTCCGTTTTCTCCCCCCTTTTTCCCTTCCCCTGTCCTTCATTTCTTCGTTTTCCCACCTCTTGCTTTGCTGTTTCTTTCTTCACTTTTTGCATCCCTGAGTAGGGCCTTGGCCAGTTGAACTGCGTTTTGCTTTTTTGTCCCAATTCTTGTTGTCGCTTTTGGGCGGATTGTGTCGCTACCCTGCGACTTTTTCCCCACTCCTGCGTCTCGTCAGCCTGCCGTGTCTATCGTTCCGTGACCTGGTTTTTTTGGATGGGGCGTGCCCTGTCCTCCCGTTTTTCTGGTGTCCCTGGTATTTCTTTCTTTTTCCCTTTTTCTAAGCCCTTTTTTTTTTAGATCCTTTTCAGCCCCCTTTTTTTTCTTACATTTTCTCTGTCATCTTTTTTCTTCAGGCCCGTCCTTTTACTTGCACTCGCCTGTCCAGGTTTCCGAAGCGCCCTTTTTTCCTTCTGTTCTTTTGTTCGCCTCGATCAAGTTTGCACTTTGGGTGAGCTACGGCTTTTCTTCTTATGCGCAGGCTGTTTCGCGTCTTCCCCCCGTTGCGCCAAGGAGTACCTGATCTTTGTTGCAGAATGGGGTCTTTTATCGTTGGCTAATAACTGAGGGTCACTCTTTCTTGCACGCTTCTCACGCCTCTTTACCTCCCTGAGTATATTAAGACAGCTCCTTGCGGGAGAGGAATCCCCCACGTCGGCCTTCGAAGACCCCCAAGATTAACTTTTTCTTTGTTTTTTTCCCCCCCCCCCCACTCTGTACGTTTTCTCTTTGCTTTCATCCTTTTTTCCGTCAACATGGTCCTAATACCTTGGTCCCCCTTTTTCGTCTGTTATGTGTCCCTGCCTTCGCCTTTAATTTTCTCTCTTTTTGTCGTCTCCCCCAGTTCCTTCTCTTGGACACGTAGTTCGAGATTTTTAACTCCGGGGAACGAGTACTGTAATTTTCCTTTCTGCCTTTCCTTTTTCGAGGTTTTCTGTTTTTACATCTGGTCCTGTGTTGACGCTGATTTTGCTCCCGTTCCTTTTTTATTACTCTCCTTCCCTCTCCTTCTTTCGACCGAAAGGTTTTCTTCTCCCCTGCTTATCTTTGCCTGGTTTAGTTTTCACGTGTGCTGAGTTCCCACAGAGATGACAAGACGCCCTTTTCCCCGCTAGTTAGATATTTTTCCTTTGCAGGCAATAATCTTTTCTGTGTGCCGTTCAGAGTTCCACTTTTTTTGTGGTCCCAATCTCATCCTTCGTGCACATGCCCTTTTCCACAGCCTCGACCCCGTCTTCCGTGGTCCTCACCAGTCTCACGAATTTTTCCTCTCTTCCGTTTTCTTTTTCCGCAATTCCGCTTTCCCCACAGCACCTTGCTCTTGCCCACTGACCCTCCTCCTGCCACTCCTTTTGTGCTCTTTTTTTGTGGACACCCGCCGTATTTTTTTTCCCTTCCCACAGCCCATCCTTTCTCTATTCGTTCGTTAGGAGGTTTTTTCTTTTCGCCTACCAGTTTCCCTTGCTGCTTCCCCTCATTTGCAAAGGGCCTTTTTTGTTTTCGGTATCCCTTCCTAATTGGGCGATGGTCCGTTCCCGCCGATGTTATTCATTTCACGATGTGCAGTTGTGACCTTGTCCGGCGGTTTTTATACGGAGTTCTAGGAAAAGAACCTCGGTTCCGGCCGACTAGTCCAGCGCTGCTGCTCCTCACTCATTTCCTTTCCGTGTTTGCCGCAACCTAAGTGGCTCGACGATGGATTGCGTATGTATATTAGCAGTTTGTATTGTTATCGCATACTTTTGACTTTTTCTTTGGTTTATCCATACAATTTTGCCTGCTGATTCCGTTCGGGACGTGCCCTCTATTACCATGCTAGCATAAGTTGGAGCTAATGATTTTGATTTTCAGCTCCCAGACCCTGGAGTTTGCACAAATGAGTCACTTGCCCCCGGAATTTATCCAACGGTGTTCTAAAGTTACCTCGTTTTTCATGTGAGCCCAACACGCCCTGTTTTACCAAGTTTTTCTTATTTTCCTCCCATGTTCTTTTTCCAGTTCGGTGATTTTCCATTGCCCCCTCTCTTTTTTTTGGCTTCAGCGTTTTGTTTGTGCACCCCTCTGTTTTCCCTGACACGCCCTTGGTCCCTCCCTTTTTTTGCCACGTTGATACATAAGTTTTTGGTCATTTGGGCTTTCCTTCCCCCGTTGCCAACTTTTTTTTATTGCCGGTTCCCAGTGTTCATTTTGCCTTTTTATTTTTCTGAGTTTTCCCTCTTCTAGACTTTTGACGATCCACTGATGTGGCTTTCGAGTTGTCTCCCTTTCGAATAAGGAGGGAAGGATATCCGGTGCTTTTTCTTCACTCCGTTGTTATTGTTATGGCCTTTGGACCGTGGTGTTCGCTCAGGGTTACGACTTTCCGCGGCACGTTTCGGGTCTTTTTCTGTAACTTCTTCCTTACCCGAATAGTCGTTGTCTTTTATGAGTTTTTTCCCCGTTTCGTGCATTTCGCAGGTCTGCAACGCTGAGCGGTACGCTATAGTGCACCGCCTGCTTTGCGACGTCCTGAACGCCGGAGTTTTTCCACGCTGACCGACGAGTTTCTCCTTGTCGTCGAAGGTCAACGCCGCCGCGCATCTGGGAAAATTGGCTCGGGTTTTAGTATTCTCCCCCCTTTTTTACGGTTTCAGCTTATGGTAGGACCTCCGGCGGAGTCCGGAACTTAGTGTGGCGCGGTCCTGCTCCGGGGACCCGAGCGCGGCGCTTTACGACGGTTTGGGGGGGCTACGTAGCGGAAAGTATTTTGCCCACTCCTCGTTCGTCGGGCCTTGAGCCGCCGACGTTGTTTTTTTTTTTTTTTTCTGCACTTACCAACCCTTTTTATGGCAACTGGTTTGTGTTCTCTTTTTCTTTTCTCTTTAGCTGGCCATTGTGTTGTTCGCACCGGATTTGGTTCACAATGGGGACGCCCGGGCGTCTAGGGTTCCCCACAATTCTTTGCGATGGGTTGACTTTTTATCATTTTTCCAGGGCCCCTTTATTATCTTAGGTTTGTGTGGTGTTTTCGCATTCTGGTCTTTTACCAATAGTTCGCCCGTCACATTCCTGGTGGGCTTTTTCTTTTGCGATGGTAGTCTCAGACCGGACCTTGAACGTGGATTTTTGGTGGCCCATTTACTGTTCCCATCAGTCGCGGGTTTTTTTTCGGTAACAGTTCCTGGCCCGATCCGTGGGAGCGACCACTGTTTTGTTCGTGAATCGGTGGCACCTTTGAGCTTTTGGTCTGGGGAATGAGAGTTTCCTGTGGCTACTCATTTGACTCATCTTTTTTCAAACCGGTTTCGAGTTACTCCCCAAGACTCGACCGTTTCCATCTGGTTTTCCTGCCTCCGCCCCTCCCTACCCCCCTGTCAACAGGACCCGCATGCTCTTTGCTTTACCGCTCCGGTGAAGCTCCTCGTGTCCTTTTTAGAAGATTTTGTTGATTTTTTTGTTTTGCGGCGGACCGGTCACTGCGTTAGGTGTTGAGCAATTACCTAGGCCCGGTGGGAAGGGCGCATCCCTGTCTAGATTTTGCGGTTTTTTTTATTTTACGAGTGTCCACGCCGCGTTATTGAGAGAAAGTGGCCGCTGTCGCGACGGAGGGGGGCCATTTTGCGCAGTGGGCGGCCCGATAGTACGGTGATTTTCGTTCTGCATTTCGATTTGAGGGTGGGGTTTTCCTGACCGGATCTTCGCTCTCTGTTGTTGTTGAGTATGTATCGTTCAGGCGTTCCCCACGGGTTACGTCTCCAGGCGTTTTAGTTTAGAGATTAACGGAACGGCCTTACGACACTTGTGGCAGTCCCAGCCCGTTTCGTTCCCCCCCCCCCCCCCCCCTCCCCCCCCCCGAGAGCCCCTTTTTGGACACGGTGATCACTAAGTTTTTTTTAGGACACGGAGTTGATGAGGCGTAACTCCGGCCCGCAAGGATTAGACCGGTGATGGCTCCGACTTCGTGTACAGCTCTCACCGCCGTTTTGCGGGTGCGTCTTCACATGCTCTTTCGCGCCGTTGGAGAGGGATCGGTGAGTCTGTCTTGGGTTTGTCCGCGGTCATGTGGGGCCGTGTGAGGACGTTAGGTTTTTTTTTTTGAGTTTCGCGATGCTCCGGGCGAAGTTGAGGATGCTACGATCTTTTTTCAACTTTGTTTGGGTTTTTGTCGCCTGAGGCCGACGGCCCTTTGCTTCTCTCGCCCCCCTCAGCGTGCAACGATTCGAACAAACAGTTTTTTTTTTCTGGATGAAAGATGACTTCGCGATTTGACAGAACACTAGACAGTGGTTTGTTGGGGAAGGTCGCCCAATTTCTCACCGGAGGGAGGTCGAGGTCGCGAGTAAAACAAGCGCTTTCCCGATTGTGGCCGATCACCGAGGGGGTCCGTTTTACGGACCCTCCATAAAAGGGCTTTTTTCCTATTACAGAGCTCGTTCCCATTTGCAAGCCCGCCACCGGAGGGCTTGCCGAACGGAAGGTTTCGAAGCTCAGGTTTTACCTTTTTTTGCGGCGGCGTGCCCCGCCCGACGAATTGTGCTAACTCTTCTGACGTGCAGCCGTGGGTCCCCTTTTGCCAGCTGCATTTCGCCAGCGATCGTTTTAACCCCCGGAGCCGACAACGAGGTTTCCGCCACCGACGGCCGTGTGGATTTGCACCATCATCTTGACCACGTCTGGAGACCGTTGCATTGGCCGCGATTCGTGAGTTCCAGGCGTTGACCGGTTTGTTGCTTTTTCCAAAAGTTTTTTCAGTTCCACGTTCGGCTTCGTTCAGTGACGTATCGCACAGCAGGGCTAAGATGTGCGCACGTTCGTTTAACGCCACCGGCGGCACTTGTTTCGAGAGGTGGTGAAGGCGGCCACTTTCTCCCCCTCGCTTGACGTGTTATTGTCTTGGCATGATCGAGTCACCCCGCTGTATGTTCGACATCACCCGATCTTTTCGCGTCGCCCTTCCCGGGCCGAACCGAGTGACACCTTCCATCAGTTGCCCCGGATCTTACAGTCTCGTGGTCGTCCGACCGCCATTTCCCCGTTGGTTTACAGTCGAACCGACGCGGTAGTTCCCACACTAGGATCGCACTTTTTTTTCTGAGTGAGTTGTCACGTCCTTTTTAGATGTGCGGTCAGAAATGGCACCTGGTGGATGTCCTTCCCGCTGAAGTTTTTTCTGACGGGTGGATCCCCCCTTTTGACATTCCTTTGTATTGATTCGCCTCTGTATTGCGGGTTCCTGCTGAGGCATGTATTTTCTCAGTTTTTGGTGTCGGATTTTTCTTTTCATCGGGCGTGTTTGCTCGAGATGCGATAAGCTGTCTCGTGGCCCCCGTGTCCATTCGAGCCTGGTGATTTTTTTCTACGCCTGTTTTTCCTTTGCGGCCGACGACCGTGGCGGTTTTCATCGCTGGGACCCAGTACCCTCGTTGCGTGAGGATGCCCCTTTGTTTAGTCCGTATGTTTGAGACTAACAGGTTGCGTGAAGTTTTTTTACATGCCCGTGAGGCGGTTTCCCTGATCCAGGCTTTTTTTGCCTTGCGGTACATGGTCTTTTGTCACGTTTTTTTTCCACGATATGGCCTTGAGGTGAAATGCGTGAGGTTTGTTCTACTAGGTTCCCCTCGCTTTTATGACTTTATAGTTCCGGTCTTTCCTGAGCCCTCCCCATTTTCGTGCGTATCTTGATTGGTCGGCGTCGTTGGATGAAAACACCCCCTGCGTTTTTGTCAAGTCTTTTTTTCGGATCACAGAAAATTTTTTGTTTTGGACTGACATCATCTAGACACATCGGATCATCCACGTGTTTCCGGTTGGTGCTTGCAAGAACGTAATTGGTGGTGGCGGCGACGCCAGTTTTTTTGAAAGACGGGCTTTGGCTGGTTTTTTTTCGCCGTGAATAGGGCCACCTCTTTTTTCTCCGCCCGGTTGGCAAGGAGTTTATTTTCCCGGCTGATCGTCTCATCCAGTCCCGCTTTTGGGTTTTTAATATTAAACCCCATCGCGACACCCATCGGGGTCCCGGAGCCGAATCTATCCATGCGCTGATTGACCCCCCCCTCCCTTGTCTCCCAGTCCTTGCCAGATCCCTGCGTTTACCGGCGATTTTGCGTTGTGTGGCGGGTGGCATCCAGATGACGGTCGCCTGGCCCCCTGCGGTGGAATCAGTCGGCGTTTTCGAGCGGGCCCAGTTGATCTGAGCCCTTCCGTCACCGACATCCCAATCACGCTGTATGACCTTTCTAAGCCGATTGCCTCGGCCATCTGAAACTGGCCCGCGCCTTTGCGGCCTGTCAGTACTTCTTCAAGGACACTTCTTTATTCGACGGTCCTCTTCCGTGCTGTGGCTGCGGCAGGCGTACCTTCCGCCCGCCCCAGCGGCTCTTTCGTTTAGTAGGTTACAAGTGGAGCTCCCCTTGACGGCACATTGGATGAGGTGCCCGTGCGGGGCACCGTTTCCAGAGTCGCTTCGCCAAGCAGCCGAACGGATCGTTGAGCTCCGGCGAAGTCGACCCTTCTTTGGTTTCCTTTTCGAGGCGGCTAGTCAGCCCTTTCCTTTTGAAGGGTGGTTAGGAGTGCCGTTCCCTCGTCATTTGATTTTTGGATCCTCGACTTATCTTCACCTCGGCCGGTTTTTTGAAGCCTGGCGTTCGGCCTTGTAGAATGAAAAGCATTTCGACACCTCGAGCGTACGCGACTGGTCCTATTCGGGCCCCTCGGG